>Ga0116229_10006831_pt1 | contig 18277 bp, 20 predicted proteins | sample S1TSphgellanicum_3_FD_87313 | JGI IMG/M metagenome (GOLD analysis project Ga0116229, IMG submission 87313) | Host-associated microbial communities from peat moss isolated from Minnesota, USA - S1T2_Fc - Sphagnum magellanicum MG | ecosystem: Host-associated > Plants > Peat moss > Unclassified... | reverse complement strand
TTTCAGACAATTGACCTTGCTGTTCATAAGTCAGGTTTCAAGGTACCCATCATCTTGCATGATCCTTTTTTTGACTCATTAGTTGGGCAGCAAACCTGTAGACTTTGCATCAACTATATTTTTTTTCTGCTATGTAAGTTCTCTATGTGCTCTTTCACCTCTGCTTTCCTATTTATATGAGGAAGAGAATGCATTTGTGGCTTCTTAGTACCATGTCATTATCACTTTGGAGAATCTCAGCAAAGAGAGAGAGAGGGAGAAAAAACACACACACACACACACACATTTGCTCCCCAACTTCCTCCCTCCTATGCAGTGCTCCCCTAGGTACCGCAAAGACGTAGCAATGGCAGCAGAAGCATCGTCTCAAAAAACTTTGCGTTCTCTTCTCGTGCTTTTCGATCCAAAATCTCTGAGAAAATAATCCAGAAAAATCCAAACAAACAGCAACAGTTGGAGGGTTTGCACTGAAAGAAGACCACCCATACATCTGGGTCTTGTTCACACTTGTTCACTGACGGACACACTGACGAACGTAATGAATTAATATATAGGATGATAGATTACACACCATTTTTATATAGTTTTCAAAATGGGAGTGAAAAAGAAACATTATAAAATAAAATTTGAACTTGCAACTTATTTACAAACTAGATTACAACTATAAAATTTTCCCCATTTCTTTTGTTTCATTTTGGATTTCTAATTGAAATGATTAATTAAATAAATGACTAACTATTTAGCTAATTAATTATGTATTAATTAAAAAAAACTTATATCTATAATATATTAAATTACTCACCATCATCCATTTAAATTACTAATAACTTATAAATATTTACCTAACTAATTGATTACTTACAATCTTATATATTAAAGCTACAGTGGTGTCTGTTTGTCTATCCGTCTTTTACTTATCTTTTATTTATTTCTTTTTCTTTTACGTCATTTTGCTTTCATTACCTCTCTGGCGTAATCTCATTGGCTCCCGTTCCCTGTGGAGTGTTTTGGGGGGTGGGGGAAGGGAGAGCCTGGTGAAGCACGGGGCAAAGGGGGCCAGCAGGGGGGGGACGGGCGGGGAAGGACCGGACGGGGGGAAGCTCGACAGGTGCATTATGCACCAGGTTCACACTAGTATACATAATACATAAATTAATTAATAGATAACTGCACTATTAATTAGTAAATAATTATTAACTATAACTAATAGATAATAATTTTAATTTAGAAATATAAGTTATAAATTATGAATACTATGTTCAATTATAAATTATGCAATTATTGGAATTATTGTATAATTAATTTGATTACAGTATTTATTTTAATAGTAGAAAAATTGCTATAAATTGAAATCCTAATTCTAATTGTTAATCATGAAAATAATAAATAATAAATAACTTCAATCATATAATTACTGTAATTATTTCTGAGGATGGTAAAAATAATTTAATAAGTATGAAAGTTTATGTTGTGATAAATAATTATTTATTGTCATTGCTTACCTAATGTAAATGCATTATTGAACATCAGTTAATGTGAATTCAAGTATAAATTCTCACATTTGATAGGCTAAATCAGGGTCTCTGAGTTGAAATTTAACAATTTTCGGGCTTAATATGGCCAGTACTAATAAGAGGCCTCACTCATAAAGTTTAGGGTTTTGCACTCTATTCCTTTCCATCCTCATTGGATGACTCCCTTTATCAATGAAATGGAGGCACCTTATGCAACATAAATATGTTTTTTGAAATTTTGACCATTGGAACTTGGTATGAATGAAATTGTTACATATTCAAATGATTTTGTGAGAGTTGTGAAGGGAGTAAACTTTGGGTGAATTTTCTTTGGAAACCTCGCACATCAAAAGGAAATGAATGAAATTGTTACATATTCAAATGATTTTGTGAGAGTTGTGAAGGGAGTAAACTTTGGGTGAATTTTCTTTGGAAACCTCGCACATCAGAAGGAAATCAAATACTTGGAAGAGATTCTATGGAGAATAACAAAAACCAACCCTAAGGAGAAAGTTTTGCAACATTTTCAAAAACACTAATTCTGAAGAACTGTGTATTATGATTTATCTGGAGGCCCAAGTGAATCGGGAACTTAGAAATAACAATAGAGAAAACTCTGATTCCAGCTATTGAATTGTATTACAAAATCATACATAATGGGTCTTAATTTTCATCATTACTTGACTTACGATATACAAGGAGGCTCTGAGAATATGGAACTTCCAGCACAAAGAGTTGGTACACAAAGAAAAGGCATCCAGATCACTATTGGCAAATGTTCAAGGTGTGTTGTACTTGATAGAGATGAGATATCTGCACTGTTCTGAGATACACAGGAGTCACCAGGGTGTTCAAATCTGGCTGATCATTACACCTGCAGAGATAGTTGTTGGCAATAAGTGCTAACATCGCACTTGTGTTGGTAACATCTGAGATGCAGAGAATCCCGCAACTTTTTTTCTTCTCACAAATATGTGATAGTTGTAGACAAAAGTGGGAAAGCTCTGGAGAGGGTAAACCTTTGAACCCACACAAAAAGCACCATTATATGCAGATGCCTTAAAAGTATGTCCAGAACAAGATGAAGTCCTCAGTGAAAATAAGCATATGGGTGGAATGAGCATCTGCTTATCCTTCAATAGGAAAATGCTTTGCCCTGACCTTGGAAACACTCTGAGAACCACTATACACATTGAGCTCAGGTTGGTTTCATAATCCAGTTTCCTGAACAAAATAGTCATCTCAATGAGCACTGTTAACTATGATCCAAGTTTTACTGCAGATATAAAAAGCTGCATTCAGAAAGTCATCTCCCAGATTGTATAACAAGGGTCTATACTCAATGTCTGTAGTACCATCCCTTCTGTCAAAGGATCCTTAAAAAACTCATGCTGACATTGAGAATCCAAAAATACCCATGACTTACTATCACATAACTCACATTCCCAGCTTTTTCCAGGCTCCAGCATGCAGAATCATTTAAAAAACCTCTGCTGCCAATGTTTCCTTTTCAGGCTTCAGCACACAGAATTGGTTGAAAATCTTTGGTGCAAAGGTTCTCGATGATTGTCAGTCCAAATGGAGTTTTGTGTCTCTTGTAGTTTCTGACAGTAGGAACGTACAAAAGGTGAAAAATGTCTTCATGATGTCCTCAATGGAGGAGAGACCAAAATCACTCCATCTCCTCGCACAAAGAGATATGGCATGTGCCGTTTTGAAGTCTGGAAAAGGTCAAAGTCAAGCTCACACTGTTTGCATGCAAGTACAGGAACAAAAAGGAAGATGATTGCAGGGGGAAAACCAACCAGGAGCATTCGACACTAGGAATTTCTGCAAGCTATGTAAAACATATCCTTACCCTGACAATTTCTTCATAAGTCTCGTCATCGATTTCCACAGAAGTGACCACCTCCTCCACATCTCCAAGAATCATGTTTAAATGCTGATCATATGCCTGCAAGACAATCACCACCAAAAAAAAAGGTAGTATTTTCTGTCAGAGACAGGCCATTATGACACAAACAAATGACAAATTCAGTGAAACTGTTTACATTAGAATTTCGTCCACCATTCAACCACACACTGCACAAATACAACAAGGGAAACCACCTGCAGCTAGTGTTTAGAGCTCATATTATGCATGAAAAGCTCATGAAACAGAGAAGAAGATATCCGGTTGACAGCAATACAGATGAAACCCTAAGTCCACTGTCTGTTTGTTGGAACACAGCACACACACCCTCATTGCTGAAACATACACATTCATGGTTTTGTGTGTGGTTGTGTCAGGTTTAGGATTCCTCCACACTCAATGACAATTGAAACACTTAGTGAGAGATTAGTTTTTCGATCTATAGATAAAACCCTAAATCGACTCGGGGAGAGGAGTTGCATATCACTTGCAATCGGACGGCGAGGAAAAAACCATAGAAAAACAAGCGCAGCAGCAGCAGTAGCAACAGAGCCAAGTCTCTCGGTCATCAAGTCTTCTCCTGTCACACTCAAGAAAGAAGGAAGGAAGGAAGAGCTTTGAACAATAACAAAAGGACGGACTGTCGAGAAGAAAGCTGCTGTTACTGACAAAGCAGAATGCAAGCATAACAACAAAACCCTTGCGTACACAAGAAGATCCTTACATGGAGTTTGCCACGCAGCTCACGGTCCGCGCGAAGCTTGACGTAGATGCGCTCATCAAGGCTGAGCCTGATCAAATCCAAAGGCTCCTTGACCGCACTATCATCCTCCGTAGCCATTACACCGCCCCGTCTCCTCCCCTCTCCTCTCCTTTCCTTCCCTTCCCTTCTCTTTCCTTCTCCTCCACTGCCCTTCCCTCCATTTCCATTTTCACTGCAACCCTAGAAACAGCTAGCTGCCTTCAAAGGACCTTCAGAGGCAAAACCCTAGAACAGCACTCGAGACGGGCATGGCATACGAGATTCAGTAATGGACATATTGCATGAGGAGAGTAGTTTTCAAGAGGAGAATCCTGGAGTTTCAGAAGAGAGACAAGACTCGGAGGAGAAAGAAGGATTAGTAGCAGAAACTAGTGAAGAATGCTCGGAGGAAGGAGGAGTGGCGGAAGTGGGATATGAGCTCCAAAATACGCAGCAAGGAGGACAGACCAGAGCGATTTTTGTACATCAGCTGCCGAGAAAGGGTCTTTCCTTCCAGTTGTGGCCTGCAGCGACTGCCTTGTGTTGGTACTTGGATCACACATACGGGAATTCAGGAATGCAGGTCGCCTCCTCTTCTTATGCTATTCGAGGAGTGGGAGGGAAGGAGGGGGAGGAGGTATCGGGGGTGAAAAGAAGAAGGCTGCGGGTTCTGGAGCTTGGTGCAGGAACAGGCATGGTGGGTGTTCTTGCAGCGCGCCTCGGAGCTCATGTAAGTGTTTTTCGGAGCTAAACCCTAAAACTCTCTACGAGAAAGCTGTTCGGAACTGTGAACCATCATCATCAATGTATTCAGAGTAGATGGTTTTGACGGTTAAGTGTCAAATCTTTGTAGCTTGCAGGTGACCTTGACGGATTTAGCACATGTTCTTCCGAATCTGGAACAAAATGTGGAGCTGAACAAGCTGACAGTGGAAGCTGGAGGAGGCAGTCTGTCTGTGCAACTGCTGCAATGGGGAGTGAAAGAGGATGTTACAGCTTTGGGGCAGGAGCCCTTTGATCTCATTCTTGCTTCGGATGTTGTCTACTATGATACCTTGTTTGAGCCGCTTGTGAAAACACTCAAGTGGCTTGTGGGCGGTATGCAGCAGGAAGATTTGTGTTTGAGGAGCACAAGACCACCAGACAACCATTCTTTGGGTCACTGCAGCAGTAGTGATCATGTTGTTGGGGGAGCATCAAGCTGTAGTGGCATTGATAAACAGATGCCAAAGATGGAGGACGATTCAGCAAGCCCTGTTGTGTTATTAGCACACTTACGAAGATGGAAGAAAGATAAGCATTTCTTCCGCATGGCATCCAAGTTCTTTCATCTTGAAGTTGTCCATCAGCATCCTCCCCCTGAGAACTACCGCACTGGTGTTGTTGTGTACCGTCTCACAAGGCATGTAGCTCATTGAACCTATTCCCCTTCCTCACATCTGTCTCATTTGAATTTTTGGGATAGAAATTTGTTAAGTTAATGTCCAATTGAAGTCCATAGATATAACAACATGCATCATTGAAATTTTTTTCCCTGCCAAGGGTGGCATTGAACATTTTCACTCACTTTTTTCTTGTATTCAACTCATTGAGTGAAATTTTGCAAAATCTTTTTTTCAATGCCAATCTCAATAGATGCACAGAATTTTTGAGACATGTTCTCATTATAATTCTAAATGATGTCCATTCATTTTCTTAATTTGCTGCAATTGAGTGTTATTAATTCACTCTCAAAGTTGTAGACAACTGTAGAATTTCATGTATGCAGAATTTCCAGATCCTATTAACCTGCCTCTCCTGCATATACATAGTTACTGTTGTGATGCATCAGTTTTTCTATGCCTTTTCTGATTTTAATCTAGGCTCCCACATCTTCCCATACATTTTAACAAGGCTATTGTCCACTCAAATCCAGGTTTTGTAATTTCTTCATGAGGACACCCACATTCTGCCCTCTTCAAAGCACCACAAGATTCTAACACCTGCCACTAGGTATACTGGTGCATTGCACTGGAAACTCCTTCAAAAGTGACAGAGTCTGGCTCCACTCACCTTCCAGAATCATGGTTGGGTGGAGCCAGATTCAGACTCAGGGTTTATGGTTTAATCTTGACATTCTGGTGGGTCTTGATTCCCTCTAGCCCAGTTTCAAGGTTTAGGGGTTGTCACAGCATTCTGGTGGGTGCTGCTTCACTCAAGTCCAGGTTCTGGGTTTAGTGTTTAGGGTTTAATCATAGCATTTGAAGAAACTGGTTGAGCATGGGAATAGATTTTCCTGCAATTATGTCCATCTATCTTCTTTGGCATCTCATGCTATCAATTGAGAGGAGTCAAGAACTCACACCAAAATGTTACTCTGCAATTCTTTGCACACCCAATCCTAAAGATGAACCCATAATTGACTCATGTCCAATGTATTAATTTGCAAATGAGGAAGATGGAAATTTTGATTGTAATTACACAAACTGAACACACATGCATGTGGAATTCAACGAATTGTGGATTTCATCACATGGTGATGTTTAAGAATTTCTAGAACATGAACAAATGTTGAATGTAAGGAACCAAATTCAAAATGAATGTGGCTTGAATTGCTTGGGTTTGAAGAATAAGCAAGTAAATTCAAGCACACAAACACAATAAACATTGAATATGAAGGCTTGGACAATGTGGTTTCTTAGTATTTTAGGGTTTTCATTCTAATTGTTTTTGCAATAGCAACCAATTAAAACTAGAAGCACATGCATACTTGCAAATGCAGCATAGAATGGATTGTAACAGAAAATTCTAAACCAAAGGCAAAATTTGGACCAAGTTTGATAAACAAAACGAAAATATTATGTTGCTCAACACATCAAACAAGAAATTGAAAAAAAAGACCAAAAAAAGAGACAAGACAAACAAACAAAAAGTGGAGATGAATTATCACCATTAAAAAACACAATTTGAAACCCTTCAAAGAAGGATACTTTTTTTTGTTATGGGTGTTTGAAATTTTGTTTTTGTTTTTTTTTTTTTTTGAGCTTGCAATTTATCAATTCTTGTTTTTGTTCTATCTTCAAAGAAATGCAATTATGTTATATAGGTAGATCTTATAAAATGATGAAAAAAATTGTATTTGATGAATGTGTGGTGCAATTGTTAAAGATTTGGTCTTACAATGTGGAGTTGAGGGGTTCAAGTTCTCACACTTCCAACCTATATGCCTAATGAGACTATCTTTCTAGGTTACACCTTGAATTTGTTTTCCCTAATTATGTGCACAATGTCACTAATGACATTTGTGAATATGACCATATATTATTAATAATGATAAAAAAAAGTGCATCTAATTTGATTACATGTAATCATTTATGTGATCATAAAAACCATGTTTTGACTTGTTGTTTATTCATCATTAACTAATATAAAAGTTAATTTTTTTTCATTGTCCTCTTTGATGTCCATGACACAATCTAAATATGATTCAAGTAGATATGCTAATCTAATTCTCCTTTTAAACAATAATTCACCAATAGTTTGTCAATGTAGAAGGAACTTCATTGGGAGAAAAATGACAAACCCTTTCAATTCAAAGTTTGAATTTATCCACATACTCAAGGATATATACATTTGCTAAATTGAAAAAAAAACCTACAAGTATATGGATCAAATATATAAAAATTCAAAATATGAAAATTTATTCAAGCTAGGTGGTGATGTTGATCTCACTATATGCAATAAAAAAAATAACATTCATGTAACATCATTTCATTTGGTAAATACTTAAGAAAATAGTTGAAGTGGTAAAAATGTAGTTATCATCTTTCCCATCTTTTCAATTTTGTTGCAAGTTGAATGTATTAAAAGGTGCAAACCACCTTCATCATTATGAATTTTTGTTCACCATTGTTGTTGCCCCACATGGTTGCAACTACCTTCCAATGACCATGTCCAAAAGACTAATGTTGCCTTCCTTAACGGCAATTATCATCCAACAACCATTTGGAAAAAAAAAAGTTAATAAAATAGAACCACAATATTTTACATCAAACAAACTAAGTACTTTCATTTCACCCAAAAATCAAAGAAAAAAGAAAGAAAAATAAAATGGGCCACAACCTTTCATTGAACACCTTACATGCTTGCTTACAAAAATATCATCTTTTTATCCTCTAATCCTTTTAAACTCCAAAAAAAAAGAAGGAATGAATTAATCACACCAAATCAATTAAAGATAATGGAAATGGAAATGAGAATGAAAAACCAATAAAGTTCCTCCCACCTCATAAACCACAAGGCACTTCATTCCTCCTTAATTTTTTTCATTTTATCTAAATCTTAGTTGCATTTATTATCATTATTTCTTTCTTTGGATTGTAATAGCATAATACATAACGAATAGATTTATGCAAAAAATTACAAGATTTTATCAATGCATCAATTTTGAAGCCATAAACTTACAAACCTAAGAAGTGGTTTAAAAAAATTGATTCAGAGTAATGAGAGTGCACCTTTATCCTTTCTATTTATGATGTCAATTCAGGTGAAAAAATAAAAAAATAGGTGCAATTTAAGTTGCCTTCCTTAAAAGCTATCATTATATTAACCTCATAAAAGATGAAATAAACAAATATTCAACGTCCTAAATTCATAACAAGTAATTGAATTTTGTAGGTCATTAGAAAACCAAAGGCTAGTATAATCATTTTTTTCATAACAACCAAAGATTTATTCATACTAACACAACCTTTCAAAGAGTTGATGTTAGCTTTAAGTAAATGATGATGTGTCTACATGTGCTTTTGTTATTTATCATGTAAGCCTCATTTGCTAATGCATTATGCCAATGTGATCTTTGGTGTGATTGTTTGAGGTCAATTTTCTTGTTATTAATTGTAGTGAAGCCATGTTCAAAGGTTGATTCATCAACTTTCATGTAGCAATCGCTTCATGGTTATTGAAGTTTGGTCATGTTCATTACCATTGGTTAAAGGCTTTGTCAACCACCTAACACTTGAATAACAAGTCTAATACATTGTTGATATTATCTTATGTATTTTTCATTTTTTTAGATGTAAAATACTTAAAAGAAGGGGAATATTGATGAATATGAGATTGAGTTTAACTATCTAGAATGAATGGTTGTTATTTAAAAATGTAAGCAATTCTAAAAAGAATCATCGATCGAAAATGTCAAGTTTGAATTCTCAAGTTATAATATAAAGTATGAAGAAGTATGGCTTCCCATGGAACTCATTTTGTATTCTAGAACTTCTCATAATTAGTAAAACCTTCTTGAGTTTTGCCTTCGACATTTTCATTAACCGTAGGGGGCTATCCTTGAAGGTTTGGATGTTGTCCATATAAATCCAAAAAAATAGAAATTTTACACAATATATTAGAAATAAGGAGGGTCAACTTTTAAGATTGACAAATTAACATACAAATTAAACTAAGATATCCTTAATGGTTTGACCTTAGCTTTGTTAATTATTAAATGTTGATTTTATCCATTCATAAATATCGATTTTTAAAGAGACAAAAATGATGTCAAAGAAGGCTCACATACAAATTTCCATTGTTCTAATAATCTCCTCTTTGCTTAATATATAAATATTATTTTCTAATTTGTCATTGCTTTGTATTATTGCATCATTATTATAACCCTTGTATGGATGTTTTCAACTAGAAGCTGAATTGATACCTAGTTTCATCATATTGACCCATGGTGTATGCTTCATATTTAGACATTGAAAAAAAATCTTTCCTTAATCTCTAATATAAATATTTTTCAATTTGGTTTTCATTATTTATTTAAATTTTTGAACCTATCATTTAACTATCCTTTCAAGACCTAGTTACTTTTCCAATCTTAACACAATAATCCAACTTAATTATTGCTAATTTTAAATATTTGAATCCACTTATAATCATCATGAATGAAAAATAAACTTGTTGATTCCACACATATATCCACACATAATTATTACCAATCAAATGTCCAAAATGATCCAATGAAGTTGCCATTACAATCATCCCATGTTTTATTATCTTGATCTTGTTATAAAATCCTATTACAACTTGGCCACTAGAATACAACATATTGATGAAGTGTGTTATATGTATTTGCTTTTTTCGCATATTTGCAAGTTCTACGAACCATGGATTCTTATTGTTAATGACTTACATCCTTAAAACAATCCAAAGTAACATTTTTTTTATTGTTCCAAAACCCATGCAACCTCAGATGTACATTGGTCCTTCAATGCTTTGATTTTTGCCTCTTTCATTTAATTTGATTTCTTAATTCTCATCAATTGCAATCATGTTTTAAACATCCAAATTATAATAGTGAAAGAATTGCACAATAGTTCAAAACTTGAACTAGTGATTATAGATTATAATACCATTGACCTAATGAAAGTGTGTGAGGTTAGTGTTATCGAGCAACCTCATCCCAAAAGACCACACAACAAGTGCTAGTTACAATTGGTAGTTTGATTGGCGAAGTTGGGAAACGTTGTATGATGACCACCATCTTATGTTTATATCATGGGAACAAAAATGGAGGTTGAAAGATCATGGTTTAAGGTAATGGTTGAAATGGAGTCAAGTGCACATTATTTGTAACCACAATTCAACATTCTACAAATGAAAATGTTATATTAGATGTTATGAAATTTTAGGTGGCATCAAGTAAATAAAAAATATTGTTATTAATAAAATGTCACCTCAAAGGTTTGATTTGAGAAGAGATTGTGGAATTGGTTATAGAAAATCATATACCTATGTGGGCTTGGTCCGCTTAGAAATATGATAAGCTTGGTAGGGCAAGTTGTTGTTCCAATGCGTGGTAATGGGTTTGAATTAGGGCCTATTTTGAAATGTGATTGGTTGTTCCCATCATGGATTCACTAGGTGTGTGCATCTTTCTTTGTCATTGTTTACCAAATGCCAAATAGCTATATTAAAAGTGATAATTACACGTAGTTGCTTGTCCCACCTAGGAAAATGGTTGAAATAATGTCGTGGCAAGATAATGCAATAGTTGAATTGTGTCATAATAGGATAATGTAACCAATTATGTATACATTAGAAATTCGACATGTATAGTTTTTTTACCTTCGTTGTCATCCCCTCCTCTTTGCCAAAAATCCATTGTAGTAGTAAATATTATCTTAACTATTATAATGCCCAAATTCTTCTCTCAAGGTTAAAACCTTGTGGTCCCTCAATTTTGGATAATCAATTTATCTAGTGAGCCCTATTATAAATTGTATTATCATAGATAATAGTAGTTGAATGTGCCCATATTCAACTTCAAAAAAACATAGGGAGTAATGGTCTGTAATTGCCCGCTACTAGGTCATTACCCTAAAAATCCATCGGGATGACAATAATGTGCCAAACCCCTCAATAATCACATCAATACCTGATCTTCATGTCCATTGACGTTTCAATTGCAAAGATACTCAAAAGAGATACACGCACATATATATTGGGAGATATCGAATTTTGAGCAATTTATTCGTGTGTATAATTCAACCATACCCAACTAGTTGTGTGTAGGCCCAGCCAGAGCTGGTGCGACTCATGAATGACAACCTACTACCACCCTTAATTCCCATACCTTGAGAGCCTTATACTTCACTAAATGATTCCAAGTTGTGAAACTTACTTCCTACCCACTAGGACCTAATTAGGTCTGTGGTCGGTAAGAAGAGGAAATGTGTTGCCAAAATTGACACCCATGTTTGGCACAAAATGCTTGCAATTTTTTTTAAATATTTAAAAAATCTTTTGGTAAAACAAAAATTGGAATTTGCTTAAGAAATGAATTTTTTTCCATTTTTGAGTGTGCAATTAGTGTATTAGTTATGGGTAGTCATAAGATTTTTCAATTTTTTGAGAATTTGATCCACTTGTTGTCTTTGAGTGAATTTAAAATCTGAATGGTAGGGCAAAATGCATGCATATGAGTGTGATGAGAAAAAAAAAGGGGGGGACATTTGGACTTGGGATGTAGCGGAAATGAGTGATCAAAGTTGCATGTAAAAGGAGCATCGACACACAAACAAAGAACAACATATTGATTGTTTTCAAGCATCTTGTATAGGCCCAACCTGAGGCTCCTCTTGTACCAAAACTAAGGCACTCCATCATTTGATTCAACTCTTGTTTTCAAAAATGATGAAAAAATTGGCCAACAAAAAACTTCTTACTGAGAGTGTTGCACAAAATTACTCAAAGCTTCCTATCGTGATATAAGAAAACTCATGTAATGGTGACCAACTCTTTTGGGAAGAGAAATTTCATGCAGCCAATGGTAAGGCCCAAGCATGCACTCAAAGTGCCTTGCTTTTTTTCTCCTTTATGTTTGGGGGGTGAGGTGGTGAAGGGATTTTTTTTTTCGTTTTTTCCCTGGTTCCCAATGTGTTCCCACTATGTTCCCTTTAAGTTCCCAATATTTTCCCCAAGTTCCCAATGTGTTCCTCAACATGTTCTTCATAGCACCTCACTTTTATCCCATATGCTTAGGCAAATGTTGTCCTCCTTTCAGCTATATAGGTGGGCCAAAGGGGAGAAACTCCGTACTTTAAAAGTAGAACCTTTTAATTAGGGGAGCCACCATAGTTTCTTTTTCTTTTTGAGTGATGGGCCAATCAAATTGGCTCGTTGCAAATTTTATTTTAAAAAAAAGAAAAAAGAAAAGAAGTTGAGCTTGGGAGGCAACTCATCAAATTAATAGGAGAGGTGAATAGGAGAGGTCTATTTGAATGCAAAGTATATATATACAATGATCTCCAAAAGGGTTGATAAAAACAAAAGAATTGCTTGCTATTGAACAACAACCACAAATGATTTGGCTCATGGCTGGTGGCATTTAAAATGCTATTCCCCAACTTTATTATATTGTCCAGTTTTTCATAGTGTTTGCATCCAGCTTCTTTCTTCTGGGAATAATTGTATTGCACTCAAAGTTCCTTGAAAAGGGTAGTAGATTCACAACCTCCATTCCCCAATCAAGGAAAAGTGAAAGTTGCCATATAATAATGGAGTTAGTACCTAGTACCTTGTTGATTGTCATGCAGAGATCTGAGTAATTAGTCCTGGTGGGTGCATCTACTGCAGTTCTAGAAAAGGGTATCACACATCCAAGCTGGTTTCCATTACCTTCTTCTTAGTGTTTTTTTTTTAAAAATTAAAAAAAAATTATTTTATATTTTTTTTAGGGCAATTTTGTTTTATAGCCAGAGTGCTGATGACCCACCCACAGGAAGGTTTAGTCAGATTTGGCTACAAGTAAAAACCTGAAATTAAAAATTAAAAAAAAAACATCCTTCTATATTTTTGGCTACTGACTTGAAACATGCATAGAAATCCGACGTTTTTTCTTAAGAATTTTGGTCAACTTCTGGCTATTGAACATCTTTTTTAAAAAGCACATGATTTTAGTTAGCACTTTGAGTTTTTAGTATAGCATTTTGGCTATATGTATATATATTTAGCCAGCAAAAAAGAAGAAAATGATTTCTTCTTCTTCTTCTTCGTCTTCTTGACAATGCACATGGTGTAATGACCAAGATAGGCCAAGCCATGGTGGGGTTGCATGTAAGTAAAGTACAAGGGGAAATACCAAAACCTAATTTGCTGTAGGCTTTGATATGCAGGCCCACTGTAAGTGAGGGCATTTCATGGAACAAAATGCCAGCCTGCAAAGCTTTGGTATTATGCTCCTTTGATCATTCATTCAGGTATGAAAGGTATCATGACTCCCAACCTCTTCATACCAAAATACTAAGTGAAAAAAAGGATACTTCATCTAGGGAGTATAAGTGGTAGGTAAGTAAGAAGTAGGTGGCTACTAGGTAGGTAGGAAAGTAAGTTGATAGGTAGGTAGGTAGATAAGTAGGTAGGTATGGATGGATGGATGTGGATGAATAGTTAGTACTAAAAACCTGACCTACCTACCTACCTACTTACTTTACAATCGGATGTGAAAGATTTGCATCCAGGCATCTCTACCAAGGAAGGCAAGGGGATATTGTGTTTAGATTCATTTATAGAGGATAGTAGCTTAATGGATTTTGGCCTCTCGGCAATATAGTAGGTCTATATTTTTTATATGAGGATTTTTGAAAGATGATATATTTTGGCTTGTGTTGAAACTTGAGATTAGTTATAATAGAGTTATAATAATAATATCTTGAAGGATTTTGGTTTTCTTTTAGAGGATTTTTTTTGAAGATTATATTTTTGCATGGTGAAATATATTTGAGTTTCCATAGTTCTTCTTTTGCCTTAAGACACTTTTTAAATGTAAAATGGCAACGCCACATTGTGACACACCCCTTGTTTAAATAATCATCACCATGGATATCAATAAGGGTATCACCAAATTTGACACCATGTGATGTTTTAAGTCTAACACTTGGGTGATTCCAAACACACCTTACAATACATGTCCATTATTACCCTTTTTCTCAAAACTATGGGGCATGTTTTTGGGAGGCACCACATAGGTAGGGACAACAAAAAATTTCAAAAAATTTAGACCTGCATTTTATCAATTTCAACTTTCAAATTAATGCCCTACTTACCAATCAACCCAAATTTTTTTGGCATTACATTCATGTTATGCATAAAGGTTTACTATCGAAATAATACTCACCTTGGGAACTACCTAGTATACCACCCATGAAAGTTCTAGGATTTAGTTATTTCTTTATTTTGTTTTTTTCCATGACCTTATTAACCAAAAGTGTGTGTGTATGCCCTTGCGCTTCCTTCGACCATTTGTGCATAACATGTAAGAAATGCAATCCATTATTCAAGCCAAAGTGGGGGCAAGGTGGTTGCTCAATCTCCAAGAAATCCACATGCAATTACCTACCACATTGATTGAAAGGAAAAGACTTGCACATAATACCCTCTTGGGGTCCTAAACACCCATGGTTATTAAAAAGGGAGTTTGCATGCCTTTAAGTGAGATCCTCATCTTTTCAACAAAAGATGATGCAATTAAGATTTCACAACCCCCATAAGGTATCAATATAAATAAATCTATAGAAATAGGAAATTGCAAGAAGAAGATCGCCATGGTGTAAAATAAAATAAAGCTACACACTATCCATGTAGAAATTTCATATGCACCTCTCAATAAAACATTTAAATATGTACCTTGGGATGGAACTATTGAATTGGAAATGAAAATAATCTTTGTCACATAAAGTTTATGGATAGTTTGAGGTCCCTATTCACCCATTCATTAGTTTAGACCTCAAGGGTGACCCAAGCCATGTCCCAAGTTGATGGGTTCATTCATGGTTGGGGTAGCCAAAAGGATTGTTTAATGGGCAAAGGACTGCATAGCCCAACTTTGGATTTTTATAATATTTATTGCATTATAATCACAATGTATTGTTGTGTGCTTATAGTTAAAATGATGTCATATTGCCTAAAAAAAAATTTGCATGATTTATGATTTTTTAATAGTCATTTAAAACAAAAATGTTAATTTTTAATTACAATTTTTAAAAAAAAATCCAAACAAAGGAATTAAAAAATATTTCAACTTTCATCTATGGATAAAAAAATCTTATGTATAGAAGGTAGACATGCCCATCATTGAACACAAGTCGATAATCAAACACATATTCATATTTTTTCATTTCTTGTTTTTGTTTAATGATTTTCATGACTATGAATGTGCCAAGTGGAGGTTTAAGATATCTTTTTGAACTTCAATGTTCAAGTCAATAATCAAATATTCATATATTCCTCATTTCTTGTTCTTGTTTAACGACCTTCATGACTATGAGTGTGCCAAGTGGAGGTTTAAAGTATCTCTTTGAACTTCAAAGGCTACTAAACAATAAAGAAGAAACAAAAAAAAGAATGAACATGTCTTTAAAGAAGAATGTTTAGAAAAATGCATCAAAAGCCCTTTGATCCCCCACCCCAACTTTTGGATCCCATGTATTTGTACCTTTTTTTAATCTATTTTGAAGGATATAAAAAATATGGGCATGTTACCTTGAACTTTACAAACCCTTTTGAATTGTAAAGGAAACTAAACTATGTCCAAGGATTTTAAGCTTTTTGAAAGTCAAAATGTTAGGATTGACCTGTCTATTTTAATCCAATGTTTGAAAATTGTGTGCCCCAACTACGAATGCACCCTAACAATTGTTTTATTTAGCCAATGTTCCACCTTTGAACTCTCAAGGTGTTCTAATCATTGATCCCCAATAATTAATCCATTTGAACAATTGATGTTGCATCCTTGTTTGTGAATTGCATGTTGATTTCAAGAATATTATTACTTTTGTAGATGTAAATATAATAAAAAAGTAAAATAAAAAATCAATGGCTGGAACCACCACAAGGGAGACAAAAAGGGAAGGTAAAAAGATGAACAACTTGCAAGAATAAAAAAAAAGGGAAAAAGTTAGTCCCTTTTTTGATAGGAAGTTATTTCACCCATGGCCCTTTTAATGTCACTTGCACGCAAATTGTGAGCGCAATCTTCCTTTCTATAATAGAGGTTAAAACACACTAAATGGATGTTGCCTAAAAAATTGAATGCAAAAAGATGAAGATAAATAACCTCTTGATCGTCTATTGTGGAAAAGATGAGCACACTCCTTTAAAAAATGATCCATATCATGCATGGGTGCACTGTGCACCTCCATGGTCATTGGAATAAAATGGTAGATGTAATTGCAACTCCCACATTTGTTCAATGTCTCTTTTCCTCCCACTTCCATTTCAACCTCCCCCACCATTGACTTTTCAAAGTTTTTCATTATATCTTGCCTTTCACCTTCACCTACCTCCCACAAAGCCACTTTTGTTATTTGTGTCACAACTTTGTGTACATAGTCAAAATTTAAAGTTGTTTCTTGTATCATGAGAAGGGTAATGAGTTTAATCATGGAATGTGGATTCTAATTGTATATTTGAAACAATATACCTAATGTTGTGGGTTTCATTAGAATGGACTTTGAAAGGTTTACAACCTTTTTTTTTTCTTTGTTTGTTATGTTTCCACTTGATTTTATCTCCAAAGATTTACGAGAAGATCTACTTCTTGTGGTTTTGATTTCAAATTTCAAAAGTTTGAAACCATAAGTTTAATTTCTTTAAATGTATGTATGAATGTGGTTGAAATGCCTTCTAAGCTTATGACTTTACTGATCAATTGTAGTTTGCCTATTCACTTACCATTTTTGATTTGCACCATTATGAAATTCATATTGTTCCATTATGTCTTGTCTTTGTTTGTTGAATAATTTAATAATGATCATGAGAAGTTGACAAAATTCAACAATGGTAAAATATTTCATGAATAATGTGCAAATTGTGTATAATTTAGGTAGATACTTGACAATGGATCAAATCATGACCTAATGCAATAGAAAATATTGTGCATGGGTTGTTACATGCAACAAAACAAACTTGTCAAATGGGTTGTGGTAAGTTATGGTTGACAACTATGTACCCATAAACCTAAATCATAATATACCCATTGATCACCTATTACATAAACCAACTAAACATGAAGGGTTGAATGTTTTATTATGTTTGCTAGATGAGGACAACAATAATATTTGTAAGGTTCATCATGAAATTATGCATGTTGTGTTTGGCAAACGAGTTGCAATTTAACTAATGTAAGGCATTTTGCATAAATATGTTGTTATATTATAATTTGAACTAATCCTACCCTTATCCACAAATGATTCTTTGAATAAATTTATGGCATCATTGCAATCCATTATGATTAGTTTGAACAAACCATGTATATGTTTTAACATTGGATTTTTTTGAAAGATGTTTGATATAAGATGGACTAAAATAAAATGATGACAACCATTTGTGGATGAATCTCAAAATGTGTCATCCCACGTTAAGTATCTATGACCCAATTGGTGTGAAATGAATTAAAGTGCAAACATATCTCCTTATTAAAGTTCAAAAAATAACTCCTTGTAGTAGGGTGAATGTCCAAAATCAATTGAAATGACTATGTTCATATTAAGTGTGGAAACAGAAATGGTGGGATCCATTTTCGTATTCTTGGTTAAATATGACTATGATGAATGCTTAAATTTTTTATAAAGA
>Ga0116229_10006829_pt1 | contig 18278 bp, 12 predicted proteins | sample S1TSphgellanicum_3_FD_87313 | JGI IMG/M metagenome (GOLD analysis project Ga0116229, IMG submission 87313) | Host-associated microbial communities from peat moss isolated from Minnesota, USA - S1T2_Fc - Sphagnum magellanicum MG | ecosystem: Host-associated > Plants > Peat moss > Unclassified... | reverse complement strand
TTAGTGGATGGTAATAATAAATCAATAAATCAAAAATTGCCCATTTTTTTTTTTAAAAAGAAACAAAAATAAAAATTTTTTAAATGAAGATTTTTTTTTTTTTGTTTAATGGTTTTTTTTTTTTTTTTTTTTCCTCAACCTAGTGTTGTCAAACATTTGGTGAAAATTTTCCCCAAAAATTAGCAAAATTAGTCAAATTTACAGAGTACATTAGAAAAATTAAAAACTTCACCATTTTTTTCAAAGTGAGAAAGAGATAAGAATAATGATAAAGGAGATGGGGATTTATCAACTTAATAATATGGTTTTCAATAGTTCATCAATATTTATGTCAATTTTATTTTATTATATAACACAAGCATGAAAAGGACATGTTGATGTGTAGTTACATGTTTTCTTATTCAAAAATTTAAAATAATAATTTTTGAATTACATACATATATGAACTACTTGAAGCCATAACTCTAAATAAATTTGAAGAATAAGTATATATATATATATATATATATTTCAGCACCACATTCAATTTCCAATTGAACTTTCCCATTGTAAATCAAACTCAAAGAAAGATGGCACCTCCAACCCATTGTTGCACCCTAAACCAAGACCTCAAATGCTATCCCATAACCGTTATAATGTGCTTATTAATGCATGACACCAATAGGTATCAAATTTTAAATGGTTTAAAATTACAATATAGTCCATTTCAAATATTTTCAAATCCAAACCCATTCCATGACCTATTTTGAGCACATCTATGGCTTTGGTTTTAGGATTAAAATGGGTTAAAAAAATTAGATTAACCCTATCTTTGACGATCTTCAAATTATTTTTTTTGAAGATTTGGGAGGTGTTACATCCACCATATTGGGGGAAAGGCGAGAGGAGGGGGTGGGGGAGCTCATTACAATTCTTCATAAATTAATATCTTGTTGAAAAAAAAATCAAAAAGAAGAAAAAAAAGGGGTTTATCATCCTGTTGTCTAAAACAAAAGGTGGAAAAAATGAGTGTAGAAAAAATGAAAAGCTTGATTTACTCAATAGACTTATCGGAAAAGTCACCCTCTGTTTCACCCCCTATCCCCTCTTTCAGCGGTATCTGCAAAGTAATGAAAATTTATTAAATCTCAGTATGAAATGCTGAAAACTCAGCATATAATGCACAAGGTTCGAGAGTAATTATAGTAGTTGTACAGGTAGGAGCAGTGAAAATATATGTAGCAGCAGTGAAGGCGCTTAGGAAATAGGAAAGACAGGATGAAAGTGGCCAGAGTGAACCAGCAGCCCCCATGACTCCACCAGTTGGCCGTTCTGTCCATAGGATGGGCTGTGTTTTTCATCTGCCTCTTTACCCTACGGTAACCAACATTCTGCTATAGTCAATCTTTTTTGGCTGCTGACCTTTGACCATTTTTGTTTGTGTTGCTAATTTTTTCTCAACCTTTATCTCCATACTACCGTCCCACCTAGCTACCCTACTAACCTACATCTTGGCTCTGCTTACAAACTAAGAACTAATCTCTTACTTACCTTTTATATTTTGGCAAAACACATATTTATTTCAGGCTAAAATTTTATATTTTCTTGGTTAAATTTTTATTTTTTGGCTAAACTTTTATTTCTTGGTAAACTATTATCTCTTCTTGATTAAACTTTTATCTTTTTTTGATTAAATTTCTATCTCTTGGTAAAACTTTTATCTCTTCTTAACTAAATTTTTATTTCTCGACAAAACCCATATCTCTTCTTGGTTAAACTTTTACTTTTGAGCAAAACGTATATCTTTTATTGATTAAATTTATATCTTTTATTGGATAAAATTCTATCTCTTCTTAGTTAAATTTGTATTTCTTGACAAAACTTATATTTCTTATTGGCTAAACTTCTATCTCTTGGCAAAACTTATATATTTTTTGGGCTAAGATTTTATCTCTTCTTGGTTAAACTTCCATTTCTTAGCAAAACTTATATTCCTCTTTGGCTAAACTTATATCATTTCTTGGCTAAACTTCTATATCTTCTTAGCTAAACTTATATCTTTTGGCAAACCCTATATCTATTACTAGTTAAACTTTTATATATTTTTAATTAAATTTTTTTTTAGAATAATTTATATATTTTCTTGGCTCTAAGGTTAAAATTTTATCTTTTTTTGGAAAAAAAAAATCTATTGGCAAAACCTATATCTTTTCTTTATCTATTAGCTAAATTTTATTTTTCTATAATTTTATTGCCTTCTTCTTGTTATAATTTTCTTTTTCTTTTTTTTCAAAAGTATGAGTCTAATTTCTTTTTTCTTCTTCTAATCATAAAAAAATTCAAAACTATCATCATATTTTTTTAAAAATCATTAATGATGGTTATTTTATGCACAACATTTGGGTATTGCTCGAAACATAAGAAATCCAACAAAAATTTTATGCTTCAGATATAAGTATTGCATAATTTTATTCTACTTTTTCTTCTTTTAAGTATTTTGTATCACAATGGCAAAATTATGGTTAAGGGTATTACATACATTGGACCAATCATGATGTGATGATACTTGAATAACAATGGACGAAATTTCCATAATACTTTTATGTTGAGATGGAACACCTATTACAAAATTGAAATGTGAATAACCCCCGTCTTTGCAATTCCCATATCATTTTTGCTACCAATTATATTTAGGTCATAGAAAAGTTGGAAGATGTAATACTTTCTCATCCACCACGTAGGTTAGGGAAAGTTTGGGAAACTACAATACCCACATCATCAATATCTAATACAAATGTCCAAATTTAGGTCAACATAGTTCCTACATAATCAATTACATCAACCTTAAATTATGTAAATGTTTACACTAATGGAACCTTGACCTTTGTCTAAAAACTAAATAGTTTCAAACAAATGACCAAATAACCCTTAACCTAATTTGTAAATTTTGTTTGCATAAATCATTGTAGACATTACAACCTGATGGATGCATACGTTTAAATTTGAAAAACTAAGCAAACCTATACAAATGAACCTTAAAATGTTGAATTAAAACTTTTTTAAACAACAAAAAATCCTTACATTGACCTGCAATTAAATTAAGACAAAAAAACTTGGTTGCATAACTTTAATGCTAAAAGTTAACAATGTTTTTACAACTAAGTGTTAAACCTAATTTTGGAATTATTTTTGCATAACCCTAAATTGTGTATAAACTTTAAACATTGGATACATAATTGTAATAAAAATATGAAACAATTTTATATACCAATAAAACTTGTGCTTTAAACCTAATTTGGGGGGAGGAACCCCAACCTTTAATAAAATGTAAACAAAACAAGTGGGAAGGTTTATATCATTAATACCTTTGCCATGGAGTCACCTTCATTCTCCTCTCCTTTAATACATGGAAAAAAAAAAAAAAACCTTTATATGTATGTGTGTATGTGAATACATAATTTTCACCTTAAAAATATTCCATGAAAATAATATAAATGTTAACAAAAAGGTTACCTTAAATCCAATGTACCCCCTGCTTATTTGAAACAAATATTAGATAAAAGTTTAGACGGGGGTAATGTAATAGGAGTTAGTTAATGATGTGGGTATTGCAATTTGAGGGGTTTTATGGAGAACCCAAACCGTTGACAATAGAAAATCAAGAGTTTGCAATACCTACATAGACAAATCGATCTATGCACCAAGGGGTCATTTCATGAAGGTGAGCAACATAATTATATAAAATTATTAAAATACATTTTTTCCTTAAGGTTATTGCGCAAGTATTTCATGATAAGGATAATGAGAGTATTGCATAGTTAGTCATTTTAATAATGACCTTCAACTTGCATTCATGAATGTATCGCTTAAATGCTCGAGTATTGCCACAAAATGTGTTAACCTTATTAGATGAAGTTATTGTTCATTTTGTTTAAGGTAAATGTAATCCCTTCATGGTGGGTATTGTGTGGAACATGGCATAAAGTGATCACAAAATCTACAAAACCCAAAATTAATTTTTACAAAAACATTCAAATAACCACATTACAAAAATGATGGTGACAAAAGATATCATGCTGAGTTTAACTACAATGGTTTGATACAAAAATGGTGGGTACATGCATTAAAGCCTCGCTACAAGCTCGATTATAATGACATATCTATGATTATTCATTTGAGAAGGATGAACTAAACGCAATGCCCATATTGGTGCAATAATTTGTTGTAGTTATTACAACTTTTGTTGCATGATGATAAATGAATAACTAACAATGTTCAAATGTAAGTCAAATTGCATGGGTCACAAAAGCCTCATTTATTGTGCCTCAAAGCTTAGCACCAAAAAATTAAAACAAATTATATTCCAATGAAAAGATGGAAACAATGTTAATAGAAATAAACAATTTAAATATGCAAACATACCATCCATGAATAATTTCTTAATCATGATAGTTTGATATTCCATCCATTTCTTTTGTTCAGTTGCATTTATTGGATTTTGATATCTAATTTTGATCATCTCATGCAACTTTGAGAGGTTTTGCATAGGTAATTTTGTGTGTTCAAATTATTTCAACAAAGTTGTCATCTTTCTCAAGCCACACCCATGCATTTTGTGACATGAACCCCACCCCTCATGCTAGAATGCCAAATGTTCAACAACATGTTAAAGGTTAAACATACCAATAAGGGACATTGTACTTCTTGCATTTGTTGTGCTTGGGTTTGAAGTTCATCTCACTTAAATTTCATTTTTTAAAAATTTGATCAAAAAATTTCTTCTCATTCCATTTTTGCTTTGTATGTGGGTCGTCCAAAATAAAAACATTCATTGAAATGTGGTCTTGTTGCTTAAGACCCCTGAGATGAGTAGATGGATGTTTAAATCTACCCCATTGCATACAAAGGCCATGTGTTTGGTCCAAGTGTTTACAAAACAACAATTTGGCTACATAAGAATTAGTGCATGCATTCACTTTGTAACACCTTTTTGAACCTTCATGAACCCATTCGTTTTTTTCTATTGCATCTCCATGTTCATCTTGCATTGGAGGAAGAACCTTTTGAGGCGCAAGATCTAGGTTTAGAATCAAATCTACAAAAAAATCCAACAAAAAAATTCAGCAAGTTTAATGTAAGCATGATGAGGGTATTGCACCTCACCATTTTTTCGAAATGATAAGGGTATTGCATATCAAAACCCTTTTAGCATTGTAGGAAGAACCTTTTGAGGTGCAAGATCTAGGTTTAGAACTGAATCTACAAAAATATCCAACAAAAAAATTCAGCAAGTTTAATGTAAGCATGATAAGGGTATATTGCACCTCACCATCTTTTCGAAATGATAAGGGTATTGCATATCAAAACCCTTTTAGCAACACAAAGAAAACAACGAAGAACAACGCAACTATTTGTCGTTATTTTTTGTACTAGGGCAACATGAAGAGGAAGACGCTTGTCTTCGTATTTTCCAGCACAATGCAAAGTAAAAGAAAAATTTAAAAACTAACAAAAGAGGGTAGGTTGCAGAGTGTACCTAGAAACATAGGGGATGATGATGGTGCGATGGAGCTCACGCTAGAATAAGTGATGACAATGGCACAATGGAGCTCACGTTGGAACGAGCAACGGCGTTGGAGATGAAGCTGTGCATGTTGTTCCTGGAGACATTTGACACCAGAGTGTTGGGCCCACTAAAAATGCAGGAAGGGAAAGAAGAAGAGGGGCTGTAGGCTCTAGAATGGGGTTGATAAGTTTGTAAAACAGGTTTGGAAAAAAAAAGGTCAAAGAAAAAGGGGACTTTTTTTTTAAACCCGCCCAAAATGAAACTGTTGCAGGTCGTTGGCCAACCCAAAGTCGTTGGATGAATTGCCCTCCATCCAAAATGGGACTGGTGCAGTCAGGGGGGACTGGTTCACTCAAGCTGATGAAACTCAGTTTACCACCAAAATTGGTGGAAAAACTAGTTTGGGTCCCAGTTATTTCGTTTTGTAAAATTTTCATTCCCAGTTACACGTTTGATGCCCTATTATGCTGAAACTGGCCGTTCTCACCCCCGTAATGCCTGACTTTCCAAATAACTTTAATATGCTTATTTTGTTGGGATTGAGGAGGTGCTTGAAACCTTAACTCCCAAAACAAATGAGGATGAAGCAAAGCATTGAATAAAGAATTTAGTTAAAGTCACTAACCTACTACCTAGCTACGTAATTACCTACCTACCTACTTACCTACCTACCTACCTACCTAGTGTTTTTCCAGATCTTGACCCCTTTTTGAGAGTGTGTTTCTTTCGTTCTCACTAGTGTGTGTGTGTGTGTGCGGGGGTGTGTTCTGTTCTGTTTTCCACTCTCTTGTGAGTGTCTCTGCAGTCTCTGCAGTGACAACACTAGGGAGAGAGCTTTGCTTGTTGTTGCAATTGAAGGAGAGGAAGCTCCGGGGAAAGAAAGAAAGCAAGAAGAAGAAGAAGAAGAAGAAGAGCAACAGCATTAGGAGGAGGAGGAGAAGAAGAAGAAGAAGAAATGGGATTGGGAAGTGAAATAAGGAGGTGAGGAGAAAGGGGAAGGAGAAGAAAGAAGAGAGAACAGAACAGAAGAGATGTGAGCAGTAGGGGAGTGATGATGATGTTGGGGCACAATGTGGCGGGGGGAGGAATGGGTGTGGCAGGAACAGGAGGAGGAGGAGTTGGAGGAGGAGGGAAGATGGTGCGAATTCCGCAGCGGTATGTGACAGTGCTCTTGACCTTCGTGTGCACGTGTGTATGTTACATTGAGAGAGTGGGGTTCTCTGTAGCGTATACGGCAGCGGCGAACAATGACGGCGTTGGAGAAGCTATCAAGGGTCATATCCTTTCCACTTTCTTCTACGGCTATGCCATCTCGCAAGTGCCCGGAGGTTGGGCGGCGCAGCGATTCGGGGGTCGGAGAGTTTTGCTCATGTCTTTCGTGCTTTGGTCCATCACTTCTGCCCTAACTCCCACTGGAGCTTCTTCCTCAGTAGCAGGCATGGTGATCGCTAGGTTATGTGTCGGAGTCGCACAAGGGTTTATCTTCCCTTCCATTCATACGGTTTTGGCGCAATGGGTTCCACCGCACGAAAGGTCCAGGTCTGTTTCCCTCACCACTTCGGGTATGTATTTCGGCGCTGCTGCAGGCATGTTGTGGCTTCCCAGCTTGGTTGCCAAACGAGGGCCTCAGGCAGTGTTCCGTGCAGAAGCCCTAATGGGTGCCGCATGGGCAGTGCTCTGGATGCGTTTCTCATGTGATCCCCCTCGATCTGAGCTTCCCAAGGCTTCTGCATTAGGGTTTGGAGCTTCCACAGCTTTCGAACGGGCCAAACTTCTGCATCATCCTGTGCAAATTGCGGATGAGAATGGTGAGATCAGTAGTAGCCGGCTACATCATGATCTGTTGGGACTCAAGAAGAAGGTGGTGGTGATCAAGAGCAGCGGCAGTGGAATTCCATGGAAGCCAATCTTGATCAGCTTGCCTGTCTGGGCCATAGTTGTGAACAATTTTACTTTCCACTATGCACTCTATGTGTTGATGAATTGGTTACCAACTTATTTCGATAAATGCTTGAATGTCAGTCTGCATAACATGGGGATGTCAAAGATGTTGCCCTACCTTGTGATGTTCATCTTCTCGAATGTTGGAGGATGGCTAGCTGATCATCTCATCACTGAGAAAATCTTCTCTGTGACATACACTCGTAAAGTGCTGAATACAATTGGCTTTACAGCGGCTGCTGTTGCTCTCATGGTAATGTCTAGCCTGAACACCACTAGCAGTGCTGTGATATGCTCTTCGGTTGCGCTTGGATCCTGTGCACTCTCCAGAGCTGGATTTGCTGTGAACCACATGGACATTGCTCCTCGCTATGCGGGAATTGTGATGGGAGTTTCCAACACGGCAGGTACATTGGCTGGCATTGTTGGGGTAGCGGCAACAGGCCGCATCTTGGAAGCTTCTCAGTTAGGACCATCAGATCCCAGCAGCTGGACCATGGTGTTTGCAACGCCAGCCTTGCTGTCTGTGTTTAGTGCAGTTTTTTTTGGTGTGTTTGCAACAGGTGAAAGAGTATTTGATTAGGAGATAAAAGAGCAAGGATTTTTTTTGCAGTCAAGCAGACTCATTGTTTGATCGGGTTTGGCAAGGCTTTTTGATTGCCCACCTATATATTTCCCATTGTTTACTTCCAAGTCAAAGTTCATGGTCTTTGTTGCAATTGCACCATTTAGTGAAATAATGTCAGATCCAACAGTGTAGAGAATTAACTTAGCGATGTGAGGGTTTCGGTTGCTCTTCAGCAGCTGTGCAGCCAGGTTGTTTTTGGTACATAGAAATGGGGAGACAATAAAGTCTTGGAAAACCATTTCTCAATTTGATCAGTCTAGCTTGAGACTACATATTTGCTTCCCTAGTGAAGAGAAGTACTTACAAGTGCCTTGTTTGGCTCTTGGTACACTGAGACAGACAAAAATTGTCAAGCCCACTAAGGTTTAAATCTCTCAGAGAAACCTCTTGTACATGTTCCTTGACTTATGGCAGAGCTGTTGAGACATTTCTTTGATCAGCAGTTCATCAGGGCAATTTGTTACTCAGATCATGACATGTGGGATGCTTATTGTTGGTCAGATGAAAGTCCTATGACTACTACAGTCCTGACTGACTGAGACCAAATTTTGTCTGTGAGTTCTACAGGCAGTTGCTATTGAGTACAGGTCAGAAACCATTGGCGGTGATACTGGGGTGGAAGAAATCTTGACAGCTTCTAGATCATACTTACTCCTGAGCTGCTCAATCTGGGCAGCTTATCAAAGGTTCTTCAGCTTATGCACTCTGCCATGCCTGAAGCGTCTCCTGTATGCTACAAGTTAAACCTGTCAGGAGCATGTATTTCTTTCTGCTTTTTTGACATTCTGAAAGAGGCAACCTCATTTGTGTTTCATAGCTGAGGAACTGGAATTGTTTATGTTTACAAGTCCAGACAGCTCCCTTGGTCCCTGGAGTAGTTTGAAGGTCCAGTATGTTTATGCACCCTTCAGTTAAATGTCTGTAATGTCACCCATTCACAAGAGGCAACCAAGAGACAAAGGGGGGGTTGCTCCTGTGAAGTTCTACAAAAAAAAACCTGGATGAACAGATGGATGACAGATCTCACATTACTGAACAATCCAGGTTATTACCAAATGTAAGAGATGGCTATGGCTTTGAGCAGGCAAGCACATCTCAATGGGGTCCCACCATTTTCAGTGATACCCTTTCTTGATGCAAGTGATGACTTTCTCTTCTGGTGCCTAGGGCTTTGTTGATGTGTGCAAAGTCAACAAATGCAAAGTCAACAAAACCCACGATTGCAAGCCCTCCTTTCTGGTTTCAAGGCTTTCAGTACACCTGGAATTGACAATGGTATCAACTTTGGCATTGAAGACATGGAATTTCTTTGTATTTTGACTGGGTGAGATCAACTTGGTCCCCTGCATGTATGTAGGTGCAGATTTCTAAATCTAAAGTAGAAGGTTCAAGTTCTGGTTGTGGTTGTGGTTCCACTTTTTAATTTCTTCCTTCCTAGATACCAATTGATATCACACTAAACGAACCTTCAATTGTAACAATGCATTTGCAATTTGTACAACATGTGTTACTTAGATCAGATTCGGTATATAATGTATTTGGAACATCTCCAATGAGATACCATAAACCCCTTGTGTTAACAATAACTTATCGTTAACAAACAATAACAATTATTTTTATTGATTGCTTTTCAAATGCCACAATTGTTCAATCAAGTCATCACAAAGTCTAAAATGGCAAGTTTAAATTCTCTATGACTTCAATGCCTTCCCTAAACGTTGCAAAAGATAGTTATCAACAAAATTAATTGTTGATAAGAGGTTTGACATCCTCCACCTACCCATCACCTAAATGCACTCTTCATCTAACACATGGTCTTTATGTACATTGATTACACAACTAGCTTTGGACCTATCATGCTTGTAGTTCTCTTTGGTAAGTTCACTCCTGAACATGCTTAAAGCTTCCATTATGAACCTTTTGCTCATTGTCATTTTCTTCAAGTTCCATGCACATGTATGTAAGAAACGCTTGACACCACAACTCAGTTCATTGCAAATTAGGACAATGACAATGACACAAAATGTTGAAGATCAACTCAAGATGAGCTCTAGTAGCTATGGACAAGATAGACATAAAAGTTCAACCCATGTGGAATTGTGATGACATGCTGGTGAAAAGTTGACAAAGAAAATTGTGAAAAGTGAAGTTAATCAATCCATCATTAAACCCCACTCTAAAAACACCTAAAAAAGAATTTGGAGGTGTGGATCGAAGGTGAATGCTCAAGATGTTCTTATACCATACCAACATTGGTCTACTCCATTGCATTCATTTAAAACTAGGTGGGCATATGTGATTTGGTGTTATTTGAAAAAAATAAGGAGAAAAAACTAAGATAGATGTTTGATGAGATGAGAATCTTGGAAAAGGGGAAATTAGTACTGGAGCAATGTGCATGCTTTGATTTCTATGGCATGTCTGCTTCACCATCCCCTATTAATAAAGGGGAGTAGCACACACACATTCATCTATTAGGTGATCTATTAGAGCATTGTTTGTAATGACTAGACAGAAATTTTGTAGTGTTAGGGGAGGGCATGTTAGTTAGTTATAGTAATAGAATAGAAATGTGGGACATTTTGGAAATCAAAATGCGGGAGCCAGCAAGTGTTTTGCTTTATGAGATCTCCTACCTCTTTCCTTCTTCTTTTTTTCCCCTTCTCATGCTACCCGATGGTTATCATAGGGCAAAGAACGAAAAATAATAATGATCTCATATGACATCCTCAGATATATTTCAGGCACATTGAGAAAAAGAAAGCTGAGTACTAACCTATAGCAAATTGCTTGGCAAATACCCTAAACCCTTTACCTGAGTACCAGAAATTGTTCTTGTAAGGGATGCCTTTGAGCATCTCCACTGGTGCTTATTAGGATGTGGCCCTGCACTGGAAATCTTGGATGAGGTGTTGTAGTCATATCCAGCTGTGACCTTGAAACAATGTTGACCGTGCCTTGTTTCTGATTGGCTAGATAGTTTGATTGGTCCAGGTGGGTTGCTATTAGTAGTCTCCCACATATTTGCAGTCCCAGTTTCAGTTGTACGGGTGGGGTTGGAAAAAAATAATAATAACTGAAACTTGGATGTGAGAAACATTTTTTTAGTGTCACATGTTGAGCGCCACTAGAGATGCTCTTATGCATTTAGGTTTTGACCCACCTGTGCCTCCTCAAAGCTCAACACTAAACCTTCAAGGTCGTGGTTTGCATCACTGTTGGGTGATTATCAATTATTGTACCAAAGCTTCTTTCGATTTTTCATGAATAGTTAGCTAGTAGGAAGTAGTAGAAGAAGTCAATAACCATGGTAATGTAGAAATAAAAATCCAATAAAAGATCAATGGCTGAAACCATCAAAGGGAAGACAAAAAGGGAAGGCCAAAAGACAAACAGCCCACAAGAACCAAAGAAAAAGAAAAAAGGGAGATAGTTAGTCCCTTTCATGGTAGGAAGTTGTTTCACCCACAACCCTTCTATTGTTGCATGCATGCAAATCATGAGATCTAATAGTAATGGGGGTCTAGAACAAGCATCACTCGTCAATGCAATCTTTCTTTCTATAGCAAAGGTTAAAGCATGTTGAAAAACAATACTAACACATTGCTTGCAAAAATGAATGCAAAAAGACAAAGATGAATAATCTTTCGATCATCCATTGTGGAAAGGATAGGCACACTCCTTGATAAAATGATCCATATCATGTCCGAGTGCATCATGCACCTCCATGGCCATCAAAATAAAGTGGTGCCCCTTCATGAAACCTTTATACTTGTGGATCTTAATAATGGTGCTAAGTTTTGCAATTGCACTTGTTGATCGACTAATGACACTTGAAGCCACCATTTCTTATGTCGTGTCAATAAACACCACGTCAACAATGAAAACCTGGTCCTTTTGAGTCATGTAGAGATTGATTCGTAATGAAACTTTTGACGTAAAAGCTACCACCATTCTTTCCATACAACATGCCCATTCTTTTGAGTGAGGGCATACATGACATATTTGACAAGTTGTGAATTGGCAATTGTGAGAAGTGCAAATGAAATGAAAAGGGAAAAAATTGATTAGATAAGTTATATTTATAAAAACCTACCTTGATACAACAATAGGTGTGGGCAAAAAGCTAAGTGCATGCCAAATGCGTCCAACTTGTGTTCACATTCACACCTGAGAAGACTAAATGTTAAGGGTTGAATTAAATCGAAACGAAAACACAACGTTAAAATGAAAGTAGAGTGTGCGATGCAAAATGAACAAATAGATGGCCTAACAACCAACCATAGATTTGCCCCCTTACCGAATAAGAACAAATGTGAGTTCTAAATGCTGAGAAAATGGAGTTATCCTCCACGATAGACCTAAAGGATGTGTTGTGATGAATGTCCATCAAAGATGCTTGTAGACTTAGGGCATCAGTAATTGTTAGATTCTAAAAAAAAAGTGCATCTTCATAGTCGTAAAAGGAAAGCCATCTCACGTTGCACATAAACATGATTAAAACATATGTGGGCCCCTTTTAACCTAGGAAACATACTCCTCCAAAACAGGTCTATAAAAAATATGAACCTAAAGCATAAATATAGAACCGCTAGAGCCCAACTAATACGCACCAACATCTTTAAAAAAACAGATGGAGCACAATCTTTCATAGAGAAAAAACCTATACCACCAAAGGATATCAATAGTCGAATTTAATGCCTCACTAAGGGGCCCTAAAAGGACTCCCACTATTTTGGACCCATAATATCCCCACATATTTGCATAACTTTCTTGTTAAAACTTGTCAAAAAAGATAAGAAAGAAAAAAAGATACTATTCATGTGAGATAAAAAGATCGACAAATTACACATGAAAACAAAATGCCCAAAATAATTTAAGTGTCTTTCAAGATAAGAAAATCATTGATATGCACCACATCTTGAAATAAAGTCTCATCCAAAAAATGCATGGTAAACCATGGTAATAAGAACCTCAAGATGTAAAAACAAGACAACATTGAGTGTGCTTATGAACCACTCACGAATTTAAAAAAAATGTCAATTGAAGAACCCTTCTGCTGATCACATGTAGACCTTTTGTGCTTTACATTGGGGAAGGCCTGCTTCCACATGCCTCCCCTAATTTGTTGGGCCTAAACCCTTAGGCTACTACTCTTGAGGTTGTGACCTTTATGTATATGTGTATCTTATAGGTGCTTTTAAAATTCAATCACAGCAATCAGTTTCCAATGCCAAAGCTCTATTGTATTTTTACCCCAGGTGAAGACCTGAAATGGGGCGGTTCTGGGAACTCGGGTTCATGCCAGGCCCTCCATCCCAGAACAGCCCCTTTCTAGTTCCTTTACCCTACACATCCTTGAATTATAACTAGCCCTACTAGGCTTCTAATTGACATACCCATTATAAGCCTAACTCTGCTTGTACTTGATTGTTTCTGGAATTCCATGTGCAGGAGCTCATGTGAACCCAGGGTTAGGGTTTAGAGTTCTAGGGTTTAGGGTTTTAGGAGCTCGTGTGAACCCAAGTTTAGGGTTTAGAGCTTTAGGGTTTCAGGAGCGTGTTTGAACCCAAGTTTAGGGTTTAGGGTTTCAGGAGCTTGTTTGAACCTACGTTTAGGGTTTAGAGTTTTAGGGTTCAGGGTTTAGGAGCTTGTGTGAACCCAGGTTTAGGGTTTTAGGAGCTTGTGTGAATGTGAGGGACTTAGCTTTAGTTGCAGAGCATTTCATGATCATGAACATGAGTGAGTTAGTACAAAATCCCAAGCATCATTACAGGAGATGGAAAAAATGATTTTTGACCCAAAAACTTGGTGCACCTGAAATGGGAGCAGTGGAGAAGATGAGGAGGATCATAATGGTTCCTCCCATCTAATGGAAAACACTGCATAATTCATTAAGATCGAAGAAATAGAAGATGATGATGATGACGATCTGCATGATTGACAAGAGAACTTACATGAGCTGAGTTGCAATGATTTTCATTTTGCAAAATTATGTGCAAGAGATGAGAGAGGTTGGGTTTTTTGCATTTCTCAAGAGTTTTACAGCAGCAGCAAAATCTTTGCTGGTTCTCTCAAATGCAGTGCATGGTGAATGAATTTAAAAATGTTCTGAAGTGCCTGTAAGATTATCATGACAGTTTACCTGAACAAAAATCAGGCATCTCTAGAGGATTCTCAAGAGTTGGCAGATCGTTCAATGGAACAAGAGGAACAGCTTGGACTGATCTAGACATCAAATAATTTCACCAATTTTTCTTCCTCGAGAAGTTACATGTTTCTCAAACTTTTGACATGATCCCTGCATGACAATCATGAGTCTTGAAAGGAGAGAGAGAGAGTGTGTGTGTGTGTGTGTGCATGGATGCATGTGTAGCTTGAGTGTTTAAACCCAATGTATCTCACTTGTAATTCTTGTCAACCCAGTGATGGATTGACTAGTGAAGAAGTACTGACTCAGGCTCAGCATTACAGCATGCAGGGTACAATGTCTAAGTCCAAAGCTCTTTCTTTAGTTAGTGAAACTCAGCTTCAAAGGTGGTCATGTTTGAGATCATGGTGGGTGACAAACAGACATACGATCGATCACAAAACAAGTATAACAGTTTAATCAAAAGCTGAGCCCAGTTCCTCCTGCTAACAACAATACCAAAACCTTTCCTACACTGCACAACAAGCTTCTTTATGTCGGCACTGTTAGAGGATGTGGTGTATTTGATTATAGGTATATAATTTCTTTGATATCTGGGTGAATTGAATGAGATTGCACACTTCATTAATATAAGGAAAATGGCCAGGACTCACATGATGAACCACATCATATTTGAGATGATTGATGGGTAGGCGAGGAAGAGATCACAAAGAAGTTGTTGTACCACATGGGTAATAATAAGAGCTTCCCATTTCCTCCTGATAATTACAACAATACCAAAACCTCCTTAAATCCTACATTGTACAACAAGCTTCTTCATGTAGCTGGTCTCTTCATCACAATTGCCCATTGCTTGTCATCCCTTGACCATCACACTTCCAGGTAAGGATCTGGCCAAAAAAGAAAAGACTAGTTGAATGAATATGGGTACTCAAATTGCTGGTCATACCTACTCTCACATTCTTTAGTGATGTTTTCACCAGTTGTGAAAAAGTAAAACTAGATCAAATCTTTTGTTTGAACTCAAAACCCTAAACCCTAAACCCTAAAACCTAACTTTTTGTCAAGAGGGGCATAGTGCTGCAGCTCAGAGATAACTATTGACAACATTGAACCCCCAAAATTCAGATCCTGTACCTTGTTTTGTTGTTTTCTCTGTGTCAGGTGCTGAATTTGCAACAGACTGCAGAAAACTTCAAAGGCTATTTTGTTTTTCTAAAGGCCAGCAACACAAAAGTGAACAAATAAATCCATCCCTTCAGGGTGGATTCAAATCCTGCACACCTAGAGCAGGGTTGCCAAGTCCGAATGAATGTGCAGCTGCTAAAAAACTTAAAACCACTGAGCAGCAGCTAGGATAGCAACACCACAGCAGCTTTTGTTGCTACAAACATTTTTGTATTTGAAAGAAAACATAATCAAATCCTCAGATTGAAATTGTTTTCATGGTGAGACCCACTCTGAACACATGACAGAGATTTTGAAGGATGTCTGAAACTGTACTCTCTGTAGATCAGCGCTAGGAAGCCTAAACATAAGTACACACTACACACCAATAATTCATGGGTTGTGTGCATAATGCAAAGAACTGAAGCTGCATGGAGACATGTCAAAGAGTAGGAGTAATAGTACTACTACCAGTGATTGAGCATACTATTCACTAGGTTTTAACAAAGATGGTTAGGATCTTTTTTTTTCCTTCTTCTTCTTCTTCTTCTTCCTTCTTTTTCTTTTCATGGGTGCTTTGCCTCCATCGGGATCAATTTGCCCCCTTGTCTACGGTGTTTGGGTCCCTTCCTTCCCCCCTCCCCCTATGCCGGCCTCAGCCCTAGTATCCCATTCTCCACCCCCCCCACCTTCCAGTCTAGTCACTCAAGCCAATTGTCAATTTGGGCCCACTTCTTCCCTTGGTGGCAAGAGTGGGGTCCAACGTGATGTTCCTTGTTGCGGATGTGTTGTCTTTTTTTCATAGTGTGGCATGTTTCGTCATTAGCAGCATTGTCATGCTTTTTAGGTTTTTTGTTGTGGTGATTCTTCTTGCTTTCTGGCTTCCCTTTTTGCTTGTTCTCCCCTTCCTACAACTTGGGTTTGGGTGTTAAAGGTGAATCCCCTTAGCATCTTCCATTTGGGTCTTCTTCGGCCTTGTTTCTATTTGCAAGTGCCTTTTGCTTTGCAATTGGAAATGCAAATTGTTTTTTGTCTATTTTTGGATCGCTTCGCTCAAGACCCATTGAACATTGCTACTTTACAATTATTTCTACATTTCCCCTAGTGGTGTCATGTTCTTCTCATTTGAACCTATGTGGTCGAGCACCAAGAAAGTAGGTCTTAATTTTGGTGGTTTCTGTTTAGAGATTGGGAGGAGCTTTAGGTGGAGCAATCTCTTCAAGTGCAAGCGCTTGCTGTAGCTTTATCTTTGGACAAAGGTCCTTCAATGCCCATGCTCCCTTTGGATTCTTCTTTTGTCTCACCCCCCCACCCCCCCCTCCTTGTGACAATTTGAATAGAACTTGGCTCTAGGGTGTGTTGAAAAATATGTTTGCCTAGCTAGGGCCCTTGCCCCCCTAGCCCCAACTTTTGTTTCCTTAGAAATCGTTTTTGCTTCATTAACTTTCCCCTTGTCCTAATTCTTTGATGAACTTTTAGCCAAATGGAGACTTAGAGTTATCCTTGGATTCTTTTAGGTCAACCTTCATACACATGTCTCATCTTTCTATAGGGGGACCTTTTGGCATGGTTTTTGAGCATTTTCGAGATGCTTTTGACCTTAAGGGTTTTGTTAACAACTACATTTAGTTGTTCTAGCTAAGTTCCCATATTGCCATGGGTCATTTTCTAAGGTCCATTACTCACATCCTTGTTGCTATTACACTTTTGGCTTTGGCCAAACCTTTTGGTGACATCAGACCAATTACAGTGAGTGAAGTCTTCTATTGTTTGGTTAGCATAGTCTTATGTTTTCAACGTCGAGATGTGTGTTTTTTTTCATTTGTCGCCTCATCAATTTGGTGTGGCAATTAGGGGTGGGTGTAAGGCAGTGATGCACAATATTTGAATTACTTTGAATGTCCATCCCGATTGGGTGGTGCTACAAGTGGATATGGCAAATGCATTTAAGTCCATCTCGTGTGAGGCCATCTTCCAAGAGCTTCATGTGGCAAGAGGCCAATTGTCTTTGCTTTTTCATTTTGTTCATTATTTTTATGCCCATCAATTGCCTTTGTTCTTTGGTCATCATTCTATCTTTATGGGCATGTGTTAAGGTGATCTGTTCGTTGGGCCTTTTTTTGATCTTGTTCATTTTCATGTTTTGTGAGCCTCTTCTGTTGTTATTCCTTCATGTATCTTCCCTTTGTTGGTAGATGACACTCACATCCTTGGCCTTACTTCTTTCGTTCCTTTTTCTTTTGACCATTTTGCTTCCGGCTCGCCTTAATGGGTTTAATTGTCGAACCCTACAAGTGCATAACTTGGTCCCCTTTTAGCTTGCCCGTTGGTTTTTCCCCTCATTAAGTTTTTAGGGGTCCCCTTTGGTTTTGTGTTGTTTTCCTTTTTTGTTTTATACGATGTTTTAGATGAATATTTTTGCCATGGAAATGTGCTTTCGAGGTTGGGGGGTGTGCATGTTGTTTTCAACATCCTATTTCAATGTTTTGTGTAGAAACCTTTTTTATTTGTTTCAAGTTTTTTCGCCCTTCCTGTCGCAACCCTAGCTTTGGGCTTGCGACCAAGGCAAAGGGAATTACAAGGGTGTGGGCCAAAAGGAAGCCTGGGAGTTAAGCCAAGAGAAAGCCCGGGAGTTAAGCCAAGAGGATGCCCGGGAGTCAAGGTAAGAGGAAGCCCGGGAGTCACATCACATACTCCCGGGAGTGTGAGAAAATGTTAGAAAATGTGAGGGAGTGAACCCTCACACTCCCAAGGCAACTCCCACTTTGGGAGATGGAGTCCCGGTGGACTCCCGAAACTTCAGAGAGCGATTGCAGGGGTCAAACCTCAATGTCTTGTGGCGTTCT
>Ga0116229_10006828_pt1 | contig 18279 bp, 15 predicted proteins | sample S1TSphgellanicum_3_FD_87313 | JGI IMG/M metagenome (GOLD analysis project Ga0116229, IMG submission 87313) | Host-associated microbial communities from peat moss isolated from Minnesota, USA - S1T2_Fc - Sphagnum magellanicum MG | ecosystem: Host-associated > Plants > Peat moss > Unclassified... | reverse complement strand
TGAATGGGATGATGATCATTTCCCCACGATTTGAAGATTTGACTGGTTATTTTCCTGGAATGAATATTGATAATACGTTTTGTGAATTGAACGAAGGTCTGCGGCTGATGCAGCCAAAGCTCGGCGAGGAACTCTATAGCAAGCTCAGGGAGATGTCGGATCGAATGCGGGCGCATTTCGAGGCCGATCCAGAAGATAAGACCGAAGATTCCCTCAAAGGGCGCGCCATAATACTCGAGATGATCGATCTCTTGAAGCAGAGCCGCCGCAAAAGCTGAGGCCATCGGCCTGCTGTCACGCCCAAAGACGATGCCGACTGCGCTCTCAACCCTGGCGCTGTGCGCCTGCTCGACGCCGCCGCCGGCGGTCTGCCCGCCGTTCCCGACGCCGCCGCCGGCGCTGATGACGCCCCCTCGGGCGTTGCGCTCTCTACCCTCGTCACAACCGACGTCGGCAACGACGCCGCCGCCCTCGAAAACGCCGACCAGCTAGCCGCGCTTCAGGCCTGGCTGCGCGCCCAGCAGGCGGCCTGGGCCACTCCGAGCGCTCAGCCATGAACTTTCCGATTGAGCACATGTTCCGCCTCGCGCCCCGAGGCGGCGCCGGGTTGGCGTGCGACGAGACTGGCGTGGCGCTGGGCGCGGCCGACCTCGCCCGCGTGCATCTGGAGGCCGGCGGCCGTCGTCGCTGCGAGGTGCGTCCCCCCGGCGATATCGGGCGGGTGCTGAAAGCCGCCTACGGGCCTCAGCCCGACGCGGTGGTCCACCGCCTCCACCGGGGCCTGACCCGCACCGCGCGATGCCCCGACTGGCGAAGCCAGGATTGGCAACCTAACCATTGACTGGACGATTGAAATGAAGAAGCCGACAGACGCGCAAATCAAGGGCTTTTTCAATGGTGAGTCGCAGCCTAAGGCCGTCTTACTTATAATGCCGTCGCAGCGGTTTCCCCCAGGTGTCCAATACATTCCCCGTGCCGCATCTTTGAAAGGGAATTGATCCATGTTTCGCCCATATACACTTTTAATTCCCAAGACGCTGAGCGACATTGAAGATAAGTTGGGTGGTATGATGCTTCTTTTCCCAAAATTTGAAGATTTAACGGGGTATTTTCCTGGGAGAAGCATTGATAATACGTTCTACGAATTGAACGAGGGGTTGCGGTTTTTGCGGCCAAATCTCGGCGAAGATCTTTACCTCAAGCTCCGAGACATGTCAGATCGAATGCGAGCGCATTTCGAGGCCGATCCGGAGTGCAAGACGGGTGAAGCGCGTAAGGGGCGCGATCTAATTCTTGAGATGATGGATCTACTGGGGCAGAGCCGCCGCAGTCGCCCAGTCCAACGGCCTGCTGAGCCGCCGGCCGCCAACTGATCAATCCGCCAGCCCCATGACGAAGGCGAGCGCCGTATTGAGGCGTCCCATATCTTCCATGGTCAGCCGACCGACGATCTGACCGATGCGCTCTCGTCGAACGGTCACTGGCTTGTCGGCCATCGCTTGGGATCGCAGGTGTAAGCCGTTCGTATCGCTAGGCTCCAGAGTGACCCGAAAATCCGGTGTATCCGTCAGCGTGGAGGTAATCTGACAGACGATCACCGAGGCGTGGGCTGCTGGAAAGGCATCGGTTTGAACGATGACGGCCGGGCGAGGCTTCCCATAATCACCTGACGCTGCAACGGTGACAACGTCACCCCGCCGCATGGCGACCCGGTGCGTCCGGCTCATCAAATTCAGAAACGGCCTCGATCCAGTTGAGGGCGTCGTCTTCGTCGTGGTCGTTAAGCGTCGCCACCTGCGCCCCAATCCGCCGCCGGACGGCTTCAGACCGTGGATCTGGCGTAATCAAGCGTAACTCCCTCAGGCCGAGGGCGCGGCGCCGGTCGCGCATAGACTTCATTCGCTCGGCAGCGGCGACCATAGCTCATCCCTTGATCAGGCATCTGGCTCGTAACGCGTTACGCCTTGGAGGTCAATGTTCCCCGGCGGTCTTTCCTACATTCCAACGGCCAACCGCCCTTCAAACAAGAGCACAAAAAGACCTAGCGCCACTGTATTTGTTTTAATCCCGATGATCGTGAGGGTGTGAGGTTATGTGCAAAGCCGGACCCGGCGGCTAGCGTATGCCTGTATTTGGATACAGCCAAAATCCAGGAAATCGCGGAGCAGGCCAATGGTTTGCTAAATTATCACATCCCCGCTCACATCTACATTGACCTGGACGGTGGCTATCAAATAATGATTTCGAATAACGAATATCCTAGGGCGCTTGCACGCGCGAGCGCTGAGCCCTGAACTCGGCGCCCCCCCCCCGATTGGCGAAGTCAGAATTGGCAACATAACCATTGACTGGACGATTGAGATGAAGCAGCCGGGTGACGCCCAAATTCGGGGCTTTATTCACGCCGACTCGAAGCCTAAGGCCGTAATTATTATCACGCCGTCGCAGCTCTATCCGCCAGGCGCTCGTTACATTCCTCGTGCGGCAGTTATGAAAGGGAACTGACCGATGTTTGGCCCATATAAACTTTTAATTCCTAAAACTATGAGTGAAATTTTAGATATGCTGAATGGGATGATGATCATTTCCCCACGATTTGAAGATTTGACTGGTTATTTTCCTGGAATGAATATTGATAATACGTTTTGTGAATTGAACGAAGGTCTGCGATTGATGCAGCCAAAGCTCGGCGAGGAACTCTATAGCAAGCTCAGGGAAATGTCGGATCGAATGCGGGCGCATTTCGAGGCCGACCCCGAGAACAAGACCGATGACACGCTAAAAGGGCGCGCCATAATACTCGAGATGATCGATCTCTTGAAGCAGAGCCGCCGCAAAAGCTGAGATCATCGGCCTGCTGTCACGCCCAAAGACGATGCCGACTGCGCTCTCGAGGTTGGCGCTGTACGCCTGCTCGACGCCGCCGCCGGCGGGCTGCCCGCCCTTCCAGCAGGTTGTGAAGGCGATCAGCCATCGCGGGCGGAAGCTGTCGCGATAACGGCGTCGGCTCGGAAAACGTGCGTTTCGCGGTGAAGGCGAAGCCGATGAGACCTAAGAGATTGACGTCCGCCGCAGTAGGGAGTCGTCGTAGACGACCGTCTTGGGGGCGAGCGTCCGCAGACCCAAAATGAACACTGTGGCGTCGCCCTCAATCGCCGTGCGAACTGCGCCGTCATCCTCTCCCCAAACGACGCTGTTCGCCAATTACAAAGGGGCAATCTTCGCCCGCCCTCTCAAGCCTTCAAACGCCCCGGCCCCGCTGAGCGCAGCAGGGCCAGGAAATCGCCAAAGCCATGGCCTTGGATCAGCACATGGTCTCGGGCCGCTGTGGCGGCGGCCTCGCCGTCGTGGGCGAGGAGGGCGGCGACGATCTGGGCGTGCTCTCGGCGTGAGGAGCCGATGCGGTCGGGCAGGCGCAATTGTAGGCGTCGATAGGGGCGCAGGCGGCGCTGGAGCGCCAAGGTTTCGCTTTCCAGCAGCCGGTTGCCGCTGGCGTGGTAGAGCGCGCGATGGAAGGCTTCGTTTTCATTGTAATAGCGGTCGGGATCGACGGTCTCGCCGCCCAATAGGCAGGCCTGATGCGCCGCCTCAATCGCTGCGCGATCTTCCGCCGTATGGCGTCGCGCCGCCAGGCGGGCGCAGCTCGCCTCCAATTCCCCCATCATTTCAAACATTTCCACAATCGCCTGGGGATCGAGTTCCGGCACGATGGCGCCGCGGCGCGGCCGGATCTCCACCAGTCGCACCGAGGCCAGCTGATGCAGCGCCTCGCGTACCGGCGTGCGCGAGACCTGGAACCGCTGGGCCAGTTCGGTCTCATCCAGCCGGTCGCCGGGCGCCAGTTCGCCCGTGGCGATGGCCTCTTCGAGGCGTTCTCGGATCAGGTCGGAGCTGTTGCGCGCAGATTTGGCGATGACGTCCATGGCGAGCCCAGACTAGCACGAGTTGACGGAGGTGTGATCCATCTTCGCTTGACGTGCATGCGAAAACTACGCTCTTGTATGCAATATGCTAGGCCGCGAAAAGACGGCAAGCGGGGGAGGATTGTGATGAGCGTACGGTTATGAGCCTTGTCGAAGCGCCTGCTCGCGCCCAAACCGCCGCCCCGCGCAGCTGGACCACCCGCCGCGATGAGAAACAGCGTCGCCTGGACGCCGCCGCCCGGCTTATGGACGGCAAGGTGTTGGATGGGGCGCGGATCGTCGAGGCCCTGCAAATCCTGATCAAGGCCGGCGATCGGGTCGCGCTAGAGGGGGATAACCAGAAGCAGGCCGACTTCCTGTCGCGCTCCCTGGTCCAGGCCGATCCCAGCGTTTTGCACGATTTGCATCTTCTGATCTCGACCTTGAGCCGGCGCGAGCATCTGGACCTGTTTGAGCAGGGCATCGCCCGGCGGGTCGATTTCTCCTTCGCCGGTCCGCAAAGCCTGCGGGTGGCGCAGCTGTTGGAAGACGGCAAGCTCGAGATCGGCGCCATCTATACCTATGTCGAACTCTACGCCCGCATGTTCGTCGATCTGACGCCCCATGTGGCGCTCGTTTGCGGCGTCAGCGCGGATCGGCATGGCAATCTCTACACCGGCCCCAATACCGAGGACACGCCGGCCATCGTCGAGGCCACGGCGTTTCGCCATGGCCTCGTGATCGCCCAGGTCAACGAGATCGTCGATGAGCTGCCGCGGGTCGATATCCCGGGCTCCTGGGTCGATGTGGTGGTCCAGGCGGACCGGCCGTTTGCGGTAGAGCCCCTGTTCACCCGCGATCCGCGTCACATCGGCGATTTGCAAATCTTGATGGGCATGATGATCATCCGCGGCGTTTATGAGCGCCATGGCGTCACCGCGCTGAACCACGGCATCGGCTTCGACACCGCCGCGATTGAGTTGCTGTTGCCGACCTATGGCCAGTCGCTTGGCCTTAAACACAAGATCTGCCGGAACTGGACCCTCAATCCCCATCCCACCCTGATCCCCGCCATCGAAAGCGGCTGGGTGGAGAGCGTGCATTGCTTTGGCAGCGAAGTGGGGATGGAGGACTATATCCGCGAACGCTCCGACGTCTTCTTTGTCGGGCGGGACGGGTCGCTTCGCTCCAACCGGGTGTTCTGCCAGTTGGCCGGCCAATACGGCGTCGATCTGTTCGTGGGCTCGACCCTGCAGATGGACGCCGACGCCAACTCCTCCACCGTCACGCTGGGGCGGCTGGCGGGCTTTGGCGGCGCGCCGAACATGGGTCACGATCCCCACGGACGCCGCCACGCCAGCGAGGCGTGGCTGAGCCTGATGACCAAGGATGCGCCCGTCGCCCGCGGCCGCAAGCTGGTGGTCCAGACTCTGGAGACCTTCAAGGCGGGCGGCGCGCCGGCCTTTGTCGAGACGCTGGATGCGGTCGAGGTCGGTCGCAAAAGCGGGATGCCGATTGCGCCGGTGATGATCTACGGCGACGACGTCTCCCATGTCGTGACCGAGGAAGGCATAGCCTATCTCTATAAGGTCGAGGGCGAGGAGCGCCGCGCGGCCGTGGCGGCCGTGGCCGGCGCGACCGAGATCGGCCGCCGCGCTAACCCCAAGGTCACTGCGGATTTGCGTGCCCGGGGCGTTGTCGCCCTGCCTGAGGACTTGGGCGTCAGCCGAGGCCAGGCCAACCGGTCCTTGCTGGCGGCCCGCAGCATCGACGATCTCGTAGCCTGGTCTGGCGGCCTCTATAAGCCGCCCGCCCGGTTCCGCAGTTGGTGACCCGATGATCCGCCACGCGCTGCAAATCGACGTCGCCTACGACTCCGCCTTCGCGGCGCGGCTGGCCGAGACGGCGGTCCAAGCCCTGATCGATGAGGCGGAGCTGACGCCAAAGCCCGCGCTGGTGGACGGTCGCGGCTGCGGCGTGCATCCGGATATGAGCCTGGCGACGCTCCGCTGCTCGGCGATCACGCTTGGTCCCTTCTTCCATGACATGGCTCTGGCGTCGCTGGATCGCGCCCCGAGCGTCGCGCTCCGCGAACGCCTCGCCGCGATTGGGCGGGCGGGGGAGCAGGCCATGCTGGCGGCGACCGGCGGCGTCAACGCCCATCGCGGGGCCATCTGGGCGCTTGGCCTCATGGTCGCCGCCGTAGCGATGCGTCAAAGCGCCGACGTCGGCGAAGTGGGCGCCGCGGTGGCTGAGCTCGCGAAACTTCCCGACCGGTTCGCCCCTGACAGTCTCTCCCATGGACGCCTGGCGGCTGCGCGCTATGGCGTCGGCGGCGCGCGGGCCGAGGCTCTGGCCGGCTTTCCCCATGCGCTCCAGGTCTGTCTTCCGGCGCTGCGGTCGGCGCGGGCGCGGGGCGTGGAGGAGCGCCTAGCTCGGCTTGATGCGCTTATGGCGGTGGTCGCGGTGATGGACGACACCTGCCTGCTTCACCGGGGCGGCCTTGCCGCGCTCGACGTCGCCAAGGCCGGCGCGGCGGCGGTCCTGGCTGCGGGCGGCTGTGGCTCGTTTGCTGGTCTGGCTGAGCTTGCCTGCCTGGACGCGGCGCTCGTCGCCTTGAACGCCTCGCCGGGGGGCGCCGCGGACATGTTGGCTGCGGCGCTCTTCATCGACGGGTTTCAGCTGACGCGTTGTGCGTCCTTCGAGACGGAGCCAACTAACCCATGGAAGTCCTCACCTACGACTATCCCGCCGCCTCCGCGCCCGTGAACGGCCGCGCCTATGTCGGTGTGGTCGGCTCAGGCGATCTTGAGATCTTGATGGAGCCTTCGACCGACGGCGCGGCCCATGTGACGATCACCACCAGCGTCGATGGCTACGGCGCGATCTGGCGCAGCGTGGTGGATCGCTTCTTCAGCCGGTTTGATCGGGCTGTGCGGATCGAGATCAACGACTTTGGCGCGACCCCCGGCATGGTGGCGTTGCGCCTTGGTCAAGCTGCGGAGCAGCTCGCGCCATGACGCTGGCCCCCTCGCCACAGGATTTCGAGCGCTTCCTGGCGCGTAAAAGCTTTATCGAATTGGGCGCCGCCGACCGGGCCGCCGCGATCCTGGACCCTGGTACAGCGCGGGTGCTGCTCGGCCCCTTTGACCGGCTGACATCGCCCTGGCTGCCGCTCCAAGGCATCACGCCTCAGTCCGACGACGGCGTGACGATCCTGCGGGGACAGATCGATGGCGCGCCCGCGATGGTCGCCTCGATTGAAAGCCGGTTTCAAGGCGGGAGCATGGGCGAGGTGTCGGGCGCCAAGATCGCCGGCGCGCTCGAACTGACCCTCAAAGACCATCTGAAGGGGGCGCCGACACGCCCGGTCATCCTGTTCGAAACCGGCGGAGTGCGGTTGCAGGAGGCCAATCTGGGCCTCGCCGTGATCGCCGAAATCCATGCCGCCATTGTGGCGCTTCGTCCCCATGCGCCCGTGGTGGGCGTGGTGGCGGGCCTGGTCGGCTGTTTTGGCGGCATGTCGCTGGCGGCCGGCCTCTGCAGCCATCTGATCGCCACGCCCCAGGCGCGCCTTGGCATGAACGGGCCGGAGGTGATCGAACAGGAGGCCGGCGTCGCCGAACTCGACGCGTCGGACCGGCGCCTGATCTGGAGCCTGATCGGCGGCGCCCAGCGGGCGGCGACCGGCTTTGTCGATACCCTGGTCGAGGACGACGCCGACGCCATTGCGCAAGCTGTACGCGCGGCCTTCGCAGCCGGCGTCGGCGCGCCCGCCCGTACCGAGCAGGTGGAGGCCTATTTGGCCCGTATCGCCGCCTATGATCCCGCCCAACCCGCCGATCCCCTCGCCATGCGAAGGACCTGGGGCGAAGGAGAGGCCGCATGAGCGACAGCGTCCCCGGAGCTGAAAGCCTTGGTCGGGCCTGGCTTAACCGCCTCGCGGGCGTGCCCGGCGAGGCCGCCTTTGGCCAGCCGTCGGTGATCTATGCCGACGCCAAACTGGGCGCCGACACGGCCCGCTTCGTCGCCGTCGCGCCTGATCCCAACGCCCGCTTCCCTCGCGCCCGAACCGGTGAGGTGGGCCTGGAGGAGGGCTGGACCCTGGCGCGGCTGCTGCGCGAGACGCGCACGGCTGACGACGACACGCCAAGCCGCCGCCCCATCGTCGCCGTGGTGGATGTGGTCGGCCAAGCCTATGGCCTGCGAGAAGAGATGCTGGGCGTCCATCTGGCCTGCGCGGCTGCGGCCGACGCCTATGCCCAGGCGCGGCTGGCGGGCCACCCCATCGTCGCGCTGCTGGTCGGCAAGGCCATGTCTGGCGCCTTCCTGGCCCATGGCTATCAGGCCAACCGGTTGATCGCGCTGCGCTCGCCCGATGTGCTGGTCCACGCCATGGGCAAGGCCGCCGCCGCCCGCATCACCCGCCGGCCGGTGGAGGCGCTGGAGGCGCTGGGCGAGCGCGTGCCGCCCATGGCCTACGACATCCAAAGCTACGCCAAGCTCGGTCTGCTCCATCAGCTGGTCTACGGCGTCAATGCCGAAGCGCCGTCAGAGGCGGATGTCGAGCGGGTTCGCGCTGCGGTGCAGGACGCCATCGACGATATCCGACGCCGAGGCGACACCGACCTGTCGTCCAGGCTGACCTCGCCAGAGGCCCAGCATCTACGCGCCGCCTCAATCGAAGCCCGTCGCCGCTTGGCGCAACAGTGGGACGCTGACGTTTAGAAGGAGCTAGAATTTTGCGCGTCCACAATTCCTCTTTCCCGCCTTCCCCGGACTTGTTCCGGGGGAGGCGGAAGAGGTGTGGCCCCGACCCATATTAGCACCTGGGGCTTTTCCCAGGGGTCGGGGACCGGCCGAAGGTTGGCGACGAACTGAAACGACAAAGCTGCATATAAACAATAACTAGGGGAGAGAAATCGTGTTGATGATCATCGCCTCGGCGCTGGCGCCGGTCTTCTTTGTCATGGGGCTCGGCTTTTTCGCAGGCAAGCGCGGAATGGTCGATAACCTCAATATCAAGTCCCTGAACGTCTTCCTGATGATGTTCGCGCTGCCCGCGGCGCTGTTCACCGCCATCGCCCGCACGCCGCGGGCTGTAATCATCGACAACGCCTCGCTGATGCTGGTGCTGGCGACCTGCCTGCTGGTCATCTACGGCGTGATGGCGCTGTTGCAGTGGAAGCTGTTCCGCCTATCCCAGGCCGACGCCGCCGTGCTGATGCTGACGGTGGCCTTCCCCAACTTCGCCTCGGTCGGCATTCCCCTGATCGTCGGGGTCTACGGTCCCCATGCGGCTCTAGCGGTCGCGGTTGCGATCGCCACGGGCGCCTGCACCATCTCGCCGCTCACGCTCACCCTCCTCGAACTCGCCAAGGAGGGACCGGGCGCCGGCTCCGGCTTCGCCAAATTCCGCGTCGCGCTTTGGAAGTCGGTGACCAAGCCGATCATCATCGCCCCCCTCCTGGCGGTTGTTCTAGCGCTGGTGGGCGCGCCCCTGCCGCCGCTCCTGGACAAGACCTTCAGCGTGATCGGCGTCGCGACGGGGGGCGCGGGCCTCTTTCTCACCGGCCTGATCCTGTCGGCTCAGCCGATCCGGATTTCGCCGCCGGTGATCATCGGCGTGACGCTGAAGAACATCATCCAGCCTCTGCTGGCGGCGGCCGTTGTGTTCGTGTTGCGCGTGCCCCAGCCCCTGGCGAACGAAGTCATCCTCATGGTCTGTATTCCGTGCGGCTTCTTCGGCATGGTGTTTGGCGCAGGGTATGGGGCTAGGCCCGCTGTGGCCGGATCGACCCTTGTGATCTCCTCGCTCTTCAGCATGTTCACCCTGGCGGTCGCCATCGCCTTGCTGGCGCCCCACCCTTAAGGACCGCGCGGCGTGGACCCGTTTCAAGTTCACGACCTGCTGCGGATCGATGCGCCTTGCCGCCTGCAGGGCGATAGCCCGAGGCCGGATTGGGTGGAGGGCGCGCTGGCGGCTGCGCCCTGGGTGGTCGTGCGCCGAACGTGTGCTGAGGGGCGGCTGATCGCCGTCGGCGTCAGGGGCGCTGGGCGCGGTGAGCGGTGGGGGGCGTGGGTCGCCGCCGCCGCCGTAGTCGAGCGATTGACGCCCGAAGCCTTGACGGCGCGGCTCATGAGCCTTTCGCCTGAGCGGTTATCGGTTGCGCCCGCCTTAGCCGCGGCAGCCGCCATGACTCGAGCTTGGCGCAATGTGGCGGCGGCGCCGATCTGGGGGCCGACCGGCAGCGTGGGGTTCGAACTGGCCAGCCATCGTGCGACGGCGACCGCCGATAGCGACCTCGACGCCATCATTCGCTGTCCAACGCCGGTGTCTGTGGCGCAAGCTCGGGCCTGGCGCGCAGCCTTCGACGAGGCCACGGCGCCGTTCGGCGCGCGCGCCGATGTGCTGCTGGAAACGCCTGAGGGCGCGGTCGCGCTTCTCGACTACGCCCGCGCCGCGCCCCCGGTGATGCTGCGCACCGCAGCAGGCCCGAAGCTCGTTGAAGACCCTTGGGCGCAAGCGGCGGTATCGGCATGATCTGCCTGCTGTTTCCCGGTCAGGGCGCCCAGACGCCCGGCTTCCTGCAAAGTCTTCCTGCAACCCCTGCCACAGCCGAGGTTCTGGCCGAGGCGAGCGCTGTCCTCGAGCAAGATGTCAGCGCGTTGGATACCGCCGCCGCCCTGCAATCCACCGTCGCCGTCCAGATCACCGCCCTGGTCGCGGGCGTGGCCCTGGCCCGCAGCCTGGCCGGGGAGGGGAGCGAGATCGACGCTGTGGCCGGCCTGTCGGTCGGCTCCTTCACCGCAGCCGTGGCGGCGGGCGCGATCACGTTTAGCGACGCCCTGAGGCTCGTGAAACTCCGCGCCACCCTGATGGAGGCCGCCTATCCTACCGGCTACGGCATGGCGGCCATCGACGGCCTGACCGCGTCCCGGCTGCAAAATCTGTGCGACGCTTTAGGCACAGCGGAGGCGCCGCTCTACCTCGCCAACCTCAACGGCCCCACCGAGATCGTCGCCACCGGCGCCGATACAGCGCTCGACGCCCTGATGGCCGCGGCGCAAGAGCTCGGCGCCCGCCGTACCCAACGCCTGCCGGTCAGCGTACCCTCCCACTGCTCCTTGCTGGCGTCGGTTTCAGATCACCTGATCGAAGCCCTGCAAGAGATTGAGGTGAAGCGGCCCCTGATCACCTACATCGGCAACCGCCGCGCCCGCGCCCTGTACGACGCCGCGGCCGTATGCGAGGAACTCGGAACCAACGTCAGCCACCCCGTGCTGTGGTCCGACTCGACCCGGCTTCTGTATGAACTCGGCGCCCGCACCTTCATCGAAGCGCCCCCCGGCGCGGCGCTGACAGGCCTGATCACTACAGCCTTTCCAGACGTCCGCGCCCGCGCCGCGGCTCAGACGCCGCTCGATGGTCTGGTGCGTCTGGCGCAGACGGCTGGCGGAGACTAGGCGATTTATGGCTGGGGCGCCGGCGGAGCGGCTGGCGGCTTATCGTGCCCAAGCCGCCACCTTATTGGGATGGTGACGGCGCCTTCCACAGGCACACCGTCTCGTATCGCCGGTTTCATACGCCATCTGTGGGAGGCGCGTATAGTCGCATCGCCGAAACCGAAACCCACAGGGCTTTCATGGACAACCACGCAAGATGAAAGCATGCCCGTTGTCGTGACAACGCACCGAATGGCGACAACCCCCTCCACCCCCATTCTTTGCGCCCGTTCGGGATAGAGGTCGGCGAACGGATTTGGAGCGGGCGGCGGAGGCTCGGGCTGGGCGGCTGCCTGCTCCGCCGGCGCCGTCCAAGGACTGGTTGTGGACTGCGCGAGGGCAAGGCTTGGCGCCGGGGCAAGTAAAATGATGGACAGCAGCACGGGCTTTAAACTCATAAGCGGCCTCCTAAAGACCCTATGGCCCGGCTTTGCGCAGTTGGCAAATTCGCACCGATAGGGCGGCGACTGTCATAAAACCGAACGACCTTCCGGTTTAGCCAGTAGCCCTGATTTCAAGCGTAAGGAGCGAGCGATGCGCGCGTTGAGGCTGGGCGGGATGGTGGCGGCGTTCGCCCTTTGCGTGTCGGCGGCTGAGGCCGCGCCCGTGCTGATGATCTCGATAGACGGTCTGCGGCCCGCTGACGTGCTCGAGGCCGACAAACGCGGTCTGAAGCTGCCGACTCTGAGCGCCTTGGTCGCCGAGGGCGCCTATGCGACCCATGTCACCAATGTTCTGCCGACAGTGACCTATCCCAACCACACGACCTTGATCACTGGCGTCCGTCCCGCCGTTCACGGCATTCCCAACAATGTTGTGTTCGACCCGCTGCGTAAGAATATGGATGGCTGGTACTGGTATGCGTCGGATATCAAGGTCGCGACGCTTTGGGATCAGGTTCACGCCAAGGGCGGGGTTGTCGCCAGCATCGGCTGGCCGGTCAGTGTCGGCGCCCGCTCGATCAACGACAACATTCCCGAATACTGGCGCGCGGAAACGCCTGACGACGTCAAGCTGATCCACGCCCTGGCCACCCCCGACCTGCCCGAGGCGCTGGAGGCCGCGTCTGGCCAGCAGCTGGCGGGTCTCGCCAATACGACGCCAGAAGCTGACGAGGCTAAGAGCCGCTTCGCCGTTGCCATGTATCAGCTGAAGCGCCCGCGCCTGTTCACCCTGCACCTATCGAGCCTGGACGAAGTTCAGCATATTTCCGGCCCGGACACGCCCCAGGCGCATGAAGCGCTGGAGCGGATCGACGCGGATATCGGCCGTATTCTGGTCGCCGCGCGCCAGGCCGAGCCGGATCTGATGGTGGTGATCGTCTCCGACCACGGGTTCGCCCCCCTGGGCAAGGAGGTGAACCTCTATCGTCCGTTCATCGATGCGGGCCTGATCACGGTCGATCCCAAGACCGGCAAGCCAACCGCTTGGCTCGCTGAGCCCTGGGGCGGCGCCTCGGCCGCGATTGTGCTGGCTCATCCCGACGATGAGGCGCTGAAGGCCAGGGTGAAGGCCCTGCTGGAGAAGCTGGCGGCTGATCCCGAACTGGGTATCAACCGGATTATCGGCCGCGAGGAGATCGCCCGTCTGGGGGCGACGCCGATGGCTTCGTTCTATATCGATTTCAAAATTGGCTATGAGATGGGCCAGAAGTTCGACGCGCCGCCGGTCTCGCCGAGCGTGCTGCGGGGCATACATGGCTATTTCACCGACCATCCGGAGATGCATTCGACCTTTATCATCAGTGGTCCCGGTCTGACGCGGAAGGGATCGCTGGGCGACATCGACATGTGGCGCATCGCCCCGACCGTCGCCGAGATCTTGCAAGTTGATCTGCCCCAGGCCGAAGGCAAGCCGCTGTTTTGAGGTCGGTTCAGAGGACGCGCATCGTGGCGTCCCCGCCACGCTCACATCGGTAAGCTGCTCCAACACAAAAGCTTCACAACGCTGTGACGGAGACGTCGTCTGCGGTCGCTACCCGCGCTCCACTTTAAGACATTAAATTGGGGCGTTCACGAATGACGATCATAGCCTTCGGGCGCAGCAGCCTCTTCACCGCCACCGCCATGGCGGCGGCTTTGCTCGCCAACGCCGCCGCTGCTCAGACCGTCGCCGCGGCGGCCGGATCGCCCATGGCGCCGGTGGCGACCGCCCCGCCAGCCGCTGAATCGGCCGCCCCTCAGGCCGTCAGCCAAGACATCATTGTGACGCTGGCCAAGACCACCCGCTCGGCCGTCTTGCTCAGCGGTTCAGAGACGCAAAAGCTGCTGCCGGGGATGAACCCGCTGAAGGCCATCGAAACCCTGCCGGGCGTAGTGTTCGAAACCGCCGACCCCTGGGGTAATAACGAGCAGAACGAACAGCTCTTTGTCCACGGCTTCAGCACCCAGCAACTCGGCTACACCATGGACGGCGTGCCGCTCGGCGACCAGCAGTACGGCAACTACAACGGGCTCAGCGTCTCGCGCGCCCTGACCAGCGAGAACGTTGATCGGGTCAATCTGTCGTCGGGCGCCGGCTCGCTCGGCGTGGCCTCCACCAGCAACCTCGGCGGCGCGATTGAGACCTATTCGGTCGATCCCTCTCACACCGCGGGCGCTGATGTCCGCCAGACCTTGGGCAGCTATGAGGCCGACCGCACCTTCCTGCGGCTGGACACCGGCGATTTCGACGACAGCCGGGCCTTCGTCTCCTATGTCCACCAAGACGCCCGCGCCTGGGATTTCGACGGCCATCAACGCGACGATCAGGTCAATTTGAAATATGTCCATGAGGACGCGCGCGGCAAGCTGACCCTCTACGCCGATTGGCAGTCGAAGGTTGAACCGAACGAAGACGCCATCAGCTATGGTACGGCGCAGACGGCGCCCAAGGGTCAGACGCCCTATATCCCCTATACGCGTCCCTTCCTTTATCCGAACCTTTCGGAATGCTCTTCGACCCTGACCAATGGCGCCCCGCCGGCCTCCCAGGGCAACAACTTCTCAAACTGTTTCAGCGCTGCTCAGCGCAACGACGTGCTGACCTACGCCAAGTATGACTACAAGCTGTTGGACAACCTCACCTGGTCGAACCAGGTCTATTACCACTACAATTACGGTCGCGGCATCGTCGCCGGTCCGATCAACCAGGCTGGCCTGCCGGCCCTGTTCGCGACCTACTATCCGAGCCTGGTGGTCGGCGGCTCATCGAGCAGCGCCGGGAGCCTGGCGAACCTGGTGAACCTGTTCGGCGGCAGCGGCGACGAAGTGCGCACCACCGAATACAGGATCAACCGCGAAGGCTACGAATCGAACGTCAACTGGCAGCTTGGCCAGAACGATATCGAAGCAGGTTTCTGGTGGGAGCATGACGAGGATGCTCAGCACCGCAAATGGTACCCGTTCAGCGCCGCCAATAACGATCAAACGCCCTACGACGTTCCTGACGGCGGGGCCGTTCTGACCCAGTACTACGCCCAGTTCTTCGTCAACGACTATCAATTCCACCTGCAGGATCAGTGGCGCATCCTGCCGAGCCTGCGCCTGCAGGCGGGCTTCAAGTCGAGCCTGCAGGACGCCGACGGCAAGTTCCCGATCAACCAGGAGAACCTGCCCGGCACGGCGGTGCCGGTCGTCTATCCGTCAGGGCGGATTATCTCCAACAAATGGTTCCTGCCCCAGTTCGGCGCGGTCTGGGATGTGACCGAGCATCAGCAGGTGTTCGCCAACATCCAGGAGAATATGCGCCAGACCATCCCCTATGGCGCCGGCAGCGGCTTCAACGCCTACTCCCCCTGGAGCCTTGGCACCCAGGCCGCCTTCAACCTCTTCAAGTCCACCGTTCAGCCCGAGACCTCCTGGACCTATGAGATCGGCGGCCGCAGCCATCAGTCGCTCGATCTGGGCCCCCTGACCGGCTTCGACGGCCAGGCCAGCGTTTATCACGTGGACTTTTACAACCGTCTGCTGAACGTCGCGCCGGTGGTCGGCGACGGCATCAATCCGGGTCCGTCGGTCCTGGTCAATGTCGGCGGGGTTACAACGAACGGCGCCGACGTCGCCGCGACCCTGCACTTTGGCCGTCACTTCCAGATCTACGACACCATCTCCTACGACAAGACGACCTATAATTCGGACTACACGAGCGGCGGGGTGACGGAAGACACCGCCGGCAAGTGGGTGCCGCTCGAGCCAGATTGGCTGGAGAAGTTCGTCATCAGCGGGAACTATGGCGGGTTCGAAGGTCAGTTGAACGGCGACTATGTGGGGCGCCGTTACGTCACCTATCTGAACGACCTGTCGGTGAACCCGACCTTCGTTATGGGGCTCGAGGCGAGTTACAGGTTCCCGGTCAGCTCGGGTGGACTGCTGAAGACCACCAAGCTCAGCGTCAACGTCACCAACATCGCCGATACCAAGGGCGTTTCGACGGCTGTAGTGACCGGGTTGTCGGGCGGCTACCAAGCCTATCCGCTCGCGCCGCGCATGGCGTTCGTGACCCTGGAGGCGTCGTTCTAATCGCCAGCTAAGGGGGAATGGGCCATTTCGGCTCGGTTCCCCCGAAGCTCTGTCGTCGCAGTCGGCGCGTGTAAGTAGTTTCCGAGCCTGGCCTAAACCATTCCTATGCGGTAACGTTCTCGTAAGCTAAGGTCGCGCTCGACGACAGGAGGCCGGATGGCCGGGCTGCATCTGCCAAGCGCTCTGAATCTGGCGCGATCCCAGTTCGCCTTTGTGGTGGTGTGGCACTTTCTGTACCCCGCCTTCACCATCGGGCTGGCCAGTTATCTGGCGGTGCTGGAAGCCTGTTGGCTGGCGACCAAGAAGGCGGTGTTTCTCGACACATTCCAGTATTGGTTACGCATCTTCGCCGTCGTGTTCGCCATGGGCGTGGTGTCGGGCCTGGTGATGTCCTACCAGTTTGGGACCAACTGGTCGGTCTTCTCCGACAAGGTCGGGCCGGTGATCGGGCCGTTCCTGGGCTATGAGGTCCTGACGGCCTTCTTCCTGGAAGCGGGTTTTCTGGGCGTGATGTTGTTCGGCCTGAAACGGGTTGGGCCAAAGCTGCACTTCATGGCGACCTGCTTGGTGGCGCTGGGCACCCTGGTCTCAACCTTCTGGATCCTCGCCGCCAACAGTTGGATGCAGACGCCGGCCGGCTTTGAGATAACCGCCGACGGTCGGTTTTTCCCGACGAGTTGGGTGAAGGCGCTGTTCAACCCATCCTTCCCCTATCGCTACGCCCATACGGTGGTGGGCGCCTATCTGACCACAGCGCTGGTGGTCGGCGCGGTTGGGGCCTTTCACCTCTTGAAGGACAAGACCAACCCCCGCGCCCGGCTGATGTTTTCGATGGCCATGTGGATGGCGGTGAGTATCGGGCCGCTTCAGATGGTGCTAGGCGATCTGCACGGCGGCAACAGCTACCATTATCAGCCGGCCAAGGTCGCCGCGATGGAAGGCCAGTTCGACACCGAAAAGGGCGCAAGCTCGCTCTTGTTCGGCTGGCCGGACGCCAAGGCCGGGGAGACGCGCTTTGCGGTGGGCATACCCAAGCTCGCCAGCCTGTATCTCGCCCACGATCCCAATGCGGTGGTGAAGGGGCTAAAAGCCTATCCGCGCAACACTTGGCCGACCAATATCCCGCTGGTTTTCTTCGCCTTTCGCACCATGGTCGCGCTTGGCCTGCTGATCGCGCTTTTGGGCGTCACGGGCCTGATCCTGCGCTGGCGGGGGAAGCTGTATGACTCCCGGCTGTTTCAGCGGTTCGCGGTGGCCATGGGGCCGGCGGGTTTCCTGGCGGTGACGGCGGGCTGGATCACGACAGAAGCCGGGCGCCAGCCCTTCACCGTCTATGGCCTGTTGCGGACCGCCGATAGCGTCGGGCCGGTGGCGGCGCCGGCTGTGGCCGTGTCGCTGTTGGCCTTCGTCTTGGTCTATGTGGTGGTGTTTGGGGCCGGCATGGCGTTTACGGTCCACCTGTTTGGACAGACGCCCGGACCCCACGATCCCGGACCGCCGCAGAATGAGCCCGTTCGAACGGGCTCTGTCGCCCCCGTCGTGCAGGCCGCATCATGAGCGCCGCATTGCCGCTGATCTGGGCGGTGCTGATCGCCGTGGCCGTGTTCGCCTATGTGGTGCTGGATGGGTTCGACCTTGGCGTCGGCATCCTGTTTCCCGCCGTGCATGGCCGCGCTGAGCGGGATGTGATGGTGAACTCGGTCGCCCCGGTGTGGGATGGCAACGAGACCTGGCTGGTGCTGGGCGGCGGCGGCCTGTTCGCCGTCTTTCCCCTGGCCTACGCCATCCTTCTGCCCGCCCTCTACATTCCGCTCACCATCATGCTTCTGGCCCTGGTGTTCCGCGGCGTGGCGTTCGAGATGCGGTTTCGGGCGCGGACCGAGCCAGAGCGAAAGCGTTGGGACGGCGCCTTCATGGGCGGCTCCTACGTCGCAGCCTTTGTTCAGGGCGTCGCGCTCGGCGCCTTCGTGCAAGGCATCAAGGTGACGGGACGCGCCTATGGCGGCGGCTGGTGGGACTGGCTGACGCCGTTCAGCCTGATGACCGGCGCTGCGCTCGTCGCCGGCTACGGCCTCCTGGGCGCCTGCTGGCTGATTTGGAAGACGGAGGGCGAGTTGCAAGACCGGTTTCGTCGCCTGGCCGCGAGGCTTGCGGTGGCGACCCTGGCCTTCATCGGCGTCGTCTCGCTCGTCATGCTGTTTCTCAGCACGCCGTTTCGGGATCGGTGGCTGACCCTGCCGGCAGGCTTTGGCGCAGGCCTTGTGCCCTTGGTGCTGCTGGCCCTGGCCTGGCTATTCTTCGCCGCCCTGAAGCAACGGCGAGACCTGGCGCCCTTCCTCTACGCCCTCGGCTTTTTCCTCCTGGCCTATGTG
>Ga0116229_10006827_pt1 | contig 18280 bp, 14 predicted proteins | sample S1TSphgellanicum_3_FD_87313 | JGI IMG/M metagenome (GOLD analysis project Ga0116229, IMG submission 87313) | Host-associated microbial communities from peat moss isolated from Minnesota, USA - S1T2_Fc - Sphagnum magellanicum MG | ecosystem: Host-associated > Plants > Peat moss > Unclassified... | reverse complement strand
TTTTTTGTTTTTCTGGGGCTTTGTGGGGGTTTCCAAAGGGGGGGGGATGCCGTAATGTGAAGGGAAGGATGGGGGGGGGAAAAGTAGGAAAAAAAAAAAAAAAAAAAAAAAAAACACCGGGGAAAACAACAAGCGGCCGGCTGCTGGCATATGAAGAGAGAGAGAGAGAGAGAGAGAGAGAGAGAGATCCAGCGGGTTGGTAGCGATGAGTGTGGTGCAGGTATCTTCGAATGTGCATGGGCAGCTGGATGCGCAAATAGAACAGCTCACACAATGCAAACCTCTTCCGGAGCAAGAGGTCTTTTTTTTTCGTATTCCATCTCTTCTTCTTCTTCTTCTTCTTCTTCTTCTTCTTCTTTTTCTTCTCCTTGGATGTTGGTTTTCGGTTACTCTTCTTTTAGGTTAACCCTGGGAGGGTTTTACAGAAACAATGTTGTGTTTTTTGACTACCGCAATCATCATCACTCAAGGATCAGAGTTTTCGATTCCACAATTTTTTAGGGTTTTACTGGTTTCTTTTTTCCTTCTCGGCTTGTTTTCGCTAGTACTAAGGTTCACGGGGCTTTGAAGACTTGATAGATAGTTGTATGGCAAGCTATGATTTTTGAGTACCATTGCCAGATGATGCTGTTGTACAGGAGTGAGTAGTAGAGGAGGGCACAGTCTTCATTTTTTTATGTGTTGGAATGTTCCTAGACATTCTGAGAAGTATGGGGTGGGAGAAAGAGGGCCCTCATAATCTCAACTTGTTCTCTTGCCATACAGGTCCAGTCATTATGTGAAAAGGCAAAGGAAATCTTGATGCAGGAGAATAATGTTCAGGTTGTCCCTCTGTGCCCACTGTTGCCTTTTGGAAATTGATTTTGCTGCTGTCATCTATCACCATTTTTGTGCAGGGTTATATTTTAGGTCTTGATGCATGATCTTCAACAGGAATTGGTCTTAGATGACAAATCAAGCATATGTTATGTCACAAAACCCTGAAGAGTTTTTTATGGGATGGGAACAGCCAGTAAAATGTCCAGTCACAATATGCGGTGACATACATGGTCAATTTCATGACCTTGCTGAGCTCTTCCGAATTGGAGGGAAGGTTAGTGCTCTCTTCTCTTGACTAGTCTACATTTTGCAACTTCTCTATAGAGGTTATGACCAGCATTGGTCATGTCTGTTGTTCCTCGTTGTTGATTTCCTTTCGATTCCAGTTTTCAGCTCTGATAGTGGTGATGTGTGGGGTGTGACTGTTTTTTTGTAGTGCCCAGACACCAACTATTTGTTCATGGGGGATTATGTTGATCGTGGCTACTACTCAGTTGAAACTGCCACTGTAAGTGTCTGATTACTTCTTGTCCAATTTTTTTCTTCCCCCAATATGCCAACCATTATTCAAAATCATCTAGCAGAACAACAACACTGGGGTCATCCCTGGTGTGAAGAATGCAGCTCAAAAAAAAGGGAGCTTCTTTCTGCCAATTAGGAGGACCAGGCCTATCCACCTTGAACCCAAAAAGATCCTCCCTGGTCCATGTGGTACCACTATGTTCCTGTCTCCTTGCCATTCATGTTTGTTGGTGTGTTTTCTGGTACCTTTTGTCAACAAACTCACTCACCCATTAGGATTATGGGAGTTGGATGTTTTGCTATGAAATCTCTTTATGATATACTTGTATACACCAACTGTTGGGAAATGATGACAGCAGTGGGAATTGATGGTAGCTCATCACTCCTATTCATGATGTATGTGATGGTTTGACACTTTGTGAGCAACTCTCATAAGATTATGACCACACTCATGGTTGTGCTAGTGTTGTTGTTGAGTTTCCTTTGCAATCTCATAGATTTTTTGTCAGGCTCTTTGCATAAGGACTTCAGATCCAGTTGGTTCTGCACTAAATTCAACCTAAGTAATGGGTTGCAGCATTGCTTACCTACCTGAAGGGGTTGTGACTGCAGCTTCTGGTGGCTTTAAAGGTGCGTTATCCTGACCGCATCACCATTTTGCGTGGCAACCATGAGAGCCGACAGGTGGGATCTACCCCCTTTCTTCTTCCAGACTTTTCGATCTCTTTGTTCCTCATCTGTGTCTGTCATAATTACTTTACTGATTTCACAGAGATAGTTTTCTGGGTCTGATTTTTAATGCCCTGTGTGAAGTAAGGAAGCTTCTATGGTCCAAAAATACAACTGCACTTTGCATTTCTAAAGAGAAACAGAACCCAGTATACTGAGCTAAGGTTATTTGTGGTTTGGAGCAGATCACTCAAGTGTATGGCTTCTATGATGAGTGTCTGCGAAAGTGAGTAAAGGCAGCAACTCCTTGTCTTGAAACTAGGCCCTTCCATGGCACTCACTTTGGGCATGCCTGGGGCCACTTCAGAGCAATTTGTGTTCTTACTTTAGGTCTTGTTAATCAACTGTCTGCAAGCATGGCTCAAGAGTGCAAAGATGCTCATCAGCTTTCTTGGATCTGTAGACACCCTGGTGTACCAAGTCATCTTTTTCTTAACAGAGCAGGCACTTCTTCGATGAGTCAAGTATTCAAGTAGTTCATGTTTTTGGTGCTGCAGGTATGGGAATGCTAACGTGTGGAAGATTTTCACAGATCTCTTTGATTACTTCCCACTTACCGCACTGGTAAGATTTTTGGGGAGCTATTTTCCATTTTTAAGACATGCCTTTCGCAATTACACAATTTGACTTGGGGCTAGGGGAGAAAGGAAGCAAGGCATTATTACTGCCTGCTATAATGAGGGACAAACTCTATTTACAGATCTGGACAGAGAAGACAAGGTTCAAATTGGAATTACTGCTGAAGAGAACAGAAGGTGCCTAACAGTAGCTTGGATCCAAGCTGTAGTATTCTTCTTTGCAGTTGCTCCCTCTGGACTTTTCCTGAAGGAAATCTATGAATTAAAATGAGTCAAAATTTGTCTGGCTCGACATCTTTTGTGAGTGTGTTTATCACACCCTCCTTTTACTTGCATGGGCTTCAAATTGAAGTCCATCTGAAATTTGCAGGAATTTGTGCACATCTAATGATCATCAGGTAGAGAACTTTGGCATCAAGAGTTTGTGATGAGTGCCATTGCACCAGAAATTATGGCTTTCATCCTAAGTGCTTTTCTAGCTCTGAGGATAACACAGATGTGGCACATGATACACCTGAGTGGAGAAATTGTACAATGTCATTGGTTTTCTGGATCAGAAAGTGTGGAGAGAGTTTGACCCACTGGAACTTTGTTGGTTCAGGTGGAGTCTGAAATTTTTTGTTTGCATGGAGGGCTATCCCCAAGCATTGATTCACTGGACCACATCCGTGACCTAGACCGAGTGCAGGAAGTGCCACATGAGGGTCCCATGTGTGATCTCCTCTGGTCTGATCCTGATGATCGCTGTGGTTGGGGAATTTCACCTCGTGGTGCTGGCTATACCTTTGGGCAGGTCAGGACTGTCTACGTGATGCTCCTTCCTTTCTGAATTGCCTCAAATTTGTCAGTGATTGCTGCAAAATTTAACTATTTGAATTCAGTTCTGCTAGCAGTCTTTACTTGGACTAACAGAAAGTTATGTCTCCATTCTGACTTGTTGATACAAAGTGAAATCAAACTGCAGCTCAATTAAAACTACTTTCACTTTAATGAAGGTTTAGTGTGAATGTCATTCAGGGCTTCTAGATGTTTGTGGACCAGTTGTGCTTGTATTTGTGCTTTGCACTGTGATCTTCATTCTGTGTGTTCTGACAACATCAAGTGATGCTTTGACTGTGTCTCTCTATGTCCTAGTAGTATCCTTTAAGGTGACTGTTATGATGGGGAGAGCATGTGTTGGAAGTCATGAGTGTTGCTTCTCAAGTAGACTTCTGTTATGAATAGAGAAAAGGCCAAGTTGTTTACGCAGAAAACTGTGTCTTGGACCATGCAAGTACCTTGTGGGCCTTGTGGGGGATGGCAAGTGGAGATGTATGAGGAAGGAGCCACAGAGAGATAAACAATTGTCAAGTTGGCTGTGATTGAAGGTGTTAAAAAACATGTTTGGGGAATGAACTGCTAACATAATAGTGACTGCAGGACATTTCGGAGCAGTTCAATCACAACAACAACTTAAAGCTGGTGGCACGTGCACATCAACTAGTTATGGAGGGTTACAACTGGGGACATGTATGTACCTGCTTGTTTTCTCTGTGATTGGGTCTTTGGCTTCTCATGCCATTATTGCTGAGCAAGTGCACTAATTGTCTTTGCTGATCTGGTCATTCCTGCATGGATTCAGTAAGGATGTGTGGTCTTTGATGGGATAGGAACATAAGGTGGTGACTATATTTAGTGCCCCCAACTACTGCTATCGATGCGGTAAGTCATTGGACTCTCTATGCAGCTCCTATTATTGATTTTTTTGTCTCTTCTCTATGCCTGTTTTCACCATGTATGAAGATGTATTTTTCACTTCCAGTGTTTTGCTAACAACATGGACATTTTTAGTGGGTCAACAGGAGATATGTCTGATCTTGGTCCTTTTTGCTGCAGGTAATATGGCTTCCATTTTGGAAGTAGATGATAACATGGGCCACACCTTCATCCAGGTCAATCCTTTTCCATGAATAGATATGACTTGTTGATGTAGGAGATTGCATGTCTTTTTACATGCTGGTAGTGGCAATGGAGATGGGGGGTAGTTCCTACCTGCAGATTTTCTTTGTCAGTGCAGGTGGGAACTACCCCATCAACTTAAAGGAAACTCAATCTTTATAATTGATACAAAGCACTCGCAAACAAAGAGGGTGACCTTGTGGAGGTGACATTGTTTGTTATGTGACAGTTTGAACCTGCACCCAGACGAGGAGAGCCAGATGTGACAAGGCGCACTCCAGACTATTTCTTGTAGTGGCTTGCACAAGTTTGTCTGTAATTTGTGTCAAGAATGCAGAGAGCTGGGTTTCCATCTCAGCTTAACTTGTACTAGCACACTTGCCTTAGATTTTTGCTCTTGGTAGTTAGAAATAGGCTGCCAGACATTGCGGGTCATCTTTTTTTGATACAGTTGGGGTCATGATGTGACTCTTTCTTTGGCATGATTGCTGGATTGTACTAGTATGCTGCTGATTGTTACAGGTGCAGCAGCCTTCCTGTAGGTTTTCAATAATACAGTTAAGCCATACCCTTCTGCTAATTTATACAGCATGGAGTGTTCCATCAGACCAGTTGTTGGTGAAAATAGTTTGTTAGTGCATACTTGAGTGCCATCTCGTCTAGAGAAAATCTGCCTGATTACACATTGTTTTGCTGAGTGAATTGATTGTGAGTTGAGACTATCTTCTAATTGTCATTATACTATTCTTGGTTGCCATTCTAGCTTCCGGTGCAGTATAGGCAGTGAGGAATCCAATGCTGATGAGTTGAATTTTGATGTAACAAATTGTGGACTCCTTAGCCTAACTATAATTGACAAGTCAGGACTGGCTCGATTCTTGAGCAAGCTTGTGAGCATGGGATGATGCAAAGGCAAGGGCAGGGTACACAACTTCTCAAGAAATATGAGCAGTGCAGCCAGACACTCACCTTTTTGAGACTGCTGAATTCCTGTGGATTTTTATGGTAATGCAGATATGGGAGAGAACACATGCCACAGGAATCTGAAATCTGTGAATCTGAGAGCTGTTGAAGCTGATACTGTGAATTTGACAGCAGGCGATTGTGCAGCAGCTATTTACTGACCATCTAGGCTGATGCTTGCATCTGGGACACAAGCATACAAAGGTTCAAAAACAGACGACTTCAGAAACATTGCTGGATCTTGACTCTTTGGCAATGCTCAAGAACTGGCTGCATGCAACCTGAAATGGCAAAATCACAATAAATTTCCATTTGTCCAGCTTTCTGAATTGGAGCAAGTGTACTATTTTGCAGGTGTTTTCCAAAGGAACTACAAAGAGATGGAACATAAGTTCAAGATTTTTGTGTACTTGGGATGATGGAGAAAGAGATGCAAACTTGTCATATTATTATCAACTCCTTGCTACAACCTCTAACAAAAAATGCATTAGTGAGGACTTCTTTTCCCACAACATGGACGAGAGCAAACTTGTCACTAATGACTTTGAATTTGTTGACTTCTTTTTCCTTCTTAGCATTTCTTGTCACGAAACAACAGGCAAGGTGCAAGAGATAAAGACCTATTCTTTTTGTGCATACCCTATCATGTCACATGCAACCCTTGCAACCTATGTATAAGGTTTTGTATCAATGGCAATGTATGAGCATTCGTTATTGTGAAGAGGTTGAAATTACAAATTTTTTTGGAAGTATAAGCCATTAATGAAACTATGGGTTTGAAACAGAGTGGAAGCAATGAGGAGAAAAGCACTAACATCATGAAGACACATGTGGAGAGTTCAATTTTCAAGTACCATATTGGAATAGGACTTGGAAGTTAACCACTTCTTTGTGACATGTTGTGATGTTGTTATGATTATGCAACCAACTGAAAAACTAGATCAACTTACGAAAAATTCAATTGAAGTACAATAAACCCTCTTTATAATCATGCCCTTGGTGACCACTTTTTTTTGTGACAATAACGAATTGTGATTTAAACACATATAGTCACATTCCATATAAACCCTTACAAGATTCCGACTATAAGCAAAAAAAACCCTTACAAAAACAACTCTTTTATGCTAGAATAAAGAGGTCAATTGTTGAAATTTTTTACATGGGTTATTTTAAGCTCTATTATTCATTATTAGACTTGAAGAAGATTGTGATTTCTACCTATGTTAATGTGAAGATTTATATTGAGTTTGAGCTCCTTAATTATTAGCTTTTGTATCTTGTCAACTAGGTTTTTTTAATTAAAATTTTCTACTTTCTTGGCAAGTTTGCATTTTTTTGTTTGTTTGCACTAGAAAGTTGTTTTTTCTTTTCTCTTTAACTAGATTCATTGTTCTTAGATTGCACAATTTGAACACAAAACAACACTAACATTGCCAAAGGGAACTACAATTTACAAAACCCTAATATTTGCCCATTATGGTCACATTTACAAAGAAAGCTTTGCAAAAAAATTGTGCTATTAATGAATGTGATAGTGATTCTAAAAAATGATGTTTCTTACTAAAACGGATGGTTCCCAAAAGATGTGTCACACAAACAAGAATGTGACTAAAATTGGTGTGATCATACAGGGGGTTTATTGTAATTTGTTATATGGAACACCTTATGTCCCTCACAAGGATGTGTCATTGCCCTTAAGCCTTCCAACCATTTCCCCTTCCACCTACTCAAGGAGATGACATGGACAAAAGGAAAAATTCATGTAGTTTATAAAATAATTTTCATGGTTTCAATATATCATATTATGTTGTGCACAATTTGAACTTCGTGTAAGAACCTATTGTCAAGAACACTATGCATAGATTTTTTTGTTGGAAACAAGATAAATCTCTTTAGTTTGTTGCCAATAATGTGTATAGATTCATACATTGCAAATAGAGAGAAACCTTTATAATAAGTTGTCATGGTTGTAGATTGAGACATCAATTATAAGCTTGGAGTAAATACATATGTTTTATTGTGTTGAATTTGAAGAAAACTACATTGTTTGTGTGCGTGTGTGTTGTATTATACTTCCATTTAACAAATCAAACTTGATAAGATTTCTTGAATTTTTGTTCAAATGAGTGCAAAACAATATGAGGGTATTGGTCAAATGACCACAACTCAAAGGTTAGAGAGATGTTGTTACAAACTTGGTAGAAAGACCCTATACTTTTCATAAGTAATAATTGAATCAGTAAAGTGATTGGCAATTTGGTGTACCAAAAATAGTTAATTTATAGCAAGTTTTCTGTGTCTTGTAGGCTTTCAATTGAGTATTGCTCAAATTTATAAATCCATTCACTATGGATGTGTTCCTTACAAGTCCCTCCCCTCACAAAAAATTGCATGTATAAATCCTAGTAGATTATTGTATAATTTTTAACAACAATTTATTGTGTTGGTTAAAATGATGTTCAAATCATACTATCTTGTAGTGATAATGTTAGATTTTTATGTTTTTTCATTCAATGATGTATTGAACTAGTTTAAATTTTCTCTAGTAGTCAAAAAGAAAAAGAGAGACTATTCATTATTCAAGGAGTTCCTCCTTGCAATTTTTGTAAACAAATATTAATTGTTGGCAATTAAAGTGCAATACATGACCTTTGTCATTGATGATGAAATGTTTGGCCTTCCCATTTGTTTTGTTTCTATTATTTTCATATGTATTTGAATTTGTTGAGTGAGTTTTGGAAACTTTGCTCTTGATTTCCTGATAATGATGAGTTTTTAAAGCATGTGCAACAACATTTTCAATGGCATACACCACCAATCAAACATGATGCATTTTTATTCATAAAAAATGCAATCAGTTTATATTTTCACACAATAATATATGAACTTTGACTCCATCATTTGACCATCATATATTAAAATGTATTTTTTTGACATGAATTAATGATGCCCCTTCAAGGCACTTGGTTATAACACATAGGCATGCAATGACTTGAGTCAACATCATTGCATGTTTCAACATGATGTGGCCATAAATAAATTGGATCTTTTAGATGCATTCGAACATTAATATGCCAATAGATCATTTGAAAGAGGAACATGAGAAAATAACATATGACATGCTCACATAACCTTGTCTATTTCCAATATTGACCTTTTGCAATTATGTACACATTCACACACATGATTGAGATTTACTTCTAGAATAATCTAGATTGTATATTCAACAAGTGGGTGTGAAATAGATAATACAAATGGAGATTCCTCATTCAAGTATGCAATGTTTGCTATCGTATCATCATGAAAAATAATGTCCTTGTACATTTTGAAATACCTCTTAGCCTTGAAAGTAGTTGCAAGAACAAATAAAAGTATACATGTGGTGCTAATTTTATTTATGTGAACTAAACTCTACATTGAATTACTAGCAAGTAGAAAATACAAGCTTGAAACTTTGGTGGAGAAGTGGGTAACTTATGGGAGCTTCTATAGAAGTTTTCATAGGATTTATTTTTCAAGGAATTTTTTCAATTAATTAAAAAAAATTCATCATAGGTGAAAAGTGAATGATAATTCCTTGATGTATAAATTATGTCACATACAACATTTAAATTGAAAAACATTTCAAAAAGACATGATAAGTGTTTTTTTTAAGTTTTAGGTTTTCTAGAAGTTGAAATGTCTCTTGTTTCAATGAAGGAGATAGTAATGATGGCTTTTGAATTCCTCGTGGTCAACTTTTTTTCTTCTTGGTGATGTGGATTGTGAATTAATATTCAAAAAAATCTAACAAAACAAAGGTTCAAGGTTTGAGATACATCATAATTTGCTTCAATATTCTATTGTCTATTCCTCATCATAGTAGTATTTGGTAGTATATAATCCTTGATTGAATAATTGATGTTAATCAACTTAAAATTTTGATGCCATGAAATTTACCATGTCAATGTAATGGTTTAAGGTCTACAAGCTAACACCACCCAATTTTCATGCCTTTTGAAATTATTTCAATCATAATTTTCATTTTGCACTACTATCGATTTGACGTTTTGATAATAAAATACTCAATTATTGAAAGACTTCTGACACTACTAGGTGGGGTGACAAGTTTAATTTTCTTGGTTTGGTTTTCAACATTGTTGAAGTTAAAGAATGGTTTTACTTTCAACCCTTAAAACTTGTTGACGTGACCAATTGCTCAAAATGATGTATAACCACAATGCACATTTGATTATTTTTTCATTATATGCACCCAAAATAGACAAAATGCACACATAATCAAGGTCTAATACACATGTTTAATATATCATAATCATTGGATGTTGGGTTTGGCATGATGCATTGTGACATAGAATTAGGGTTGATGAAACTCTAATCGGATGTAATAGTAGCATCAATCATCGAAAGCCAAAAAGTGATAAAAGTCTCAACAGTTGATATTGGTGAAGGAAGGAAAAGTCATGTGGACATTATACTTTGCTTTAAAAAAATAAAATTGCAAGTTATGTTTTACATCATTGTAATGGTGATTTAGTATTTTGATGGTGATCAACGTGGGTTTTGTGTCCAATATGTTGATTTTTGAATGGGTTTGAATTGTTATTGAAATGTTAATGCACTAGTTTTTTGAGGATACACATTATGGAGCTTGGATATTCATAGTATATGAATGGTTGTGCAAATGTGGATTGTAGAAGGAACTAAGTTTTTCTCTTCCTTGCTTTGTGAGTAATGTGTATTGTTTTTGAGGAGGAATATCATAGTTTAACAAATTTTAATACATTAGAAGGGCATTAAAGGAAGATTGTCATGTTATTGTTAATCACCTTGCTTTTGGAGACAAGTTTTTTCATTGTGCCATATGCTTTAGAAGAAAGGAGATAGAAGTAGCAATAAACTTGGGAGTCACATTGAAGGAAGCGATGAAAATTCCTAGGAATTTTGGGGAGCATAATGGCAATTTAAGTAGTGTTATGTTGGGGTTATTCTAGGAATTATATGGGAATTGTATTGAATCTATGATTCAATGAAGGAAAACATTCACAATTATGGGAACTCTGAAAGGAAACCTTGGTTTCTAAAGGTTTGACTTGCTATGAGAAGATTTGTCAACAATCCATCTAGATCAATGTTTCTACTTTGTCCAACTTCCTAAGTTGTTATATGTTTCATCATTACTTTCTGGGAGCAAATGTAACTTGTTGGGTTAAAATGTGTTTGGGTTCTTGATGTGATTCAACCTCCTTAGCTTATTTATGTACTAGGTCCTGGCTCTACTTACTTCTTAGGGACCAAATCCATGGGAGTTGTGGGTGGGTTTTTGTGTTTGTTAAACTTGCCAACAATATGTTTAATGGGTTCACTAAAAAAGAAGTTGAAATGTGTTGATCCCTCATGACCTATAGATTAAATTTGATTATATAAACCAATAAGGAGTTTAAACAACATAGTGTAGACAATGTTACTATATGAAAATGTTCTTGCATTTATGCAATTATTGATAGTCTAATTGTAATAGTATTACTTTGCATTTCTTCCCACCCATTTTTTGGTTATAGCATGACCGTTTTAACAATCATTCAAAATATGAACGTGAAAAACTATGCATTTTTTTAGTAATGACACATAAATGAATTAATGGTTTTGCATCATGTGCAAATCAACTTTTATGATGTGAGATCCATATTGCACATGTAACAAGAAAATAAGCTTTGAACATTACATAATGTTCAAGATGACCAAAAAATTAGTTGTTGTAGATTATCATAGTGCACAAATATGTGTACAAGCTTTCGAAATCAAATCTTAAAATTAACATGATTGTATGGATGATTCATGTTTCTTGATGTTGTGCATCATGGATGCAAGTATATTAGGTTTATTATGTTTCTCAAATCCAAAAATGTTTGAATGTGATTACAACAAGTTCACCGCAAGGAGTAAAATGGCATGTAAATTATATTTTAAATGAAGTGTAGCCTTTAAATATATTGAAATAAATAGAGTGAAAATGAGTTTGGCCTTGTGAATTTCTAAATGATATAATGGTCCCCATGAAGCCCAATAAAAATATGATTGATTTTAATTGGTTAATTGTTATGATTCACTTTGGTGGTGGAATTAAAGTAGTTTGGCAACCTATGTTCATTTTTTGTGTTTATGGGTTGGGGAAACAATTAGGTCACTTTCTATGTCAGATGTGATACAAATTGTTAGAGCCTAAATAGGGGGGATGGGTAGACCTACTCTTTAGCTTTATATTAAGGACACTATGCTAATTCGATTAATTGTAAGTTTTGTCAACCCAAATGACAAAAAGTGGGTCTAAAAAGTTGATGTTGCTAAAGAGACTTGTGTCAAAATAAAGTAAAAAGACAATGTCATTGCACCAAATATATTGAAATGCTTAGAGAAAAAATTAATTAATCATATGGAGTTAACTTTTGGGAATCTACTAATGTTGGTTATTATTCTTGTTTCAAAAATTATTCAAATGATACAAAATTGTAATGGTCAAAACACTAACGAATAAGAATAAGATGTACCTAATTTAAAGGACTTGGAATTTAAGCTCATCAATTGAGGAATTGCATATCAAGATTGATTCTGGAGGGGGGGGGGGATGTTAAAATCAACTTTGTTATAAACATTTAACGACCAAAAGAACAATGAATATAATTGGGCAAGTTTTTCAAATAAGTATACAAATTCATGAAGATGTTTAATAATTTAATATAGGCAATGACCCATCAATGAAACAATATTTATCAAGTACCATGAATTGGTTATTTATTAGAATTTTTTTGGTGAAAAGATAATTAGAATTTGGAACCCAGCCAATGAAAATGAATCATTGAAAAGGAAACACATAACTAGGAGCTAAAAAGGGTGTCGGATGTTAGACATAATCAATCAAAATCACACAATTATTTTTGAATTGTCATTTAAAACCATAGTTATCATATCAAATTATTCCTTTTCCCCTCATATGAATGTCAAAGAACTTAAAGTAAAAATTCATTTGATCTAATTTTAAGTTTTTTAAAAATTTTAAAACATTTGAAAATGTAAACCTATTGTGTTAGATGGAGTCAATTTTGCAAAGGATTATCAAAAGGACTCATATAATAAAATAATTTTCATTGAAAAAATTATAGATGATGAGAACATATTAGCCACACTAAAAAAAAACTCATAATTTTAAAAATGTGAAAATCTAAAACTTTAAAAATTCAAAGAATGTTTCAAAATTGTTTTAGAATTTTAAATGTTTTAAAATTCCTTTACCACATATAAATGGGTTATAATGTACATGATGTATTAAGAAAAGTTATAGCTCAGTGTATAATAAAACTAAAGAATGTGAAAATTTAATTTTTGGTGGCAACTTAAAATTTTGACTATTTCAAGATGAAACATTAAATCTGTAAAAAAATTGCACACTTTCAAATATTCATATTGATTCAATAATGACTAACAAAAAAAAGGGATGCATTGGGGAAATTTTAAATATTTTTAAAAACAAGTTACAAAAAAATTCATTCAAAAATTCATTTGCATGTAAAAGTTATTTTTGGGAAAAAAAAACTTGCAGTCCTTTTCCAAAGTAACCTTTTTGGCTCCTAGTTATAAGTTTTGACCCAAATGTGAATTAAGACACCATTTTTTAACCTCAATGTGTCATTTTGATGAGATGTGTCCTAAAATGTAGGAGACTATTAAATATTAATACCCCTTCTCCTTTGAAAGTTTCAATTTTTTTTTGTTATGTGCGTAAAAATTTGGAATAACCAATCATTGTCAATGTGGCTACTTGGCTTGCATTCAACAAAGTGAGGGTTGAATAACTAGTTACCTATTGGGAATTCAATAACAAGACCTTAATGCCCACTCATATATACCAAAATTAAGAAGAAAAACTTGAATAGTTGAAATCAAAAAATTAGAATTGTGACATAAAAGCTATTGGGAACTTGAATCCAAAGCTTAAAAGATAATAACCAAGATTCAAGAGCTTGATTCCAAGCTTCATAAACTATCATGCAAACACCAAGCTAAGTGCATTTGTTATTTATTTTTAATCTCTAAAGATCTAGTAAACTAACAACAAATTCAAGAAAATAAAAGTAAAAACCAAAGCTATGACAATTTAAAATTTATTTGAAAAAAAGAAAAATAAGAAACATCCTTTTGGTATTTTGATTTTAATGTTATTAGACATATAATAGGAAATGAAAAAGGGTTAGCTCACCTATAAAGAATTTATTTGGAAGAATGCATAACCACGATTGGAAGTAGTCATAAGATAGAAAAGGAAGCTAATACTTGAATAAACTTCAAAATTGAATGGTTTTTATTTCTCCAATTTTGAAACATACAAAAGAATCCAATGTCAGGTTTTTTCCCCTCAATTTTGTGATGTATCCAAACTAGTGATCGATCTCAACAAGAAGATTGAGCCAAATTTAACAATGGACCAATTATTAAAGTGGAAATATTTAAGGATCCTTTTATATTTTTGCTACCTTATGGAATTTCTTGTACAATTATGGTAATTCTTTTTTTCTCAAATATGGTGAAATAAGGCCATTTTTTTATAGGGATCCTTTGTATATATCAAAAATTAGATTTTCAAGTTAGAAAAATGAAAAAAAATCCAAATAGAAAACCATTAATCTAGTGCCAATAGGTCCAAAAAAATCTCTTGTCCATTTATTTACCCATAAGAATACTTAAGCTACAAAGTTGAACCATTAATGTAAACTTTCTTCAAAAGGAAATAAACTTGAAAAAAACTCCTAAACATTAACTCAAGGGGAATAAAAACATTAAAATAGATATTTCATCCATAGTGATATCTATGTTCACCAAAAAAATTCACACATTAAAGGAACATGTTAATTAATCACATATACCTAAAATTTAACAAAAAATCATGATCAATTATCTTTAAGTCTAAAGACCAAACCTTTGGCATACTCAAGAGTTACAAACTAGAAGTATAATTTAGTAATTGGAAGTGCATCAAAACCCTATTGTTAGATGATGCGGGGCAATACACCTTGAAACTTTGCAAAAACTCTAATTAAAAAAGGAAAGTAATTAACCTCACACTCACAAACCCAAAATAAAAATAAAATAAAATTATATATATATATATATATATATATACCACCCTACCATTTGACGTGCAACATGGTGAAAGGGGAAAGCTTTGGGGACCGAATGGCACACTTCAAATACACCCATTAATCACCTAAACTACACAAAAGAGCCAAACAAGGTGTATAATATAGTTGGTACCACATGAAAAGGTCAACATAACTTGAACCCTTGGAGGAGAAACTATTCCTCTACGTAATATATTATAATAAAACCTAATGACCCCTTTATTGAAATGACAAATTCTTAAATTTTTTAAAAGTTCCATTTCAAAAATCAAAATGCTTTTGTGTGTTATGTTTGGAGTTCATAATCCCCAAGATATTTAACCTTTTTTGAGCACATGATTCAACTTTCTTGACTATTGGGAAATTTCTAGTTTTATGTTATTCTATTGATTTGGTCATAATTTCTTTTTCTTTTTCAAAGTGTGATTTGTGTTCATAACGATTTTTGGTAGTTTGTGTCATATCCTAGTTGCAAACATTCATACAACTATCAAAAAACTTGAACAAGTTGGTTAAATTACTTTTGCATCAACACCCATGCATCAAATGACAAGAGTAATGTTTAGCATGAACACCTACAACCCCCTTCCAAATCACTTGCACAATTCACTTTGGGTTGCAACATTAATTGATAACAACAAGTAACCCTTGATGAAGGAAATTGGCCATATCTTCAATCAACCTCATTATATATAGGTAGTTCAAATCCAAATGCCTTCACCATAAAATTGACTAATGTTATCGTTAGAATTTATAATGTTGTAATGTCTTAGTATTTTTTTGTTTTATTCAAGGTAGAGCTAACCTTGCTCATGAATAGCTCTATCAATAACTTAATATGCATAAATGCAAAACTATGGAACATTTAAACCAAATCAAGTTTTGACATTTGTGCATTTAATGTAATGACCATACACCACATTGAAGTTATTCACATATAATTGACACTTTTTGTGATGTTGAGGTTAGTGGAGTGACTTTCAATTCAAACTATTTCATGATTCCAATTTCTTAATCCCTTGTCCATATTTCCACCATTTACAAATTTTGAGAAGCTTTCTTGCTTGATAACATGTTTGATAACACGTTCATTTGGACAAACCATATGCATTACATAAGGCCATGTCAACTGTGAAGACATTAAACTTTTGCTACAATTTGTTGGAACATGTTTGGTCATTAACAAACCTTGCAAAGTTGATCTCGCACATTAACTCCATACATATCATCTTGTTACTCAACATACACCTTGTTGTACAAACATACACCATTTTTAAAAGCCATAATGCTATTCAAAACATATGTACATGATGTGTATTTAAACAATAAAATTATGCAAAGATATTTCAAAACAAAAAGCAAGGCCTAGAACTTTTGTGGGGGTGAGAGAGGATATTATCATTGATGGAAAATTGTGAACTCCAATTTAATGGTTAAGGATTCAAATGCCATCATGATAAATTGATGACATGTATGAAAAGTCACTTCAAATGTCCCATTTTGGCCTTCAAAGGTGGTTTATTTTAATACATCTTGCACATCCCATGTGGGAAGTATAGTTGCCAAACCAAAACAAATTAACCCATGCAACACATGCTTATATACCCAACAAATTCACTTACACCTCAAGATAGAGGTCTTGTAGGCCACAAAAGGGTTTTAAATACAAAATATAAGATCTTGAAAACTTGGTAATGTTGATGGTAAATGTGAAGGTTAAAATAGTGGAACTTAATTTGGATCAATTTTTGGGGACCAAGTTGAACCAACACTTACCCAACACCATGGTGAGAACCCTAAAATTGTTTTGGTTCATTCTAAGTTTTAGACATTAGAAACATCCCATCCTTAGGCAAATTAGAGTCTTTAGTCCAAAAAATTTAACATTTCTTTGGGTAAATGTAGTCACTAAGAGTTTGAACAAAGAAGTTAAAGAGATCAATGTAGGTGTTGGTTCATCCATACCCAATTTTGGGTTGATATGGGTTAAAGTTTGGCTATTTTTTGGGGCTTTTTTTCACCCTCTTATCTTTGATTTAGAGTATATGTGATCATGGGCATATGTTTCATTAAATGCAAGTATGACAAGTAGGAGTTGGAATGTTCATGTGCTATTTGCTATCTATTGAATGGTTACTAACTTATGATTTATTTCAAAACTAGAGATTCAATTCCTAACCTAATCATAATAAAAAAACAATTATTTTCTTAACACATAAAACACTTTGTTAAAAACATTTCTCAAATTAACATTTCATGACTATTACTTCCCCAATCTTTCTTTCATGATCCATGAAAAGCCTATGTTTATGTGTGTACATTTTAAAAACTAAAACCCGCATTATCAAACTAAAGGGATGGAACAAAGAATGGAATGCATTTCCTTCAAGGGTTGGCTTTCTAAAACAAGTCAAATTCCAAGTCCTTCCCACCAGCCTAAGGGTCTAGGCTTCACCATAACTATATTTAATTCTCTCTCACCAAATCTCATCCTTCTTACATCTAGGCAATTCTTTCACACTAACCATCAATATGAAGAGAATATCACATCATCACAACATCTAATCTCTTGACTCTTGGCATGCCCACAATGGCTATGGTGAAGCACCACCCTCGTTGGTAGCTTTACCTTTTCGAGTGAGGCCTTGTGGTGGCCATATTACACACAAATTTTTTGTTAGATTTGAACTCAAAGACCTTGATTTAGTTTAGGGATGAATAATTTAAATGAATTTTGAGATTTTTATCATCATATTAATGTGAGTGCTAATTCACCCAAGGCATGCCCACAACCTCCTTCCCGATTGTTTTACTTTTTCACCATCAAGATTAGAATCATAAGGTTAACAACTTCAATGTTCAAGCTTTAGAAAGGTTAGAAATACAATGCCCAAAAACCATTGTATCCCCATTATTTCTCTACTTTTCATTGATCTACTCCCCATCCTATCTTCCCAGTTTGCCATTCAACCTTGTTTTTATTGGCAAAATTTCACAAAAACCAAAATAAAAAAATGAAATTCAATTGCCAAAAGTGGAAAAAAAAAGTAATAACAATCGTCATATTTCTACAATTGATTTTTAGTGTGTAAATTTTTTTATAAAAGGATGATTAAAAATTTAAAATTTCACATCTAGTTTCAAGTTGAACCATGAGTCGGCTAAATCTTCTAGCCAACTTAGGGTTGTCTTATAGGTTCAAGTACGTAACCAACAATATGGAAGTATGATTGAGTCTTTTTTTGTGATCCTTCACAAATTTGAAGAAAAGATAATTATTGGTGCTTACTTTTTTTTTCCTTTTTTTTTTGGGGTGATGTAACATAGAGGTGGTAGTCATACATAATCCAAGTTTAGCCAATTTAAGCTATTAAAAAAATGAAAGGAAAAGAAATTAATGTAGTGAAGGTGGTGATAATCCATTATAAATGGATTTAGCCAAATTTGACTATTAACAAAATATGGGAAAAAAAAAATCCTCATATAATTTTGGTGACCAACTTGGACCATGCATAGGAATATGGCAATAGGCAAATTTGACTATTAACAAAATATGAAAAA
>Ga0116229_10006826_pt1 | contig 18281 bp, 12 predicted proteins | sample S1TSphgellanicum_3_FD_87313 | JGI IMG/M metagenome (GOLD analysis project Ga0116229, IMG submission 87313) | Host-associated microbial communities from peat moss isolated from Minnesota, USA - S1T2_Fc - Sphagnum magellanicum MG | ecosystem: Host-associated > Plants > Peat moss > Unclassified... | reverse complement strand
TTGTGGCTAGGAGTCAAATCACCAATTTGATTCCCACCACTTTAATTGGTCATAACTTATGTTTTATGAATTTGAATAAACAACCACAATGAAAATCTTGTTTTTTTGCAACTATTCAAATTCATTACGTTTTATGTGAAATAAGACCAAATTCATTTATAACTTATTTCATTTTAAGTAAAAAAAAGTTAGTTGATTACGACATATTTTGTGAAATATTTTTTGGTCATTTTCAATAGTCACATGTTTCACTAAATATATTTTTTGGTGGGTAGTCAGAAATTTTTCGGGTAATTGTGACATGCCCTAAAATTTTTATTTTTATTTTTTGTTAATTTCAATGTGCAATCATGGATTTTTTTTCCCATGACTACCAACAAATCCATGATTTTTAAAAAAACCAATTTTTCCCCATTAGGATTATATAAATTAAGTTTAACCAATAACCTAGACATTTTAACTTAAGTAACGTACATTAGGTTACCTAATTTAACCAAGATGGCCTAACTATGGCATAGGTTCCAAAATTAGAAATTTGAACCCTTGACCTCCATATTGGGGTTTAAGTTTTCAACTATTGCACTAACACATTTGGTTATATTTTACAAACTTAATATAAACTTATGAACATTAATAACATAAAATTAACATAGGTCAATTTAACTTATCTAGTATGCAAAACCTAGATTATTTTGTTTAAACACATTTCCATCGCCAATTTGGTTGTGCTTTGAACATATTTTGGTTTGCCCATAATGTTATCATCATCTGTTATTTGGTAATAATATGTTTTGCTTCCCTCACACTCTTTGTTATTCAAAAAAAAGGCATTATATAACAATTACATAATATACCCAATTATATACGATCAATAAAAGGCATTTTCTATAGGATTTTACAAATAAAAGTGTGTAACATGTATATTTGTTTTGTGCCTTTCCAAGTTACCTTTTTCTTGATTATTGTGCATAAGGGGGGTACCTTCAACCTTCTTATTTTAGTAGAAATGAATCCTTGAGTTTTTCCTATTATTATTTTGATGTTTATTGTTATACCTTCTTTTGCTCTATTATATTCAATGGATGAGGTAATTACTTTCAAAACTATTGGACATCAATGGTATTGGAATGCACCCTTTCATGATAATGATAGAAGTGCAACAAAATGCACTAGACAATTTTATGGTTTGCAAAGCTTTTGGCTTACTAAAAGAAAGAACAAAAGCATTTTCATTTGATGTTGAAAGACTCAAGAAACTAGAACATGCCATAAATGGGGAGTTGAGGTCAAACTCATACACTAAAAAGGTTCCCTTAATTAAAAGGCTTAGATATAGGCCACCTATGTAGATAGGAATATGTAGGTAAGTAGGCCTCAAGAGGTAGGTAAATAACACCCTATTTAGTTTTTATCACAAACCTTTTTTATTGGCTCATCACAAATAACACTTGCAAATTGAATATATTTAGTACATGTTTTGTGTGTTGACTACTACTTTTTCATCTACTTATATAGTTTACAAAATTCAACTTGTTGACAAAAGATATGGGATAAATTTACAACATTATCTCACATCATCCTTTGTCCCATACAAAAGTACCCAACTTTGACCATTATTATATTTTTCATACTTTGTCCAAATGAAAATAAATAAATTTCATTCTTAAAGATTTTTCCAAGATCTACACATCTATGAAAAATTTAAAACCAAAATGTCAATTAATTTGACTGAAAATGCATTCAAATTTTCACTATTTCATATATTTGAACAACAATGATATCTTGAAGATTATTTTTTCTTTTGTTTTATAAAATGATTTGTAAATAAACATATTTAAAATCAACATGGTTTTTTGGGTGTGTGTGTGTGTGCATGTGTGTATCCCCACCTTCAAAAATATAATGAATTGATAAAATTTGTATAAATGTTATGTTATTATTTTTTACAATTATAAAAAATATTTTAAAATAAAATATGTTATCTATGAAACATATAATATTATTTACAACATTATTAAATGTTATAAATTTTATTTAAATTATTTAAATTTCATAGTTATTAATTTACACACATGATATTTAGTTTCATATTTTTTATCAAATGTTATTTTGAGTAGTATGTTTTAATCTTATTTTTTATGTTCTTTTCAGTTCATTAAATGTGATTTGATATAAATTATTTTAAAAATTCCAAGTTGTATGACCAAATACTTTGATAAATGAAATAAATATCAAAATTTATATTATTTGCTACCCATCACATAGAAACATGAAAAACAATGCCATTTTGAGGAATGTGGATTTTTAAAACAAATCTTTGGATATCATTAATAAAAATATATTTCACTATTTAATGTCAAAAAAATCAAAGAAAATATTCGGTGAAATAAACCTTTGTACAAGAGTCCCAACTTGAATGTTTTAATTGTATTGTAGGCATCAATTTTATATTTGATTTTATGGTTTCAAAAACTTTACCATTGTTTTCAATTTTTGGGGAATCTTTTCAAAAAAACTTTCCCCCATATTTTTTTTAAACCACAATTCATAAATTCACATTAAATAATTAGTGACTTTAAAGCAATTTTTTTAATTATAAAATATTAGTCATTTATTTGTGTAATAATTATGTGTTTGATCATCTACAAACTTATAATATGATTATTAAGTATATACATATGTCTACCTTCGAATTATTTTCCCTTTTAATTCACAAGTTTTTAATGTTTCAAATTATACATTATTAAATAGTTATGTGGTGTTCATGAAGAAGATTTTTAATCACATAATCTTATCCATGAAAACTTTTTAGTCATGTAGTCATATCCAATGTTACAATAATACAACTAGGCACAAAAACATGGCATATATGATTGTATAACTAGAAAATGGTCATTAGCCATATTTGTCCCAGTATAAATGTTAAATTTTGGCATGGTGGTATATGTAGGGTATAGGCAAGGCAAGGTAAGGCATTTAGGTAATGTAGATTATATGTAGGGCTAGGTATGTATAGAGTAGGTATGCAGATGTTATATACATATAAATTAAATACATATAACCTATGTATGTATAGACCGTGTGTGTATAAGTTAGGCTATATTTAAATTAGCTACGTGTAATTAAGTAAGCCTAACCTACCTTAATGTAAATATAAATCATTATATATCTAAGTAAGTACATAAGAAATTGTATACTAATATTTAGCCTTGGTACATAAGCTATAATATATTTACCTTATATGTATAAATTATGATATACCTAACCACATTATAGGTTATAATAAACATACTTTAGGTACATATTCTATTTTACCTAACCTAAATATAAATTGATTACCTTAATTTAGGTATAACTTAACTATATTACCTACCTACCTACCTACCTACCTTGTAAGGTAGTTAACCTTGTGCACAATGCCTAGAATAATCACTAGGAAAACCCACCCAAGTGGTTTGAAAACATGGAATGAAAAATTTTCAACCATGCTTAAATGCATTTTAAGACCACCATTGCTTCCCATCGCATGACCAATTTGGTGAATTTCTAGTGGGATTTGCCCATTCAACAAAATCATGTGTCTTGTGAAGACCACCAAAAGCTGAATTTGGTGGTTGGTTATAGTGGTTTGTCCACTTGTTTTCTAGTAGCATTTCGACTAATAGAATTTTGGGCAAAAAACCACTCTATTTGTGCCATGAGTCCAACCAAAATGCAAAGACATATTACTTGTTTTATGAACAACATGTTTTGCTCACTTTCTCCTCCTAAAAGGCTCTTCCGGCCAAAGTAAAAAGGAGGCCACCAAGTGCTAACAAAGCACAAGCAAACTCTTATTGTGTAGCAACATAAAAGTAAAACTAGAATGGAGAGAGGAAGGAGTTTGAAATTTATTTTTGATAATTTCATTTACATTTTCCTAGGTAATCAACTTGCTCATTATGTGAGCTTCAATTAAGAAAGTGCCAAAAATCTAATTATCTTTAATTATGCCTTCCTTTTGCATTAACAAATAAAGTGCAAAAATAATGTTCATTATTTTGGATAGACATAAACAAAAGCCAATGGCAATAATGACATATCCTGCACAAATGCAAGGTGGAAGTATAGTTAATATTAGGATCTTGTAAAACATGATTTAATTCTACAAGTTATTTAGTACAAATAAATGAAATTCAAACAAAAGGATTAAAACTTGCTAATAAGAAAACAAATAAAAAGAAAGCAATGCCCATGTACATAAGAGGAATGTTGAATGGAGGAAAATTCATTCTTCATTCAATCATTATTATTATTGGAAAAAAATAAAATCTTTCTTATCAAATCAAACAAAGATTAATACTTCAATCAGGTTAGAAAAATAATTTATGTCTATCAAAGTGTTTTTTTAATTGTTTAAAAAATATCTTGGAAACTAAAACAAAAAAAATCATTTTGACAAATTTGTAGATCTACATTTCAACAAATTGAAAAATGCCAATATGTGAAAGGGATTCGTATTTGTTGTTCATGTCAATTAAATGGTGCAGAAATAGTTAAAATTGAATGCAAAAAATACACTGAAACATCTTTACATGTAGTTTTTGATCAAATTGATTATGCGAAAGCACAAGCATCTACTCCTTATGGAATCTTAGGTGTCAAAGTGTGGGCTTCATATTTTTAACACGAAAAAATAGACAAGTTGTGTTATATCCAAAATTTACAAGATTTTGTAAATATCCTAGGCAAAGGGCAAAGGGAAGAGAGGCATGGTCCATGGTTTTACTGGCGAGACCAATCTTTGAAGTCCTATAAGTTGGGTATAGGTGGGAGTAGTTTGAATTTCCTTAAGATGGGAGTTTACCTTGAAGTGTTCCTAGAGTGTATCCTCTCTAAGGATCCTATAGAGCATAATTCCTTTAGCCTTTTTTGCTAGGTGGACTTTCGAAAAAAGAAAGTGGTTTGAAAGGCTTCCTTAACCACGACAATAATGACATCACCATATGTGCATATTTCATATTACTAGTTCCTAATACTTGAATACACATCAATTTTCGAACCCCATTATTATCTGCTACATTTAAGTAAGTGTGAGTTTGCATGATTTTTCCACTTTATTTATTAGACCCCCATTCATAGGAAGGAAAACTTTGAAAAGGGGGGCGCATGGGGGTGGGGGGTGTCAGGCAAGGATATTACTAATCTCATTTATATAATAATTATTCCTATCGTTATAGGGAATTTTCCTTATCCATCATTTGTCTCTACCCATCATTCATATTTGTATCGGATATAAAAGTAACAAACTAAATATGTATAGGCATTTTGTATGTAGCTATTTTCATGGTTGCTTTAGCAACAATTATGGTACTCCACATATTTCATAAAGTATTTTATTTGGTTTAAAACCAGATACCCAATATTTCAGAGACCCTTTTCTTAAACCCGTACGTATTTTTGCAGGTTGCATAGTTATAGGTTTGTTGGCAAAGACATATTTTTCCATTGCAACAAACATAACCAGTAATTGTTCGTTATCTCACATCTATTTGTCTAGACATAATCCTAGTTAGTTCAAATGCTTGAAGGCCAAATCTACCCAAAAAAATGGAATTACCTTGACATCCTTTTGTCTCTTGTCCTATAACAAATCAAACATAAAAGGATAAGGCCACATTGCACCCATGCTCGGACATCATTAACCATTTCAATAAAAGTTGGAAATGAAAATAAGTTAAATAAATTGCACTCTACACAAAAAGGGTTGAAAAAATACCCAAAACAAATCATGCTACACCCAATAAAACCAAAAAAAATACTACTTAAGTAAAGTGCAAGCCAGTTTTTATGTTAATGCATTTCCCATGATTCGTAAATAAGGTATTTCAAGTCGAGTTTAAATCGTTAGCCCATGTGCCTTCCATTATAAGCCAATAGGCTAATGTGACTTTGATGAAGCTTATAGAGGGCACGAAGTGGAGGTAATATGGGGGAGGGGGAGGTGGTTTCCTAAAATCAAATGCAAATCAAGAGAGTGTAGCTACGTGCCCTTTATGCCTAGTCATTTCAAACAGTATATACCCCCCCCCCCCCCAAGTCTTATTGCACATACTAGCACATAATTAGCTAAGGCTTCTTATTCGACACTTGTCATAATCGTTGTTATTTCAACCAACAAATAACATGACTACAAAACTTAAAACTACAATAACTTCTTCATTATAAATTAAAAGTTTGTTTTGAACTCTCGTGGTACCACTTAGCAAAGTCATGTGTTTTAATAAATAGTTGTTACCCCCTAATATGTGCCACTTTCTTAATCTCAAGATGGGAAAACACCCTTTCTCCCAAGTAATGTCCACATAAAACTTTTGAAAACTTTTTTAAAACCAGGCTATTGAAAAAACGTAACTAATCAAGTGGAATTAAATCGTACCAACCTTTTTTGGGTGTTGTTACTCATTTTTGTACTAGTTGTCTTTCTTCTTTTTCGATGTTTTCATGTAACAAGCAAATAAAAGGCACGTAACGCAGAAAGGGCGTTAGTTCTCTGTCTGAACATAGATAAAATAATTGAATTTTTGCTTCTATAAAACAGAAGAAATTTTAGCCATTTGCATTAACTCAAAGTTCCTTCTTCCATACATGCTCTTCTAAAGGAACACAAAATAATTAATGACATATATTTTTTGGTAGCATATTCAATAAGATAAGCAATTACAAAATAAAATAGGCAATTTTTAATAACTTAGGATAGCACATTGATAACTTTCATGCAGGTGTCAACATGATGACAATTCTTGTTATAAGGTTAGTGGGTAAAATATTATTTGATAATTATCTAATGCACATTTGTGGCAAACAAATGAGATTATAAAAGTTTGCAACAAGATGGGCACAATTTATCTAATGGTTATACTACTAGAGACACCCAACATGATAAACTTCTAATGGAGAACATAGCTGCAAATAAGTGTAAGAGAAAACCAACTTTGTCATGAAGTGTCAGACAAAATTTTGTTCGTTCCTAGTTTTTTTATGGGTGTTTGATCTAAAGTATATGCTTGTGGTATTTCACATGATTTATCATTACTCATGTCAACATTTTCATTTTTGATATCTCAAAGTGTTGTCATCAACAACGTTTTTTGTTTGTTGGTGCATAAACTAAGTAGGCACTTTCTTCAAACCAAACTTTTGTCATCTAGAAGATCTTATATGGAATTGTTTCTATTATTGTATAATTGCATATGGTGGGTGTTTTCAAGGTCTCATTGTTTCAGTAAATCACTTGAACCCTGATACATTTTCAATGTCATGAAACTAGACCAATGAGCTATTATTCTTTCTTATCTAACCAACTACCTAGTACTACATGGGCTCATTAAAGAATGCTTTTTAGTTTCTATGTATTTAGGATTTAGCCCAAATTGTTTGGCAAACTCCTACATGCTATTTTATTCCTCATTCATCTGTATTGCTAATTTTCTATTTTAGTTCTATAGTAAAGGACCATGTTGTTCACCATAGCACATAAAGTAAATTGTCACCCAACACCTAGGAAATGGCATATTAGGCTTACAAGGTGGAAGGAGTTGAAAAAAAAAATCTATATATTTTTATTTGCTTTACATTTTATGGAATAATTTAGATTTTTTCTTTTTGACATGAAATGCAAAAGATAAGGTTATGTGTTTAGATTACTTCAAAAAAAAAAAAATGAATGCAAATAGAAGAATAGTGGCGAATGGGTAGTACAGTTTGGATCTCAAATTTTGATTTATTTTGCAATGCTTAAAAGTTAAGGCCCAAAAGTATCATTCTTATCAAAGCTTAAACTGATCGTTATAGAAGTAGGGATGACAACACGAAATTTTTTATTGTTCTTGTAAAGAAAAGAACTAGAAACATGCTAACACACACACACACACATATATTTCTTTTGAAACTAAATGGGTTGCTAAGGAATTCTATGTAAATCTTTGGCAAAAGGGCAACACGTTTACTGTCAATTTGCTTACACATGCATAATCTGACGCGCTCCCAAGTCCCAAGTTAGCCCCAAGTTGGGTTAATTCATTCAAGTTGCGGAATTTATGGGACTCCAGACACGTTCCCAACTTCCAACACTAAAAGGGGGGTGAGAGGGGTGTGCTGAAAGCTCCGGGATAGACTAGGAAGAAGGACAAGCTCACTCACTTATGCGATCTTGCATCCAAATCCAACCAACAAGTTAGTTAGAACTCATTTTGCACCTTTTTGGTGTTAGGACAAGCCACGGGCTAACTTGGACTCACTTGACTCACCACGGCCCGGACTTGGGGGAAGCCACCACCTTCCCCCATATAGTATTCTCTGCAGCTCTCCACCGCACCTACATCCAAATGGCTCTTTTTCCTGAGACTCCCAAAGTGAAGTCCTGAAACTATCCTGGTTTGGACTCCCGAGGCTTTGGACGCTCATAACTCCTCACCCCGAACTTGGATCGGAACGAGGTCTAAACCAAAGTGGTAGCTCTCTTTGAGAGCTTTCCAACAGTATGTCGCACTTCACCTGCATGCACCGAAATCGAATCGATTCTCGACTTTTAGTGGTCGAGAGTCAAACTGCCAGTTTGACTCCTAGCCTTTCTTTCGACCATAACTTGTGCTGCAAATGTCCAAATGGCTCATGCGAGTCCATTTTGGACATCTACACTTCAAGACCTTTTCAACAATATAAAGAACGTTTCAATGCAAGGTGTTTTTCCCCCTGCAATCACGCTCTGAGTTTTCAGGAGTCCTGGAGGACTCCTAAGTCCCATTTTCGGGAATGTGAGTGGCGACCTCACAACTCCCTCAAAGTGGGGTTACGACATAATTTGTGACCTTTAATGGCAATAAAGTTTATAAAAAAGATTGATGCATCACTTTATGATACAATTTTAATAAAATACTAGTTAGGTAATACATAACCAATCTGATATGTTATTTCTTTAAACTAAAAAGACCACCCAATAAATAAATTATATTTTTTATTGATACAAATTTTTGTCGACACTAGAATGTTGTTACTTGATACCTGATAATATTTAATAGTAGATGATTAAAATATTCATCCTTGTTTTTTGTTTTTTGAAATTTAGTCCTGCCCTTTGGTGACTTTGGGAATTCAAGAAAATGAGTTTTTTCTTCTTTGTAAAAAATATGAATAAAAACAAAATGGAGGGGAGGGGATGGAGGGGAAAAAAACTTTGCTAGTTTGGCGAAGCCTTATTAAGGGCATAGTTAGGGGGCCAAAGAAAAAGATTTGATGATGCCCTAACCATTTTTGCCCTCCACTTGAAAATACAAAAAGAAAACCTACAGCCTAGAAAGAAATATATATTAGAAAACAAAAAAAAAATAGTTGAATCTCTTTGAACTAAACGAGTTACTAAAAAGTCATGTGTAAATTTTTGACAAAATGTAGCTGGTTGAATAGTAATTTGCTCAATGATGTTCTTTTGTTGTACAATAGCAAAAAATATGCTTAGGGTCCATAGACTTTAGAAGCTCATGTTCATATTGATCAATGCTTGAAATAGGAATTTGATTTAAATAACCTTTGACAATCGCATAAATATATATATATATTTTAGTTTATGGTAACATTTCAATTTTTCATATATTTTATTTTATTTTCATTTTAGTTAGCCGATGGTTAATAAAATATGTTATGAAAAAGTTTCATACCATAATATTAAAATACAATATACTATGTGTAAATAAAATACCAACATTCCCTATTCATAGATCTCCTCCTACATTTATACAATTAAATACTAAATTATCTATTTTTGAAATAAGAATCAAAGTAGTGGATCTTTTGGCTCCTTATTATTGTGGGGGGGATTGGATTATTTGGAGGAGTTGGAATAGGAAAAATAATACTTAGTAGGTTTAGCCTAAGTTAATTTAATTTAAGCTAAATTATCCATTAAACTTAGACTAAAAATAATCCAATTAGGCTAAATATGGATAAATTAATATAAATTGGATTAAATATAATTATCCATGCCAAACATGGTTAAAACACGATTAGAAGAATCAATTAAATAAAATATGTCTAATTATGGCTAAATTATAATTACTTAAATTGATATGGTTCACTTTATGAGAATTAAACTAAATAAAAATATTCAATCTAAATATGGTTAAATTGATAACTGGGTTAAACATAATTCTTGAAATTAAACATGGTTAAATTATAATTTTTAGTTTAAATATTATATTTGAATTAACATGAATGGTACAAAACATACTTTTGATAGTAAATATGATTAAACATGATTAAATTAACATAAATTAGGTTAAATAAAAATATTTTGAGTTAAATATGGCTATTCAAGATTAAATGCAATAAAAAAAAATATTAATTACCATTCATAGCATGACAATTTCATCAAAAATAATAATGGCCAAGTTAGGGGTGAATGCACATTAAAGTGGATCACTTTTGGAGTCACGGTGCCCATTTTTGTACAGTGCCTTTTTTTTGGACACTTATAATGAATAATAAAACTTGTGAAATCGAGAATTTGAAATCGATTATACATTAACAACTTGATTATGAAAATATTTATGTAATTCTTTTCAATAAAAATACACCCACTTTTCACAATGAACTTTTGAAGCACAAAAATATGGACTAGTAAATAGAGTGGAATGGTAGAAAATAAAAAGGTTCATATTGAATTCCATTCCAAATTATTTATAGGGGACTCAATACATGTTGTAACATCCAATAATAAATTTGTATGTGAAAGTCTTCCCTCAAAAATCATAATGAAACTTTAATTAAGGACTTTTGAATGGTCAAAATTGAACCATATTTTCATAGGTCCTTAAAATATTTTTTTTTCTTAAATTTCAAATTTTTTTCTAGAGGTGTATATATTTGGAATATGTAGGTAGGCTCCTATTAATATGAATTTTATTGCTTTTGATACATGGACATTATTACCATTGAACCCATGGTAATAGAAATTTTCAAAATTTTAACACTATAAAATGGACTTTTTTGGACTTTTGATTTTTTTAAAAAGTGAGTCACCTTAATGTGCCTTCATTCTTAGTTATATGAAAATACGAATGATAAAAAATAAAAAATCTATCAAATCCACCATGAAAATAATTGACTTTTCGTGCAAAAAACATAATTGTAAATCAATACATTTATGGATGAAATAAAATTATAGATGATACTTCTTGAATGAACTTTATTTTGTCCAACAATTTCATTAATTTCATGAGATGGACTCCCATTCTATTAATATGGCTTTAAATTGACATCATTCACAAAAGTGGATATAAGGAAAACATGAAATTTGAACCCCAAACTTGAACACTAATGACAATGATGTGATGAATAATAAAAAAGAAATTTGAACTTGATGACACATGATATGTCTTGTTCCTACCATTGGAAGTATGTTATGTTGAAAGTAAAACATGAATGGACAAAATGGATGGATTTTTCCAAATGGATGAACCTAGGGGGATGCATTAGTTATCATTGAAATGTCATATTGGTCTTGTGTTTGAGTTTGACATGTGATGGCTTGCAAACATATTTAAGATAATGGTTCCTCATTTGCAAATTGTTGGCTTTTTTATTCTTAACCAATTTCCATACTCTTATATTGTCACAATGAGTTGGAATTTAAGGTCTATATAATAAAATTAAGGTTTTAGATCTAACGTCCTTGTGTGAGTTCAATTGTGGATGTGGGCTGAAATTTTGGGTTATGATTGGATTTGGATTGTCTTTTGAAGCATGTTTTGTCCCTTGTTTTCTTCAAATTTGAGATACAAATTAGCCTTTGACTCATTAGCCCCTCCCTTTGTGGCTTCTTTGAGCAATAACTCCAATGTTGGCACAATCCCCAAATGAATTCTTATAGAAACAGTATAGTTGTTGTGAACTTAATGAATAGGTTGCTGTAGGTATGTTGGTTGTGAGAATGTGATAGAGGTCAGTTGATGAGATCTTCCAAAGGAAACAATTGATATTGTATAGTACGTCAAGAAACATGAAAGGTGGTTTGTTGTTTAAGATTAGACCAAATGTGCTCTATCAAGTAGTAGTGCATATGTAGGAAGAGGACATGCATGAGATAATTCAATTCACTATTACTTTGTGTCATAAGAAAATGGTGTCCCATGTAAAAATATGTTTGAAAGCTTTGTTTGGGTTATTGCAATTGGAACGCCATCCAAAAAACCATTGGAGTGACAATGTAAGATGGGAGATTAGAAAGACCAAACACAACATTACTTTGAGGAGGACCAAGGAGGTTACAGGGGGCTTTGAAGTTCATCTCAATTTAAACAGTTAAGGTCAATGACAACACATTGTGCAATTTTGTGCACATTAAACAAGTGTCTTAGATTCAAAGCATCTTAGACTGAGAATTTAGCTCATCCTGGCAGTACTAGAGACCATGAAAGGTAGTTTCTTGGCTCAGACACACTCAGATCAATGCATCAATTCACAGATTCTCGTCAACGTGTCCATTGCAATGCTGTTTAGAAACTATATGTTACACATTTATGAAAAACTGGAATAAATGTGCCAGCTGCTAACAGGACAGTTTCAGCTTGGAATGAATGTTTAAATGCAGAGCACAAAAGAGGAATAGTACCAGGATTGAAAGCTCCTTAATAACCAGGCAAATACCAGATCAGGGGTTTGCATAACTAATGGCAACCAACAAAAGCAGCTTTCAGATTGCTTGAATTCAAAACTACTGATACTTCCCTACAGTATTTAGAGATGCAAAATATTCAGGTGCAGCTACTATACAATCTTTTTTTTGGTCATACAGTTGGGAAATTTTTGGTTTGAATAGACATACATGCTTATTGCGAGAATTGCTCGCAGAAATCTAAACCCTAGATGTTTTACTATACAGCGGTGGAGAGACCCATGCCATCATTACTCAATTGATGTTATTGTAAAGAATTTCTCACTGTGTGCCTTCTAATCCACAACTCGTACATCACCATATAAAATGCATCAAACTCCCTTGCAGGCGTATGCCATTGAAAGTGCTGCCTAACTTGCAAAACATATTGGTGCATTTTTGTGTACTGTGCAGGCGTAACACTTTTCAAGATCTCCTTCAGCAAGGGTATGTCAAAAGTGGGAACCACAATTGAGAACTTGTGCCAGTCTAAAATATCAGCATACGGAAGGTCATAGTAGTTGGCAATCACCACAGGCACACAACCGTAGAACATGGCATCCCCAAGCCGTGCTGTATTCACCTCAAATCCTTTCACATGTAGACAGAACTTGCTGGTGAGCAAACCCTCGGAATATGGGAATGTGACTTTCCCTGAATGGATAAGGATCTCATCATCATTCTGCCATGTCTCCTGAAGCTGAACCCTGACATTTGAGTTTAAAGATCCTGCAAAGAATGCCAGCCTCTTCCTGCAAATTCACCACGACCAAAGATCGATGAGCATTTGCGTGTCAGGTGTCTGATCAACCACACCTACAACTGCCTCTTGGTAGGGTTCAAGGGGTATAGAAAAATGCAATTATCTGTAGCTTTTCTCTATCCCTCTACAATTGTGAAAACAAGGAATGCTACCACTCTTTGCTCCAATCTCTTCAGCAATCAACTCAATTAGACAGAGAAGATTGGTTTGTAGATCCAAGTTGTGAGCATAAGCTTCATTGCATTGCAACAAAACCATGAGTTGTGCTTCATTGCAATTTGAGCTTACCTCTGTAAAAGCAAGCATCAGGCATAGAGACTTACATGGATCAGATCACTTACCTTGTTATTAGTGCTTCCTGCACTCTGCAGGGATACATGCAGCAAAACAAAGACAGAGAGATTGAAGAGTTTCCACATCATGCACAAAAAGGAAGATTGGAGAAATTTTGCACACTTTGTTGCATTTGGTAGGACTTTGTTTGCATTAGGTTTCTTTTGTGTTGTGGTGTACCTTTGAGCGATGTGCTTGGCACTTTGTGGAGTACCACCATCTCGAGGCCAGATTTGCGGAACAGAGGCATCCTTGTGGGTGATGTAGTAGTGGAGATGGTAGCTGGAGGGACAGACAAGCTGAATGGCGTTCTGACGCACATAAGGTACCAATTCCATGGCAGTCCGCGCGATGGAATGGCAAGAGAGATAGAAATGGTCCACTCCGCCGGTGCGATTCCAGTAGCTCCAGTTATTCCGCAAGGAAGTCACATGCTTCTTGCAGAAGCGCTTCACTCCCTCGGTGCCCACTCGCTTGTCCATCCGCGCCCGCGTGATCGACACCGGCATGAAGAAGAAGTCGGCCTCAGCGGCATTGGACGTCACGTAGGAGCTTTTCATCAGCGCTTGCTTGAAGTAGGCCTCGCTTGCGTAATTCCCACTGGGGCGACTCTCCCACGCGCGGTAGATGTCGCGGTATGGATCGTTGCGTGGGTACGGGTACACGAAGATCTTGATGTTCCGGTTCATCTCATCATAGTTCGCCTCGAATACGCGACGTGAATGGTAAGGTCCGTTGTCTATCTCCTCATCTGCGTGCGCAAAACAATCCAACAACCAAAACTGTTACGATCAGGTCATGCAAGCAAACCCAAACTCCTCCTCCAGTTCTGGGAAGTTCTAGTACTCTTCCTGGGCTACTCGCAGCTGGTCCAACTCGAGAAGATGAGAGGGAAGCTGTAGATCTCAATTCCTTTGCATCGCGACAAAGGAATCCTGGGAAGAGTTCTAGCTTGCTTGCTTCTAAGATAGGATATTGAACGGAGAGTTGCGGAAGGATGTGGGAGATTCTCGAACCTGTCCCAGTGAGGTTAAGAGTCAGCTCATCCAGGAACGCGATAGCGTCCGCCGAGTCGACGACCTTATAACTCTCTAGTGTCTCGGTCTCGACGGCCTGCACCAGCTGGACGTCATGATCTAGTCTAGTATTCTGGTCTGTCGACTCCATCTCCACTGCTGCATCGGTCTCGACCACCAGCTGATCTGCTGCATGATCTCTATTGTTCTGGTCCGTTGACGACTCCATCTCCATGACCTTCATCTTCTCGACTCCGCGGGTGGAACCCACGTACGGCTCCGTCAGCTTGATCGCTAGACGCGACTCGGACTGCGCCAGCTGCGTCGCCACATCATGCCTCGTCGAACGAAACAACGAGACGTACAATGTTACGCGCGCGCTCAGCACTAACAAGCTCGTCAGTGCCAGCAGCCCTAGCAGAAACTTCTTGGCTTTCACTTCCCATTTCAGCTGTGTGCTAGCGGATGACCCTCGGGGGTGAGTACTGTAATTCCTTTTCGCAAAACCATTCCTTCCTGCACCCTGATCGCTGAAGATCTTGCTAGTGCACGATGCAGCTCGATCTTTCGATTTCGACATCGTCTCTAGCTAGCTTCAGGAACGAAAGACTGTGCCCGAAAAACAAAAACAAAAAAAGAAAACTCGACAACTTCCCACAAGCTCGTAAAAGCTGCACAGACAGAAACCCAACAAAACCACTGTGCTTGAAGAAGGACCTGCGTTTTTTTAATTCACAACTCGCAAGTCTTCTTTTCTAAAACTCTTCTAGTGCAGGTAGATATTGCAACACCTGCACAACCAAATAAAACCGACGATCTCAAGGCACCACTTTGTCGAAACTCTGGTCGATCTCAAACACTCATAACGACCACCCTATTTTCTGCACTGATCGGCTTCTTCTAGTCTCAGGGTGCAGCCGGTGCAGGTCAAGCTTTCTTCCTCATCAGAAAGCCTCAAAGCACCCATAAGTCTTCCTCGAAGAAAACATATTCCTTTCTTCTATCGACAGGTAGGTACACCCAATCACAACTGCATCAAACACAAAAAAAAAAAAAAAACTTTCAAGGCATCACTCTGTCGAAACTCCTCGAGTCTCTTTAAAATCACCCGGCTCCACACTCACTCTGCCCTCTTCTAGCTCAGGTATAGCTGGTGCAGGTGATCAAGAAGCTTCTTTCCCAAACCCGCAACAACAACTGCTCGACACACAAACACAATGCACATCAGTTAGGCAGCTGCTGCTAACTTGGTACTGAACTCCCGAGCCGCCTCCCATCTCCCGGGCAGCTCTCTCTCTCTCTCTTCTAAAAATAAAAACTCATGAGAGCACGAACTCTCGACGAGGGGCCGGCAAAAACAAAACAAAGGTCGTAAGCAGAAATTTTCGTGCAACTGAAGAATCTCAAACTACTTTCCCAACCCCTCGGCCAAAAAATAACCTAAAAAAGAAACCTAAAAAGCGACACCAACCCACCCACCCATTGGCGTCCCCCGACAAATCTGGCTGTGCGACAGTTGACCCTGTGGGGGGATCAATCCAATCGAAACCTCCGATCAAAAAGCAAAAACCTAGCTTTTGCCCGGGACCGGCGCTCAGCTCACACCGGCAACGTCTAAGTAGCTACTACAAAAACTCTTACTGCTGTTGCAGCTGGTGGGACTGTGAAGGTGCTTTGGTTTTTGTTGCTATAAATAAGTAAGTTAACTTCATTTCATCTTGTTTTTTTTTTTTGTTTCCTCCCTTTTTTGGGAGGTTCGCTTTCTTATGCTCTTTTCTGACACAACCCTTCCCTCCGCAGCTGGCTGCATTCAGTTCCTCGCTTTCTGTTCGGTGCTGTTCTGTTGTTCCTCGTAAGGAGCTTCCTTTCTCACTTCCATCGCTGCTTTCGTTTTACCTTTCGCACGTTCTCTCTGCCTCTCTCTGTCTCGCTCTCTCTCTTAGGGTTGCTTCTTTTTTTCCCTCGGCTAAATTTAGCCAGTTGGCTAAAACTATGCGTTTGATGGGTTTTCTAAGTCGCCGAATTTCGATTTTCAAAAAGATGGATCACCGGATTTCGCTCTTGGGTTCAAGCATGTAGCCAAAAATGTGAAGGATACTTGAACTTTTTTACTTTTGTAGTCTGTTTATAGCCAAATTTGGCTAAGACAGGATGATCACAAATTTAGCTTATGACACAATATTTTATTTTATTTGATTGTTGCAAAGTCTATATGGGTTCAACCCGTTCTGTTGGGCGGTTATCAGAAATGGGAACCGATAATCGAGGGTTCTCAAGCGGTCATGAAATATACATACATTCACGGTTGTCCCCAAAAGAATAGAATTCACATAACAGGAAGCTCCAAACATATTAACCACGGTTCCAAAACATCTGGGAGTCCATTATGATTACATAACTGCATTTCTTGGTGGCACTCTTTCTCCAGGTTTGAAGTTTGAACCAGTGTTGGGAAGTGACCAGAAATGAAAATTTGATAACCGGCGATTCTAAGGCGATACTCAGTGATTTGAAATGAAATTTTAATAACCGGAGATTATAAGGTGATACTCAAAGATACACAACTGTGGTTGTAAAAACAAAAAACTCAAACACCCAAAGTTTCAATATAGAACCACCATGGTTCTCAATTCTCTTTGTCTCTCTCTCTCTAGGTTTGAAAGTACTGTTGGGCAGTTATTAGAAACTGAACTGATAACCGGGAGTTCTTATGGGAGTTCATATATATATATATATAACCATGGTTCTAAAAAAATTCTGAAAACCAATTCTAGGTGTAACCTGGGTTCCCTCTGCCTCTCTCTTTAGGTTTGCAATTTGGTGGGTGGTTATCAGAACTGGCAAACTGAGTAGTTCTGTTGCTGATTCTCAAATATACATGACTATGGTTGTCCCAAAAAATTTCCCAAATAACAAAGAGTTCCAAATATGTAATCACGGTTCTCAAAAATCTAAGAACCAATTCTGACTTTTAGTCATGGTTCTTTTCTGGCCCTCTCCTTCTCTAGGTTTGAAGTTTGAGCCCATGTTGGTGGTTATCAGAACTGGAAATTGGTAATTAACACTTCTCAAGGGAATTCCAATACATAACCATTGGTTCTCAAAATTTTGTGAACCAATTTTGATATGTAAAGATAGCTCTCAAATATGGAGAATACATGGAAGTCCAATATATATACGACCACAATTGTTAAAAAATCAAATAACCAAAAGTTATAACCATGATTTTCAAAGTTTTGAGAATTGATGCTAATATATAACTGTAGTTCCCTTTAACCCCATCTCTCTTTTTAGGTTTGAAATGGAAACTGAAAACAAATGGTTTTCAAATATATATATGACCACAATCGTCCAAAAAAAGAAATAATCGGTTGTTTTTATATATGATCACAGTTCTTAAAATCCTAAGAATCGATTTTTATATATACTTCAAACCTTAGAATAAAGAAAACTTGAATCTTATACACTAAGTTTTCTTTCC
>Ga0116229_10006821_pt1 | contig 18287 bp, 13 predicted proteins | sample S1TSphgellanicum_3_FD_87313 | JGI IMG/M metagenome (GOLD analysis project Ga0116229, IMG submission 87313) | Host-associated microbial communities from peat moss isolated from Minnesota, USA - S1T2_Fc - Sphagnum magellanicum MG | ecosystem: Host-associated > Plants > Peat moss > Unclassified... | reverse complement strand
TGTGGCTATGCTGCAATAGAAAAAGTAAAAATTTGGTGAAGAGTTTTGAGTTGGCAAAGGCAACTTGTGGCTCTTACTTACACATTTTAATGAACACAAGCAGGCTCTAAGCTTATACATTTGTTTAAGTTTTAAGCTTTCAACATGAAAATCAGCTATGCAACTAGGCAACACGCAGTATTTGCAAGTAGGCAAAAATTTGAATGTAACTACTAATTTTAACCACCTTGGGGGGCGGGGGGGTTGTGTTGCAAGGACCCTGCCCACTGCAACATAATGTAACTATAGCAATTGATAAGTTAGTATTGTACAAACAATCTGCAAAATATTAGTTACCAAAAACATATATAAATATATAAACCTAATATACATGTGATGGTAAAAATACATTGACAAAGCTTCATATGCCACAACAAATTGAAAAGCACTTGGAACCAACGCGCACAAGTCAAAACACAACAAACAACTACAACAAACAAAAAGTGAATTGTAGTTACAACTTTCAACAAAATTTATGGAGTCATATTCCAACCTTATCATCGTCATTATAATCTACAAGAGCCCTTTGGAAAGGGAAAATGTAATTAATGAAAAAATCTTGCGTAAACATGTGAATAACAATGTTTGGATGTTTTACCAACCATTCTCAAAGTGTAAACTTCATGAAGGTCAATGTGGAAAAGGTTTTTTTGTCTTCAACATTGCCAATGATTTGGACAATGGCTAGTTAAGCAAACTTCATGAACTTAAAAGGATGAATCAACATCAAATTGTTCATGACAAGTTGATGTCACAATTTAGTGATGAGATTCTCATCTCTAAGCTCTTCCATGGCTTTACAAACTTGAGTTTTAATGATTAGCTTGAAAAACAATGTTTGCATATCCAAAATATCCCTTGAAAGAAGTTCAAAAACCTATCAACCAACCATGTGTACCAAATTTTTTTAATGTACAACAATGTTGTTTGATTAAGCTCAAATGAATTACAAAAGTGGATTCACAATGTGGTTGTAACCAACATTGTGGGTAATGACCCCAAGAGCATTCATCAGCTCATGGTTCCAAAACTTGCACTCCAAATCAATGACTAATATATCACATGCAATAATGCATTGGGCCTTCACAATTAAGATAACTATTTCAATGTCCTCACAAGTAAAGAATGGATGCCATCAGAGGATCAACATAATGAACCATGTGGGACTATCCCATAATTTGAAAAGCCAAAATATCCATCATTCAAGTCGATTACCCAATTATGTGTAATCCTACAAATGTTTGCAGCCACATCAATAAGCTTTAAAAAGTTTGCAACCTGGAAGGAGGTAGTTGAATCTCCACACATTTTGTACATATATTGACAATAATAATGTAATCACAAACAAAGTTATTTATGACTTGTGCAAACTTCATCAAAGCATTAACAAATTCCAACATGGGCAAAATATATACATGCCAAGCCCAAGATTGTAACAATGTCATATAAGTTTAGAAAATTGGCCTTGGCTGATTCTAGTAAATTACAATTAGTTTCCATCTTAATAATAAGATTCTTATATTTTTTCCCAACACACTTCAAAGTTGAAACATGCTTATCCATCTTGTTTTCAAAATTTGAATAACCTTTAGTCCTTTAATTTTTACAATTGCAACAAGCTTGGTGAATTGAAGATGGTGTTTTGGGGAGCTAGAAAAATACCCATAAATTTTTTGAAAGAGATCTTCCAATTTGGAAACCATAAACATTGTGGACAAGCTTTGAATTGCAAGGTTGGCTCTATGTGCCATGCAATGGATCCTGAAGAGTTAAAACACTTGCATGTGCATGTATTGTTCACATGTTTCGCTCACATGATATTAATGATAAGGTGGGACTATCATTAATATCAAAGCTATTTGTGAGCAATACATGCACATGCATCCAATCTACCACCCCATAACAATGGATGGGGATCCCATTTTGGTTATCAATTGTAATTATTTCATTTATAGAAAATGAAAGAAAACTTGAAGCCATAGTTATTTTTTGAATGGTGTCATGAGCACAAAAATTATGAAGATGAACAAAAAAAAAGACATACCTATCTCTAAATTTAAACATGAAACATAAAAACCAAAAGAAAACATAAGAGACTAAAAACAAGAAAATGAAGTGTGCAAATTAAAAGTGCAGAAAAATATTTATAATGACAAAATATGAACACGTAAACATAAAAGGAATAGAACATGGCTATGGAATAAGATTATACTTGAAACTAGTGCTAAACAAGTTGAAAGTAATTGGAGGTCCTACCTTTATTTGTAAAAACTTCCATAATCGTTTCCATGTGCCTATCCAGTAAGGAAATTTCTTGAAAGGCTTCCTAATTACAAATGAACTATGAATAAACTATGAATAAACTATGATTTAATTAAAAGTTAATTAAAAGTTAGTTGTGAGTGAATTAAAAAAACTAGAATTGAACTAAAAGTTAATTAAAAAATGAACTATGAGTCATGGTTGAATATCCATATGAAAAACTTCATTCATCACGTGAAAGTGGTGCCCTTGACAAATGGTAGTTAACACAAAATGTTATAAACATTTAATAATCTCCCAACTATCAAAATCATTCCAATGCTTGGATGGATGGTTAAGTGTTTTTAGGAAAGCAAACAAATATTACATTTATTGCTACTTTGTCGTAAGCCTACCTTGAAAATGCAAATGAAAATGAATACAAAATTATTTTTTAAAAAAAAATCCGTTTACCACAATTTTGGCAACTACTTGTTGCACCACATAATGTTTACCCCTTGACACATATAAGCTTTCATTGAACACATGTTTATTTTTTTTCAAAAAATAATACTCCCCCATTGCCACCACATCAAGAATTGTAGTAGTTGCATATCTTTGGCCAACAAGCTTCTAGAAAAAAATTTGTTTCAATACCAGAAGTTTATTGTGCCCTTTAATCTTCCTACATACTTTGCATTTCACCTTATGCACCCTCCCATTAGCACCCACTATGAATTTTACCCAAGGTAATGTTGTAACCTTTACATTTTGGAAGCAATGATTCAAATCACACATTTTCCTTTATCTCATTTTTTTCTTTGATTTAGATTCCACTTAGATTAGATCAACAATGACATAATCAACATCATCTTTATGACTTTGTTTGAACTAACACTAAGGGTGAGGACACGAGTTGCAATATAATCAAATAAAAAATATTTGTGCTTGAATGTTTTGGCAAATTTAATGGCAGCATGGTGAGGACAAGTGACAAACATGATGCATCTAAATTCAAGAGTAAATATTATGCAATCAACAAATAAGATCATGAACTACCAATAACCACAATCATTAACATCTTGCCATTGTTAGTTAGGGAAATCACAACCTACTATACTATAAACTTGAGATGCTAAAACTAAAAATTCATGATGATCACAAAATGCACAAAATTAACATGAATAACAAAATGTGAAAAATCAACACAAGTCACAAAATGCTCTTGAGTAGGAGACATTTAAAATTTTTATGTGTTTACCTTATGCACAATGGTTATAAACCATTAACATTTGAATTGGAATAGTTGTGATTTGAAGGTTGAACATCCTAAAGGTTTGAAGCTAGGTCTTAATTCCATGTTCCAAATTTTAGAGCTCATTTTTCAAAAGGGGTGGCACTACTATGGGCCTTTAGAATCCAATGATGTTATGAATTTTCTTACACAACAAACCCCAAATTTAAAGACATAAATACCAAGGTCTAATTCAAATATCCGATCTACATTTCAACTTGAAATATCATAATCAAGCTTTAGTTCTCCAAAAAAAATGTTGGTTCCTTTAATCAAGTTGCGATTGGTTGAAGATGGGATTACCACTCATATCAAAACAACTAGTCCCAAATGTTATTGTAGCTTACAAACTACACAAGGTTTCAATTTTCAACAATAATTGACATGTAATTAAAAAATTTAATCGCATTTTTGTTATGCAACAACTTACAAGAATTCTGGATTTAAAAATGTAAGGAACCTAGAAGGTTGGAACATCATTTTTGGAATGGCAATTTTTGTAGCTTGCTACTCACAGTAACTCCCCCCCTCAAACATCTTATATAAAAACAACAAAACTTAATGGTAATGACTTGCCAAAATACATAAAGAAAGGTGGTGAAGGGGGCATAGAGATTGGCCAAAGAGGCAAACCTTAAACCCTAAGGTGGAACAATCTAATATATCCAATTTGGATATATGAACCATGTGATGGCAACATGTGTGGGCTTTTGACAACCTCTTATGTGAAACCCTCACTATTAAATTCATAATTGGGAAAATTACGTAGAAAATCCCATTTATTTTCAAGCTTACATGTAGGAGCTTAAGTTTTTAGGGTATGGAATTGGCTAAAATTTACTAATTAAAAAAAGGTTGCTCAAACTAAAAGTAATATCATAATTATTTTTTAATAACGAACTTGGAATCGGATTTTTTATTTCATTTATGTGTGGAACTAAAATTGAAACCATTATAATTTAGTTTTTAAAATTTGATTTGAAGGTTTTTCATAAAAGTCAAAAATCACCCAACACTGGTTTTTACACATTCTAATTATAAATGATTTAAAAACTACCGATTACTTGTATTTTACCCATTTACCAACATTATTCAGTCACTTAGATGTTTACGCATGGTATATTGTGGTCAATGACATGTACTGCAACACTTTGGGATGGAACCAATAGTGTATTTTGATGGTACTTTTTTTTGGAACTAAAAGTTTAGTTTTCATTTTTCCCTTTAGTGTGATTAGCACTTTTAACAAATGTGTTTTGCATGATGAATTCATAAAAAATTAACCTTTCACACAAATATATGAACACTTAATGTTTTTTTGGGGGCACAACACTTGGAACCAACTTGCACAAGTTGAAACATAAAAAATAATTACAACAAACCAAAAATAAATTGCAACTACAACTTTCAACAATTATGCCTTCACTATAATTCTAACCTTGTTATCGTCATTATAATTTGCAATAGTGGTTTGGAAAAGGAAAATATACTTAAGAAAAAAATCTTTGACCATGTAGATAACAATGTTTAGATGTTATACCATTGATTTTGAAGCTAAAACATGATGAAGGTCAATGTGGAAAAGGTTCTTTCATCTTCAACATTGCTAACAATGGTTAGTTGAACAAATTTCACGAACTTAGAAAGGCAATGAGTCAACATCAAATTGTTTGTGGCAAGTTGATGTCACAATTTAGTGATAGGATTTTCATTTATACATTATTCCATGGCCTTAGGAGCTTGAGTTTAAATGGTTAACTTGAAAAGAGATGTTTGCATATTCAAAATATCTTGTGAAATTGCCTTAGAAATTCATGAACCAAGTGTATTCAATTTCTCCAATGTAAAGTAATGTCATTTGATCAAACTGAGATGAGCTGCAACAATGGATTCACAATTTGGTTATAACCAATATTGTGGGTAAATGACCCCAAAAACATTCATTAGTTCATGGTCCAAAATCTTGCATTCCAAATCCATGATTAATAGATCACATGCAATAATGCATCGAGCCTTTACAATTAAGATAACTACTTCAAAACCCTCGTAAGTAACTAAAGATTGGATGCCATCAAAGAATCAACAAAATGAACCATTTGGGATTATCCCATAATTTGAAAAAATAAGTGTTGTATGTTGTCATTCAAGTCAATTACCCAATATTTTACCCAATTCTTGCCTAATTTTACAAGATGTGTTTATAGCCACATCAATCAACTTTTTAAAGTTTGCAACCTAGAAGGAAGTGTTTGAATATCCACACATTTTGTACATATTTTGATGACGACAATGTAATCACAAACAAACACATTTATAGCTTGTGTAAACTTCATCAAAGCATAAACAAATTCCAACATGGGCAAATTACATGGCAAGCCCAAGAATGTAACAATGTCACATAAATTTAGCAAATTGGTTTTGGTCGATTCCACTAAACTAAAATTGGTTGTCATTTTAACAATCAAAGTTTTATCTTTATCCCAACACACTTCATGAAGGGTTGACACATGTTTATCCATCTTGTTTTCACATTCCAAATAACCTTTGGTCTTTTAATTTCTATAATTTCAACAAGTTAAATGAATTCAAGATGTTGTTTGGGGAGTTACAAAAATATCCATAAAATGTTTGAAGGAGATCCACCAATTTGGAAACCATAAACATTATGGACAAGCTCTGAATCGCAAGGTTGGTTATGTGTGCCATGCAATGGATTTTAGTGAACTAAAACACTTGTTTAGTTCTCATTGAAATAGTAATTTGATATTTAACCCATTGAAACTTTGAGGCACCATCAATTTTTAAACACATAAAAGATTTTGAAATTTAACTTTCAAACAAACCACTAAACTTCATTTAAACAAAAAAATTAACAACTTTGATATTAGTGGTAGTCCCACCTTCAACCAATTGGTCAAATGTGAACAACACATGCACACATTTCCAAACTACCACCCCATAACGATGAATGGAGATCCAACTTTGGTTGTTTATTGTAATTATTTATCTAGAAAATGAAAGAAATATTGAAATCATAATTAATGGTGTCATGAACACAAGAATTATGAAAATGAACAATGAAAAGACATGCCTAAGTTTAATTCTAAACATAAAACATAAAAACCAAGAGAAAACACAAAAGACCAAAGACAATAACACAAAGTGTGCAAAACAAAAGTGCAATTTTTTTGTTATTAGGATCAAATATTAAAAACATAAACACAAAGTGAACATAACAAACTTATGGAATAAGATTGTACATTGGACTTGTGTTAAATAGACTTAAAGCAATGGGGGGGTTTTACTTTTATTTATACCCCTTTGGGTATTTAGCTCAATGAACTTCCATGGAGGTTTCCACATGCTCATTGATTAAGGAAGCTTTTTAAAATGCTTTCTAATTACAAATGAACTATGAATAAACTAGGACTTAATTAATAGTGAACTAAAAGTTAATTGTGAGTCAACTAAAAATTAACTATAAATGAATTGAGAGTTAAGTATGAATCATGGATGAACATCCATATTAATGAATTCCATTCATCATGTGAAAATGGTGTTTGTGACATGTGGTAATCAACATAACATGACGCAAACATTTAGTAATATCCTAACCAACACAATCACTCTACTTCTTGGGTGGATGGTTATGTGTTTTTAGAAAAGAAAACAAAGATTACATTTCTTCATATTCCATCATGGGCCTCTTTTTTTTTTTTAATTGAAAGATGAATGCAAAATGAACAATTTTTTCTTTTACCACAATTTTTTACATGTTGCACCACATAATCCTTGCCCCTTGACACATGGAAGCGTTCATTGAACACATGTTAAATTTTTTTCAAAAAATAGTTTTCATTCTTACCACATTGGGAATTACAATAGTGGTTGTTTTTTGGCCAACATGTTTTGATAAAAAATCTAGTTTTGATACTAGAAGTTTATTGTGCATTTCAATCTTGGTACAAACTTTGAATTTCACCTTATTCACCTTCCCATGAAGACCCACCATTGATTATGCCCAAGGTAAACTTTGTAGCCCATGCATGTGGAAGCAATGATTAATATCATACATTTCTTCATTTTTTGTTGTTATCTAATTTAACTTTTATTTGGATTGGATCAACAATGACATGATCAACATCAACTTTAGGACTTTGGTTGGAGTTACCATTGAAAGTAAGGACATGCAACCCATATAATCAAAGAAAAAATATTTGTGCTTGAAACATTTTGACAAATTTAATGTCAACATGGTGACACAAGTGATAAACGATATGCATTTAGAATCAAGAATAAAGATTATGCAACCAACAAATAAGGTCATGAACTACCAACAACCATAATCACTAACATCTTGCCATTGTCAGTGAAGGAAAATTACAATCTATTGTACTATAAACTTGAGATGCACAAATTGAAAATCAATGATGATCATATAATGCATGAAATCAATGTGAATAAAAAAATGTGCCAAAACAATGCATCATGAAATGCTCAAGTAGGAAACCTTTTAAACTTTTCTATGTCTACCTTATGTGTGCAATAATTCTAGACCATTCAAATTGTCACTATAACAATTGTGACTCAAAAGTGGAACATCCTAGAAGTTCAAAGCTAGGTTTCAATTCCAAACTTTATATCTCGTTTTTCAAGATGGGTGGCATTGTCATAAGCCTCCAAAATCCAAAAGCATTGCAAATTTTCATACACAACAAACCGAAATCTAAAGATGTTGCAAGTATTGAGGCCCAAATCAAGTATTAGATTTAAACTTCAACTTGAAATATCATAATCAAGCTTTAGTTTTTTTTTTTCTTTTTTGATTCCCTTAATCAAGTGGTGATTGGTTGAAGGTGGGATTGCCACTAATATCAAAACAATTAGTCCCAAAATATTGTTGTAACTTGTAAGTTGCACAATGTTTCAATGCTCAATAATAATCAAGATTCAATCATAAAATTAAATCACATTTTTGTTATGTGACAACTTACAAGTACTTAGGACTAAAAAAGTTAAGGAACCTAGAAGGTTGGAACAACATTATTGCAATGGCATTTATTGTAGCTCCTCCTAATCAATGTAATTCCCCCTTCAAACATCATAAATGCAAGCAACAAAACTTAATGGCAACGGCTAACCAAAGTACATAAAGAGAGGGAATGAAGAAGGCATAGAGATTAGCAAAGTTGATAGTGATTCCTCATGATCAATGTTGAGGAGCCAACAAATGCAATAATGGAGATTGGCCAAAGAGACAAACCCTAAACCCTACAGTGGAGCAATCTAGCATATTCAATTTGGATATAGGAGCCATGTGATGGAAACATGTGTGGGCTTTTGATAACCTCCTATGTGAAACCTTAACTATGAAATTCATAATTGGGTGAAATACATTTAAAAATCCCATTTGTTTTCAAGAACATGTACGAGCTCAAGTTTTAGGGTATGGAATTGGCTAAAATTTGCTTGTAAAAGAAATGTTGCTCAAACGAAAAGTATAACCATTTTTTTTTAATAACATATTCAAAATTGGATTTGAAGGTTTTTCATAAAAGTAAAAAACCAATCAACGTTGGTTCTTACACATTTTTGTTCTAAAAGAACTAAATTTGATAATCACCCTTCACTTGTATTTTACCCATTTGCTAGCCAACATTATTTAATCATTTTCATGTTTTGATGATCAACAAATAAGATCACAAACTACCAACAACCATAATCATTAACATCTTGCCAATGCTAATGAAGGAAAGTCACAACCTATTATGTTATAAACTTGAACTACACAAATTGAAAATCGATGATGATCATAGAATGTATGAAATAACATGAATAACGAAATGTGCCAAAACAAGACTAGTCACAAAATGCTCAAGTACGAGGCCTTTTAAAAATTTGGTTGCTTATTTTACGCACAATAACTATAGACCATTAAAACACTAATTGTAGCATTTTTGACTCCAAAGTGGAACATCCTAGAAGTTCAAATTTAGGTTTCAATTCCATTTTCCAAATTTTATAACTCGTTTTACAAAATGGGTGGCACTACGATGGGTCTACAAAAACCAAAAACGTTCTAAATTTTCATATGTAACAAACCCAAATCTAAAGATGTTGCAAGCATTAGGGTCCAAATCAAGTATCAAATTTGAACTTTGACTTGAAATATCATAACCAAATTTTAGTTCTCCAAAAAAAATCTTAATTCCTTTATCAAACTACAATTGGTTGAAAGTGCAACTACCACTAATATCAAAGCAAGTAATCCCAAAATGTTGTTGTGACTTGTGAGTTGCACAATGTTTCGATGTTCAACAATAATTGACATTCAACTATAAAACTTAATCTCATTTTTTGTTATGTGGCAACTTACAAGAACTTGAGACTAGAAATTTTTTAAAACCTAAAAGGTTAGAACAACATTTTTGGAATCACATTTATTGTAGTTCACTACTTATAATAACTCCCCCCTCAAGCATCATGAATGCAAGTGACAAAACTTAATGCCAACAACTTGCCAATGTACATAGATAGAGGTGGTGAAGGAGGAATAGATCTCATTTAAACCGATGGTGATTCTTCCTAATTGACCTTGAGGATCCAATGCAACATGATGAAGATTAGCCAAAGAAGTAAACCCTAAACCCTAAGGTGGAGCAATTTAACATATTCAATTTAAATATTGGAGCCATATGATGGTGACATGTGTTGGTTTTTGACAACCTCCTATGTGAAACCTTAACCATTAAACTCATAATTGGGCGTATTAAGGTGAAAGCACAATCAAGTATATTAAAAAAAAGGCTTCAAATAATTACAATCATGTTTTTACACATAAATGCAAAAAAATAGAGTCAAAATCTTTTCAATCATTGTTAAACCATCATGGTGCAAAATATGACTATAACATATAGTATGTTGTATAAAATGTTTGAAAAACATTTAGTGTAATAAAAATAGGTCAAAAGTGTTTTTGACTTTGACTAGTGGAATTGTGTTACATTAAAAGATTAATATATTATTATTTTTACCTTGGAAGTTGAAAGTGCATAACTAAAATTTGGATGACCATTAACTAAGAAAATTTTAAAATCCAATATTTCATCTACCTCAAACCTACTTTGTTTTTTTGGACAACCTGAAAAATTAACAAAAAAATCTACTTGCATTTTAAAAAAATAATTTAAATATACTTTAAGCATGCGAATCTTCAATATCATTGACATAAATTCAAAGAACATGTTCATATTAATCACTTAAATAAGTAATATTTAAAATTTTAATATGTTAACGTATAATTTTTGGGTACTTTACATTTTTCTTGACAAGGATAATGAAATGTATATTTGACTATGCTTTCACCTGTTATGTTAAAAACCCATTTTTTCCAAGCTTATAGGTAGGAGCTCAAGTTTTAGTGCAAGCAATTGGTTAAAATTTGTTAATAAAAATAAATGTTGTTTAAACCAAAAGCAAAGAAACCATAATTTATTTTTTGAAGAATAGCTTCAAAATTGGATTATTGATTTCATGTATGTGTGGAGTTAGAATTGGAACCATTCTAATCTATTTTAAAAATTGGATTTGAAGGTTTTTCATAAAAGTCAAAAACCAACCAACATTGGTTTTTACACCTAAAAAAAACTAGATATGATAGCCACCCATCACTTGTATTTTACTCCTTTGCTAAGCAACATTATTTGGCCATTTAGATGTTTGCTCATGGGATATTGTGGTCGATGACATGTATCACAACACCGTGGAATGTAACCAACAATGTATTTTGATGGTGTTTTTTTATTGGAAGTGAAAATGGAATTTTCATTTTGCAATTTAATGTGACTAACATTTGTAACAAATGTGGTTTGCAGTTGATATAAATTTAACCTTTCACACAAATACATGCTCTTCATTTTTTGGGGGCAATTTTTTGCATTTCTCCATATAAAATTCAATTTTGTCACATACATAGGATTTTTGTGAAAAAAAAACCCTAATTTGATAGGTTTCCAAAAAAATTCAAGTCATTAGAATTTTACAACATTTTCCAACAAGAAGCCCAAATATAAAAGGATTTTAAAATTCTTTTACTTTCATAAATCATTCATTGTGGTTTCAAATTTCATTATTTTTATCAATCCTTACTTTTTGCTTCCACAAATCCTAACTTTGTTTAACAAAAGGACAACACCAAAATAATGGTCATTTGTAAAGCTCAAAAAATGAATTATAATTTGTATCTCTTTATAATTAAGCCTTGATGCATTTAGGTAGTTATGCATTGAAATATTTGTTTTCACACAAGTCATTTTGAAGGTTATTGAAAATATTTTTACATTGATGAAAGTGTATTCCAAGTATTGTTTCGGAAAACTTTTACACATGTTCAAAAGGTTTTTAGAAGTGTTTTACCAAATGGTGGTAGTAGTTACAAAGGAAGGTAATGTTTTGGTATTACATTAAAGAACAAAATGTGAAGAATAGGCCTGATAGTTATTTTGTTGTTTGGTGTGTGAGGGGAAAGTTTGGTTTTTTGTTGAAGTGTTGTTGGTAGTGTGATTTTTTGTGGTTGTTAGTGAAGTTTGGAGTTGCAAAATAGTTGGTGTTGGAGTGTGAAGTTTCAAATTGCACTACAACTAGGTTTGATTTTCATGGTATTTTTGTTTTCATAAGGGAGATGCAATTATTTTGATTTGCATTTTCAAGTTTCAAGGGTTTTTTTGTGGGTTAAAATATGAATGTTGTGCTCAATAAGTTATGTTCAAGCTTTATGAAGGCGAAGTTTCGCAAATTGGGGACACAAATAGGAACATTTTGGTTGAAGATTTGCAAGGGTTTTTTGCATCAACACAAGAAAATGGTGTACATGTTCATGAGTTACACATATGACATTTGCACAAGATAAAAACATGAGTGCAAGTTGAATTTTCAAACATAGAATTTGACATTCTATATTTTGAAGTTGAATTAGAAAAAAATGATTATTTTTCAATTTATAAATATTTTGTTTTGCAAGATCAATTACATGGAATTGTCTACATATGTATTTTTATATAGATTTTGAATTTTTGTTATATTAATTTTAGAATTTTGAAGGTGATTTTTAGGGTTTAATTATCACAAGCTTTTTTATATTCAAAATTGCAAGGTTTTATTTTGATTTGAAGGACTTATTCACACTTGAACATTTTTGTTTTGTGATTATGTAAGTATTTTGTTTCTATTTTGTATTTTGGATTTTAACATTTGAGGTTGGGCATGTTTCGTTTTACATACAATTTGAAATTTTGAGATTGATTTTCAAGGTTGAATTGGAACAATTTAATCATATCTTTGAATGTATTAATTTTTTGTTTGAGTTTCACATGAATTACATGGAATTGTTTGCATATTTATTTGTTACATGTATTGTAATACTAAAATTACAAGGTTTTTGGGTTCCAAGAACTTGTTGGAGCTCAAAAATATAGGATTTGGCTGTTTGGTTTTCATTTGAGGATATTCATCATTTGATTTTCAAGATTGAAATTTTTTTGGTATTTGATTCAACTAATGTGATTTTGTTTCTTTTGTATTTAATGTTTTTAGTGATTGTATGGATACAACAACACATGAATCATGATATGTTTGGCAATGTGTAACATATTAAACCAAGAACATGTAGTTTAATTTTTATATAAATCATTGACAGTTTAGGTTTTTATACAAAATTTGGACTTGGTGTTCAAATAGTTTGAATTTGTTGGGTTTTTTATAACAAGGTTGAAACATTATACTTTTCTATGTATTTTTGTTTGAAACATTTAGTTAAAACGGGATGCTTTTATTTGGATTGTTTTGAATTGTGAATTTTCATGTCATATTTCCATGTCATATGTTAAATTCTTCTTATATTTTCATAACTAGATTTTTTTATGTAGAATCCTAGTCTTGTAACTTTGTTTTACAATTCAATTAAATACTTTTAATTTACACAAGTATTTTTTGGTTTAACCCATTTTCATAGATTATTTATTTATTTCGCCTTAGTGATCAAATTAAAAGGGAATATCTTCTCAATATTTTGAGTTGGTTATTTTGTTTTGAATATATTTTACATTACAAATTTTGTCTTAAGACTAGTTCTAGAAACAAATGATTAATTTCAATGTAGTTTAATCAAATATAATGTAAAACGATTTAATATTCAAGGCAAATCATGATTTGGTGAAGACACATGGATATCGATATTGAAATTTGAAATCTTGGTTTGGAACACATTAATCAAATTTATTACATCGAGGGTGATTGTTTGGTTGATGCAATAGCCCATTTATTAAAATATCTGAGAAATTAAAAAAATTGAAAAAATAACATGTTATATTTATAATTCTTCTTTGAAAATATTGATGTCATTATCATTAAAAAGTTTCCAATCTTAGTGTTGAGGAACTCAAATTTTACATTATGAAGAACTTTGCATTCACTAAACCTAACCCTAAAACAAGTTTGTTGCAAGAACCAGAATCTTGTTGTAGATATTTTGTACACATGTTATATATTTCTAGGCAAGCCTATATAAGGTAATAAGCATGTTGTACTTTTCAGCCAATTGAATATTTGGAATTGATTATTAGACCATCAATGATTTCTTTTCAATTTTATGATGCTACATCATTGGCTAGCATTCAAAGAGGGTTTTAACATCAAATGTCAACATGTTTGCATAACCTTTTTAAAAAATTTAAAAATTGCTATTTATCTCAAATCAAAGTCCAAATGTAGTGAAAATTGAAAAGCATAATTATATAATAGCTAATATTGGGTAATGTGTAAGCTAGGTGAAACATAATTAAATTTTAGACAAGATCCACATTGGAAGTCCTTTTAAGGATCAAAGACTAAACCAAAACATGAACTACTTGGATTGGAAGACTTTAGATTGTCAAAGGTTTTTTATAACTTTTGAAAATAGAAACTGGAGAACGTTAATCAGGATCATATACTATGAAATGGGCCTGATAGGACCTGTTCCACCTAGGAATGTGATGAGAAACCTAAGGAGTTCTTCTAGGACCTATTTCAAAGCATAAATGGTTTCCCCGACAGGAATTCACATTTTAATCATGTTCTCAATTACTTGAGATTAGAACCAACATTGACAACAAAAAAAGGTTAAGCATGAAGACACCTATCCCAACTAGAAAAGAAACTTGGAAAAGTACTGGAATATAGACCACTATCTATCCCATCTAGGAAAAAGGTTGGAAAAAGTTATGGAATAGAGATGATGACTCCCTATCCCACCTAAAGACCTAGTAAAAATGCTATATATAGAAATCACTACGTATCCCACCTAGGAAAAAGCCTATAAAGGCATTAGAACGGAGACAACTACCTATCTCATCTACAGAAAGAACCATTGTCAATTTTCCTTTGTAGTGTTTTTGTTGCTTCTTAGGTGTAACCTCATGTGGGATCTTACAACCCATGTAAAATCTCACCAACCAGTCAACAAGACCTTACATTTTGTAAACGTTCTGTTTTTAAAATAAAAAGGCAGTGTTTCTTATTGTGGGTGAAGAGCCTAGATTTAGACCTTTCCTGGATTCTTGGCAGCAACACCCAGCCTACAGGCCACAGTGAACCAGCATCCACCAGAGGACCATGAAAGATGGATGGTAAGTGGTCAAGAAACAGTTTTCTGTTGGGTTCCAGTTATGTAGCTAACCCTGGCGCAGTTGGCGCAGTTGCTTATTTTTACTACCTACCTACTAACAACCTACAAGCAGCAGGTTGTTAGTAGGTAGTAAAAATAGCCCTTACGTATGTATTAACCATCTAGTTACCTATTTTCCTCCCTATCTACCTATATATGGGACCTATTTCTCACAGGATTGGTTACCAAGGTGAAACACATATTAACTCAGTTGAGGTTCATCCACAACTGAGTAATAACAGGCATCCAGTGGCTGGTGCCCACTTGTGTGTGTTGGTTCAGTGTGGCCCTGGGCCTGACGCGTTTGTGACTGCCACCTTGATTCCAGAATGCCTGAAACATCTCTGGAATAAAACCCCAACACCCATTACTTTCATAGGAGCTGTGAAACACGTACCAGGCTATCAGTCAGACAAATGAAGCAAAGGTTTGTGATGGAGTTGCTTAAACTTGAGGTTAACTTGTGTGTTCATTTATTTTGAAGAAACTCACTAAAATGTCGGCCACAATTTATTTCAATACAGCCACCCATGTCTGGTGTTGTGATGAGCATGACGTACTTGGAAAGAAAGTCCGACATCCTGATCAGTGTTTTGGTTGTTTTTTGGGACAAAAAGAAGGGGTTTTTTGGGAAAAAAATGTTTTTCTAGTTGAAAGTTTGATTTTTTTTTGAGAAAATTAACCAAATATTCAATACCACAAAATGGAAAAAGAAACCCTGATCCTGATGTTGAATGTAAGTCACAAGGTGTATTTCTGCAATTTTGAATATTTACTTTTCTTTCATTTCAATAAAAATTGGTAGAAAACCTTTCTTCCTACTTCACTTTTTACTTCTTTATTTAAAGTGGCATGGTCGATCAATCAAATATTATTTCCCCTCTTGGAGGGAAGGATGGACAAGCTTGGTTTCAAGTCATATAGGCTACCTTATGGACAAAGGTCATTCAAATTTCAATGGGACATAATCATCCAGAGTTGTGGGATCAATTGAGGGAAACAACAAACTCACAACCAATTATACAATTCAAAGCAAATTAAAGAAAATAACCTAAGGTTTTCAAAACATATTCAAAACAGCCTTTTACATGGGACACAATCACCCAAAGTTGCGGGATAAAGTAAGGAGAACAACATAATCACAACCAATTACACAATTCAAAAAAAATACAGAAAATAACATAAGGTTTGCCAATCAAGCATGATCAAGAGGCCCTGAGTTCATCACCCTGTCGAAGGCTAATGCCACGTCCAATAAGGTGGGCTCTCCCTCCAACCGATAATAGCCACACTATGTGGTTCGCCAATTCTTTCCCCTTGAACACTAAGAAGCCCTGTAGGTTCCCAACACTTAGGAAGAACTTATTCACAAAAAGAACCTATTACACCAGGAGTTCACTTTTAAGTATTACACATCTAGCACAACCTAAATATGGATTGAACACACACAACTTCCAAGGCAGTTTGGACTCATAGCCATTGGGGTACTGGCTATGTGTTTTCAAACACACATATTCTTGTAACAACAACAGAGCTCTTGCTGAGATCAGGCGGGAAGTGGCAGGGCAGGCATCTCAATCCCCACCATGTTAGTAGAGTCAGGGACCGCAGTATCATTATCTGAGCTGACAACACTCGTTGGGACATTTTCCAGGGACTCTTCAAAGGAGTTCAGAATTTCCATTGCTCCTGGACTGCCTGCAAGAAAAACCCAAACCCTAAAATATGTGAGCAACATGGTTTTCCCTCCATTTCCTTGTACAAATTGTGGGGGCATACTGACTGGGTACCTTCTCAATAGCCGGATCTTCATCCTGTTTCAACCTGCAGAAAAGAGTTATTTGGCCTCCATGACTGTTGACATGGTTATTGACAGGGGCCCAAGGCAAGCCCAAAACAGCACCAGTGAGGTTTTAAAGCATAGTGATCACTAACACCCATTGGAAAAATCTCTTCTCAACGGACTCATCATTCCAGATATTGATATCGAAAAATTGGCGAATTTGTCCAAAAATCTAGCAAATTTAGTTGACCTTACAGTAGAACAGTTGAAAATTTGCAAAAACTTACCAAATTTTCAGTTGAAATGAGAAAAAATCTGTCAAATTAAAGCACTGCCTCCTTTTAAGTGGAAACCCATTGACTGTTGGTTAGTGTATATTGGGGATAATCGTATCACTAAGATTGCATAATACACATGGTGAATTTTCTGAAGTCACCACTAGGCTGTACATGACCTTACAGGCTTTTTGTAAGGTCTTGAACATGTTACAATAGGAAATTTGAAGGACGTTTTATATAGGATAAGTGATTATCTTGCAGCCATTGAGCTCAGTAGAGGCCTGCTGTCAAAAGTTCCAAAACATGAGTGAGGCAGCCCCTTCTCCTATTCTGAGAATTTCTGAATATTGTTTTTCTCTTTTGTTTTTTTATTTTTTTGGTGTAGGGGAAGTGGTGGTCCATCCTAAGGCGATTTAGCCAAATTTGGCTATACTCTTGATATGAAAGTTAAAACATTTAAGCATCCTTCTATATATTTTGTGAAGTGCTGGCACATGTTATAGAAATCTGGAAAAAAATTAAAGATTAAATTCTGGCGAATTTGAGCCATTTCAACATATATACAATCCTTTGTATATATTGAAATCAAAAATTTCAGGTAAAAAAATTGCAAAAAACTTCCAGAGAAATTCACTGATTCTCATGTAAAACATTTTTTGAAGAACAACAAACACATTTTTAATGGCCTAATCAAGAGCTGTTTTTCTTTTCATTCTTCTTCTTCTTTCAATTTTCTGATTTCATAAAAGAGGCAAATTTTTGCTGGAAAACATGTTCTCCTAATTCTCCCCCAAAAAATTACATAATGGCAAACATCCCTGCCCCCCACCCCAAACCCCCCCAAAAAGAAATTGATCAAGCTTCAATTTTCCACCACAAACTTTTTGGGATGCCTTTTCCACTCTGCAATAAAATCTTCTTATTTGCCCTGAAAAAAAAAAAAAAACTTTT
>Ga0116229_10006819_pt1 | contig 18291 bp, 12 predicted proteins | sample S1TSphgellanicum_3_FD_87313 | JGI IMG/M metagenome (GOLD analysis project Ga0116229, IMG submission 87313) | Host-associated microbial communities from peat moss isolated from Minnesota, USA - S1T2_Fc - Sphagnum magellanicum MG | ecosystem: Host-associated > Plants > Peat moss > Unclassified... | reverse complement strand
TGAACCACATTATCAGTTGCAGAAACAACTAAATTTTCATTGGTATTGTTGGACACCACTGATCCCATTGGATGATAAGAAGACACTTTTCATCTTCATCTTTGTGAAACCAATAGTAATTGCAAGTCATAATCACATTTGCAACTTAAACATATTTTGTAATTGAACATGCAACTACAAGTTTTTTTTCCATGAGTCATAGAAGACAAAATTGAAATAACAATCATAAAAATGGTTGATTTAAACACAAGTTGTAATTAACACATGGGTTCATATATAATTTCTTTTATAATATTGTAATAACATTATAGTCAACAATAGTAATGTACAAACAACAACATCACATGATCATCAACACAAAAGCACCAACAATAGTACATGAATAACATCAATTAAAATTGTTCCAAAATCTTACACCTTATTAGTTACTTAATTGCTCCCACATTGTTGGATTTTGCAAATAAGCTTTTCACATTTGTAGACGAATTCACTCCATTTGCAACAATGTCATTTCCTATATGCAATAAACCTTTTATGAATGCCTTCAATGGATTAAAGCATTGGTGGCAACATTCACCAAAAAAACAAATGGTAACTTGTTTTTAGGTTAGCAAGAAGCAAAGGAAACTCAAGTGGAGTGAAGAGGAAGCTTCTAGGAGGTAATGGGTGGAGGTGACAAAGTTTAGGGCTTGCACTAGTTCACACCAATGCATGGAATAAAGGGTGAGAAAAAAATTAAATTGATGCCTTGAATAATGCCTTTGGAAGTGTTTAGGGTTGCTTGTATCATCATGAACAATATGATTCTAGAGGATGAATCTACCTTGAATTTGATATCATGTTTCAAAGAAGATGTAGTTGAAATGGGTTGTGGACTCACATTTCAACAATTCAAAAATGGAATAAAAGAGATTGAGAATTGTGAAACAAATGACATTTTGAAAAAAAATATCATTGAACATTTGTGGGATTTGAAAAATAATGCCCATGTAAAATGAAATAAATTTTCTAAAACTTTCTTGCCCTATTATCAAATTGTCATGTCCATATATTTATTTTGGAATCAATATTATTTTTTGTTGGTACACTAAATCATCATTGTTAGGTTTTTCTTATAATAGGTTAAAAAATTGCAAGGGCATGCATTGCAAAATTCAATGTTGTTGTAAAATAATTGGTGTGGAGTTGGAATTGATGTTGTAAATTTTGAGGTTCTTCTACTTATTGGACTCAAAAAAATCACACATTTTTGGAGTTTGTGGTGGTTTTCAACATTATGAAAAACAACACGTAATTTTGGTTTTCAAAAATTGTCACTTAGTTTTTTTATGTGGTTGCAACCAATTTCATTGCCATTGTTTGGGCTCTCATTACATAATTTTTCAATATTGCTATTGGTTTTGATTCCTTGGTTGCTTTCAATCCTTGTGAATGGTGATGTATAGGATTAGGTAATGAAGATTTGTTATTAAGACTCAATATATATAATGTAATACAAGATGATAAACTCATATGAGGATTTTGTTTTTTAAAAACATTAATCGTTTAATACTTAGAGACTTTTGAATGGTTAATGGTTAAAATATGCATTTGAATAAAAGGTACCTAGGGGAAAAACATTGTTTCATCACAAAAGTGAGCCACCATAGCTTGCATCTACCCCCATGTGATCAACTTTGGCAATGTTTGTTTCCACAATAGTAATGCAAGTCATACATTTGTTGCATGGGTTTTTCTTCACCTTGTCACATTTGCATTAGCCAATATCAATTGGTAGTCAATGAAGGTAAAATTTTGATTTTATGGATTTTTTAATTTGTAAAGTCCAAAGGTTTTCTAAGGTGTCTTTGGCGCTTGTTTCATTCATAAAGTGCGTAGAAAATTTTGAACTTTTCAACAACTTAGAAACATCATGCTTGATCATACCATTCCAATTCCAAAAAAAGGTTGGCCTTTATGCACGTGTGATTGGTCAATTTGTGTTGTATTGTTTGCATACTTGATCCCATAATGTTGCATTTTTATAGTTGTTTCTTGTTTTTAGATCTTGCAACACGTGCAAAAAAGAAGTGAAAAGTTGATTCTCCTTTTCAGTGATGAAAATTTTCACCTTGTACCATTTTGTTGGAATCAATTAATGTTTGTTCCCACAACTAACATCATTGAAAGCCTTGTGTGTTGACATTGCTATCATCTCATGTCACAAAAAATTACCTATGAAAAAATGTATTTTTGCTACAATTTGGAGGCAATCTTTTTTTTTTTTGAGTTTGGGCTTGTTGCTTTTGTATTGGGTTGAATCGATGGTCAAATGTGGATTTTAGGTAGCATGATAGATGGCCTTCAATTTTACCATTGTGGACACATTTTTTTGACATTAGTGAGAATATTCTCCAAGTCATTAGAATAAATCAAAATTGAGGGAACCACAAAATTTGTTAACCCCTATGGTATAGTAAAGAGGATTATCTTAAAAATTCATTCATGAAAATATTTTTATTCAACATATTAAGGAAAACGTCTTGAAAGGCACATATTGATGAATGTAAATTGAATTGAATATTTATTGAAACATTTTAATCACTCCAATCATTCATTAAAAAAATCCTAATTTGTTTCCAAATTCCCTTAGCTCACACATCATTCCCACCAAACATAGATAAAAATGGTGGTTACGGAAGATAATAAAAAAGAGAATTAAAGGAAATGCACACTAAGATTTGTTAATTACAATCCTACCTTGTTTCAAAAAGAATTATGTGACCCTACACCCATAAGATCTAGTAGAAACCCATCATGATTTAGTTGTGAATGTTACCAATTTCCACCTTGGTAACCATTCATGTAAACTCTTCAACTTTCTTCCTCACATTGCCTATCAATTTAAGTGGGTAAAAGTATGGCCACACTTGGTGTTAAGGGGTAGCAACTAAGATCACCTTAACATCAACAAAATGCCACAAATCACAATATCACAAATTTTAACATTGGAAGTTACCATAAACTTTTTAAACATTATTTCAACACATCCACACATGATGTTAATTAGTAACCAACATTGAGTTATTTTTTGGGGTTTGCAAGTTAATCCACATCTACAAAGGTAATTTATGTTTAAAATAAAAATAAACAATGATGCATGCTTAACATTGAGTTAATTTGTCATTTTTGAAACTGTAGTTGAAATTAATGTGAAGTTTTGGAATCTATTTTTATCAAAAATTTAATGTTGGTTAACAATGGCTACCAACATCATCTTGACATCAATGCCATGTCATACGCCACCTAAGATTTAATGTTACTTAACATTTTAAATGTGTACTAATGACTAATTTTAAGATCATTAACATTAGCCTAAAATTGGAGATAACATTAGGTGTGACCATACCATTAAAAGTATCAGATCTAAATAGGTAAGGAATGTAAGCGATTACTGTGTAGGCAGGTAAGTAGATAAGGCACTTGATGACTACCATGTATGTAGATACATGTGGATGGTTCATGCATAGCTAACATCCATACCAATGTGAATGGAGTATTCCCTGTCCACACTCCATCCATCCATCCAGTACCCACCACATCTGCTTCCCGCCCTCAGTCCCTCAGGTGAAGTCATGTTAAAAATTGCTCACTGACAGCTTCCCTTCATTGTCTTTATTATTAGTGCATGGAATACAATGGTGGCCATTAAGATTGGATAGTAACTAGATGGATTTATAATCATCTGTACATGATGGAGCTTTGCGAGAACCTCCCTGACAGAGGAATCAACAACCCCAGCAGCTCAAAGAATTGCCTTATTTCTTTAACTCCCATGTGTTCCAAGTACAACCTCAGTCCTTTCCCCCTCATCCATTAACTTAACTCTCCTGATGACTTCTCAGTTGTGGTGAGAATAATACTTAGAGAGGTCTCCTGTTCTGTTCCCTTGGGATATGTGAGAATGATATGACGTTAGTTCAAGACCAACAGGAGACTTAAGACCTGTGTTGGGTGGGTAACTTAATAACCTTAATAACTTTTGAAACAAGGGGTGTGTCACACTGTGGCCTTGCCATTTACATTAAAAAGTATCTTAAGGATTAAGAAGAATCATGAAAACTCAAATATTTCACCATGCAAAAATATAATCTTTCAAAAAACCCGAAAAGAAACCAAAATCCTTCAAGATATTATAACTCTATAACTAATTTCAACACAAGCCAAGATATCATCTTTCGAAAATCCTCATATAAAAATAGACCTATTATTACCTAGGGGCCAAAATCCCATAAGCTACTATTCTCTTTAATGAATCTAAAAACAATATCCTTGCCTTGGTAGGCAAGACCAACAAACAACTGGTATATTGGTGTTGGATGAAGACCATACTGGTATTACCTCATGTCCATACCAGGGAGGTATTGGTATTAGGCTGGTATTGCCTCAAGTCATACCAATCTGGTCAATTCTTTAATATCAGGACTAGTACCAGTCTATATAGCAAGGTTCCAGCCTAGTGGTACCTGTCCAACATTGGTTCAGACGAGTGTTGGCCATTTATTGATTTTTTTTTTCATGAGCGCTGGCTAGGTTTTTTCTTTTTCAAAAAAATTGGAAGCCGATAAGGTTATTAACATTTTTTGATAATAATAGTTGATTATGCATAAAGGTAGGTTTTCAAATACCAAGTAGATAATCACCAGTTAACCCACCAGTTATACATCAGCTGTACATTGGTTTTAAAAAATCAACATCGACAAAAAGAAATTCTGGTCTTTTTTTGTATCATAAAAATGTTTAGTGTTTTTAATGATAACTAGGTCATCTGGGTAGATTATTAGATTTTGAAAATTCAATACCAGGTGGTTAAGTTATTAATTGATTATTAAAAAACAACAACTAACTGGTAAGTTATTGATAACCTGCCTGATAGCCGATCTAAAATTCAAATAACTGGCCACCCACTGGTTTAACCAGTGTGATTGCTCTCTTGTCCAAAGAAATAACCAGTAGGCAAGGGTAGGTTAGGGTCAGGTATATGGACCCGTGACCAATGGCGCTTGAAAATTCAACGAACCAGTTAAAGAACCTACCTTAAATCGTTAGTTCTTTGTTGATCATTTGAGGAAACCTGCCTGTTCTTTGAAAAAATTCAAAAACTTGGAATCACTGGTTACTAAAAAAATGATTTCAAATTAATTCCAGGATTAGGGATTCTTTGATTTTGAAAATTTTCAAAAGCTCAGAACCATAAGTTATAACAAAATCAAAGAACCAGCCCCCAACAACTGGTTAAGACTAGGAGAAATATAAATTTTTTTGGAAAACATCTTAGTGTATGTGTAAAGCACCAGCAAATATTTCCTACTCTATTTGCAGGACACCTTATTCAACAAATTCTTTCCTCTGCAGAAGGTGGCCCATTTCGTTTCAAAGAGAGAAACTGCCCATTACTAAAGTAGGACCTGAACGATTTTTGCAACAAACTGTCGAATAATTAATTAAATTTTAACTTCAGCACTTAGTCTTTTAATTCTGAGATTTTTAGCAGGTAGGCTAATGATTATAGAAAATAATAAACAGATTCTCCTCAAGGTTATGGAACAGTCTAGGGTGTTTAGACTGTCTCAGTGTTAAGGTTCTGTGCTTGAACATCTGCAGTGCAAACCTCACAGTTGAAATTTTGATTTTATTAAAATTTCAGCACAAAAAAAAAAAAAAAAAAATTCAAAACTTCAACAAAACGAAAAAATAATTTAATTTATGCCGAAATCATTTAGGTACTACGATATGGGCATTTCATTTTCCTAAAATGCATCACCTCCTTGCTCCTTGCTCTGATGGGGTACCCAGTATAAGTACTCAAAGGACTAGAGCCAAGACATTATTATATGGCTCATTCTTGTGTTGTTGTCCGTGGAGTAGAATTGACGAAGCAGCTACTCTAAGTCCAATTTGCCAAGAACATTGCAACATTGTGGTCAGCATGACTCTTATATTAATGTCTGTACATGGATCTGTGGCCATGTACTTACAAACACTCTCTATTATTGAGCCTTCAAATAAATCTTTCTAGCTTGCTTTAGTGTGGGGACTTCAGCCTGAGATTATATTGACATCACATCCCCATCAGGCGAAATGTACTGTGCTAAAATATTTTTTGTGAAATGGCAGGGAAAATGTTAAACAGGCCAAGGGTCTTGAATCCTACCAGTACGAAAGGACTACCTCCCACGGCATCATGACGTCATCCTTCCCCTTGCCCTCGTATCCTCTGGGCCCTCCATTTCCCTCCCTGCGTAACAAGCCATCCACTCATTGACATCAGTTACACCCACGTTACTTATTTTGCATAGCGAACCGTCAACATCCCCATAGTACTCTTGTGGCATGCATGCCATACCACCATGTCCTCCTGTCATCATGACGACGGACCTTTTGGCTTTAGGGTATCGTCGTCATTCTTTGTTGTTGTGCATGTTTTGTGTTTTGTATTGCAACATCTCCCTCCATCGTTTCCTTACATGCCTATGCCCATTGTCGAATGCTCTCACAATAACTTTGGTTTTTCTCTAGTACCTTCATCGTTGATCAATTGCATCGATACAACTACTACAAATGCTTTTGCAACACCTTATCCAGGTGTGTGCATTGCCCAATTCAAAGGTCTTGCATTGCTTGTAGTTTGCTTGTAGAAATTACATGTAAAAGAAGTTATCTTTGCTTGGCAAGCTTGGATGTAGAATTACAAATGGAAGATCATTTTTCAACCCCTTTCCAAAGTTGCCAAACACACAATTTTGTCCGAATGTTGTGTGCCTACATGGAGATGTCTTTTTCCTTCCTTCTTCATTGTTACTTTCATTAGTTTGGTCAGAGTCTTTAACATCTTGCATCTCCCAAAGTGATTCGAGTTTCCCCTTCTTGATTAGATAGATAACAATTCCTTGGTCGCATGTTTTTTGCAAGTGCTATTCCTTCATTTGATTTCAACTATGTTCAACGACATTCTTCGAAAGGTCTAGCTCTTATTTGTGGTCCTTAAAGTTGAAAATGTATGCATTGTTCAACAATTTCCCTTGTAACATGAACATACTATTAAATCTTCTTGTTTCCATGGTTTTTTTAAAAAAATTATCCTTTGTAACCTACAACTCATTTCAACAAGGCATTCAATCATATTGTAGTCATAGGCTTTCCCCTATAACATGCATGCCCATGAATTGTCCCCATTTTGTGCTGATAATGTTTTTGTGGTGCTTCTATAAATCAATTAAACCACATTGTGTAACCTATAATTCATTTCAAAAGGTACTCATTCCAAGCAACCTCAATCAATCTTCTATAACACCCACAAATTGTGTTTAATTCACTATCTTGACTAAATTACCTTACTTTGTCAACTCAATCCTAATTGAAACATGACTTATTAAATGATTTTAATTCCAAGTAACATGTCCATGTCTTGTAACAAGCCCCAGCTTACAATATTTTACCTTGTGAATCCTTTGATGGAACTTGTTTGATGGTGTTGTAACTAGGTCCACTTGCTCAGATAATACAATGATCCCAATTTCATGTAACATTTCACAACATGTCCTTATTCATGAATTGTTGATCCTATACCTTGTTAATTAGGGTGTGTAACTTACTTTGCCTTCTTTGTAACCACTTCCACTTGCCTTGATGTGGTCACCCTAATTATTTCATGTGACATTTGACAAGGTTTTAATGTTGTCCCTACAAGTCCATTGAACCACAATTTGTAACCTACATCTCATTTCAACAAGGTACTTAATATATCCTATGTAACATGCCCACAATCTGTGTATAAAATCCTAGGTGTAACATGGATCATTAAATGTATGGGGAAACTTGTTTGATGTTGTTGTAATTAGTCTCATTTACCTTGATAATATGGTAATCCCAATTTGTTGTAACATTGGTATGTAACTTTTGATTCCATGTGATTCCTCCCACCTTTTGAGTCATTTGATGGAACTTGTTTGATGGTGTTGTAACTAGTCCCATTTGCTTAGATAATACAATGATCACAATTTCATGTAAGACTCACAACATGTCTTGGAACATGTCCTTACTCACGAATTGTTCTTGTATGTTGTTAGTTAGGGTATGGAAATTACTTTGCCCTCTCCTATAACCACTCCCATTTGCCTTGATGTGGTCACCCTAATTATTTCATGTGACATTTTGACAAGGTTCCAATGCTGTCCCTATAGGTCCACTGAGCCACAATTTGTAACCTACATCTCATTTCAACAAGGTACTCAATCTATCCTTTGTAACATGCCCACAATCTATGTACAAAATCTTAGGTGTAACATGGATAACTAGATAATGTCAATCACATCTTGTAATGTAGCTTTTAATTGTATGGGGAAGATTGTTGGATGTTGTTGTAACTAGTCCCTTTTACCTTGATAATATGGTAATCCCAATTTGCTATAACATCTTATAATCTCTCCTAATTTGTGAAGGCTTCTTGTAATGGGAAATGCGAGAAAAATATTATGGAGAAGAGGGCAAGTGAAGAAGATGACACTAATGTTGCTAAAACTTCAAATTATGGGAAGGTGTACATGGATCAACATATAAAAACTTTGGAAGTAATGATGGGACATGTTCAACATCCACCTCTAAGTCCTTTTAATTATAAGGACTTTTGTTGGTGAATGAGTACCATATAACCCCACAACATGGTGTGGATGGCACATGCATTCAAAAGAAGGTTTATGTGGCATATATTCTCGGCTAGGGAAGAAACAAGAGGGGATGTGCAGTGCAAATTCATCTAGAAAGATAACCAGGTCAATGAATACTTGAAAAATCCATGATGGAACAATTATTCTAAAAACATGCAGTAAATCAACTAAAAGTTAGTGGTCCATAACATGTAACATGATTGTACATTTTATTTCAAAGACATACATAAAACAATCATGCAACAATTAAAACATCAGTTAATCTTAACTATCGTTGTTCATTGAAGTTATGTGAAAGCATTACACTTGTTATAATGTAGTACTTGTAAAACATAATGAACATATTATAAAGTGGGAATGTCAATTAGGCTTTATCAAACCATTTATTTCTAACATATAATATTGCATGCACATGTTTAGATTAATGTGACATTGTTATAATACATTTTAGTTTACACTATTAGGGTTTGTATGCATCCACCGATGTGCATGATGGCATTGAATTTTATGCAAATACCATTGTGAATATGGATCGACAGATTCTTCTAGCACCATGCAAATGCTCCAACCTAATATGGCCTTCAAGAAAAATAAGAAGAAAAACAAAGGCATTGATATTGCTAGCCAAGGGCATAAGGGTCCTCGAACTTCCATGAAAAGCCAAAAGGATTCACACAAAAAAGGGTGTTCTTGTGCATTCACTTTAAAAAGATTTTACCTTCACCCAATAGTTGTTGAAGTTTCTTACACCACTTTTCAACACGTCAACAAATTGGGTCTTATTGTCCATGGTAATGTCAAATCTAGTTACAAGTCAGCATTTTTAGCCCATGTATCAAAAGAAACTAAATCCTTTGTTTTGGAAAACCTTCGCTTGGGCCTCTCTATATTTCAAGTTATGAACAAGCACAAATTTCAAGTTAAGGAAATCACGGAAGACAATGGAGACTTGTTAAGGGATTTTTTTAATGTGAACAAGACATTTGTAACTTTGTTGCAACCCTACTTAGAGGGAGTGTGAGGATGAAACTCACACTCTCGAATTTGGGACTTGGGAGTCATCCGGGACTCCCAAAACTTCAGAGTTCGATTGCAGGGGTCAAAACACCTTGCATTGCAGTGTCTTTTATATCATTGGAAAGCTATTGAAATTTAGATGTCGAAAATGGCTTTATATGGGCCATTTGGACATCTGTAGCACAAGTTATGGCAAAAAGAAGGGCCGGGAGTCAAACTGGCAATTTGATTCCCGACCATTAAAAGTCAGGAATCGACCTGACCCCGATGCGTGCAGGTAAAGTGCGACATACTGTTGGAAAGCTCTCAACGAGAGCTACAATTTTGCTTTAGACTTCATCCCAATTGGAGGTCTGAGAAAAAAGTTATGATTGTTCAAAGTCCTGGGAGTCCAAACCGGGACAGTTTTGGGACTCCTCCTTGGGAGTCCCGGGACAAAAAGCCATTCAGATGTGGGTGTCGCGGAGAGGCACAAAATATACTATATGGGGGAAGGTGGTGGCTTCCCCCGAGTCTAGGCCGTGGTGAGTCAAGTGAGTCCAGAGTTTTCTATGGCTTATCCTAGCACCAAGGGTGCTTTAGAATGTGAACTAACCAACTTGTTGGTTGGTTTGATGTAGGTTTGAATAAGTGAATAGCTTGTCACTCTTCCTAGTCCCATCTTGAAGCTTCAGCACACCCCTCTACCCCTTCTAGTGCTGAGAGCTGGGAGCGTGCCCCAAGTTCCTCACAATTCCGTTGTGAGAGTAACTTAGACCCAACTTGAGTCTAACTAGGGACTTGGGAGTGCGTTAAACCTAGTAGGAAATCTTGCAAAAGAAACCTACAAGAAAAATCAAAGTGATGCAAAAAGTGTCTGAATGTGAGTCATTAAAAATAGGGAAACAATTTTCTTCTACCAAGAATCTAGCGTTCAAGTTGAAGGAAACTTACATGGTGGTAACATGTTTTTCACAATTGGCATACAAACTAAGTGGCAAAAGGAAACAATGCCACATCATGGACACGAAAATGGTGTGTATATTGATGCTACGTTTAGAACAAACGACAAAAGGTAGGCATATCTCTTTACTTTAGGGATACATTATTCCAGTAACATGCAATATATGCAAATATCTTAATATTCAGTGTGTGGATGTTACAAGTCCTTTGTTGTAACATATGTTGTTGTCTACTTTCCATTCTAACATGTAACATGTTTTGTTGATGATTATCATTTTCTAACATGTAAGTGGTAATTTTGTAATTTTGTTTTGTAACTTCTCATGTGGCATGTTATAAATTTTGTCCCACAATGCCATTGTAACTTGTAATTAATAACGTTGTCATTTATATGACATGCCAACTTAGTGTTCTTGTGTCCACAATTTCCATTGTACACCATGATGGTTTTCGATGAATGGCATAATGGTGCACCTGTTGCCTACATAATCATTTCAAGTTACAAGACATGTGATTTGTCCCCTTGGATGGATGTTTTGAACGAAAGCTTGTTGCTTGTTAAGGCTGATTAACACCCTAATGCATTCATTGTTGATGATGCCCAAGCATAAATAAAAAACCTAAGGTACATGATGACACAACCGTGTCTACTCATCATTAGTGGTTTTCTATTACAAGTAACAAGTTTCAAAAAATTACAACCAACCCAACTTAATTATCTAAATAACATATTTAACTTTAACAAATATTATGTACCTATAATATCTTATATGAGAAGTATGGTTCATTGCATGTAACCATAACTTCTTGCACGTGAAGTTTGTGGGTTACATGGTTTGTAACTAGGTTTTACACATTTGGCAACTTTTCACATTGCAAGTTTGTTACAGGTTACACTACTAAAATTATCTTATTATGATTTTGTTTTTTTTAATGTACCCCTATGTTCATTTTATGTAACTGGAGTTTGATTGCATGTGACTAGGCAAATGTGGCCAAGAACAAAGATATTATTATGTTTGTGGCATGTCAAAAGAGTTTGGTTGAAACAAACGTGCATTAAAATTAAGGATGTTTTTATTCATGCAAATGCACTCAAGGTGTTGGGAAACGTAATGTACAACACAGATTGCCCAAATGATCAAGAGTTGGATCCATGGGCAAAAGTTGAATTTGCAAAGGTAGTAAATGAAATGCCCACTACTAATTCCTTTTGGAGTTACATAAAGTCTAAATGGCTATAAAAAAACTCAAATATGGGTGGTGGGTAATCGTAACCTACCTTATGTAGGGCAAGATACTAATGTGGCCATTGAAAACTACCATGCAAATTTGAAAGCCACCATCCGTTCCTCCAAGGGTAGATTCCATGGGAGATGTGTGGATTGGGTAATACATGAACTAGTTGGTGATGTTTTGCTTCATTATTGGTACCATTCCTTGTGAAAAAACCATGGATTTCTTTTAAATAAAAAACAAGAACAATTTGTCATTAATGTGCTTTTGAAGGCAAGGATAATTCCAAATGCTTGTGTGACGTTACCAACTAGCAATTTTGGAGTGGCACTAGTTACATCTAAGAAGCAACTTCACAAAAAGTATTGGGTTCACAACCCAGAATCTGAATGGGCATCTTGTGACTATTCGTATGCATGTGGGAATATTTACAAGCACCAAGTCAAAGTGCTCCAACTTCTTCATCTTGAGCTTGCAAAAGGCACAATAGTACATTATTGTGGTGCTTTGAAAGGGACAATTCATGGAGGTATCCAAAATCTATTAAGTCCTACTAGGCAACTAAACAATTCACCAAGCAATGTGCAGTACATTCCATTAATGTCAACGACCCCAAAAGCATCATCCAAGGTGGATTTAGAGGATGAAATTTGTCGCCTTAAATTTGAGTTGTTGGAGGAAGAATGAAATAACAAATTATTAATGGAACATTTGTTTTCTTCTAACAAATTGTTTTGCAAAATATTAACAACAATAAAAAAAAAATTCAAGCAAAAATTCAGAATGGAATGTTACATCCTTCTTATAAGGAGTCAACTTTCAAATGCAACCTAGATAATAATGGCTAGAGCTTAAAGTGTCATAGGGATTTTCTAGGAAGTGATTGATAAATGTACGAAGAGTGGGCATTGTAGGTCTCTATTGTGTTACATGGTGCAAATGTCATGTGTTTAGTTTAATTATAAGCTTTAAAATGTGCTTGGAACATGTGTTAAGACAAGCACCCTGAACTTCTATTATATGAACATGTTTGTCAATGAACATGGGTCCTCGGTCATGTAACTTGTAGGGTACATCATGTGTAGTTACCACTAACTTCATAGTGAGCTGAAGACACAACAATTGTAACTTTTGGGGGTTATCATAACATTTGGGATGTTGCTACTGTAGCTTGTGTTAGCAATTTAATGCAACATTGAATGTTGTAACCTGCACAACAATCTTTTGAAGTCTCTAACAATTAGTGTATGTCTCCTATGCCTTGTAACATGTGAAATGTATGTTTCTTGTAACAGGTAAAGTGTATGTCTTTTGTACTTTGTAATAGGTGAAGTGTGATATGTAACATCTATTGGTTTATTTTAATGAACTACACTTAGTACTATAAGTTGCTTCAACCACCTTGCAAAGTTTGGTTTGGTGCATCAACTTGCATGTTTGATATGTAGAATGCAATAATATTTTTGGTAGAAGGCATCATTATTTTTGTAAATGGCAGAAATATTTTGTGCAAATTTGGCATCAATATTTTTTGTATAATGTATACCATTGAATACACAATGCACCTTGTTGTCCTCATGTTTTGTAACAAAAAAATTTCTTTGTAGCCTTATCCATTGTAACATGTGTGCTAGAGTCCCATGAATATAGAACCTAAACTAGCATTGAAGGAGTAGAATTTGTAACATGGTTTGTACATGTTACAACACACCTCCAACACATTATTAATTGAGTTGATCATACAAGTTTGGTGGTTCATGCAAAAGAAGTTCTAACATGTTTGATTTGCATGTATTACCAATGAGAAGACAACATATCTATTAACCATACATCAACATCACAAAAATACATTTTAGGCACCAAATCTTTGAAGAGGGCATTGATTTTGAATTTTTAGAAAATAAGTTGCTAGACAAGATGAATTTGTAGTGTAAAAATGGCACGCTAGAAAAGATGTCAAAGTTCAAATCCTTTGTAAAACTACCAAGATTTGTCACACTGTGGGTAATCAACTTTTGCCATAGTCTAGCATAAATTATCAAAATGTTTATACAATACTCAATGTTCAAGGATATCTAATTGTCAAGTTGGTTTTTGATTAACCCTTATTGCCTTCATTAAACTTTCGTTGTTGTCACTTTTGCTTTTGAATTGCCATCTTGGCCATGTGACCCCTATTACATGCAAGCGATCAAATGCATCAAAACAACATATGTTAGGGTTACACATATTCAAATTTTTAAAGAAACACACTTGTTGACATACCTTTAAAAGCAACGAAAAAGGTTTCAGGCCAATGTTTTCACCTTTCGAGTTCACTGATTGAACACCTCTACAAGGCTTACAATTGGTAGAACCTTCGTACCTTGGTGGCTTTCCCAAATCCCCCATAGAAATGTTAGCATGTTTTGTTGGAGCATGCCAACATGGGGCCATTGGAAAATGCCAATGAGGGCCTAGATTCACTAACTCATTATAAATGCGCATGTGTAGATCAAACATCATTCCTGCTCGATAAGGTGTGGGCAATTGCCTACCTGTTCCTATTGGCCAAGAAGGTTCATTTTCATCTATGAATTGGCTTGAACTATCTGGAGGTGTATACAAGGTTTCTACTTTTGTAACTTTTTAATCTTCGTATTCTTCAACAATGCTAGTACACATTAACATCTCCCACATCACTTTCCAAACCCTATCAACTTGTCTTTGAATGGCCTTTTTACTACTAGATCTTGAGCCCACCATAGCTACAAATCAAGCGTTCTCACTCAATCAACGAAATGTTGCCCTTGCAACAATTGCTCTTTATGTGCATTCAAAACTCAACCCTAATTCTTGAAGCATCTCCTTCATTTACTCACAAAAACCTTCAAATCTTTCATGTTCAACCCAAATGTTCTAGAAATGGCAAACATACTTCCATATGCACCTTCGATATTTTCACACTAGAGCTTATTTGCTACCTTAACAGAACCAATTTGAATCGATTATGGAGAAATGCCCTTCAACGGTTAAACACATGTAACATGTAACATGTAACAATGATAAACGTTAATACAACATACATAACCTGTGATCTATGTTACTAACTTATAAATGTTACAAGTTCTTTGTTAATGTAATACTTGGGTTATGTTACTTGTTTCACTATTGCATATTATGGTTGACGTTTGTTACATGGATTACATGTTACATTAAGGGTGCATGTTACAATTAGTTACTTATTAACATTACATGGTTTTACATGTGAATGTTGTTTATTACTTGTCAATTTACTACATATTTATATTACTTACATTGCATATGCATCCTTTATACCTCAAGTATTATGTCATTGCTTAAAGACAAAAATAAACAAGTTTGAAGATCATAACTTGATTTTATCAAAACACGAAAGGTGAAGAAATATCTTCTTAATTTTGCATCTATGAGTGGCCACAAGTCTATTTGACCTTTCCAACACGTGTTTCCAATCCTTGGATAATAACCATCATTATTATTAAACATGCGCCCCTTTAAAATTGGTACTTCTATACGTTATGAAACAACTATGTTTTAAAAATATATGTCAACAGACACAAATAAAAGCATCAACCCAAAAGAATCCAAGCAACAATTTACAAGTGTTGTTCACACTTAGATTGGATTATGTTTCAATTTCTAACCATAGTCTATTGCCAAAACCAACATTAAAGGAACATTTTGAATAATAACAAAGAATCACACAAAAGATTCAGAAATGAATGCCTTAAACCCTACCATGTAACATCCCATGTGAACTTCACTTGCTCACCTACAATGGGTGAAGGTCACTATCAAACGTAAACCCCAATGTGGGTAGTTTAAATTACAAGATTAGAAATAACAAGATGCCAACCCTAAACCTAAAAATGAGAAGAAGAAGACTACCAAAACAAACACCAAGATAAATTTAGGGATTTAGTCAAAGTTAGCTTCCTCTAGGGTGTTTAGTTCAATGCCCAATTATTTTTTTCTTCAACAATTGAATGCCTTTTAAAGCTCTACTTTCCAAAATAGTTCCATCATAACCTACAAAAGTGCAAGGACATTGCAAGAGAAGACTCCATGCATAGTAACATACATTAATTACATTGGATTATAAGTCCCACCACATTGCAATTATATTATGTTATACACTACTACATTACAATTACACTACATTACATGTCATTAACATACATGCTGAAAGAAACATCATCTCAATTTTGTATACATACATATTAATGTAACATGTAACATAACATGTCTAGAAATGCTATGGGCATTAAAACATGTGTCCTCAATTTTTTTTACAAGGGGCATTACATATTTTGACATTTGTTGTCCTACATTGCATGATTTTGCCAAGGGCCTTGGGTGTTTTATATGGGGCTATAGAGTCAAAAATGGTTGGGAAGGAAGTTGTTTACTAGGTTTAATGACTCTCTTGCCCTTTTAAAAAAGTCTTCACTAAACTACTACCTTGATTTTTGTTCCAAATGTCATCTAAGATGGCTTGTTGTGCTTCTGCATCTGTTACAACAACTGCACCACCAGGACCAAATTGTGTGCCCCTTGCAAGTAGAACATGTGGAGGAGCATAGCCCCTACTTTCATCTAGAACACCAAGCTCATCAACAAAGCCATGGATGATGTTGCTTTCAATTTCCCATGTTGAGACTTGAGGTCATGTCCCCTGCAATGCACACCATCAAACATTGTTATAGAAAACCTTACTACTAAACGGTTCATGTTTGTTACATATCCAATCACATAGGCAAGTTACAAAAGGGAAAAGAACATGGGATTTTACATACTAATTTAAGGGCATAGGCATATGTAACTCACCAAATGTCCTAATAAAGAAGATTGTGTCCCTCGACTCTTCACATAGGTGGCAAAGTTTGCAACAACTTGATGCCTACATTCCTAGCCATTTGTTTGATTATGCACCTTGGGAATACACTACTCCACCTTCATGAAGTCCTCAAAGTTCCCATCACCTAGTTTTTGCCCTTAGAAATAGTGCATGCTTTTCACACATTTTTTGAAGTTGTAAAGTTGATGTGTTATCATGGTGCCTTGGTATTGAGTCAAAATGAATGGTCCTCTTCTCCTCAACTATGTACAAGGACCAATGGTTCCGAACCAAATAAAGGGCAATCATAATATTACAAGATTTTTTATGGTTTCTGAAAATTTTCTTCCCCCACCTAGCCACCCCTTCGCTACTTTTAGCATCATTCCTTAAACAAAAAAAGGCTTGTGAAGTCAACAAGAAGTATCCACTCCTATTCAATGTTATGTTTGTTGCAAATATGTGTATAAGCATGAAATCAAGCCATGTGTCACTTAATTGTGCTTGAAAATGAGTGAGGTCCTCAACATCATTAAAACCAATGTCAATTTCCATGTTCTTCAAACCCTTGAAAAAAACAATGTAATCAGTTGTTTCCACGTTCACACCTTTCCTCAACTCATTCAATATATCATCAACCCTATAAAGCAATTCAAGACATTGAACTAAAATGTGAAATAATTGCATTATATGGTGGGAAACTAATTAGCAAGTTACATAATAAATCATGTAACATGGTTACAATCAATGAATACATTACAAATAGGAGTGTAACATGGAGGGATAATAATGGAAACATGATAGTTACAAAATTAGAACATATGCATATGCTAGTTACACATTTTGCTATAACATGATCAAACCTATTTCAACCTATGTTATAAACCACCTCAATAGCTCATGTAAGTAACTAACATATTAGAAGATATGCAAGTAACATATGCATATACTAGTTACACATTTTGCTATAATATGATCATGATTATTTCAAATTATGTTACAAACCATTTCAATAGGTCATATAACATGGGATACAATGAACGATTTGTAACATGGTGTAGCTTACTTGAATAACAAAATATCTAGTGTAACATATCCAAAATTATGTTACATAAACATATGAAGGATGGCAAGAGGGCTCACCATAAAGAAACATATAGTTGTTGTAGTTTAACATCTTCTTGATTAATTGATTTAGAAGACTTTTGCAGTAATGTTTTTGATGACTTCTTAGCTTCTCTGCACACATCCATGATGGTGAAAATTGGAGATACCTCAGTAGATACCTTATGAATGGGGGGAACTAGTGCCTGAACAAAAGGTGGAACTAGTACCTTAGCAAGTAGTGGTTTTGACACCTTTGTACGGGTTGGTGTTGGTACATCAATAGGGACTAAATGTAAGATTTTGGCAAATGGTAATGTTGGGATGTTACTATGGGGTTCCATGGCCACTTGTGCAAGGGAGGGACTTGGCACTTCTAGTGAAGATGGTATTTTCATCACAATAAGAGAATCAATGGGGGGGGGGGGG
>Ga0116229_10006818_pt1 | contig 18291 bp, 16 predicted proteins | sample S1TSphgellanicum_3_FD_87313 | JGI IMG/M metagenome (GOLD analysis project Ga0116229, IMG submission 87313) | Host-associated microbial communities from peat moss isolated from Minnesota, USA - S1T2_Fc - Sphagnum magellanicum MG | ecosystem: Host-associated > Plants > Peat moss > Unclassified... | reverse complement strand
CTCGAGAACCCGAACGTCGCGCACGTTTTCGCGGTAGGCGGGTTTTCTTTCAACGGAGCGGCCACCAATCAGGGATTGGTCTTCATAACGCTCAAGCCGTGGGCGGACCGTAAGGGATTTGCGAATTCGGCGCAAGGCATCATCGATGCGCTGCAGCCGGCGGCCATGCGTATTCCCGAGGCGCAAGTCATCCTGATCAATCCGCCGGCGATTCCGAGTCTGGGCGTGCTGGGCGGATTCGACTTCGAGCTCGAGGATTACGGCACGGGTCCGCTCGCCGATCTGGGTGCTGCCAGCGGACAGCTCATAGGCGCCGCTAACCGCGATCCGAGCCTCTCTCGCGTGTATACCACGTTCCGCGCCAACGGTCCGCAGATCGATGCCGTCGTCGATCGCACGCAAGTCGCACAATTGGGTGCGTCGCTGCCGGATGTTTTCAACGATATCTCAACGGCCCTCGGCAGCAACTATGTCAACAATTTTACCTACCAGAACCGCACCTATCGCGTGTACGTGCAAAACGATGGACCTTTCCGTAAGGACGCACTCGACGTCTCGCGCATCGTCGTGCCCAACTCGTCGGCGTCGTCCGGCGCGGCCGCCGGATCGCAACTCAATACTCCGAGCATCGGCACGACGGACACCGGTTCGATCGGCTCCGGAACGGCGACCGTACCGCTTTCGAGCATCGTGAACGTCTCGCGTGGTATCGGCGCGCCGGCGATCACGCACTACAACCTCTACCGGTCGGTCGAAATTCAAGGGAGCGAAGCGCCCGGGCATAGCTCGGGTCAGGCGATCGCTGCGCTACAAAAACTCACAACGACGCTCCTCCCCTCGCGGTATCACTATGCGTGGACCGGAATCTCACTGGAAGAGACGCAGTCGTCGGCCACGACGATTATGATCTTCGCGCTCGCATTGCTCGTAGTATACCTGGTACTCGCGGCACTCTACGAGAGTCTGGGCGATCCGCTCGTAATTCTACTCTCGGTGCCCGCCGCGTTACTCGGTGCTGTCGGTGCGCTGATGGTTCGGCAGTTTACGAGCGACGTCTACGCACAGATCGGCTACGTGATGCTCATCGGCTTGGCCGCGAAGAACGCGATCCTCATCGTTGAATTCGCGAACGCCGAACGTGCGAAAGGCGCGAAGGTTGCCGATGCCGTCATCGCCGCCGCGCAGACGCGCTTGCGGCCGATCCTCATGACGTCGGTGGCCTTCATCGCCGGACTGCTGCCTCTGGTATTCGCGAGCGGGGCGGGCTCGGCGAGCCGTCAGTCCCTGGGCACGGCCGTCGTCGGCGGAATGATCGTTTCGACCGTCCTCAACCTCATCGTCGTGCCCGCGATGTATCTCATCATCGACGAAATCGGTGCGCGGCTCGCCGCGTTCGGGCGGCGCTCTCGTGATAATGCGAAACTCGCGACCGATGGCGCACCCGCCTACACCCTGCAGTCTGGCGCTCCGGCCGACGATCGCGAGCATACGGTGAGCGCTCGTAAATGATGCGAAGCATAGACTGTCTCGCAGACGCTTGCACCGATCGCATGGACGACGACGGATTTTGGCGAGATCCACGACTATGGCATGTCCGAGCTGGCGATTCAGAAACGGTAATGATGGAAACGTGTGATTTGCGAGAATCTTCGCGGAAGTATGGCGAGCTATTGTTGGCGTGATGGGTGAAGGCTCTAGCGCATCTCGGGGTGCACGCGCGGCAGAGCGAGTGGACCAGCATTGGCTAATAGGCCGGACCGATCGTCCCGCCGCCGATTCTAACGCGAGTGGCCTGGCCTATGCCGTGATTGATATTTATTTAAGAGGTAGTATAACGGGCTTGGTCATCTGGCGTTCCATCATCCGAAAGATTGCATCGAAGGCGCGATCGGAAAGAACGCGACGCATGAAAATCATGGTGCCGGCCATTCCACCCGTTACATAGCGAGTTTTCGGTCTCTTCGCCTGTACCGCCTGGACGATCGTTCTGGCGACGACGCTTGGCGGTTTAGGTATCGAACCTTTATGGCCGACCTCCATCAATTTCGCGTGTGAATTGGCGCCCTCACGATAGGGGCCATTGGCCGAATATTTTAGTAGGCTTTCCCGCGCAATAGCGTCCCACTCGGTATGGGTCGCTCCCGGTTGAATGATGACGACATCGATACCAAACGGGTGCAACTCCATACGCAACGAGTCGCTAAGACCTTCGACCGCAAATTTGGTGGCATGATACCAACTCCCGAACGGTTCGCCGAACGTTCCGCCGATCGAAGAGACATTCACGATCCGACCGGAACGCTGAGCCCGCATAGTTGGCAGTACGAGCTGGGTCAAGCGGGCGAGGCCGAATATATTGACATCGAATTGTCGGCGAGCCTCTTCGGGTGGGACATCTTCTAGAGCGCCGTACGATCCATAGCCCGCGTTGTTGATCAATACGTCTATACGCCCAGCTTTTTGCAAAACAGTCTGCACGGCGGATGTCGTCGAATCATCGTCGGTGACATCCAACGTCAGCAAATGCGCACCCGCTTCGGACAGTCCTTTCATCCGATCGACCCGCCGCGCTCCGGCGAAGACCGTGTACCCGACTCCCAGCAGAGCCTGAACGGTTTTCTCTCCGATGCCTGACGATGCGCCTGTGATGAGAACCGTTTTGGACATTCATTATCCTTAAGCAGACGCCGCCACTTCAGTCGTTTTCTTAAAATCGATCTGGTCGCCCCATGCCGTACTACTCCACCGTTCCGAACAGGCGACAGACGATGCATAAACGACAAGTGTCGTCCATAGTGAATCACAACACCTGTCGTTTTGCAAGCTTTTCTGTTATGCTCCGGGGGGTGGAAGCTCTAGCAGATCTCGGGGACGCGCTGGATCCCCGGGTTCGACGAACCCGGCTCATGCTGTTCGAGGCGCTGCAGGCGCTGCTGCACGAAAAGGACTTCGAGAAAATCTCCGTCCAGGATATTGCCGAGAAAGCGGCGCTCAACCGCGCCACGTTTTACGACCACTATCCCGACAAGTTCACGCTGCTCGAGTCAATGGTCCACGAGCGTTTCGAGCGCTTGATCGTCAAGCACGGCCTGCGCTTCGATGTCTGCGAAGGCGCGATCGAGGGGATCGCCCTCATTGTTTGCGATTTCGTCACCGACATCGGCTTCGACGGAAGAAGGAAGCGTCGGCAACTCGAGATGCACGTTCAGATGGCGGTCATCGCGACGATCCGCCAGCTCATGATTGAGGGCAGCAAGCGCTACGACCAAGCCCGCGCAGCGGTCCTCGGCGATCGGAGGCTATCACTTATTGCAACTTCTGCGGCCTGGGCTATCTGTGGTGCGACGAACGAGTGGGCTCGGTCACCCGATCGCGGTTCGGCCGACGAGGTTGCCGAGGCGATCGAAACCATTGTTGCGCCGATGTTTTCGGCTTTGGTGGCGCCGGCCGCGCAGACCGCATAATGGAAAGCAGTCGAGGCGCTACTAGAAAAGGCGAAGTCCGAGCTTTAGCAGGCGTACGACATTACTATCGTTGATCGCGTCGAAGCCGCCTAATAATCGAGCCGGACGCACGGGTCAGGAAGCGCATTTTTGGGATTCAATGTGAAATTCGACGCTCGAGGGCTATTCAATGGGAAATTCCCGTCCATTATGATTCAACGCCGTTCTAGCGTTCTAGCCGTTCGAAAAGGGATGCGCTGCTATGGCCGCACGAGGCACGAGCGCGGCACGAGAAACGGCATATGAAACAGTTGTCGTTGGTTGCGGCGTTGGCGCTTGCGATGACGTGCGGAAGCGAAGCTTCGGCAGACCCTTCGCCGCAAGCATCACCGCTCCCGAAATCCTCCGCATACGACGGCTTGTGGAACGTAACGCTAACGTGTCCGGTCGCAGATGACGGGGCAAAGGGCTACGTGTATCTCTTCCCAGCGCGAGTCAACGGCGGATTCATTCACGGCGAACACAATGCGCCGGGTACCGCGGGCTGGCTTTCCGTCGATGGTCCGATCGCAGAGGATGGCTCGGCGGTGCTCTTAGCAAAAGGCTTAACCGGAAAGCCGTCCTACTCCGTCGGTCGGGTAGAAACCCTTACACCGTATAGCTATCACATCGCCGCTCAGTTTAGTTATGGGCACGGAACGGGGACCCGAAAAGAGTTGCGGGCGTGTTCGGTCGATTTTAAGAAGACCTGATGCTCCGCACGCGAGGCTACGCAGTTTGCGGTTTCGCCTTCTCGACGGCGAGCATTGCAACGAGTCCGGCTGCGGAACGGATGCAATTTCGACCTTCGGCTTTTGCGGTGTAAAGCGCCGCATCGGCCGCGCGCACGAAGTCTTCGGGCCGTACGTCATGATGCGGCAATGCCGCCACCACGCCGATACTGACGGTCACGATTCCTTCACGTCCGAACGCATACGGGATAGCGAGTGCGACGACGTTTGCGCGCACCGCTTCGGCGAGCGACTCCGCTTGCAACGGATCGATGCCCGGTAAGACCGCCACGAACTCTTCCCCGCCGTATCGCGCGACGAGGTCACCGGAGCGCGTGAAGGACGTGGCGAGCAACGCGGCAACCCGTTGTAAACAGTCATCGCCCGCCTGGTGGCCGTAAAGATCGTTGAAGCCCTTGAAGAAATCGATATCGAGCAGAAGCAGCGCTAGATACGCATGATCGCGTTCGGCGCGCCGCGTCGCGGCGCTCAAAACGGTATCGAATCGGCGGCGGTTTGCGATCCCGGTGAGCGAATCAGTCGCAGCGGCTCGTTCGAGTTGCACGATCAAGTCTGAATTCTCCTCAATGAGGACGAGCATTCGAACCAGCCGCGCGTTGAGATATTCGACGAGTGCGACGCCGGCGAAAAGCTCGAATAAGATTGCAACCGAAACGAGCATATAAGCGACTTTCGCCGTCAGCAAGCAGGTTGCGAAGAGCGGGACGATTCCCAGTAGGATTTGACCCTTCGCGTTAGCTTTGGATGCGGCGTTGCGTCCCGCGCCACCCATGATGAACACCGTCTCGGTAGCGAGCACGAGGAGCTGGATCCCCGGTCCGACGGGAATGACGAAGACGAGGGCACCGCATCCGAGGAGAATTCCCGTTGCCCAGCATCCGGTACGATGAACTAGGCGCGAGATTTCAACGGTACATCGACGGCGAGCCGGATGGAAGTGTCGCTCGAATGGAAGTCGGCCGACGAGGACGATGGCGATTGCAGCGGCCCACGCCAGAAACCAGCTCTGGCCGCTCTCGAACCAACTCGCGATGGCGGCGACGAAGAGCGCGATATGCCCGGCGACGAGCACCCCTTGCTGATCGAACAGCGTCGCGATGAGTTGCCGCTCGACTTCATCGCTCCGCCTCATGTGGAGAGTATCGACAAGTTATTCGAATCAATAACCTAACGACGTTCTCCGCGAGACTTTCCCGTGGCAGCGCCGGCCAAGCGGATCTCGGTTCTCGCGCCAAGTGATTGTCATTTGGAGCGATGTCGCTACGCATAAGTACTATCCACCAAGCCACAGTGCGAACAGTTACTCACCTGCGCGTCGACTCGCTTGCCGATTCGTATCGCACGTCGTTTGGCGTCGTCTCAAAGAAATATTCGTTTGCCGTTTGCGAAGCAGTAACGGGATCGGCTTGCTCCGACGACTGCATAGTAGATAGCGTCCGGACCGAAAATCAAATAGGCCTCCGTTTTCTCCAATAACGCACGATGAGTCGTGTAATTGGCGAAGGAACTGACGTGAAGCGCCCGACGCCATATCGGCGAGGACAGATCGTCAAAGGAACCGGTGACTAGAGGCGCTTCCGGTGTCAGTGTGGCGGTGAGAATTGTCTCCGACGTGATCTCGGGAGTGCGGCTCTGGCCGCTGGCCGGACTTGACGACATCAAGAAAAGAGCGACGATCGCCACGAAGCAATACGGGGCATAAGTCTCGCCGCAAACGGTGAGTGGACGCGCCAAAGCCGGGGCCGCCGTTAGGACTTTGTCACTCGAGCAAGGGAGAGGCGTTTGCGAAGAGCGGATCCACCGCACTCGCAAATGACGGCGGAAAAACGCTCGCGCCCACGCTAACAAAGCTAACCGGCGCATCAACGGACCTCTGCGTCAACTAACGAATTAGGTTTTACCGAGTGTCGCCCGTGCTTCCTGCAGCCGACAAATCGTAGGTACAATCCGCGTATCAGTGCATCGTCGATTGTTGTCATTCCGAATAATTGATTTCCGTCGCGAAACAGCTTGCGATCGACGGCGATCGTGCAATTCATATGTGCTTAACGCGAGGTAACAACGACGAACCGCCGTCTAGGAATCCAATTTGGGAGCGCGAATTGTCGAGCGTCGGTCTCGATGAGGAGTGCACGTGCGTTTTGCGAGCTCATTCCGGCGCGCGGTGGTCGCCGCGACACTCGGGTCGTCGATTCTTGCGGTGGGCGCGAACGCGGCGCCGGCGCCGCCGAGTGGTGTCGACCTTTCGACGATCGATCACACCTGCCGGGCATGTGACGATTTCTATCAATTTGCAAATGGCGCGTGGTTGAAGAAAACCAAGATCCCTGCTGACAAATCGACCTACGACACATTCGCCATCCTATCCGACAAGAACATCGCGGCAGTGCACCAACTTCTCGACCAGGCCGTCGCATCGAATCCTACGGCGGGTTCCGATGGGCAGAAGGTCGCCGATTTCTATTCGAGCTGCATGGATACGGCAGCGATCGCGTTGGCGGGAACGGCGCCCCTCGATCCGGATCTGAGCGCAATCGCCGGCCTGACGGATCTCGCACATCTGCCCGGAGTCGTCGCCCAGCTTCAGCTCGATGGAGCTTCACCATTTTTCAGCTTCTCTCGAGGAGCGGATTTTCAGAATAGCGCCGTCAACATTTCGACGATCGATCAGGGTGGTCTCGGGATGCCGGACCGAGATTATTATACGAAAACGGATCCGGCGAGTGTAGACCTACGTGCCAAGTATCGTACCTACGTGAAGACGGAGTTCGCGCTTGCGGGCGAGAGCGATAGCGTGGCCGATGCCGATGCTGGGACCATCCTGTCGATGGAGACGACGCTAGCAGAGCACCAACTCACGAACGTCCAAAGGCGCGACGTCAAGGCGACGAACAATAAGCGTACGCTCGATCAACTCGACGCTTTATCGCCTGGGTTCAAATGGAGCGCATTCGTATCCGACCTGGGGGTGCGACCGACGGATACGAACGTCTCATCGCCCGCGTACCTGGAGGCGGTATCGACGGCGCTCTCGGGTTGGAGTCTCGACGAAATAAAGACGTACCTCCGCTGGCAGCTCATCAATGCGTATGCGACAGCATTGCCGGCACCATTCGAGGATGCGAACTTTGCGTTTTATTCGACCGCACTGCAGGGCGTCACGACGCCGCTGCCACGATGGGAGCGCTGTGCCTATCGCACCGACGCGAACGTCGGCGAGGCGCTCGGCCGGCTGTACGTAGCCAAATATTTTCCTCCGCGGGCGAAGGCGTCCGCGCTCGAGATGGTGCGTAATATCGAAGCGGCGTTACGCGACGATCTTGCGACGCTCTCATGGATGAGCCCGCAAACGCGAAAGCTGTCTATCGAAAAACTGGACGCTTACCTCGTCAAGATCGGCTATCCCGACACGTGGCGCGATTATTCGAAGCTCACGATCGCGCGCGGGCCCTTCGCGACGAACCTCATCGCGGCCCAACGCTTTGAGAATCAGCGTGAGTTCGCGCAAATCGGCGGCCCGGTCGATCGTATGGAGTGGGGCATGACGCCGCCGACGGTCAACGCATACTACGACCAGTCCGTGAATCAGATCGTGTTTCCGGCCGGTATTCTCCAGCCTCCGTTTTATTATGCCGACGCCGATCCGGCGGTCAATTACGGAGGCATCGGCGCCGTGATCGGTCACGAATCGACGCACGGTTTCGACGATCAGGGAAGCCTATACGATAAACACGGCAACCTCAGCGATCAGTGGCTTCCCGCCGATCGCAAGAAATTCGCCGCGCGGACGATGTGCATTGTAGATCAGTTCGACGCGCTTTCGCCTCTGCCGGGCGTCAAGGAAAACGGTAAGCTTGTCGTCGGCGAAGAGACCGCCGATCTTGGAGGCCTGACCCTTGCCTATCGTGCCTTCGAGAAGTGGCAGTCGATGCATCCGCGCCGCACGCTCGACGGCTTCACGCCGGAGCAGCGCTTCTTTCTCGGCTGGGCGCATGTGTGGATGGGTTTGGAACGACCGGACGCGATTCGGCTTTCCGCCCGAGAGGACGTGCACGCATACGACAAGTTCCGGGTAAATGCAACGGTGTCGAACATGCCGGCTTTTGCAAGAGCGTGGATGTGCCCGCTCCGCGCGCCGATGGTTCGGCCCGCCGCGCTGCGCTGTCAAATTTGGTAAGTTCTCGCCAGATCAGTTCTGCTCGATTCTAACGGCCGGTCCGTGATTGGAAGCTCGCGCACGGAGCGAATCCGCAAGCATCAGCCCTCGCCCGATTGCTTGATCCATATCGTAGTAGCGATACTCTCCGAGGCGACCGCAGAACAGAACGTCGCCCAGCGTGGCGGCGCGTTCGACGTACGAGGTGTAGAGTCGCTGGTTAGCGGCGTCAGGAAATGGATATTCATAGTCGCGCGGATCGTCGGGGCTAAACGGCGTTTCCCACGTCAGCAGCGTTCCGCGAAGTCGCATTCCGTACGGCTGCTCCATCATGTGCTTCCATTCCAACACCCGCACGTGGTCGCCCTGACTTTTCAGCGGATAGTTGACTTGGCCGACGGGTTGAAATCGATCGACGTCCGGAAGAAATTCGTGGTGACGTCGCTGCCCGCGGTAGGCGAGCCGACCCATGTCGAAACCGAAAAATTCGTCGATCGGGCCGGTGAAGATGGTGCGGTAGCGCGGCCTGAACGCGTTTCGCATTTTCAGGAAATCAACATTCAAGAGTACCGGAATCCCCGCGAGCATGCGCGCCATGAACCGCGCATACCCGTCCTTGGGAATGCCTTGATACGTGCTTCTTTTTAGGCGAGTGTCTCCGTCGGTGCGTACGTCGAACCGGCCTGCGAGGTCGGGCGATAGCTCGGTACAGGGAACTCCCCACTGTTTTTCGGTATAGCCCGCCACGAACGTTTGATAGACGATCGACGGCATCATCGCAAGGCTGGCTTCTTCAAAATTGGTGGGCGTACCGGTGAAGGCTGGAGCGGAGCGATTACCGACTACTCGGTCTATGTATTCGCGTTGAACGGGCCAGTGTTCGAAGCGTTCGCCGACGCAACTCATCAACGATGCTTCGTAGCGAAAGAACTCGGCGAAGCGGTTCACGTATGCCCAGATCCGCTCGGACGATGTGCGGAAATAATGCGGGCCGTATGTATGAAAGCGAATCCCGGAGGCGTGACTTTGATCGAAAACGTTGCCGCCGAGATGATGCCGCCGCTCGATTACCAAGACGGAATAGTGGTGTTCGTGCAAAGTTCGGGCGATGGTCGCTCCAGTCAGACCGGAGCCTACGATAAGGAAGTCTGGGTTTTCCAAATGCGACCCTAAGAGCGCAGCGCGCGCCGCAGCGCGCGCAACGCGACGAAACACGACCGGCCGACGACGTTGCGCGCGCTTCGCGCCGCGACGATCGCGAAGAACGTGCGAAGGGTACGCCGTTTCCGGAAGCTCGTTTCGAAGCTCGCGAGGGCCTCGTCAAAGTGGCCGAGCCGCGCTTCGCAAACGCCGATGCGATGGTGGATCAGCGCGCCTTTCCCACGGTAGTACCGCGCGTCTGCGTCAGGATATCGGCCGGGATCGTGCAAGATCCGATCGATCAGCGCGAACTCATACGTCATCACACGCTTCGGCGACGCTGTGTTCTGCGTTTCGTGCCGGCGATAACGCAGGAGCGGACGCATGACTGCGATCGCCGGCACGAGCTTGAACAAGCGTAGGAAGAACTCCGTATCTTCGCACCCCCGAAGCGACTCATCGAACCCACCGGCCGCGAGGACGTCGGCCCGGCGAATGACCGCCGACGACGGTACGAAGTACATGTCAGGGAGCACCGGTCGGCTTTCGCTTGCGGAAACGACGACGTTCGCTCCGGACGGCGCGCGACCCACGGTGCGACGGAATGCGGGATGCGCACGCAATTCACTGCGTGGGGCGCGCACGCTACGTGAATCGAACGTATGAAAATCAGTAAACGAAAACGACGGTACGGCTGCAGCTGCGAGCGCCGCGACTTGTACCTCGAGTTTTTCCGGCATCCATAGGTCGTCCGCATCGAGCAGTGCGACGTACTCGCTGCGCGCGGCACGGACGCCGCTATTCCGGGCGGCTGAGATTCCACCGTTCGCGCGCGAGATCACGGTGACGCCGAGGTTTCGTGCCACGTTGGCCGTATCGTCCGTGGAGCCGTCATCGACGACGATGATCTCGGCGGGCGGCAACGTCTGCGCGAAGACGCTTGCCAGCGTCTCGGCAAGAAAAGCTGTGGCATTGTAAGCGGGAATGACAACTGAGACATCCGCGATGCGCGTGGACGTCTTTCGGGACGTTTCGCGCTCGAATGACACGTTGCGCATATTCGCGCGTGTGCGGCCGCCTCCGCCCCGAACCTTAGATCGTGACGGACATCATAACGCAGCGACGCGAAGCGAGCGGACACGCGAGAAGCCTAGATCGAGTGACGGATCAGCATATACGAGCGTTGCAATCTCTCGATGGCAAGCCGTCATTCGGAGCTTTGCAGGCTCCTGCCTTACCACTTGGCTACGCGGCCGGCCGATTCGAGGTCGGAAGATAGCACGGCCGCGCGGACCGCGTCAATATCGCGCCGTAAACCTTTGACAGCGGGGCACGCGCGTGCTATCGTGCGAGTCATGCAATTCTCCGTGTCCCGTAAAGATTGTTGTTGTTCGCACATCCGCCGCTGTGCCGAAGGGCCGGTCGTGTAGCGACGTCGCGCAACTTTGCGAACGCACGCGAGCCCCTGCTTCGGCAGGGGCTCTTTTTTTATGCTTCGATTCTCCGAAAGCGGGCTGATTCTCTGTGATCGCTCTACCGGTCGCGTTCCCGATGTATGATTTTCCCGAGCTCGCGCAGGCGCACGAGCGCTTACGCGAACTTTTCCTTACGAGGATGAGCGTCGGCACGGCTTATGGTGACGGGGGGCTGACACAGATTTGCGGCTATCCGCTGATCACGTCGCTCTCCGGCGGCTACGCAGTGATCGGGGCGCCCGTCTACGATCTCCCGCTCAGCCGCCCTTCGGCACATCGGGGTCTCGTGGTCGTCGCTACGGATTCGCGGTACGAGACGATCGACGATTTGCGAGGGACGCGTTTTGCGTACAACGCGCCCGATTCAAATACCGGCACGAACCTGCCGCGCCGTCTCTTCGCGCCGCTCTCGCTCGGAGGGCGGTTCTTTAGCGAAACGTTCGAGACCGGCAGCCACATCGCCAGTCTCGCTGCCGTCACGATCGGAGACGCCGCCGCGGCGTCGATCGACTCCGTCACCTTTTCGCTGCTCGCCGCGCACCGGCCGACCGCTCTCGCGGGCGTGCGGGTTCTCGCGATGACCGGTACTAGCCCGTTGCCACCGTTCGTCGTGCCGGCTCCGGCGGACCCGGTGACGATCGAACGCGTCTTCGCCGCATTGAGCGCCGCGATCGACGACGTACGCGACGAGTACGAGGATTGTTACATTGCGCGGCTCGTGCGCGCGACTTCCGCCGACTACGTCTCACTCGCGCTACTGGAGCGCGAAGCTGCGGCTCTAGGCTACGAGCGGCTCGCGTGAAAAACGCCTGGCATACGTTCGAGGGGCCAACGTGGCTGGTGGCATCGGCGATTTACGGCGGCTGGCTCGCGCTCGCGCTCGGGTACCGTCACCTTTCGCCCGCGATCGCACTGCCGTGCGCAATTTTCCTGACGGCGTGGCACTCGTCGCTCCAACACGAAACGATCCATGCAATGCGCCACGTACCGTCGCGGGTACGTGCGCTGATCGCCTCGCCGCCGCTCGGGATCTTCTATCCGTACGAGTGGTACCGAATCCAACACGCACGCCATCACGCGATGAGCGAACTTGGAAGCGAGACCGATCCTGAGAGCTTCGCGATTCGTCCAGCGCGAATTGAAGCATTCTCGCCGCCGCTGCGGCTCATCCTTAAAGCGAACGCAATGCTCGCCGGGCGCCTACTGTTCGGGCCCGCGATTCAAATGTTCCGCACGTACCGCGGAGCGTTGGATGCCGTGCGCGCTGGTGACGTCCGCAGTCGGAACATTTGGCTGAAACACATCTTATCGATCATCGTCCTTTCCGCGATACTACAGTTCGAAGGCATCAATCTTCTTGCATATCTCGCGCTGGTCGCCTATCCCGCTGCATCGCTCGGACTGATCAGATCCTTCGCCGAACATCGAGATGCGGAAGATTCGTCCGAGCGGACGGCGATTGTCGAGAGCCGTAGCCTCCTCTCGCTACTGTTTCTCAACAACAATCTGCACGCGACTCACCACGCGCTACCCTCGCTGCCCTGGTACGAATTACCCGCTCGCTACGCGCGCGACTGTCGAAGCGGAGTGCTCTCGCCGGCCACGCCACGCTTACGCGGCTATCGTTACGTCGCACGATCTTGGTTCTTGCGGCCTCTTTCGCCGTCCGATGTCGGGCAACGGTAGTGGAGATTCCCACGCCATCTTCCGCGTTCGGTCGTTTCGGGGCGTAGCCCTCAGCCGGCTAGCGCGCGCATCGCACGCCGGAGCGCGCGCAACGCGAGGAAACACCAGCGGCCGACGAAGTTGCGTGCGCTCCGCGTGGCGACGATCGCGAAGAGCGTGCGGAGCGTACGCCGTTCCCGTAAGCTCGTCTCGAAGCTCGCGAGGGCCACGTCGAAGTGGCCGAGCCGCGCTTCGCAAACGCCGATGCGATGGTGGATCAGCGAGCCTTTTCCGAGATAGTACCGCACGTCCGCGCTAGGATAACGCTCGGGTGCCTGCGCGATCCGATCGATAAGTTCGAACTCGTTCAGCATCACCCGCTTGGGCGCGAATGTCGCTTGCGCGTCGTGCCGGCGATACCGCAGGAGCGGAAGCATGACTGCGATCGCCGGCACGGCTTGGAATAAGCGTAGAAAGAACTCGGCGTCTTCGCAACCCGGAAGCGACTCATCGAAACCACCGACCGCGAGGGCGTCGGCCCGGCGCATGACCGCCGACGACGGTAAGAAATACATGTCCGGGAGCACCGGGCGGCGGGCGCTCGCGGAAACGACGACGTTCGCGCCGGACGGCGCGTGGCGCACGGTCCGCCGGAATGCGGGATGCGCGCGCATTTCGCTTCGCACGGTGCGCGGGCCGCGTGAATCGAACGTTTGGAAATCCGTAAACGAAAACGAGGGTACGGCCGCAGCCGCGAGCGCCGCGACTTGGAACTCGAGCTTTTCCGGCATCCACAAGTCGTCCGCGTCGAGCAGGGCGACGTACGCGCCCCGCGCGGCACGGATGCCGGTATTCCTCGCTGCGGAGATGCCGCCGTTCGCGCGCGAGATCACGGTGACGCCGAGTCTTCGTGCGATGTCGGCCGTATCGTCCGTCGATCCGTCATCGACCACGATGATCTCCGCGGGAGCCAACGTCTGCGCGAAGACGCTCGCCAGCGTCTCGGCGAGAAATCTAGCGGCATTGTACGCGGGAATGACGACGGAAACGTCCGCGATTCGCGCGGACGTCTTTAGGAACGTTTCGCGCTCGACTGCCACATTTCGTACGTTCGTGAAGCCGACGCGCGCGCCCGCCTACCACCCGATCGAACGTCGTATCGTGACGGGCATCATACAGGTTATTAGTCGTCTTCGTGAGGCCTTGCCCGGGCTGGAAGTACTGGTTACCCACTCCGACGCCTCGAACTAAACATCCGCCAGGACGTATTTGTGGGGAGGCGTTTTCGCCTTAATATACCGAATACCGCGGCCATTCGGATCAAATTGTAGGTTTGCTTATGCGACTGCATGATTTGCGTTCCAAGCTACGTTCGCGACCTGCTCGAGGTTCGGGAGCTCGCGCATGTTTTGCCGCGTCGCTCGTGGTCCTCGCCGCGTGTAGCGGCGGCGCGAGCGGTCCACCGGCAACGAACGCCGGCGCTGCAAGAATTGCCGGTACGCTCGACTTGAAATTCCCGCCGGCGAACGCCGATGCGGCTACCCGCCGACGTTATTTCCTCTCGCCTTCGGCGGTATCGGTGGCGATCGCGATCACGGGTACCGCCGCACCCCTAATCGTCAACATCGGGGCAGGCTCCACCGCGTGTACGGCGACCGCGGGCGGACGCACGTGCGCGATTCCCCTCACGGCGGCGGTCGGCAACGATACGTTCACCGTCACCCTCTACGCGGGGCCGAACGCCACGGGCGCCGTGCTCGGAACGGGGAGCGTGTCGGAGACCGTCGTCGCGGGGACGCCGTTCACCGTCAACGTCGGCGTGCTCGGTAACGTGGGCTCGATCAAGCTCTCGGCGCCGACGATCCAGTTCGTACCGGGCACCGCGAAGACCGTCGCGTTGACGGTTACCGCGCTCGATGCCGGCGGCAACGTCATCGCGGGAACGTACGCATCGCCGATCGCACTCACGAACACGGATACGAGCGGTGAGTTTACCGTGAGCCCCGCGAGCGTCACCGCGTCGGGCACCGCGGTAACGCTTACGTATAACGGTGCCGCAACGGTTGCGAAGGCGACGATCGCGGCGACGGCTACGGGCGTGACGGCGGCTGACGTGACGCCCCAGATCGTGTACGCGGGAACGCCGGCACTCACGTTCACGCAACTCGCGCTGCCTTCGGGATCGATCCCGAATCAATTTTCACCTGGACCCGACGGCAACAAGTGGTACGCGACGAACGGTGTCACGACGGACGGCGTCGGTCGCATCGCACTGGCCGGGTCCACGATCGGTGCGATCACGGAAGCGGCGTTCCCACCGGATCCAACGGACGGGAATATCGGCGCCATCGGCATTACGGGTGCGAAAGACGGGAATTTGTACGCCACGAATGGAGCCTGCACCGTCTTCAAAGTCACGCCCGCGGAAGCGATCAGCGTTCTGTACAGCATGCCGTCGTGCCAGGCTCCCGGTTTTTTGACGCAAGGTCCCGATGGCGCGCTCTGGGTCATGCTTTACGCGAACGGCGCGAACGCCATCGGGCGCTTCCCGCTCTCGGGTGCGGCGCCGAATGTCTATCCGCTTCCGAACCCCGACGCTTGCGATTCATATGCGTGCCAGATCGTCACCGGGCCCGATGGCGCGCTGTGGTTCACGGAGTTATCGAGCGGTGTGATCGGTCGCATCACGACGTCGGGTGCGATAACGGAGTTCCCGCTGCATACCGGCGCGATACCCGAAGGGATCACCCTCGGAACGGACGGCGCGCTCTGGTTTTGCGATCGCACGATGATCGGCCGCATCACGACGACCGGTACGGTCACCGAGTACCCGCTACCGAACGGCGGCACGAACGCCCGCGGACTCGCGACCGGTGTCGACGGCAACATGTATTTCTCGGCGTCGCTTGCGGTCGGCAAAGTCAACACTGCGGGCGCGATCGCGCTCTATAGTGCCGGCGGCAACGGCGATAGCGGCGATTCGATCGCGAGCGGGCCGAACGGCGATCTCTTTACGGTGATCGGAACGGGTAACACGGCGCAACCATACAATCTGCTCGTCTTCCCACCTCAATAGCGCGAGCTAGTGTGGCGGCACTGGATCTTCGGGCTCGACGATCAGGTCATTTTGCGTCGAGCCGGCGAGCCCGAAATCGAGATTTTCATGCGCATCTGCGGTGACACCGACGAATTGCACGGCGATGTGGTCGTAGCGGCCGGCCGCGTCGTCGAATGGCCGCTGTGAGACTTCATTCTCGAGATACCACGCATCGCCCGATTGCACGTAGGTGACCGTCCACAATCCCGAGCCCGTTTCCTTACGCGTGAAATTGCCGTCGGTTACGAGCTTGCGCGTCTGGTACGATTGCTCGTCGACCCATAAATCGCGCACGCGATACGTACCGGGATTGCCGAGCGGACGCAGCGCCAGGTGCCAGCATGGATTGCCATCGACGCTTTCTTCGCCGACGAGTCGAACGTCGTACGTCCGCGATTCCGCGCGCACCGTGCCGATCGTGCGTAGCCCCGTCCCCGTCGTTTCGGGTGCCGGTTCGAGCGTCGTCCGCGGCTTGAGACCGAAATCGTACGAGACGGCTAGTTCGGGAAATCCGAGGATATGCGGACCTTGCGGTCCCCCGGATTGCGGCAGTGGGGCGCCGAAGTTTTCGAAAAACGATTTTGCAACGACCGGCGGCTTATATGGATTCGCCGCCTCCTCTTCGCTGATGGATCGCGCGAAGACCGAGCCATCGGGCCATTCTTCGAATGCGTCATACGTGCGGCCGACCCAGCTTCCATTGCGTAAGCCACTTATACGGATTCCGTATTTCATGGTCGTCGGATACGCGCGTGCCGCAAAGGCCGCGCGCGTCCGCGCGAAGATCTCTTCTGCGCGCACATCTGGCGACGGCGACGGGGTGGGCGCGATCATGCGACGGGGGCTACGCTAAGGGTGTCGCGAAAACCTCACGATCGATGTACCAGAAAACTCAAGTCGGCACGGCCATGCTCGTTTTGATTGCAATAGCCTATGCAATCGAGGTTCTCGTTACGGTGAGCAACGGGCCGTCGTCCGGAGTGTTCGTTGCTTCCATCGTTTTGGCTTGCATCGGCCTCGTCTTCTCCACGATGACCATTCGCGTGTCAACCGATGGCGTCGAATGGTGGTTTACGTTTGGGATTCTCCGTCAACGTGTCTCGTTGGCCGAAATTCAGTTCGCAGTGACGAAGAAAGTGACCCTACTCAACGGGCTGGGCATCCGAACGGACGGTCAGAATTGGCTGTGGATCGTCAATGGGACGGACGCGGTTCAGTTGGACATGCGGAACGGAAGGCGAATCTTGCTTGGGTCACCCGAGGCGCAAACGGTGACGCTCTTTATTGATACGTTGCTAAACGGCGGCTAAACCTAGCGAACGCCGCAGCTCCTGCGCATCGCGCGCGGTCGCGTGTGACCCGCGTACGTTCTCACAGTTGCTCCGAGTGCTAGGGTTACCACTCTTTGGCTGACCCTCTGCCGGGATCGGCCGAGACCCAAGGCCGCGGAGCGCCCCAGCAATCGGGGACTGCCACCGTCCCGTCAAAGCGATCCGTCACGGCGTAGTATGCGTTACAGCCGCCGTTTAGCACGCGATAGCCGGGCACACCACGCCAGCAAAGACCAAACTTCGGATTGAAGACGACATACTCTCGACCAACAAACGCGAAGCGAAGTGTCGGCGGATTATAGTAGTGCGTGATCGACTTTAATGTCGCGAGTTGAGGCTTCGTTAGCGGCGGCACCCCAAATTTACCGATGTCTCGCACCGAATAGCTCGGGGGACCAAGCTGGCCGTCAACTTTGCACGATATGCCCATCCCGGCGCGTACTTCGTTAAAGCTCGGGGTCTCGAGCGCGGCGGGTTTGCTTTGGTTCGTGGATATGGTGCCGCAAGAAGCCGAACAGAAAGTCAACACGGCTGCCGCGACGAGAGACCGTCGCGATTTCAAGATCGAAGCCAATCGGCGCACGTACGAGCCTCTGCTAAAACTAATTAATTAGGTCTTTATGGAAGCTACTCATCCTTCCTGTAGTCAGTCCTGCTCGGGGTGTTTCCAGCCGACAATCAACTCATGGTGCAGAAATGCCTCACGTAGCCGTCCTTAGTATCGTCCTCGCAGCGATATCCGCTGCGACTGCGACGTGCAATCCAACAGATGTTCGCACACGTCCGGACGGGTCGATCGTCGTCTCCAATGGGGTGAGGTTCTATCACTTCAGCGACGACCTCAAGATGCTCGGATATCTCCGGTGGCCGGAACCACTGGGCGACAACCCACGCCCGCGGCCACACTTTGCGATCGACAGCGATGGCGCGCTCTACGTGATGGGCGCCAACCCGGAGCGGATCGTACATCGCGGAAATCGCACGGCACCCGAGGTTCCGTTCCGAGGTGCGATACGTACGATCTCCGGGATCGCGGCGAACGCTCGAGGTGACGTGTTCGTTGCGTCCTTGTATCCGACGCGCGTCGTCGTGGGTCGTCTCAATAAAGATGGCTCGATCTCGTTTTCGCGCACCATTCTCATGCCGTTCGCATCGACTGCAGGCCTGGCGAGTATAGCGGCACGACCGAATGG
>Ga0116229_10006817_pt1 | contig 18292 bp, 7 predicted proteins | sample S1TSphgellanicum_3_FD_87313 | JGI IMG/M metagenome (GOLD analysis project Ga0116229, IMG submission 87313) | Host-associated microbial communities from peat moss isolated from Minnesota, USA - S1T2_Fc - Sphagnum magellanicum MG | ecosystem: Host-associated > Plants > Peat moss > Unclassified... | reverse complement strand
TTTTTTTTATTTAAAAAAAAAAAAAAAAAAAAAAAAAAAAAAGCTTTGCTCTCTTTTTTCTAAGAGGTGCTAGCCTACATCATGTGGTAAAGAACTCATTGAAGTATAATGAAGTGCTGTAAAGAAAAAAGGTAAAGAGGACTACCTTCACAATATTCTGCTTGACAATGGTCATTAAAGGAAAGAAAAGCCAGTCCTTTATGTACAAGAAAAAAGGAAGCCTTAGAAGCCCCTTCCATATTATGAGGTGCCCGGCCAGTTCCTTTTATCATCCAAAATTGGATGATTTTAGTTCCAATTTTGGGATTTACTTGAATTTTCCAAAATTTAGAACCGACAGGTTTGAGCTCTTTGAGTTTGAGTTACATATGTGTAAAAAACATGAACAAGTACACAATATGAAAACCCATTTATCAAAATCTCGGCAAGGGACCTTCATTCCTAGCTTCTTGAGGTAAGTGGCATTGGATGAACATTTTCTAATACGGCACAAAAAATAATTTGTCTCACACTTAACATTTTCGAAAGGAAAATGAAGAATCTTTGAAATATTCCATTCAAAATTAATTAATTAATTAATTGATAAACATGTGTCAAAGTTGCCAAGGTATTATGATATTGGATTTTGGTACTCAATTGCATCCAATGCATGTTTGTGCCAAATTTCTCACACATGTGAAAAAATAAAATTTAAAAGGGCATATCTCATCACATTTTTTTTAATTTTTTGAAAGAAAATCGCAATATTTTGACAAAAAAAAATTTAATTTTTTTTGCCACATTTGCCATCTCCTTCTAGCCTGGTAATAGTTTTTGTCTACCTATTTCAGCATTTTAAAAATATACACAAAATTGTTATCATTTAATTTATGAATAAATAAGAAAACTAAGAATTTACAAAACATATATATACATAAGGCTTATTTGTATATTTGTGACATCATATGTATGTGTACACATGTTCCATATAATGTGGGGCAGTTCTTACTATTTTTCTTTTTTTTCTTGAGAATAACAAGATCATGTTTTCAAAAAGGTTTGAAACACTTGCCCAATTCTCTTTTTGATTTTTAAAAAAAACTTTTAAAATCAATGTAAGGTATCAAAGTTTTGTTTTAGTGAAGATATGCTTGAGGGTTCAAAACGCAATTTAAAATTTTAAAGTGCCACATGGCATTATTTCAAGCACCTTCAAAATAAAGATTTTTTTTTGTCTTACTGCCTTTCTTTCACAACACTTGAATTATTTTGCCATAATTATATGGACGGTCCTTAATTTCATTGATAGTAAAAATAATCCAATAGTTGTCCATTTTTTTCTTTATTCCAATCTTGATTTTCGCCACTATTGTCTCCTCCTCCAAAGAGAAGTATGGTCTATATCTCTATCATGAGGGTTGGAAGAAAATCAACTACCAGCTTCATCAAGCTCTTAGGTGTCCCTATCCTCTTCATTCTAGGCAATGGAGGCTCCTACAAACAAGAAAGCCCATTGATATCACTTTCTCCATAAATTCAAACCGAAAGAGGAATGTTTCTCAGCCTAGTGATTAGTTGCGAATTTTTTTTCTTCTTGCTATTTCTAACATGATATTTGATTGGCATTAGAATTGTTCCTATGCTACATGAATTTGTGCATAACATGGCAAGGCCAACCTTTTTTTTTATACTCCTATTCATTTAGATTATTAGTTTTCATTTTGATGTGTGTTCTGCTCTAGAACCCTAAAACTTTATGTTGAATTCTTGCTCAAAAATTGAAGCATGAAAAAAAAGAAAAAAAACCAAATTTCTTGTCACATGATAACCTAGCTTTCTGGAGACACAGATTCTTGACAACTACAGGGATTCATTTCAAACACACTCAAAGCACAATAATGATAGAGGAGAGATATTACCAAAAAGTGTTATATTGGTTGGGCACTCAATGGGTGGATTTGTTGCAAGAGCTATAGTTGTTCTTCGAGAACTTAGGAGAGGTGATGTAGAGACATTACTCAATCTTTCAAGCCTTCATCGGTAAGTTGTTGTGTTGAGCCTTTCCAACATTCACTGTTTTTGCATTTTGCAAATATAGCTTACATGTGTGTATTGTGCTACTTTGAAAGTAGAAGAGGTGGGATGGGAAGTTTCATTCTTGCAAGTTTGAGGTTTACATTTTCAGCCTCCCTACAGGCTAACATTTTCGGTTTTGGCAAGTCTCCTTCGTTGGTAGTCCAGCCTTCATTTGGACATTTCTTTTCAAGAGTGAATGATGCTTGGATATTTGGATTTCGTTTAGCACACATGAAGGGTGCACATTGGGTGGCATCTTCCCTTTCTAATGTTGTTGTTTTTGTTGCTAGAGGTGCTTGAGATTATCAAGTGAGTCATTAAGACTCCTTGGTTCCTACCTTTGGTAACTTGGGTAATGGTTTGTTGGTTGGAAGAAAGTCACAACTTTAGTATCAAGATGAAATTTTGTCAAGTAGCAAGTTTTGCAATGTTTGGTTAATTGGGTTAAACCCTAAAGCTTAAAACCCAAAGGGCCATATTTGAAATCAAACAATCAAGAGCTAGAAATCATTTATGAATTATGAAAGTTAGACTGCAATGTTCATGAAGTTTGTGCCCTCTTTAAATTTAGTGAAATTAGGGCAATTTGTAAACAAAGAATCCCAACAAAGGTCGTAGGAAATCATCCAAACACAAAATTTGGCATGGTTTTCCTTTCAACAATTAGCACTTCCATATCTACCTACTTTTTTTTTATGAATATTGTTTGCAATCATGTGGCTTGAGTCCTGCTTCTTCTCAAATGAGGTCATGTCATGCTTAATATGTGTGATTTCTGCAGGTGCAATCAAGAATGGCATCATTAGATGGGCTTTCACCATTGACAAATGGGTTGACAATTGGCTTGTATGGCATGGTTAATGTGTTTCTGTCCATGGAACACTAGAGCATTCTCTCATGCAACCCAATGGTAGTCCAAGTATGTGAGATATTCTTCTTACTTTCATTACATTTGAAAGAAAATGGAGCAATATTGTTACAAGTTAATGCCCCCCAAGAACCTTACAAGCCTAACTTTCATTTCTTTAAACACTCTGCAATTTTTTAGCAAGAAATCCATATCAACAACTGTGATGCATGTTTTTTCATAACAAATAGCACACATGACATGCCAAAATTCGAGGAAATGGTGTCAGCTTGTAGAACATCACTTGTAGAAGTTGTAAAACCTTGGAACTTTGCAAAACAACATTTCTTGTTTATGTCTACTTTTGCCCAATCTATAAGGTTTCCATGTGTTGGATCACAAATTGCTCTAATTGATCCAAATTATTGGATACACAATGTTGATGATTATTTGGAAAATCCAATTTTGTCACATGAACAAATGCATATATTCAACATCATTCATTCTAAAACTAATGGTTTACATGTCATTTCAAGTACATAACTTATTTGATTTTTGTGAATATCAAATATAATTTCATTTCAAATATTAAAATAATTACCATCCAAAAGTTATGCATATTTCTATTGCATGTATGAAATATATAATATGGTAATTAATGTTTACATTTATATTATAAAACATAAATTCTACAAAATATCTTGCATTTTTATTAAATTATATAATCAATTATTATTTATAACTATGCATATTCATTATTTATGAACATGTCTTATGTCAGGAACTCTTGGTAGTGAAAAGACACTTTTCATTCGATATTTGACCAAATACTATATGGTATTGAAGAAGAAGGATATCCTTATTACAACAACAAGATGTGTAGCATCAAGGTTTAATTCAAAAGTTTCAACTATCCATAACATGTTTCACTGTTGCAAAACATTGAAACTAAATTATACCAAGTTGAGAATGATATATTTGAACCATATCATTTTAAATTAGTAATTTTGGTGGGTAATCATGCACAACTTCCAGCAATATGTCATTGCCATTTGTCAGACAAAAAAATATTGTCAAAAATATTATGTTTATAATGCGACTGATTAGAATTTTGTAACATACCGTACTTTGAAACTTCAATTAGACATGTTGAAGATCCAGAATATATATATTAGTATTTTTTTTTGTCAAACACCAACGAAAGAAGAAATTTCATCAAATTTGAAACTTGCTACATTGATGAAGAATTAATAGAATAATATATTGATGAAAAACCAACAATACTTTCGACACATCAGAAGGACATTGATTATTACAATGATTTGATTCTTCACAACAAAATTCCAACTAACCAAATTTATGATCTTCAATTGACAAATGCAAAGAATGTTGAACACATTTAATCTTGGGTCAACAATAAAAGATTCAATCACATGCAACATGTTACATTGGTAGCATTGGTTATGTTGATTAAAAACATTGATTAAAAAGTTGGTGCTACAAATGGAACCACCATAATCATAACAAAGTTAGAATTTGATTTAGAAAATATGTTTACAACATTTCCGTTACACTCAACCCATCAAGATACGTGCAAATAGTTCAAAAAAAAATCAATTCAAAACAAATATGATTCTCAAAAATATTTTTACAAAACATCATTTTCGCTAATGTTAAGTTATGCAATTACAGGCCACAAATCCCAAGGTGCAACGATATCATCCAAAGTGATGACACATATTTGTGAATCTTTTGTATGAGGATTAGTGTATGTAATGCTATCTAAAATCACAAGTTGGAAAATTTTGAAAATTGTTAACAATCTTCAACCCTCAAACATATAACCTATGTTGCCATGGTTTTTAAAAAACGTGAACATTGTTGTAAATTGAGATATTAACACATGTATCATTGTAATCTAGTATGCACTATGTGCAATTCTTATGATTGGTTTTACCAATTTCCTTTCCATTCAGTGCACAAATTGGGCATATTTCTCTATGTTCAAATCCTAGGTTGAAATATATTTAAAAAAATTTGAAGATGTTATTTCTTATGAAAATACCACATATATACCAAATGTTATTCTTACATTTTTAGTTTACATTTTTATTATATGAAATGTTTAATAAATATTGAATGTTAATTACATTTATCGTTAAGACATATTTGTAATTGGGTAAAAACATCTTGATAATTGATACATAGGTAATTGGAATGTAATATGTTAACATTTAGTATGAAATGTTTTTACAAAATTAGCATCAAGGTTAGAAAATATTATGCACATTCTATCATGTATTCTAACAACATGCCTTTCATGTTGACAACGTGCAACCTTCTACAACTATTTGTTAATTTTATTTTTCTCAAAATATGAATTTCAAATTTAATAGCTTTCCTTGTGTCATTATAACCTTGGTTTTGTGAACCATCGGAACAAAACAAGCAAACTACCTTCCCTCATATATAAATATTTTTGTAATTCATTTGAAATTTTATTTAAATGATTGTTTCAAAGTTTAGATTTTAAAAAAATAATATGAGATGTACCCATATCTAATTAATAAAATTAATAATAGGTACCAAATGAGTGTGGTTCCAAATTTCAATGAGTGTTGGTTGGATTTTGGTGTTTCAATTTCCAAACCCAACCACAATATTAAAACACACCCTACTTTTAGACCCATTAAACATCTTATAGGGTTTTAATTTTTTATTAAAATATGAATTGAGATGCCCTTCACCCATTAAATGCAAAGAATTGTTTAATATATTTATTGAACATCAATTTAAAATGGTTTTGAAACAAAATTGTGTTTGATCCTTTGGGCTATATATGATATTATTTTATTAATATAATATTAGTGATGGGTTGAGACAAGTTTGCATGCCAAATTAAATGACTTCTCAAAACTCTGAAAACCCTGATTCATGGAAAACTCAATATTAATTTAGTCATCGATTTTGCATGAATGTGAATTTAGCATTAAGATTTTTTTATAGTTGGATACTTGAGATTGATATGCATACATTGTACTTACATTTCAAAGCAAAAATGACAAAAGGTGAATTTGGCTAGCCTATATGAGAACATTTAGCCAAATGAATTGTCATTTGCCAACAAAAAAATATTACTTGTATTTCATCAAACATTAGATTAGGGATACCTATTTCAAAGACATAGAACAAATTTTTAAGTTATAGAGACAATTGCATCATGTAAATGGCCTAAACAATCCACTATTGTTACAAAATGTGAGTACAATGCATTGGTCCTCATTCATTAGACCAGTGAATTTACATTTTCTCTAGGTCTTATTCATTACAAAATGTGAGTACAATCCATTAGTCCCCATTCATTAGACCAGTGAATTTACATTCTCACTAGGTCTTATTCATTAGGACTAATAAATTCACTCAAAATCCAATGAAATCACATATAAAGATGCTCGCTAGGTCTTATTCATTAGGACTAATAAATTCACTCAAAATCCAATGAAATCACTTGACATATAGAGACATTAGGTCTTATTCATTATGACTAATAAATTCACTCAAAATCCAATGAAATCACTTGGCATATAGAGACACCTTTTGTTGTAGTCTGCACCCAAATTCAATTTCTCACGCTTACTTAAAACCTTTACTTCATCCAAAGTATTGTGTACAAGCCATGATATTGCTACCATTGGGGATGCTCTAAGTAGTAGTAGTAGTGCACATTATGGAGACAATGATCAACAAACTAGACTTTACATGACGCATGATCACTATCCCAAAAGCATATACATAACACAAGACCAAAAGTATACACATAAAACAAGGGGAGAGAGAGAGAGAGAGAGTTGCAGGTTTGAATTTTACTTGTGGATGATATGGAGCTTAATCCTTCAACTACTAGACTTCTATATTATGCACAATCAGGTCGACGATCATCATACACACACACATACATATACACCGTTGTGGGTTGATTTGAAATTTTTTAGTTGTGGGTAGGTTTGAATTTCTTTTAGATATGGAGTTTATCCTTGATTTTGCTCACCAGACCTCCAGACTTCTTCTTCCCGACATCACTTGTGGTGCCATAACCACCTGACGTTCCAGAATCTGGCATTGGACTTCCATTCCCAGTTCCAGCTGGTTTAGTAGTAGAACTAGTAGGAGTTGGTGTTGATGTTGTTTTTCCAGCTCCATCTGATTGTGGGAGGCCTGAAGAAGAATCAGGAGGAGCTCCAGTTGTGTTGTCTCCACTTGGAGCGTTACCAGCTGTGTTGTTGTCTGGCTGTTTGATTTGCTCACCAAGGCTGGGCTTGTGAGGAGTATTGCTACCAGCTCCAGGTGTAGCAGATTGGGTAGTGCCTGTTGCACCAGGTTGCGTATTCTCCAGATTGTCTCCACTAAATTGTTGCTGCTGCTGCTGCTCCTCTCCTGCTCCAGTATCCTGGGAGGGTTGATGATTTGCAGCAGTTGTAGCGTGTTGGCCATAATATCCAGTGTTGTTACTACCATGTGGTCCAGCTAAACCAGCAGCTCCACCTCCAGCAGCCAAAGCACCAGCTGGAGCTGTGCCACCTTGTTGCTCTTGATACCTTCTTGGACCATCTTGAAAACCATATGGAGCTGTCATCTGCGGGGATGCATCAGAAACAGGGTTTGCAGGCCCTTGTTGCCTTCCTCCATCCTGCAGGGTGCCATACTGTGGAATCCCTCCAAAACCCACGTGGTGTTGTTGTTGGCCCATCCCTTGACTTGGAGCTTGATTGCCAAATGCATTAGCAGCCTCTGATCCGGAACTAGGCTCCACCCCACGAGGATTTGCACCTCCCTGCAATTGCCCACCTTGATTAGGAGCTTGATTGCCACCTTGATATGGATAAGAAGAAGCATATGCTGCATCACCTCCTTGCTGTCCTGGCACTCTCTGAGCAATGGTAATGAACAATCCAGGTGCAATTGCAGCTGTATTCCCATATCCAGAGTCTACTGGAAATCCACCCCCAGCTCCAGGTTGCCCTTGTTGTTGTTGTTGATTATTGGGTCTGTTGAGGTCTTCGTCTTTGTCATATCCAGTTGGGGGCCCTTGTCCTGGACCTCCTTGATTGCCAACTACAACCTGAGGTTGATATCCTTGTGCTCCTTGATTTGGAGCTTGAGTTCCTTGTGTTCCATAGCCTGAAGGTTGAGGCTGATATGATCCTGCAGCTTCCTGATATGGAGTCTGAGATTCTCTTGTTAAAGTTCCATAGCCAGGTTGAGATTGAAAGTTTGCACCTCCCTGATTTCCACCACCACCACCTCCTCCTCCTCCTCTCCATATGGGAGCTCCATATCCTGCTCCAGGATTTCCACCAGCCCCGCCCATGGGAGCTCCATATCCAGCTTGAGGACCTTCCTGCATTCCATATCCTGCTTCTGGATTTCCACTGGCTGCACTCATGGGAGCTCCATATCCAGCTTGAGGGCCTTGTTGCATTCCATTATATCCTGCTCCTTGATTTGCAACTCCACTGTTGGGAGGAGCTGCTGCTGCATATTTATCTTGAGGACCACCAAGCTGAGTGCCATAGCCGCCGCCGCCACCTCCTCGATCAAGACCTTGATAAACCACTCCTCCTCCTCCTCCTCTGCCTGCACCATAGCCCAACTGCTCCTGCCCAGCTTGGTTTCCATAAGCTCCTCCTGCAGGCTGATGAAACCTCCCTTGCTGTTGTTGTTGTCCAGAGGTTGGCCCTGTCCCACCTTGAGGAGTCCCATTGTATGCCTGCTGTTTCTGCTGTTGCTGCTGATGAGACCCTTGGTTTGATGATTGCTGCATGTTTGTTGCACCAGGTCCAGCTCCAGCTGAATCAGTCCCTGATCCTCCTCCTCCTCCTCCTCCTCCTCGAGTGTTGTTGCGCTGACCATATGAACCATCGTGAGGAGCTGCTGCTGCAGCAGATCCATAATCAGAACTTGGATTGTTGTTGTCGGGTTTCTTCCCTGCACCAAACAGACTCCCCAAAGCCCCCGTCACTTTGCTGCCTGTGCTCTGATTCTCCCCATACTGAGACATTGCCAGCTAGAGCTCTCGAACGTCCTTTGATTCTACAGCTCACAAAACTACTGTAAACAATTTCACAACAACTTGGAAACACAACAACTCTTCCAAGTACTTGTTGTTGTTGTTGTTCTTCTTCTTCTTCTGCTGTCGAGTCTTGTTCTAGAAATGACAGAAATCAGTTCTGGATTTAACTGGTGCACAAACTTCACGCGGTGTGAAGAAGTAGATGGTCGATCTTGGACCCAATACACGAGAGACAAATTGCTGAGAACTTCTTCCACTTGCAATCCAGCTCAAGACCCCAAAAAAACCTTGACGCAACAGTTTTGAAAAATCTGATCAGCACCGACAAAATGCGACAACCAGACCATGACAACAAATCAATTCATCTCTAGTCTTACTCATCCTTCTCCTTCTGACTCCTTTGTTGTCTCTTTACACTTGTTTAAAAGAACCGAAACCCAAGAACAAAAACAAAAGCAACAACAACAAGGATGAAAGAAGATAAATGCAGAACCAGGGCCATGCAGCAGCTGCAGCAACGAGAATGTGACAACAAGGTGGTGATGAACATAAAATTGCTTGCTGCTCATTGGAAGAAGTGCACAAAATCTGCTGAGTGTTTTTGTTCAGTCCTTGGTTTTCATTTTTGTGCCCCAATTTTGGTTTTTGTGTTGATTCTCTCTCTCTCTCTCCCATCACAGCAAACTGATGACACTTTTGCAGAGATTTTTGTGTTGCCATTGCTGACACTTGCAACTTCTTCTATGGACCACAACACATCTCTCTCTCTCTCTCTCTCTCTCTTCTCACACACACACACAAACACACACAATCCCAAGACATCCACCCTAATACACTCTCTTAATCCCATGATACACACCAAAAACTCCCACCAACACAAGAATGATGTCAACCCAAAAATGTACAACTCCATTCAATCTCTCCATTCATGTTGTGCCCATTTGTTGAGCCATGTGCATGCGATTAGGCACAACTTTGCATTCAATTGGGTTTGCAATTTCACCTTACTAGAAACAAATTATCAAAACTTGCAAAACATTGAAAACTAGGAGATTTTGGGAAGAGGTAATAAACACACCACTCATTTGGAAAATGTACACAGGTATTAGGAAAAACAAAGCGGGGGCGAATTTAAAGGAAAAAAAGGAGGGGAGAACGATGTGAAGTTAGATATCAAAATCTCTCCATCTCAACAACCGACCACCTTGAATAGGTCAGCCATGGCAATGGGAGGTGTGTCCCGAAGAGGTGATAAACTAGCTTGCATCTTATGAACAAAAAATAAGTCATCTTGAAATAGCTTTGAAATAGATATTTTAAAATACTTGACAAAGTTTAGAACTAGTTTAAAACAATAAAAATATTTTGAATTTCAATAGCTTTGAAATAGATATTTTAAAATACTTGACAAAGTTTAGAACTAGTTTAAAACAATAAAATATTTTGAATTTCAAGACCTCATCATAGATAAGGGGAAATCAAATGATTTGGTATTTCACTTATTTCAAAGATTTATTTCATTGTTACGCATTTTTAATCTCATACTAAATGGATACAAACTATTGTGCATAAAAAGTAAATGATGTAATTTGAAGTGTAATTATGGTTAAAGCTTAGCAAAATTAATGTAAATATCTTTTTAAAATAAATAAGGTACTTCAAAAATGATATCAAACGAACATGTAAAATGACATTTACATTTTTAAAAATAATATCATATAAATTGATGTATATTATCTTTAAATTGCAATTTGATGTTAAGTTATGGCACATTGTACATTGTAATGGGTGAAACTACAAAGTTTCACTCGCGCATGTGTCATGAGTTGTGGCCTCTTGTGTGAGAAAAACTCACATTCTTTTGTACTGGATGTATTAAAGAATGTAGTTTGCCTTTTTTTTATTTTTCTTGTATTTTATTTGTCACATTGAGACCTTCCAAACCATGGTGCCCCTATCATGGTCTTGGTATCGTTAGAAAGCCCCCGATTGGTAGGGGGTTGCATCAAGGTGGTGAGGTAATGTTCATCCTTATGGTGTAAGAGTTATTGAATATTTTAAAAATTTGTCAAAGAAAATTTGACAAATTGAAACTAACACTAGCATAAAACCATGATTTTTATGTTGGGTTTTTTTTAATGAATTCAATCAAGTTTTCAATCATAATAGACAATGGACAATTTTAGTTTCTATCAAAACAATCCAATCATTTATATCATAAACTTGACTAAGTTTGGGTGACTAATCTCTACTTTAAAAAAGATCTAAGGTTCAAATTTCTAGGAACCAATTTAGATTCATTTGAAATAAATTGAATTCTTGAATTGGACCCTCCCTTGGACCCTAGTTTTGCATATTAGTTCTCCAAATCATGAGCTTTTTTTTTGTTAATTCTATTTTTTTTTTGAACCAATTGATTTTCCCTCCAAAATGGTGCCATGTAAATTTAGCCTTAATTTGCCACTTTTTGGTTTTGGACCCTCATCTAAAATAGCCCTAAGATGAATAGAACATTTATTGTGTAACTTGATTGAAAAAAGTCATGTTCACTTAACATCCTACATAAAAATACAAAGAATTGTCATAAGTTTACCAAATTTGTTCGGTGACTAAACTACCCAAAAAGAATTATTTATTTATTTGGTTGGATTGTTGATGGTTGCCAAACTTGTGTTTAATTCCCCATTTGGGTTTTTATTATTTTAATCATTATGATATACCATGTATGAACTTTTTTGGCATATGACACATGAGAGAATTGAGTGTTCCACCTTCATGGCCATGCACCAAGGCCTTAACCATCCAAGCACAAGATCATGTCATGAAAAATATTGACATTCAAAAACATATACACATTAAATTAATTTTAAATATTTATTTCAAAGATTCAAATGTAATATTTTAAATTTATTTATTCAAACTATAAGTTCAAGTGTAATGTCATTAATGATATGTAATTTCCAAATTTTGAAATTTATAAATCTATTCAATTTCTGAAAATTTCAAATTTCATGTGTCAAAACTTTACACATTAATTAGAATAATCTCAAATTGGGTAACAATTTGAATATAATATTTTAATTATTAAAAAAAATTATTCTTGTAATTACATATAATTTATTTTTCCACAATTACAAATGTCAATACATTTACATTAATTAAATATATTTATTTCAAAACATTTGGTGCATCAATTTTATGAAATTAAATCCCATGTGAAATACATAAATATAAATTTGAGTTTCACTTTGAGTGTGCTCTTGTTGAGTGTGCTCTTGGTGTGTTTGGAAATTCAGTAACAAGTGAAAATTATAATTTCATTTTCACTCAAAATTTTCACTTGTTACTAAATTTCCAAAGGTAAAAATTACCCAAGATTTAATATCTCCTTTTAATCATCATTGCTCGGGCTTTCCAACAATATAAAAAAGATAGCCCAATCGCTTCAAAAGGTTTTGTTTTGATTTCATTGAATTTTCAATTATAAATGTAATATTCAATCATGTTTGCATCGTAGGTCTAAAAGCTCGGTGCCCCTATTCATTACGAATCCAATGGTACCAAAAGTGTGATAGGACATGTTGTGGTTTGGAAAATTTCAAACTGCCATTGCAACATCAAGACCAACAATAAGAACACAATCACAATGATAATCACAATCACAAGTTGTCATCAAGTGGTTGTCATCACGATGTTGTTCTTACTATTCAATTAGGTTCCAAGTACTTGAATCTAACACCGCTGATTCCTAATTGGCAATCCGGATACCCGTAAAGACCTCCATGGCATGGTGGTGTTCCTATTGCTCATGCTATTGTAGTGTTGGCCATAGTCATAATGGTGTTCCTATTGCTACTCATGTTTTTACAATGGACATGGTCATTGTCATGATGGTGTTCCTACTATTGGTCTTGGTGTTGTTATGGTAAATTTTTGTTTTCTTCTTACCCTTCATGCTTTTGCTCAATTTTTTTAAGGATTTAGGTCGATGGAAGGTTCAAGAGAATTTCCAATAAAGGTGATGTTTCTCATTGACCTTCCATTGGAAATAGAATGTTATGGGTTCACTTCTATATTTAAAATTCATTCATCAACATTGACATTTGGTGAAAATTCTACATCATTAAGTCCAAATGATCAATAGGTTTTGTTGGCAAAGGAAAGGGACTTTTGCAAAGATAAAATTCATGTTGTCACAACTTGGCTTTCTATGTGCCTATAGCCTCTTCTTCACCCAAGATGAATTTAAGTTCAAATTGAACTTCACATGCACTACTAAAATGTGTATTATGTTATTTGATGTTTCATTTGCATGCAAAAAAAGGGTGTGATAACATATAGGTCTATTAATGGGATCTCTTCCCTCTAGAAATACTTAGAGATTAGTTATCACCAACTTCTGGGCTAAATGGAATGAGTGAGAAAACACTACACAAAAAAGAGCTAGGGCTGAAAAAAAAGATAGGTTGCAAAGAAAAGGTTTAGCCTGACCCCTAGCACTATTTTTTCTTTCTTTGGTAGTAGTTTTCCTTATAGTAAGGATGATCCTCATCAAAGATAATTGGAAGAGGATCTTGCTTTGTTTATTGCCAAGTTGCTTGCACCTCTATGATCTATCATTTGTTGAAGCACTTTTTTTTGGGAGATTGATTCTAAAGCAAAATATTAGACTAAATTTTCCATCAAGGCAAAAGTTTAAACATGATCTTTTGCCTAGGATTGTTGAAAGGACCAAGGAATGATTTGTATTTCCAACATTTGGATCATGTAATATTTGCATTGTATCTTTTGATCTTTGGACGCCAAGGGGAGGTGTTTATACTTTTGTTCTTATCATGCATTTCTTGAATGACAATTAATGGGAATTGTCATGTAATTGTGGGATTTTTTGAAATTACAAACACATCTAGAAATGCCATAGCTTTACAAGAGAACAATGTACTTATGAAACACATGCTTGATGTTTATGTTCTTGCATATGTCAAAGATGAAAGAAATAATCTTTCCACCATGACTTTTATATTACCTTGTTTGTGTCTTATATGGAGTTTTGGGATCATGGATGCCTTTTCTAAGGACTTATTGGGGCCATGCAATGTCCAAGTGTTGTCAATATGCCACAAATGATTCCAAAGTATGTGCTAGCTTGATTTCAATCTCAATCAAAGAGGCATCTAGGCAATTTTGCAAAAAATCATCACTTGGACTAAGAAATATGGTAAGGGATAACAAGGATGGTTTAAGTCATGTGTCTCCACACAAACTCAAAACTCTTAGAAAGATTTGCTTTGTTTCAAAAGTCATCCTATTCCAAGAAACTCTTGAATTCAAATACGTAAGTGCCAAGCTATTACCAATACCTTGAGGCCCATGTTTCAACAATGTGTGTTGAACCAAAATCAAGGAGATTGGTTACTTTCCAATGCCCCCGTTGATACCATATCACTTGTATGTAAGTTTTGGGTAGTTTGTTTGACATTTGATTTTAGTGAAATTCAAGATTTTCATGGAGAGTTCAATTCTTTTGATAAATCATGAAAAACCAAGTGGTACAAGTCCTAATCCCTTTCCTTTCATTTATGGTTTCTTTCCAAAGGTCAAAACTCACAACATGTGCATGATGTTAAACCCATTTTACAAGGGCTTGGAACTAGTCATTCAATTTGTAAGCAAGGAGATAACATTGCAAATTGCCGATGAATGTGACCACCAAATATTACTTCCATTCCTCATTTTTGCATATAACTTTCTAAACCCAAATGATGTAGGTGTTAAAGCTCCTAACTCTACATCCCAAAGTATTAAAACCACAAATTTATGTGATTTCATGGAGACTAATGAAGAGATGGCATCACCAATGGTGAAAAAATAGTTGAATTATTTTAAGGTCAAGAAAGGCACAAAAAAGGAGGCCAAAAATCCCTTTAGAATGTTGAAGATTAATGCATGGGGTTCAATTTTTGTATGTTGGGTCTATAACCCATAAGTTCTAGGGATTGTTGGCTCCCAATTGAAATAGAAAAAATCTTTAGTATTGTTAATATTTGCACAAACCTTTGGCATTTTTAGTTGGGCATAGACCATCTTGAAATGTTTATAATCATCTACAAAAATTGGCTAGGTGATGCCCATGTTGGTAACTTGGGGTCCATGAAGTAATTTAGGAAAATAAAAAAGACCTTATGGAATGAAATGAAGATGTGATTAATAAAATTGGGCTTCTTGATTTGAAAGAAAGCAATAATAAGGTTTTAGGTAAATCTTGTAATTTTTTGCATTGTGTCAAGTTTCTTTCTTTTTTGTTGGATTATGTTTAGTTTAAGTTATGGTGTTAAAAAAATAATTATTGTTTGTTATAAATCTTACAATGGAATAATGGAAATTGGTGCATTTGATCATCTAAACTAGATTCATATTTAAGGTTCCTTTTTTATAATGCCACATTGATTTAGGTTTTTCTTGTGCTTTGAATTAAGATTTATGAGGTTTGAAATTTAGCACTGAAATAAGGTTTTTTTGAGTTTGAAATAGTCTTGAATTGGGGTCTAAAATAAGGTTTTCTTGAGGTTGATGTATGGTTTTTGTTGGATCTAAAGTAGTTTGAAAATTTTATTTTTTTAAAGATTTGGAATTAGGTAGAATTGAGGTTTTCAAAGGTTATAAGTTACAAAAGGCTTAATAGTAGGTACAATTTTGGAAGCCATAAAAATGAACCACATGGCAATAATCAAAATTAAAAAAAGACTTTGATCCTTTATAGACATTTAGTGGAGATTAAGGTTTAAAGTTTGAAAATAGGTTAGTTTGCATTAGTTTAGGATTTTAAAAATGTTGTAATCAATTTATTATCCATTTTGATATTTTGGATGGTGGAATCAGAACTAAAGGTTACTAAGAACCAAGTATGAATGAATCAAAAACCAAAACCGGCCTAACTTGAGAATAGAAAAAACCAATACCATAATCACTCCCTAAACCCAAAACCAAAAATGCATTTGGAACACATATTTGGAAAAAAATGAACTTGAACCAATCTTTTGAAAAAGGTTATGAACTAGAACTAACAAGTCCCCTATAACTACAAAGTTGGCCAATAGTGGTCTTTATTAGTGTGTTGGACATGTATTTGTTTTTTAATAGTAGTCAAGTTTGGTTTCCACAAAAAATAATTTTCAGAATTGCTTGATGCTTAGGTTTGGTCATTTGAAAATTTTCAATTTTTAAAAATCATTTGGATCAAGATTTTGAGAAGTTTAATAAGGTGGATATGAGGTGGGGTTGGGGGTTTGGAGATTATCACAACTAGTTATATGCCATGGTTATTTGGCAAAACCCTTTGTACATATATCACCCATAATTTAAAGAAGTTCTTTGGGGTTTTTGACAAATATTAGTGCAAGTATATTTATGAATATTTGGGGGTTTTTTTGAAACTTTTTTACTAGAACCTTTAAGGTGTCACAAGGCAAGTTTCAAGGTGGCACATTGGCAAATTTTGCTTGAAGAAAAAAAATGTTATTGCTCATGTATTAATCATGATTAAGATGGTTGTTTCTAAAAAATAGACCTTGTAGTTTACTAGGTGTCAAGTATGGTTATGAAAGTGATTTGATTATTGTACAAATACTTGTTTATGCATTTTTTTCTGGGTTAGTTATGGTTATCATTTTAAACAATTTATATGTGCCAAGTGTGGAAGTGAGCGTGGGTTTATGAATTTTAACATAATTGAGTATGATCCAAGTCTCAAGTCTTGCCAAGTTCACTTCAAACTAATGTATATAAACCCATTCAAATACCCAACAAGTTTTTCTATTTAGACCTCATACCCACCCCACACTAGTTTTTACCCAACATAATTTTTTTGAAATATTTTAATATTTAATTTTGTTTTAGGAAAAAAGGCACCTTACCCAAATGGTGCCATGTTCTTTTGAAGCAAATGTTTTTATGAGGGTCTAACCTTCTATTTTGGAAATATTTACACATCATAGAACATGAGATTGTTATCATGAACCTATGTGGCATAAAATCAAGGCTAAAATGGCTACTATTTTTTTCAATTTGAACTGTCATGATTTCAAGCATCAAAGAAGTTTGTCACCTTTTGTTCTTCATCATTCAACATTGTCATGGTTGGGTGGTGTGTGCCAATGTTTAATTATGATTACATAATTTTTGGGATAAGTTTGGGATCTTCTTTGTTTCGTTGCTGAATTTGTTAAGTTCCTTGATCCTAGTGATGGAAATTGTATGGTTTTTTGGCTTTTGGAGTTGCGGCATTTCTTTTGTTATTGATTTATCATCATTTATGAATGAATGTAAAGGATTCTAAAGGATGGCATGAAAGGTTAAGTATTGGATTTTAAACTATAGGAACATGCTTTTGTTTTTATTATTTTTTGTGATGCCTTGTTCTAGACATGAATGTTCTTGACATGAATGTTTTTGTTTTCCCATTTTCTTCTACTATGTGAATGATTAGGCTTGTTGTCAACACAAAATTTAAAATAGTAAGGTAGAAGCACGAAGGAAATGATTAAGATCATAAGGGAGTTTGAAAGCTTGCTTGTGGATTTCGTAAACTTGGGTTCGATATATCCAAGTGTTGTTGTTTGTCATTGTTTGTGGCGAGGAAGTGAAACCCATCATAATGGGAATCCAAAAGAAACTTGATCTTGTTGTTGCCAAGGCCATGTATGTCAAATTGTGTTGATGTAGGTCAAAGTGGGTTTATTTCTTGTCAAGGCTCCTTGCATTTTGTGAGAAATTGAAAAAAAGGAAAGTTCATCAAAATGTGTGTCAATCCTTTGATATTTGGTATTGGGTGAGAGCAAGGTTGGGTTATTTGAGGGTGTTTTTGATTTTGTGAAATATTAAAACCAATAAAACTTGGGAATGGTATGTTCAAGAAAGTAAATTCGGAGAGATTTGATCCCTAAGATGTGTTTTAGAAAGAGCAATCGTAATAGACTATAATGGCAGTGTGTGTATATTCACTTTAAGTGAGATGTTTCTTAAAAGTAGAAGTCGTAGTAAACTATAACTAGTGTGAACCTAGAGCATAATGCACACGTCGAAAAAAAAAAAAAAAAAAAAAGAACGAAAAAATAAAAAAAAAAAAAAAAAAAAAAAAAAAAAAAAAAAAAAAAAAAAAAGTTAGGACAATTAAACAAAAAAAAAAAAAAAAACCAAAAAAAAAAAAAAAAAAAGGTCCGGGCAGTTAAACTCACCAAAAAAAAAAAAAAAAAAACAAAGGTCCGGTCCGGGCAGTGCCCGGAAACTGCCCGAACAGACGGACAGACAGACAGACATGTAAC
>Ga0116229_10006815_pt1 | contig 18295 bp, 16 predicted proteins | sample S1TSphgellanicum_3_FD_87313 | JGI IMG/M metagenome (GOLD analysis project Ga0116229, IMG submission 87313) | Host-associated microbial communities from peat moss isolated from Minnesota, USA - S1T2_Fc - Sphagnum magellanicum MG | ecosystem: Host-associated > Plants > Peat moss > Unclassified... | reverse complement strand
GCCTGCGCACGATACCGGCGGGGCCATCCAGGGCACCCTGGCGGACGGCGTTCTGCAAGGCCATCTGCATGCCGCCGGGTCCGACCTTTCACTGCTGATGCCGGCCTCCGCCCTGGCCTGGCGTGCCGAAGCCCCGTTCACCGCATCCGGCGAACGCATTGAAAGTGCCGCCCTCACGCTTTCGCTCGGCGGCGCTCCTGCATCGGCTAGCTTCACGCTGCAATTGGCACCCCCGACACGGTTCGACGCCCACCTCACCGCGGCCTCGTTGGACCTCGACGGCTGGTCCCGCCTGTTCAGCGGCACATTCGCCGGCTTCGCGCCACCTTCCATCCCCATGCGGCTCGATCTCAGCGCCGGTAGGGGCACGCTGCTTGGCGGCACGCTCGGCGCGCTGAGCGGCCTCCTGGTGTTCGACGGCGAAGAGGCACGGGTTGAAAATATTCAGGCCATGCTCCCCGGCAGCGCCCGGCTGCAATTCTCAGGCAGGATCGAGCGCGGTTCCGGCGGCAAGCTCACCGCTGATGGCCCGGCCAAGCTGGAAGCGCCCGACCTGCATGCCACGCTCGCCTGGCTTCGCCCGATGGCGCCCGCTCTGTTTGCCGCGGTGCCCGATCATGTGCTTCGCAGTGCGAGCTTGACCGGAACGGCGCGCCTCACTCCCGGCCGCCTCTCGGTTTCCGGCATGTCCGGCCAACTCGATAACTCGCTTGTTTCCGGCGGTTTCGATTTCGGTTTTGGGGTTCACCCGACATTCTCGGCCCAAACGCATTTCGATCATGTGTCCATCGACGATTGGCTGCTGGGCGCCCGTTTGCACACAGGCATGCCACTCGACGCTGCCGTAAAACCCTTCACGGCCAACGAAACAAATCTGCGCATCGGCGCCGCAAGCGCGACCTGGCGCGGCAAGGCATTCACCAATGTTCTTCTCGATGCGGCCACCGGAGCTGGCGGTGTGAGGCTCAACCAGGCCACCGCCAGCACGCCTGATTTTACGGTGGCACTCTCCGGCGCACTGGCCTCGGATGGCACATTGTCAGGTTTCCACCTGCACGGAAGCACGCCGGATCTCGCCCGGCTGGTAGCGACGCTTCCGCAAGTCTGGCGGGTGCCGGCCGTTCCGATTCACGCCCCGGCCAGGCTCACGGCCTCCGGCGAAGGTCCGCCCGGCGCTCTTGGCCTGCAAATGCGTGCCGAAACCGGCGACCTGGTTGTGGAGGCCGACCAGCACCGCGACACCGCCTCCGGCGCCGCAGACACGACCCTCACCCTGCGTCATCCCAGCACCTCTTCGCTGCTCGACATGCTCGGCGTGCCAGGCACGAAAGCCTGGCTCGGCGACGGCTCCACGGCGTTCCTGGCCCACCTGCACACGGCGCCCGGTGTTGCCCGCGTCAGCGATTTCACGCTCAACGCCGCAGATCTGCACCTGCGCGGTCATGGTGATGTGTCTTACGCGGGCGCCGCACCTGCCATCAGCCTCGATCTGGACGCCGATCAGCTTGCACTGCCCGGGGTCGATGAACTGCCAAACACAGGCTTGCCTTTCGCTGCCCTGCCGGCGGGCTGGCAAGTCGACGCCAAGCTTTCCGCGTCGAACGTCGAACTTGGCCTCCGCCCCGCCGCGCAAGACCTCTCGGCGGAGATTGCCGCCGCGGAGGATAATGTCGTTATCGACCTGCGGCACGCGATCGTTGCCGGTGGCGTTCTCTCCGCCCAGGCCGCCGCCGATGCAACGCGCGCACCCATGCTGGTGGCGGTCCGCGCCGCGCTCTCGAAAGCGACACTTGCCGGCAAGATCAGCGAGTGGCCGATCGGGGTCACCTCCGGCAACGCTGATCTCGACCTCGACCTCTCATCTCTCGGCGACACCTGGCGGTCCTTGATCGGTGGACTATCCGGCGACGCGCATCTGGCCATCCGCGAGTCGACGCTGACCGGCCTGAGCCTTGCGCATCTGGATCGCGCCTTCGCCGGCCGCACAGCCCCAAGCCGCGCCAGCTTGCTCGATGCCTTGACCACCGGCGAGACCGGCGGCCTTTCCGGCGCGGCCGATATCGCGATCGATCAAGGCCATGCCAGCATCGCCTCTGCGGCGCTCAGCTCGAGCGAAGGCACCGTCTCGGTCGCCGGAAAATTCGCTTTGGCTGACAGCCAGGCCGATCTTACGATCGGTGTCACCCCTTCGTTACAGGGCAGTACCATGTTCGCGATCAGGCTCACCGGCGCCGGCACGAACGTGAAATCGTCTGTCGATCTCGGCAAGTTCGAGCCACGTGCGCGAAGGCCGGAAAGGCGGGCAAGGCATAGGTCCTGAAACGGAACCAAGTCACTTTTGCTCCGCGAAGCGTCACTTTCCGCGACGCGCCAAAAGGAACAAAAGTCTTTTGCTTCTTTTCTTCAGAAAAGAAGGCCTTCCTTCCTATCCGGCCGGAACGGGGGGGCCTTGGCGTTGAACGCAGTGATCTGGAGCATCGCAGCGATTTCGACTGCCGGCGTCATCCTGCGTCCGTTCAAGCTGCCGGAGGCCGTATGGGCCGTTGCCGGCGCTCTGCTATTAGTGGTTGCCGGCCTGCTGCCTGCGCAGGATGCGCTGCGTGGCATCGAGCGCGGAACCGACGTGTATCTGTTTCTGCTCGGCATGATGGTGCTGGCGGAGCTGGCGCGTCTGGAGGGGCTGTTCGATTGGCTTGCGGCGCAGGCCGCCGTTCTAGCGCGCGGATCTGCCTCGCGGCTTTTCACCGTGATCTATCTGGTGGGCACGCTTGTGACGATCTTCCTTTCCAACGATGCGACGGCGGTGGTGCTGACGCCGGCCGTGGCCGCGGTGGCGCGGGCGGCGCGGGCCGAGCAGCCGATGCCGTTCCTGTTGATCTGTGCCTTCATCGCGAACGCGGCTTCGTTCGTGCTGCCGATTTCCAACCCGGCGAACCTGGTGATCTACGGCAGCCACATGCCGCCACTGCTGCAATGGCTGCCTCGCTATGCGCTGCCTTCGCTGGCTTCCATTCTCGCCACCTATGCAGTGCTGCGCCTGACCCAGCGATCGGCTCTTCGCCAGTCCATCGCCGCTTCTGTTGAAACCCATCGTCTGCCGGCGGGCGGAAAGGTGGCGGCCGCCGGCATTGTTGTGACGGCGATCGTGCTGATGGCGGCTTCCGCGCTCGATTGGCAACTTGGCCTGCCCACCTGCATCGCCGGCGCGGTGACCGCGCTTGCGGTCTTGCTGATTTCCCGAGCATCGCCTTGGCCGATGCTGCGTGGGATTTCCTGGGGCATCTTGCCGCTCGTTGCCGGCCTGTTCGTTCTGGTGGAGGCGCTGGAGAAGACAGGCCTGATTACGCGCATCGCGTCTTTGATGCACACCGCCTCGCGGCAATCCGAGGCGGGCGCCGCTTGGGCAGCCGGGCTGATTTTGGCCCTGGCCTGCAATCTGATGAACAACCTGCCGGCCGGGCTGATCGCAGGCACGGCCGTGCAGGTTGCCCACGCCTCGCCGCACACGACCGGGGCGGTGCTGATCGGCGTCGATCTGGGCCCCAATCTTTCTGTCACCGGATCGCTCGCAACTATCCTCTGGCTTTCCGCGCTGCGTCGCGACGGGCAGAGCGTGGGCGCGTGGAGGTTCTTGAAACTTGGCATCGTGATCATGCCCCCGGCCCTGCTGGCGGCGCTGGCCGGGCTGATTTTTGTGCCGTGAGTCACTCATTCCGGGGCTTCTAGCCGCGCGGAGGGGGTGGGCTGCGGAGCAGCCCACCCTACGGTTTGTGGAGAACATACGATGGATTCTGGCTGGCTCTATCCGCTCATCCTGGTTGCCGGCGCGCTGCAGGCCTGGGGGCCGCCGATGAACGGCGCGCTGCGCCAGGCGCTGAGCAATCCGTGGCTTGCCAGCCTGGTGTCGTTCCTGCCGATCGTGGCCCTGCTGACTTGCGTGTTTTTCTGCCAGCCGCGCCCTTTGCCCACATTTGGCGGCATCAGCGCCATGCCCTGGTGGGCGCCGTTGGGCGGGCTGGTTGGCGCCGGCGCCGTGGTCGCCGGTTTGCTGTTCGTGAACAAGGTCGGCGCGGGCCCGTTTGCCGGGCTGACGATCACGGCAAACATTTTAATGTCGCTGGCGGTCGATCATTTCGGCTGGTTCGGGATGCAGCCGCATACGATGAATCCGGGCCGCGCCATCGGGGCGGCCCTGATGACCGGCGGCATCATCCTCATCGCCCGGTTCTAGTGGCATTCCGTCCGGCCTCGCTGGATGCGCTGAATTTCCTACTCGCCGATGTGCGGGGCGCGTTGGGGCCGTATCTCAATGTGTTTCTGGTCACGCAGCAGCATTGGAGCCAGTCGTCCGTAGGGTGGGTGACGACGATCAGCGGGCTGCTGGGGCTTGTGGTGCAGACGCCGATCGGCGCCGCGATCGATGCGACTTACGCCAAGCGCGGGCTTATCGTCGCGGCGCTGGTGGTGCTGGGGGTGGGCGCCGCCGTCATTTACGCGTTGCCTTTGTTCTGGCCGGTGATGATTGCCAATACGTTCATCGCGGTGGTCGGCGACGTGTTCGGCCCGGCCGTATCGGCGCTGACCCTTGGGCTCTATGCCCGCACAGAGATTGCCTGGCGGCTTGGCCGGAACTCCGCTTTCGACCATGCGGGGAATGTGGCGATCGCGGCCGCCGCCGGCCTGATTGGCTGGATGGTTTCGCAACGGGCCGTATTCTTGCTGGTGCCGGTCTGTGCGGCCCTGGCGGCAGCGGCGACCTTGTCGATCCCCGCCGCCGCCATCGATCACGACAGGGCGCGCGGCGCGGATGAGGGCGATGCCGCCGAGCGTACGGCCTCCGAAGGTCTCGGCGTGCTGGTAAAAAACCGTCCGCTGTTGGTTTATGCGATCTGCGCGCTGCTGTTTCATTTCGCCAACGCGCCGCTGCTTCCTTTGGTTGGCCAGAAATTGGCAGCCGTGCACAAGGATATCGCGACCGCGATGATGTCGGCCTGCATCATCGCGGCGCAGCTGATCATGTTGCCGATTGCCCTGGCGGTGGGGCGCTATGCGGACCGCATCGGCCGCAAGCCGATCCTGCTGATCGGTTTTGCTATCCTGCCGATACGTGCGCTGCTCTACACGTTCTCGAGCAATGCCGCCTGGCTGATCGGCGTGCAACTGCTCGACGGCGTCGGCGCCGGCATTTTCGGTGCCATCACGCCGCTGCTGATCGCCGACCTGACGCGCGGCACCGGCCGCTACAATATTGCGCAGGGGGCGGTCGCCACCGCGCAAGGCATCGGCGCGTCGGTGAGCGGATTGGCGGTAGGCGAAATTGTGGATCATTTCGGCTACACGGCCGCGTTCATCGAGAGTGCGGTTGCAGCGGGCGTCGCCTTTGCCGCGCTTGTTGTTGCGATGCCCGAAACCGCCCCCAGGCGTGGTGCAAGCGGAATGATGCCGGCCAAATCCCGTATCTATGAACACGACGCCAGGAAATAAAAGTCTTTTGGTTCTTTTCTTCAGAAAAGAACAAGAGTCTTCTTTTTCTGAAGAAAAAGAAGCAAAAAGACTTTTATTCCTGCGCTTGTAGAATGATCCAGGCAATGGCCCCGATCTTGGGCGCGGTGGTGGCGTAGAACATGCAAGTAGGGTGCGGCATGGAGGGCAAAATGGCAGTGACTGAACAGATGGGCGCGCAGATGGCCGGCAAGGGCGGATTTATCGCTGCCCTGGATCAAAGCGGCGGCTCTTCCCCCGGCGCGCTGCGTCAATACGGCATCACCGAGGATGCCTACCATGGCGACGAAGAGATGTTCCGCCTGATCCACGAGATGCGGGTGCGGATCATCACCGCGCCGGCTTTTTCCGGCGAAAAGGTGATCGGCGCCATCCTGTTCGAAGGCACCATGGACGGGTCGATCGAGGGCAAGCCGGCGCCCTCGTATCTGTGGGAGAACCGCGGGGTCGTGCCCTTCGTGAAAGTCGATAAGGGCCTCGAGGCCGAGGCCGACAAGGTGAGGCTGATGAAGCCGATACCCGGGCTGGACGCGTTGCTTGAGCGTGCGGTGGGCCTCGGCGTGTACGGAACCAAGATGCGCTCGGTGATCGATGGCGCTTCGCCCAGCGGCATCGATGCCATCGTCAAACAGCAATTCGCGATCGGGGCACAGATCGCGTCGCATGGGCTGATGCCGATCATCGAACCGGAAGTCTCCATCAAGGCGCCGGACAAGGCGGCGGCGGAGGCAGTGTTGCGCGATGCGATCCTGGGTCAGCTCGATGCGCTGGAGGGCGGCCGCAAGGTGATGTTGAAACTGACGATTCCGAGCGTGCCCGACCTTTACGCACCGGTGATCGCGCATGAAAGGGTGCAGCGCGTAGTGGCACTCTCGGGCGGGTATTCGCGGCGGCAGGCCTGCCTGGAGCTCGCGAAATGCCACGGCATGATCGCCAGTTTTTCGCGCGCGCTGATCGACGATTTGCGCGCCGCCATGAGCGAGGCGGAATTCGATGCGGCGCTCGGGGAAGCAATCGATGAGATTTATGAGGCGTCGGTGCATAAAATCACGTAGCCCACATCGCGCTTGGGCGATGTGGGTCGTCGCCGGGCGTGTGCTTTGCCCCTCAGGCATCGCCCACGCGCGATGCGGGCTACTTTATGAAGGTGCCGAAGGCGCGGGGGCTGCTGCCGGCGTCGAGCGTGCCGGTGACTTTAAGGCTGGCCGCATCGATAATGCTAAGCGTGTTGCTGTCCCAGTTCGCGACGTAGAGAAATTTCCCGTCCGGGCTGGCCTGCATGCCCTCGGGGTAGTCGCCGACCGGAATGGTGGCCAGTTTCTGCAATGTCGCCAGGTCGAACACGGTGACGGTGCTGGCGAGTTCATTCGTGACGAAACCGTGCGGGCCGTCCAGTGCCACCACGTAAGGGCGCTTGCCGACTTTAATGGCGCCGTCGGGCCGTCGGGCCACTAGGTCCACGACGCTCACCGTATTGCTTTCGACGTCGGCCGTGTAGGCATGCGTGCCGGATGGATCCAAAGCCAGGCCGAAAGGATGGGCGCCGACGGGAACGCGGGCCACCTCCTTCAATCCGGCGGTATCGACCAGGGAGACGGCATTCGATAGCCGGTCTGCCACCACAAGCAGCTTTCCGTCGTTCGTGACGGCAAGGCCGGATGGGGACTGTCCGACCGTGATGCGGCCCATGAGATGGCCGGTGGCGGTGTCGATCACCTCCACCTGGTCGGAATACCAGTCCGCCACATAGACCGGGTTGCCGGAGGGGTGCACGGCGATGCCGAGCGGGCCGCCAGGGGCCGCGAAATGGCCGATGACGCGGCGGGAGGCTGTGTCGATCACGCTGACCTGCTGGATCGAGGGGCTGGTGACGTACGCGCGAGCTCCGTCGCGTGCCATGGCGATGCCGGCGGGCTTGCCGTCAATAGGGAGGGTGGCGACCGTCTTGCGGGTAGCGAGATCGATGACGGTGACGGAATCGCCGTCCTGGTCGGTGATGAAGGCCTCGGCGGCGCGGCCCAAAACCGGGAGCAGAGTGATCGCCGCTGCGGCAATCGCGCGAACTCCCATCCCATGATGGTAGGTCAGGACGCCGATCCGAAGCGGGCTTTGAGGCCGTCAAGGGCCGGCTGCACGAAATCGGTGACGGCCTTCTTCGCGGCGGCTTCGTTGAGGTCGGGAGGCGGGTCGTTGTTGGGATAGCCGCGATAGAAGGCGGTGCGCCACTCCACCTTGGATTTGCCGCCCGGCTCGGCGGTAACCAAGATGTGGGCCGAGAAATCGGCCACCGGCAAAACCTTGACGTCCACATGGGGCAGGAAGGTGCCGTAGGTGAATTTTGCCGCGTCGTAGTCGCTGAGTTCCTCGTCGTGCCATACGCCGCCGCTTTTGAGCGTCACCGTGCGCTTGGCGGTATCGGGGTCGTTGCCGCCTTCGCCTTCCACCTTGGCCACCGCCGGCACCCAGGAGAGGTCGTGGAAATTGCCGATGACGGCCCAGACTTTTGCGGGTGGCGCGTTCACTTCCACCGACAATTCGAGTTTTTGGCGGGTAGGGCCGTGTGCGTAAGCGGGGTACGCGGCCAGGCAGGCCATACTCATCATCGCAAGGCGCCGTGTTGCGTTCATCCTCGATCCTCTAAAACGCCGATCCGGCTTTTGGTGTGGTTGGGTGCGCGCTGCAAACCGCTCAATTGGTCGGTATTGCGGCTTCCATGCGTGCCTTCAGCCCGTCCAGCGCAGGTTGGGTGAGGGCCGAGACCGCCTTGATCGCGGCGGCTTCGTTCAACGCGGGGGGCGGGCCGAAATTCGGGTAGCCGCGGTAAAAGGCGCAGCGCCATTCCACGCGCGAACCGCCATCCGGCTGCGGCAACACCACCAGGATGGAGGAGAAGTTGGTCACCGGGAAAACCTTGACGTCCACATGCGGCAGGAACGTGGCGTAGGTGAAATTTTGCGGCTCGTAGCGCTCCAACTCCTCGTCCGGCAGCACGGCGCCGCTTTTCAGTACCACGGTGCGTTTCGCGTCCGGCAAGTCGCCGCCTGGGCCGCTCGATGTCTCGACCAGCTTGTCCCAGGAGAGGTCATGAAAATGGCCGATCACCGCCCACACCTTGGCCGGCGGGGCGGCGATATGCACGGAGGCGACGTATTTTACCCGCTGTGCATCATGCGCGCGGGCCGGCAGGCTTGACGCGGCAAGTGCCACGAACGCCAGCCATGTTGCTACTTTCCGCATCCTGCGGGTCTCCCCAAAAATCCCGTTGGCGCGTCTCTACGGCGGGTTGGGGGCGCTTGGCGAGAGGGGGGCCGCACTTGACATAAGCCGCGGGGCATTCTTCATACCGCGCTCGCGTGCGGCCGCCGCCCTGGATGCGGGGGTGCCGCAGGGGTGTAGCTCAATTGGCTAGAGCGCCGGTCTCCAAAACCGGAGGCTGGGGGTTCGAGACCCTCCACCCCTGCCACGTTTTTTCTGTGATTCCAGGTTCCGCTAGGTTCGCTCTCTCGCAAGGATGTCCGTCTTGGCTTTTGCCCCTGTCCGTTTTGTCCGAGAAGTCCGCGCCGAGGCCGGGCGGGTCACCTGGCCCAGCCGGCGGGAGACGCTGATGACCACCTTCTTCGTGCTGGTCATGGCGGCGCTGACGGCGGTGTTTTTCTTTGCGGTGGATATGGGCGTGGGCGCGCTGGTGGGCCTGCTCTTCAGCGGCACGAAATAGGATTGTTGGGCACTCATATGGCCAAGCGTTGGTACGTTGTTCACGTTTACTCCGGCTTCGAGAAGAAGATCGCGTCTGCCATCAAGGAGCAGGCCGAGCAGAAAGGTCTTGCCGACCATATCGACGAGGTGCTGGTGCCCTCCGAGGAGGTGGTGGAGGTGCGCCGCGGCCAAAAAATCAATGCGGAGCGCAAATTTTTTCCGGGCTATGTGCTCGTCAAAATGGAACTGACGGATGATGCCTGGCATCTGATCAAGAACACCCCGAAAGTGACGGGCTTTCTCGGCACCAAGCTGCGGCCGACACCGATCAGCGAGGCGGAAGCCGACCGGATCATGAAGCAGGCGCAGGAAGGCGTGGAGCACCCGCGCCGCTCGGTGATCTTCGAGGTGGGCGAACAGGTGCGGGTGGCCGATGGGCCGTTCACCAGCTTCAATGGCACCGTCGAGGAGATCGACGAGGAGAAGGGGCGACTCAAAGTGTCCGTGTCGATCTTTGGCCGCTCGACACCGGTGGAACTGGAATATGGGCAGGTGGAGAAGGTTTAGGTTAAGGAAGAGTCTTCTTTTTCTGAAGAAAAACAAGCAAAAAGACTTTTATTCCTGCGCCCTTGGATGGATCAATATGTACGACCACCCGCCCGGCTTGTGTGGCAGTGGCACGCACAATTTCTGACATCGCGGATGAACGCGGATAAAGGCAGGAGCTGACTGGCTGCCGATCCTTTGGCCTCGAACGAGGGCAACGCGTTAGCATCTGCGTCTATCTGCGGTTTCCCTTCCTTGTTTTTCTTCGGCTGGAGCGGCGTAGGTCGAGAACCTAGGCGCTTACCTTCTTTTTTGCTTATGGCTCCTGCCCGGTAAATTGCTGGGACATAACCTGGTCCACGCTGTTCATCGGCTGGCCAGCAAGGTCGTTGGACCACGTTGCCTCATAAGGCGGGGGAACGGGGGCGGAGAGGCCGATATTGCCGCCGTTGCCGATGACGATGCCGAATATCTGGAAGGTTGGCTCGGTTTGCTGCACTTGTGCGGATTTGACGTCCGCCGACTCGGACGGGACCGTTGGTGCGGCTTGCAACGCAGGCGGCGGGGCTGATTGGGCAAGCACCGGATGCGCGGCGAAAAGGCCTGAAACAAGCCCCAGGCACAGAGTCCAGCGCGATCGTTTGGCCATAATCGTATTCCTGCACGTTTGAAGCGGGCGTGTGCCCGATTCAAGACGTGGGAATGGGTTCGCTGCCCCGCAAGGTCAGGCGGAGGGGGCCACCACCACACAGCCGCCATGGCCGTGCGCCAGTTTCTGGCACGCATGCACCGCGGCCTCGTGGCTCATGCCGGAGAGTCGCGCGCGGTAAAGCGTGGCATGGCCGGATTTGACGCTGGCCACAACCATTTGCGCATGGAGGGTGGCGGTTCGGGCGGCCCCGGCCGCGGCGTGGGCCTGGTTGGCGCTGCTATAGGCGCCGACCTGGATTGCCCAGGCGCTGCCGCCAACATGATGGCCCATCGATTCGCTGGCCATCGCGGGTTCGATCAAATGCAAGCCATGATGGCCGGCCGGCGCGGTGTAGGTCACGCGCATGGCCGGGTGCGATAGCGTCGCCCGCGGCTCCGGCGCTTCGGCCAGTTCCACTGGCGCGGGGGCGGCGTGATTTCTGTGGTGTCGGTCGATCGCGGCATAGCGCACTTGCTTTTCGTGGCCGTGCCGGCTGGTGCGGGAGGCAACCTGCATATGATGGACCACGTAACGCGGGCCGGCGGGGATATTGATGGGCAACTGATTGACCGCGAATTGCTCGGCGGGGGAGCGGCTGTTCGGCCAGATGCCCTGGATATAGGGGCCGATCATCGCGACGTAGCGGCGGGTTTCGGTGGGTAGCGGGCGGTTATGGACGAGATAATCCTCAAGCCGCGCCGGACCGCCATTATAGGCGGCGAGAAAGCCTGGGCTGCCGAATGCGTCGTACATCTCGCGCAGATACGCGGTGCCGGCCAAAATATTGTTCTTGGGGTCGTAGGCATCGTCGCCCAGGTTGTAGCGGGCGCGCACCTCGTCATAGGTTTCGGGCATCAGTTGCATCAGGCCCATGGCGCCGACCGGCGAGGTAGTGAGCACGCCGCTGGGGGTCCATTGCTGACCGGCCGATTCAACGCGCATGACCTCCCTGATCCAGCGCTCCGGCACGTCGTAGCGGCTGGAGGCTTCTTGGATATAGGGGCGCCACGGGTCTTCGGGGGGGCCAGGCGGGGTATAGGCCTGGATGGGTTTGGCACGTTGCAGGTAGCTGGCGGCTTCCTGGGTCGCGGTCATTGGCGGGGCATGGCCGGCGCAGGCGGAGAGAAGGGCGAGTACTGAAACGCAGCCCGCAGCGCGGAAAAGGGGAATAATGTCGCGCGATGAGCGGGAATGAGGGCGTAAGTCCTGTAAGGTCTTGACGTTCATGCGCTGCGGTATCCAAAATCGGTGGCATCGTCATGGCGCATGGAGCCAGCTGGCCCTGCCGCATCCACTTCGTGCACACTGCTGAAGTGAAAACTCAGAGATATTCTGTAACCCATTAACGACTGATGAGACCGTAGGCAAGAAAGTAATCGCCGCGCAACGGGAATTCGGCGGCCAAAGCCGGGTATAGCCTGGCTGGCAAACGATTTCGTGTGGTTGCGGCCGGTGCCGAGATAAGGTACCGGCGGCCCGCGATGGATTCCCTTACCCCAGAAACTCTGCCCCGGTTGCCGGCATCCCACCTGGATATCGGCGCCGATTCCGAGGCCTCGCACCGCGAACGCCAGATTCTTGCCGCCACGGACGTGGCGCGGGGGCTGAAACTGTGGAAGCTCGGCCTGACCCTGGCCTGGCTCGACATCAAGCTGAAATATCGCGGCTCCGTGCTGGGGCCATTCTGGCTGACCATCTCCACCGGCGTGATGGTGGGCGCCATGGGCACGCTCTATGGCACGCTGTTTCACATGGACCTGAAAACCTACCTGCCGTTCCTGGCGCTCTCGCTGGTGCTGTGGAACGCGATCGGCGGGTTGGTGACGGAGGCCTGCATCACCTTCACCCAGTCGGAAACCACTATACGCGCGATCCGCATGCCCTTCTTCCTGCATGCCTTTCGCGTGGTTATCCGCAACCTGATTTCCTTGGCGCACAACCTGCCGGTGATTGTGCTGGTATTCGCGATCTTCGCCATTTGGCCGGGGGTCCACGCCTCTCTCGCCCTGCCTGGGTTCGCGATATGGCTGGTTGATGGTTTCGCAGCCTGCCTGCTGCTGGGCTCGTTTTGCGCCCGGTTCCGAGACATTCCGCCGATCGTCGGCAGCGTGATGCAGATCGCGTTTTTCGTGACGCCGGTGGTATGGCGGCCTGAGCAGCTTGGCAGACACAATTGGTGGCTGCCGTTCAATCCGTTCGATGCTCTGCTGGAGGTTGTGCGCGAGCCGCTTCTGGGCAACATTCCCGATGTCAACACATGGGCCCTCGCATTGGGCTATAGCCTGGCGTTCTGCGCCGGCGCCTGGGCGCTTTTTTCCCGCGTGCGCGGCCGCCTGGCCTACTGGATGTAATGCGCCATGGCTCATATCCGGGTCGAAAATGTTTCCGTCGATTTTCCGCTGTTCCATGGCAGCGCGCGCAGCCTGAAGAAAACCGTGTTCGCCGCGGCCTCCGGCCGGCTGGGCGAGGATCGGCGCCACCGCCGGGTGGTCCAGGCGCTGCGCTCGGTGCATATCGACCTGAAAACCGGTGACCGGCTGGGCCTGATCGGCACCAACGGCGCCGGCAAGACCACGCTGCTGCGCGCCATTGCCGGCATTTATGAACCCACAGTTGGGCGGATCCGGGTGGAGGGCAGCCTGAATGCGCTGCTCGATCCCATGCTGGGCATGACGCCGGACCTGACGGGCCGCGAGAACATCATGCTGCGCGGCCTGTATAACGGTTTCAGCAAGCCGCAGATCGCGGCGCTTGAAAACGACGTGCAGGAGTTCGCCGAGCTGGGCGAATTCCTCGACCTGCCGGTGCGCTTCTATAGTTCCGGTATGGTGGTGCGGCTAGGCTTCGCGCTGGCCACCGCCATACGCCCGCAGGTTCTGCTGATGGATGAGTGGTTTCTGGCCGGCGACGCGAGTTTTCTCGCCAAGGCGCGGGCACGGCTGGAAAATGTTGTGCGCGGTGCGGATATTCTGGTTCTCTCCTCGCATCTGATACCGACCGTGCTGGAATGGTGCACACGGGTGATCTGGATGGATCACGGCCGCGTGCATATGGACGGTGCGCCGGCGGAGGTTATGCAAACCTACCTGGCGGGGACCGCACCGCCGATTTGAGGGTCTTGGGACATGCCGGGTGCAGAGGGTCCAATGGCTGAAAACCTCACCGGCCTTTGGCATGGCCAATACAGCTACCCCAGTGCAACGCACGCCCCAGTCCCGTTCACAGCGAACCTGATCGAGGCGGAGGGCGCGATCGGTGGCTCGATCACCGAGCGGGCTGTCGTCGGCAAGGCCGTAAGCCGCACCCTGTATGCCACGATCGCCGGCAGGCGTAGCGGCGGTGCTGTGAGCTTCATGAAACAATACGAGGCTCAGTGCGGCCCATATACCAGCGTGGCGTATTACGGCGCACTGAGCGGCGACGGGCTGGAGATCGACGGCGAGTGGATTGCCTCGGGCTGGTCTGGCCGGTTCCTGATGATCAGGGCGAGCGGGTTGAAGAGCATTGCGCGGAAGACAATAGAAGCGAAGGTTTAAACAATTGCCCAAATTCGGTCAGTCCCAGCCGTTCAAGCGCGTGGAAGATCAAAGGCTGCTGGTCGGCCGCGGCCGCTATACCGACGACATCAATCTGCCCGGCCAGTTGCACGCCGTCGTTCTCCGGAGCCCGCATGCAAATGCGGGCATCACACGTATCGATGTTGAAGCTGCCTCCGCCATCGAGGGTGTGCGCCTGATCCTGACCGCGGCCGATCTCGCCGCCGACAAATTGGGCGGCATTTCCTGCACTCTGCCGCTCCCCAATATCGACGGTTCGCCGCGCCACGATCCTCCGCGCCCGGTGCTTGCCGAAGGGTTTGTGCGCCATGTAGGCGATCCGGTTGCGTTTATTGTCGCCGATACGCTGCATAAGGCGCGCGATGCCGCCGAGGCGATCGAGGTGGAGTACGACCAGCTTCCGGCCGTGGGCGATCTGCAGGCCGCCATCGCGCCTGGCGCCCCTACCGTGTGGCCGGACGCGGCCGGGAATGTGTGTTTCAACTGGGGCATCGGCGATGCCGCGGCGACGGATGCGCTGTTTGCCGGAGCGGCGCACATCACCCGGCTGAAGATCGTGAACAACCGTATTGTTGTGGCCAGCATGGAGCCGCGCGCCGCGATCGGGGAATATGCCGATGGCCGCTATACGCTGACCAGCAATACGCAGGGCGGCTGGTCTTTGAAGAACGTGCTGGCGACGCGGGTGTTGAATATCGACCCTGCGTTGCTGCGGGTGGTGACGCCGGATGTGGGCGGCGGGTTCGGGATGAAGGCTTTTATTTATCCCGAGCAGGCGCTGGTGCTGGTGGCGGCGAAAAAGCTTGGCGCGCCGGTGAAATGGATGTCCACGCGGAGCGAGGCGTTCCTTTCCGACACGCATGGGCGCGACAATCTGGCCGAGGCGGAACTGGCGCTGGATGCGGACGGGGTTTTTCTGGCGCTGCGGCTGCACACCTACGCGAATATGGGCGCCTATCTTTCGATGTACGGGCCGTTCATCCCGACGGTTGCCGCGAGCGGCGTGCTCGCCGGGGTGTACGGGTTCAAGGCCATCCGGTCGGAAGTGACAGGCGTTTATACGCACACGGTGCCGATCGATGCGTATCGCGGGGCGGGGCGGCCTGAATCCAATTATGTGGTGGAGCGGCTGATCGATACCGCGGCGCGGGAACTCGGCCTCGATCCGGCGGAGCTGCGGCGGCGGAACATGGTGCCCCCTTCCGCGATGCCGTACACCACTCCCGTAGGCAAGGTTTACGATAGCGGCGAGTTTGAGAAGATTCTCGATATCGCATTGCAGAAATTCGGGTGGTCCGGGTTTGCCGGCCGCCGCGCCGAGAGCGAGGCGCGGGGGCGGCGGCGCGGTATCGGGATGTCATATTATCTGGAGGCGACAGGTGGCGGCCCGGTGGAGCGGGCGGAGGTGCGCTTTGCTGCCGACGGCAAGGTGGATGTTTCGGTAGGCACCCAGTCCAACGGGCAGGGGCATGAGACCGCCTATGTGATGCTGGTGGCTGACCGGCTGGGGATTGCGCCTGAAAATATTCGCGTAATTCAGGGCGATACCGACAGCATTCCGCAGGGCGGCGGCACCGGCGGGGCGCGCAGCCTGTATTCGCAGGGCACCGCGATTTACGCGACCGCTGCGGCCATTATCGGCAAGGGCAAGGTGCTGGCGGCCGAGATACTGGAGGCCTCGGCGGAGAGCGTTGTGTTTGCCGATGGGTATTTCAACGTCAGCGGCACCAATCGAGGCATCGATATTCTGGAGCTTGCCCGGCGGCTCCGCGAACGGGATGGCGCCAGCCCGCTGGATACCGCGGAAGTGGCGTCCATCCCCGCGCATACTTTCCCGAATGGCTGCCACATGGTGGAAGTGGAGATCGATCCGGAGACCGGCAGTGTTGTGATCCTGCGGTATCTGGTGGTGGACGATGTGGGCCATGCGATCAATCCGATGATCGTGCGCGGCCAGGTGCATGGCGGCGTAGCCCAGGGTTTTGGGCAGGCGATCTGCGAGCGCACCTCCTACGATCCCGAAACGGCTCAGCTTCTGGCGGGCAGTTTCATGGATTACGCGCTGCCGCGGGCGAGCGATCTGCCCGATTTCGAGGTGGAGCTGGTTGAGGTTCCGTGTTCGACCAATCCGCTGGGCGTGAAGGGCGCGGGTGAGGCGGGCACGGTGGGCAGCCCGCCGGCGATCATGAACGCGATTGTCGATGCGCTGGGGGGACGGCCGATTGATATGCCGGCGACGCCGGAGCGGGTTTGGGAGGCGCTGCGGGCGGCGTAAGGAAGGAAGAAGTTCTTTTCTGAAAAAAAGAACCAAAAAACTTTTATTTCTCCGCTGTTGCCACGATTGAGGCCATGCCCTGTAGGGTGGTGCAGGCGCAGAAATAAAAGTCTTTTGGTTCTTTTCTTCAGAAAAGAACATCCTTCCTTGCTTAGCCCCCCCAGGTAACCGCCGCGCGCGCAGTAGCGAAGCACTCACTGGCATGATGCCAGGAGACGACGAATGAGACGTTTTAAGATTTCCGCAGCCGGCGTTTTGGCGGCACTTGGATTGGCAGGCACCGCTGTGGCGGCCGAGCCGCCCCGGAATGTGGTATATGTAGAAAGCAACAATACGATTGCCGGCCAGAATTCGATATTGGCCTATCACCGCAATACGGATGGCAGCCTCACCGCGTTGCCGGGTTCCCCGTTTCTCACCGGCGGCACTGGCTGGTTCGATCCGACCTATGCGGTGGGCCCGTTCGACGGCGATAATATATTCGTGGCTGATCCGCTCACCAATATCCTCTATGTGCCGAATGGCCATTCCGACACCATTGCCGCATTGCGTATGAAGGTAGATGGCAGCCTCGCGCCGATCAACGGCTCACCTTTCGCGACCGCCGGCAACACGCCCGACACGCTGGCGATCAGCGGCCGCACGCTCACGATCGTGAATAATGCGCAAGATCCGCTGCAGGCCGGCCCCAAGGTTGTCAGCAGCTACACCACCGGCCGCCTCGGCGCCGCCGGGGCATATCTGGAGCAGGCTGTGGATACACAGTCCCGACCGCAGACAACGGTGCCTTCAGAGGTTTTGGTTGTACCGAACTCATCCTTCGTATTGGCCAACGAAATCGGCACCGACAGCATCACGAGTTACCAGCGCGGTCCGCACGGCGGATTTGACCTTGTCGAGCGGGTAACTCCGCCGCAGGAACGTGGCGAGGCCGCACAGCCGGCGTCGATTGGTCTTGCGATCAATCCGGTGGCGCCATTCGTTTATGAGGGGTTGCCCAATGTAGGGCGGGTTGCGGTGTGGCATCTCGCGGCGAATGGCCGGCTCAGCTTTGTGCGCAGCGTGCCGAGCAGCGGCGTTGCGCCGTGCTGGATTCGGTTCAGCAAGAACGGCCAACGCATGTATGTGGTGAACACGGTAGACGATTCGATTTCCACCTATGATGCGACCGACCCTGCCAAACCCGTGGAAATTCAGCATCTGAAGCTGAACAACGCGGGTGGATTCAGCAGCGAGTTTTCGCTCTCGCCTGACGAGCGCTTTCTGTATTCGCTGGAGGAGGAAGGCACGCCGGCGCAGGCTGGCAAGAGCAACAAGCTGCATGCGCTGTCGGTTTCTCCGGCCGACGGAACGTTGACGGAGCTTGCCAGTTCACCGACACAGTTGCCTGTGCCGGCCGGCAATCGTCCGCAGGGTGTTCTGGTTTATTGATGCAGAATGCGGGCCTGGGAGATATCCCAGGCCCGCTACCTTCTCCGCCGCCCCCACACTTGAAGCGATGGCGCCGCTTTGGAAACCGATGGGCCGCAAGCAGGTCACCCTTGCCGTTCAATAATCGAACCCATACGACAACCCAATCGTCGATCCCGGATCGTTATCCGGCGTGGCGCCCTGCACGCTGCCGCCCCCCGTCGCAATCTGCGATGTAATTTTCAGCCGCTTCGTCAAATCAACCTGCACCTCCGCCGCCGTCCCGCCCGACGTGTTCTGCTTGCCCCCCACATATACCCCGCGCGCCACGTAACGCCCCGCTTCTACCGTTGCGCCGTTTGTTGTGCCGGCGGCGCTGCCGACCGATAGGCGGTCCAGCCCCAACCCCTTGCGAACGGCGGCCAGTGGGTCGCCGCCGCTGCCGGTGACGCCGGAGAGTTCGGCCAGCGCCGCGGCGATTTCGGCGATCTGGATGGTGGAGAGATCCTTTACGCTTTGGCCGAAAAGGAGGTGGGACAAAACTTCGTCCTGCGGGAGGTCGGGCACGCTGGAGAGGGTGATTTTGGGGGCGTCGGCGTAGCCGCCTACCGTCAGCGT
>Ga0116229_10006813_pt1 | contig 18298 bp, 19 predicted proteins | sample S1TSphgellanicum_3_FD_87313 | JGI IMG/M metagenome (GOLD analysis project Ga0116229, IMG submission 87313) | Host-associated microbial communities from peat moss isolated from Minnesota, USA - S1T2_Fc - Sphagnum magellanicum MG | ecosystem: Host-associated > Plants > Peat moss > Unclassified... | reverse complement strand
CTTCAAACCGCTTATCCGCATCGGTTTGGGCGGCGTGGCTCGGCGATGGGGTGATGACAAGGGCCGCCCAAAGCGAAACCAAGCCGTATTGTAGGGCTGATCGCATTCCGAAAGCCCCCAAGCTAATGCGAAAAAAAGAGGTCAATCGGAAAATAGCTTGGTGTTCGCGAATTTTCCAGCGAAAAACAGGGCGCGAACCTTGACGCGCCTGAGGACCAAATGCCGGATATAAGCCGCCGCACCGCCGGGCAGTTATTAGCCGCCGCGGCCACGGTCTCATCCCCCACGCGTCTCCGCGCGGCCACGGCTAGCCCTTCGTCCCGGCCGAACATCATCCTCGTCATTGTTGACGACCTTCGATGGGATGAGTTCGGCTTGGCGGGACACCCTTATCTTGAAACGCCGAACATCGACCGCATCGGCCGAGAGGGGGTGATGTTCACCCAGGCCATTCACGCCACGCCCCTATGCTCTCCCAATCGGGCGAACATCCTGACGGGGCAGTTCGCCTCGCGTCATGGGATCATCGGCAACGAAGCCCGGGATGAATTAAGCCATCGGCTGAAGACCTTCCCCATCGCCTTGAACAAGGCCGGATATCGCACGGGCCATATCGGCAAGTGGCACATGGGCAACGACCCGACGCCGCGTCCCGGATTTGATTACTGGGTCAGCTTTCCGGGACAGGGAAAAATAATTGATCCCGAACTCTACGAAGATGGCGCTCTCAAAACGACACCTGGCTATGTCACCGATCTTTTGAGCGACAGAGCCGTGGGCTTCATCCGCGAACACGCGAAAGGCGACGCACCCTTCTTTCTGAACTTGGCCCATAAGGCCATTCATCCGGATCTGATCCAGCGCAACGACGGGTCTATCGATATCGGCCACGGCGTTCGGTTCATCCCCGCCGCGCGACACGAGGGGCGATACAAGGACAAGATCTTTCCGCGCCGCAGAAACTACCTCTCGCCCATGAAGTTGGCCGTGGGAAATGGCATGATGCGTCACCTCCTGGAGCGGAAGGACTCGCCCGCCGAATTCGCCAAATGGCATGGGATACTCGACCTCAGCACCTCGGAGGAGACGATCCGGGAGCGGGAAGAAATGCTTCTCTCCATAGACGAGGGGCTCGGGCGCATCATCGAGGCGCTGGAAGCGGCGGAAAAGCTTGACGACACCGTCATCATCTTGACCAGCGATAACGGCTATTTCTACGGCGAGCACGGTTTGAGCGTAGAGCGCCGGATGCCCTATGAGGAAGGGATCCTTTCACCGCTGCTCATCCGATATCCGCCGATCATCAGGCCGGGCGCGAAGGTCGAGACCCTCGTTTCAAGCATCGATATCGCCCCGACCATTCTCGATCTGGCCAAGGCGCCCATCGGGTCTCATGTCCAAGGGCGGTCGTTCCTGTCCGCCCTGCGCGCGCCGCGCACGGGAACGCGGGATGAAGCCTATATTGAATACAATGGAGACGAGGCCTGGGACTGGGTCGACGACGCGGCTTATCGCGCTGTTCGCACCAACCGCTACAAGTTCATCCACTGGGTTCAGCACCCTGAATATAATGAGCTTTATGATCTCCTACATGATCCATGGGAAGAGAATAACGTTCTTCAAGACGCTAAATACAACAGGATCGCGAAGTCGTTAAGGGCCTCACTCGGGAGACTTACATTAGAAGCAATGGGTCTTGCCTGATGGGGTCTGAGGTCGCGTCAACCTCACGCGCGCGGTCAGGGCCCCGGTGCGCTCGACCGCCGCGAAGGCGCAGGACCCTGCGACTTAGGCCCTGGAGGTGTTTTTGAGACGGATCGTTGTCGCTACAGCCGCTGCGGCCCTCTGGCTCCTCGCAGCCGGCGCGGCGCCGTGTCAGCCGCAACCCGCGCCCAGCATCGCGCAACCCGGCCCGCGCCCGCTTTACGCCTATCGCGAAGTCATGATCCCCATGCGGGACGGCGTGCGCCTACAAACCGTGATCATGGTCCCGCTTAACGCCTCGGGACCGCTGCCGATCCTGCTGCGACGCACGCCCTATGGCGTACCCGGCGCGGCCTATACGCAAATTCCTGACGACCTGACGGCCTTAGCGGCCGATAGCTACATCCTTGTGGTCCAGAATATCCGCGGCAGGTTCAAATCCGAGGGCGTGTTCAGTCTCTCGGAGGACTCCAAGGTGACGCCCGGCCAGGGCACCATCGAGACCCGCGACGGCTATGACACCGTCGACTGGCTGGTGAAGAACGTGCCCGAGAGCAACGGCCGCGTCGGGGCCTATGGCGTCTCCTACAACGGCTATACGGCCGCGGCGATGCTTCTGGCGCCTCACCCTGCTCTTAAGGCCGTCAGCGAGCAGGCTTCCCCGGCGGACCAATGGATGAACGACGACGACCATCGCTACGGCGCCCTGAGGCTGAGCTACGAGTTCGAGTACGCGGTTCTAGAGGAGGCGGATAAGGGAGCTAACACCCATTACGCCTTCGACAAGTGGGACACCTATGACTGGTACCTGGGGGCAGGTTCTCTCTCCGAGATGAGTCGCCAAAACTTCAGAGGTAAGCTGCGCTATTTGAATGAAGCCGTCGCGCATCCCGATTACGACGCCTTTTGGAAGAGTCAGGCGTGGGTTGACGCGTTGCATCGCTCTGCTGTTCCCAACCTGAACGTGGCAGGGTTCTGGGACCAGGAGGATCCCTGGGGGCCCTGGCAAATCTTTCGCCACGCCGAAGAGGATGATCCACTTCACACCAACCTAATCGTGGCGGGTCCGTGGTTCCACGGGGGCTGGCGGCGGAACGTGTCCGCCCTTGGCCCCATGCCCCTCGGTCAAGATACGAGCCAAGCCTATCGGCAAATGATCGAGGCGCCGTTCTTCGCCTATTGGCTCCACGATAAGGGGACCAAGCCCGATTGGTCCGCCACGATGTTCGAGACTGGGAGTAATCAGTGGCGATCCTATAAGGCATGGCCGCCCGCCTCGAAGGCGACCAACCTCTATTTTCATAGCGACGGGAGCCTGAGCTTCGCTCCGCCCGGCGCCGACGAAAAGGGCGCGCACCGCGACTATGTCTCTGATCCCGCCAATCCCGTGCCCTATCGGCAGCGTCCGATTTCACCGACCTATCCGGCGGGCGACTGGCGAACCTGGGAATCCGCAGACCAGCGTTTCGTCGATCATCGGCCCGATGTTTTGACCTATGTCAGCGCGCCTTTGACAGAGGACATAACCGTGGCGGGCGCCGTCTCGGCCGAGATTTTCGCCGCGACCTCCGGCACGGACGGCGACATCATCGTCAAGCTCATCGATGTGTTCCCCGATAACGCGCAAGCGCCCCCGTGGGCCGCCGATGTCGGTCCGGAGCCGGGCAGGTTCGCCCAGTCGGAAAATGGCTATGAACTGCCCATCGCCATGGAGGTTCACCGTGGGCGTTACCTCTCCAGCTTCGAAACCCCCAAGGCTTTGGTCCCCAACAAGTCGATGAAATGGGATATCCCCCTCCGGGACCGCGATCACGTGTTCCGCGCCGGTCACAAAATCATGGTGCAGATTCAGTCTACCTGGTTTCCCCTCATTGACCGCAACCCTCAATCCTTCGTCCCCAACATCTATGAGGCCAAGGCTAGCGACTATGTTGCGGAGAGAGAGACGATTTATTCGACCCCCGACAAGGCCTCGCACATCCTGCTGCCGATTGTGTCGTCGGCAGAATAGCGACTTTGTCCGCAGTCGCTTTCGCGAAGACGCTGTCGTTCCGAAGGCGCATCGGGTGAGCGCGACGGCCGTCAATTTGGTTGCGACACGGACGCACTTGAAAAACGTGCCGCACGGTCGGGCTCGATTGGCGCCTGCATATCGACGCGCTGCGGGTCATCGCAAGAGTATCGACGAGTGGGTTTTCAGCTTCGGTCTCGAACTCCATCGACGATGAGCGCGGGACAGCGTTCTAAGCCCTCGAGCGTTATTTCGAGCGCGGGTAGTGTTTGACCCACGATCTCCTGCCGGAAAACCCATAAGCACGGCCGAGACGCTGATGCATGGGAATGCGCCCACCGGCCGTGACGCTCCCGGGACACGCCAGGTGGCGCTGGGGGATTTCAAGAGCAAGGTCGTTCAGATTTTCGGCATCCTGCGGGCGATCGTGCCGAATGTAGATGAGGTCGATGATGGCGCTACGCTGGAGAGCGCGGCCGTCGACGTAGATTGCCGCTCCGCGATGAATGTCTCTGTCGCCACGGCGCCCAACCGCATGTGGCTCCTTATCTCGTCACGCATCCGTTCAAGATCAGGGCCGAGAGCAGCCTCGATATAGCTCTCATGGCTATCGCGCCTGGGACCGCGTCGTTGATGGGCCAAGTGGTGGGCGGACCAGTATATTTGGAGCTTACCGCTCAATCTGTTCCATGCGTCCAATAAGAGACCGTGCTTGGAGGCCTCATAAACCAGTGAATGCAGGGCCAACTCGCTGCTGATGCAGGCGATTTCGTCTTCCCGTTCGATCGCACGCGACAGACTAGTGTGGCGGCGTATTAACTCCCGCCTAAATGACTTGTCGCGGCGTTGCCAAATGAGTTCAAAAGCAAAAATTTCCAGCGCTGTTCTAAGAGAATATATCTCCCGAACGGCCTCCACGGTAAGATCAACGACGTGCGTGCCGGTGAAGGGGATTTGTACGAGAAGTCCCTCATCAATGAGTTGCCGGATCGCTTCCCGCAAAGGGCCGCGGCTAACGCCGAACTGTTGCGCCAGGGATGTTTCGACAATGGCGGCTCCAGGGGCAATTTCGCCCTTGAGGATCGCATCGCGCATCTGGTCCGCGATCTGAGCGCCGAGCGTCAGCTTCTCAAGTTTGAGGATCATAGGATGACAGCACTCAAATGTGTCATGCCGTGCTCGGACCTGGATTGATCTGATGGGAAGCCGTTGTTGGACGGCGCATCAATCCCGTATTGACCAACTGATTGTGATAAATAACCTTGGTCATACTAACTCTTGGACGCCCACCTGGTCATTTGATCTTGATATGCTTTGGAGATATAGATCACTTATTGTCTGGGTGACGGGGCCGGGGCGCCCGTTGCCAATAGCTCGCCCATCAATGGCGACCACAGGGGTCACGCCCCCAAGCGTGCCGGTCACAAAGGCCTCGTGCGCGGCGTAGGTCTCGGCAAGCGTGAAGTCCTTCTCCATGGCAGTCCCCATATGTCGGCCGAAGAGCGAAATTATTTTCTGACGCGTGATCCCCTTGAAGTTGTAGGCGCCGGTGGAGGTCCAAAGCTCGGCCCCCCGCACGATAAAGAAATTCGTTGAATTGCAGCTCGCCACGAAGCCTCTCGGGTCTAGCATCAGCGCTTCATCGCAACCGGCGTTAATGGCCTGGAGGAGGGCTTGAATGAAATTCAGCCGGCTGTGGGAGTTGAGGCGCAGGTCGAAGACGTCTGGACCGCTACATCGGATGGTTGAGGTCAGAAGGCGCAAGCCCGTCTCGGCGATCGCCGGATTGGGGGTCTTGTATTCCGCAACGATGACCACTGTGGGCCGGCCCAGGGCGAACCTGGGATCCTGATTAGGGGTCTTTTTCGTGCCGCGCGTCACCATAAGGCGAATATGCACGCCATCTCGCATCTGATTGCGATTGAGCGTGGCGTGGATGGCCTCGGCGATCTCAGTCTTGCTGAGGCCGATATCCATGTGAATGGCGCCAGCCCCTTCAAACAGGCGATCCATATGCTCCGCGAGGGCGACGATCTCTCCGCGAACCAGACGCAGGCCTTCCCAAACGCCGTCGCCGAGCACGAAACCGGAGTCAAATATGGAAACCTTGGCTTGGTCGCGAAGAACAAAAGCGCCGTTCACATAGACGAGCACCGCCTCATTCCGCGGGTCTTCCACATAGCCCTGGGCGCTTCGGCTCAGATTTTCGGAATCCTGCATTTGACGCTGTCTTCCCGAAAATATTCGCAACCGGACACAAGCCCACTTTCATTTTGAAAAGCACCCGCCGATTGTCGACAATCAATCAGTTATGCGCCTTCTTTGCAATACACTCTCGGGGTGTTGTCCGCCCAAATTGGCCGGGGGTAGGGGGGGGCGGCCAGCGGGCCTGTGGCCCGCTCGACCGCCCGTTTCGACGATCGATGAAGTCCTCTTTGAGCCCCGGTCGGACCTCTAGCGGCTAAGCTGGCTAGACGCCCGACAGCGGACCTTCCCGATGTCAGCTAAGAGCGCTTATTAGACGGTGCGAGGCGTCGCTTCCAACACCTCGACGAGCAGCTGCAAGGTGGCTTCGGCGAAGGCCCACATGTTGGCGACACGATCTTCGGAGCCGGTTCGGAGCGTCCGCGCGACACTCACGGCGCCGACCACCGCCATGCAGGTGTGTCCGGCCGGGTCGCCGTAGCTGTTGCCTGTGGACCGGCTGCGCCGGTCTCCGCCAAGCCCCACGCGATGCGACCATGGCGGGCGCGGATTTCGGCCGCCAGCAACAGAGCGTAGGGCTCGGAACTGGACCGAACGCCGTCTTCGCGCATCTTGTCTGTGGAAATGCCGATCAGGCCGCGGATCGCGCGCGCGGAATAGGGGACGGCGCCCCCCGCGAAATAGGCTGAGGCGCCTGGGACAGCGAGCAGGCTTGCGGAGATCAATCCGCCGGCGGAGGTCTCGCCAACCGCGACTTTCTCGCCGCGTGCAAGAAGCAGCTCGCCGGCGCGTTGGCCGAGGGTCAGAAGATCGCGCATCAAAGGCAAATGGCCGGTTTAGGCATGCCTTCGCAAGCATGAGCGAATGCAAAAGGGCCGTCCGCTCGTCGCGCGGACCTGGGCGCGGGATTTCAGGGCTTACTCAGTGGAGGTTTGGACCCGAGGACCATAAATCGTCAGGAGCGCTTCGACGGCGCTTGCGGCGGCGTCTTCAATCTTTCGCAGCGGCTCAGCGCCATAGAGACACGGCTCCAGCATGCCGCACTCGAGCAGACCCTGGAAGTGCAACGCCGCGACGGCGGGGTCGCCGGGCCTCAGCACGCCGCCGGCCATAAGGCGCCCGAGATAGTCAGCGACCTTCGCCCAGGCGCGACGCTCTCCGCGATCGTAGAGAATCTTTCCAAAGCTTGAGTTTTGGCCCTGGGAGATCGCCGTCCGCTTGTTGGCGACGACCTGAGGGGAGGTGATCACTTTAAGGTAGGATAATCCAAATTCAATGAGAACGACTGAGACATCTGTTCTCGAAGGGTCCAATATCAGCATTATTTCCGAAGCTTGGGTGCTGATAGCCTCCAGCATGGTTTCTGCATAGAGTTCATCTTTTGATTTGAAATAATTGTAGAGGGTCGCCTTTGACCCGCCGGCGCGCTGCGAGATTTCAGACATGCTGGCTCGCTCATAGCCGACCTCTCTGAACACGCTCAGCGCCGCCTTGATGAACGCGGCCCGGCGATCGTCGGTCTTCGTGCGCATCCGCTCATCCTAAATTGGACCGAACCGTACAGTTATACGTTGACAGCCGCAAGGCGTAGAGGTTAACTGAACCGTACAGTATATTTAAGGATGATGAACTATGAGCCGATCCCCTCCCGGAGTTTCCCGACGCGGCCTCGTCCGTCATGGGTTGATATGGGCGGGCGGTGGCGCGCTCATCGGGACGGGACTGGCGGCGCCCGCCGCGTCGGCGCAGGGCGCGAAATTGGCGCCCGCCGTCGCCCACTACCAGGAAACCCCGAAAGGCAAGGCGGAGTGCGACACCTGCGCGTCCTTCCTCGCGCCATCCGGCTGCAAGCTGGTGACGGGCAAGATCAGCCCGTCCGGCTGGTGCATGCTTTATGCGGCCAAACACTAGGGTCCGAACGAAGAAGGGCCGCGCGCGGAGATCGCCCCCGCAGCGCTCAGGGAGCCTCAGGTGATGACCGGGCCATTCTCGCGGGCGCGCGGATCAACGCTCTATCTTTCCGCTCTAGCCGCCCTGGCGATGGGCGGCTTGGCGCTGGTCGTGTTGGCGGTCGGCGACCTCAAGAGCGCAGAGGCGCTGCCGAGCTTCGCTCGCCAGACCGGACAGCAGTGCGTCGCCTGCCATAACGGCTTTCCCGAACTCACGCCTTACGGCCGGCAATTCAAGCTCAACGGCTATACGTTCAGCGGCGGTGACGCGCCGGCCTTGCCGATCGCGGGGCTGATCATAAACAGCTTCACCCACACTTCGAAGGACCTGCCCGAACCGGCCCTGCCGACCAGTTCGCGCAACAACAACCTCGATCTGGACGCCGTCAATCTCTACTTCGCGGGCAAGATTACCTCCAATGTCGGCGCCTTCGCCCAGGCGCTTTGGAGTCCGCTGACGCGCCGGTCCCAGCTCTTCACCACCGATATTCGTTACGCCGACAGCACAGAACTCTTCGGCAAGGATATGACCTTCGGCCTTAGCGTGAACAACAACCCCGGGGTCACCGATCCCTGGAACACCGGCCAATCCTTCTGGAGCTATCCCTATGAGAACAGCCATGTGCTGATCCCGCCCTTGGCCAGCACGGCCGTTCAGGGCCGCTACGCCCTACAGGTGGTCGGCGGGACCGGCTACGTTTCCTGGAACCAGTGGCTCTACGCGGCGGCGGGCGTCTATGGCGGCGTCGATCCCAGCACGCTGGACGCGCTCGGGATCAATATCCGGGGCCTCAGCCCCGTCGACGGCGCCGCCCCCTACTGGCGTCTGGCGGTCGAGCCGGCCTGGGGCCACAGCACCCTGGAGCTCGGAACTTTCGGCATGGCGCTGTCGTCAGACCCGCATCGGCTGACCTCCGCCGGGACCGACAAGACGGTCGATGTCGGGCTCGACACCGAATACCAGTACCTAGCGGACCGCCACAGCCTGTCCCTGATGGGCAGCTATATCCACGAGCGCACCACGCAGAGCGCCAGCCGGGCGCTTGGATTCGCCACGAGCGCCCACGACGAACTGAACGCGGTGAACGTCAAAGGCACCTACAATTACGATCAGACCTACGGGGCCAACCTCGGCTATTTCCGCACCGGCGGATCACGGGACTTATTGCTCTACGGCGCCGCCGCCAACGGCAGCCCCAACACCTCAGGGTGGATCGGCGAGCTCGACTACTATCCCTTCAGCCGCGGCGGTCCCAGCTTCTGGACCACGCTCAACTTCAAGTTTGGCCTGCAATACACCGCCTACACCCGCTTCGACGGGGGTGCGAGCAACTACGACGGCCTCGGCCGCCGGGCAGGGGATAACAACACCCTCTTCCTCTACTCCTGGACCATCTTCTAGCCGCCCTCGGAGGTCGCATGGCTGAAGCCCGAATCCGTCGGCGAGACCTAGCGCGACGCCTCGCCGGCGTCGCCGCCTTGTCCGGCCTCTCCGCCCTGATCGGGTGCGACACGCCCCGACACGGGAGCATGCCGATCGTCGATGGCGTGCAAAGCCAGGCGGCGGCCAAGCTGCACACCTGCGCCGCCTGCCACGGACGTCAGGGCGTGAGCCGGGCCGAGATCTTCCCCAATCTGGCTGGGCAACAGAAGGACTACATCATCGCTCAGTTGACCGCCTTTCGCGACCGCACGCGCCAGGATCGGGACGCCAAGGCCTATATGTGGGGCTTCGCCGTCCGGCTCGATCCCATGACCATGCAGGACTTCGCCGCCTATTACGCCGCGCAAAAACCGGCACGCCCCGCCGCTGGCGACAAGGCGGAGATCGCCGTGGGCGAAGCGATCTACAAGACCGGCGTCGCCGACCGAGGGGTCCTGGCCTGCGCCGCCTGTCATGGCGAGCGGGGCGAGGGAAACGCCGAAATTCCTCGCCTCGCCGGCCAGCACAGGGATTACCTGATGGTCCAGCTCAAGGCCTTCGCCTCTGGCGCCCGGGACAACGGGGCCATGAGCCTCGTCGCCAAGGGCATGACGCTCGCAGACATCAAGGCTGTGGCCACCTACATGGCCGGCGCGTCCTAAAACGTCGCGTCGAAACCATAAAACCCTACGACCCTGAAACGGATGAACCCATGACCGACTCCCAGCATCGTTTGGCGCTCGTCACCGGCTCCACCGCCGGGATCGGTTTCGCCATCGCCGAAAAGCTCGTCCGCCAAGGCGTGGACGTGATCGTCAACGGGCGAACCCCGGCGCGGGTCGATGAAGCGATCGCGCGCCTCGCCGCCCTTGGGGCGAGCGGGCGCCTGTACGGCGTCGCCGCCGACGTCGCCACAGTCTCGGGTGTCGATGCGATTTGCGCCGCGTTTCCGAAGGTGGACATCCTCGTCAACAATTTCGGCATCTTCGGTCCGAAGGACTTTCCTGACATCACCGACGACGACTGGAACGGCATGTGGATCGCCAACGTCATGTCCGGCGTGCGGCTCTCGCGTCACTACTTTCCGCTCATGCTGAACCAGAAGTACGGGCGTGTGATCTTCATCTCCAGCGAGTCGGCCCTGCAGATTCCGGCGGACGTCATCCACTACGGGGTCTCCAAAACCGCCCAGCTCGCCCTTGCCCGCGGCCTGGCCGAACTCGCTGTCGGCGCCGACGTCACCGTCAACGCCGTTCTGGTCGGCCCGACCCGCTCGGAAGGCATGGGCGCCATCCTCAAACAGATGGCGGAGGCCGGTCATTCGACAGAAGCCGAGGTCGAACGGTATTTCTTCGACGAAGTGCGCCCCACCTCGCTTCTGAAGCGCTTCCTCCGCCCGGAGGAGATCGGCGCCTTCGTCGCCTTCCTCGCCAGCGAAGCCGCCTCCGGCATCACCGGCGCCGCGTTGCGGGCCGACGGCGGGGTGGTGAAATCGGTCATCTGACACCAGTCTGGACCGCCATCGCCCGATAAGCGGCGCGGAGGCTATTCCGTGCGCGATGCTTTATTGGAAACATCGCATGGGCCCTACGGCTCAGCGCGTGATTTGGCTCCCCCCGAGAGCGGGTTGCCAAGCTAGGCGAGACTGAATGTCCAACCTTCTAGAGCAGGACCAACGTCCAGTCCGAGCGCGTCTTCACCGTTGGTGGACCCCTAAGGCCAAGTTGGCGGGGGCCCTCCCATTTTGGAATCTAGGCGCACGTCGCTGTGACCATGCTTCGAAAACGTCGGCGCGGAGCGTCCGCATGGCGGCTCGGCTGGCGAGATGCCGTGGCGTGTAGAAGGTGTTTTAGACGGCGGCGTGGGTGGTGAGGAGGCGTGGCGCATTGTGAGACGATCGCGCATTATGGCGGATCATTTGGGGGACGGGCCCGATGCACGTTGGGGAGTCAAACGGCGAAATCGCTGAGGCGCAGCGACGGCCTGAACCCACGGATGACCCGATAACTTTGCAAGTCTTGATGTCACGAGCGGGTGCAGTGATCGTAGCTGTGCTCATGGCTTATGGCGGGGTTTACGTCGCTCGCCACTTCGCGCTTCTGATCCTGGGCGGGTGGGCGATGCCCGTTCCTCAAGATGATTGGGGTTACCTAAAATACCTCTACATCGAGCACGGCGCGATGGCCGCCTTGTCGCTTGTGGGAATCGCGCTGCTCAAGCGGCAGGCGAGCGGGAGCTTTGGGCTCCGATGGCCTGAGCGGGCTGGCGACATCTGGAAAGCAATGGGCATAGCCCTAGTGGTCTTCGTCGTCTTTACAGCGGCCAACTACCTTCCAAACCTGATCGAGAAAAGCCCACCTCCGCCGCCACATCCTCTGACACCCTTAAGCATCGTCGGGTGGTCGTTATTCCAAGGCGGGTGGGTTGGACCAACTGAGGAGATTCTCTTTCGTGGTCTTATCATCGGCTATCTTGCCGTCTCGGTCCCGGGATCGTTCAAATTTGGGAGGCTTGAGATCAGTTGGGCCGCAATAATCTCCGCGGTCCTATTCGGCCTGATCCATGTGTCCCCAGGCCAAGCCTGGTGGCAGAACGGGTTCCATGCAGCATATGCCTGCACTTTAGGTCTCGTGTATGGATTCTGGCTGCAGCGCTCACGCAGTCTCCTGGTGCCGAGCCTCGCTCATAATGCAACGGATCTGGCGGCGCTCCTGATCGGATGGGCTCTCGGAGCCTTCCATAACTAACGTAACGGGAGTATGGGTGCTGATAGGCTGAATGGCCCTGTGTCCGGCGTCGATGCGCCATAGAGTGGCCGGACAGCGAATTTCTTGATCGATACGGCCGCACCGGACATTGCGCTCAGAGCCGCGTGACCCTCGATTTCGACGCTATGAAGGGGGTGGCTGAGCCGTCCGACTAGGCGGTATGCGTCGATTTGGGCGATGATGGGTCCGCCCACCAGAGCTGGATTCCCATACGGATGTGCACCCTCTACGCCATGATGAAGGCGCGGGCCGAGGCCGCCGCCCTCGCCAACGCCATGCGCGATCTCAACAACAACCAACCGTCCTTGCCGGGGGTCTTCCCCGACTACGCCGCGCCCGTCGTCGTGAACGGTCGAGAAGGCCGCGAGATGAGGGACATGCGTTGGGGCCTGCCGACCTCGAAGAAGGCGATCCTCGAAGCCGCAATCAAGCGAGCGGATAAGCTCCGCGCCAAGGGCCAGGAGGTCGATTTTCCAGCCCTCCTGGCGTCCGAACCGGACAAGGGCGTCACCAACGTCCGCAACACCGCCTCAAGCCACTGGCGGCCGTTCCTAGGGCCTGATAACCGCTGTCTCGTCCCCTTCACTTCATTCAGCGAGCCCGATCAGGTCGGAGGCTCTCTGCAGCCCATTTGGTTCGCGCTCGGCGAGGATCGGCCACTCGCCTTCTTTGCGGGGGTCTGGAAGGCTGACCACACCTCCGTCCGCAAGATCAAGGAGGGCGAGGTGACGTGCGACGTGTTCGGTTTCCTGACGACGGACGCCAACGCCGAGGTCGGGAGACACCACGCCAAGGCCATGCCCGTCATCCTGACCGAGGCCGCTGAGCGGGACCTCTGGATGAGCGAGGCCCCGTGGGCGGAGGTGGCGCACCTGCAGCGCCCGCTGCCCGACGGAACGCTCAAAATCGTGGCGGTCGGACCTCGGACGGATGATGTCTCGCCGGCCTAGGGCTCACCCGGTCCGTTGGCGCCGCTCCTTGGCGATGAGGCGCAGTTGTCGGATCACCTCGCGCCCAAAGTCCGGCCCCTGGTCATAGCGCTTCAGCGACCTCAATAATCCGTCGGCCGCGCGCTCGATCTGATCTGGATCATCGCCGGCTTTGAAGTCCTCGATGATGTCCAACGCCTCGGCGCGGGCCAGCGCTTTAGTGTCCCCCATCGCCTCACGCCCGTCGTTGTCGTTCACAGCGGTGCTCCTCACTGTCTCAAATCCTCGGGCTTTAGGCGGATATCGAACGTGCCGGGCTCTCGCGGCTTTCTACGCCGCCACGCGATGCGATGGCGCTGAACCCACGTCACTTCCCTAGGGTCCTGCCCCATGTCTTCAACTTGCCGCCACGCGCGCTCAACGGCGCCCCGCGCGTAAAAATCGCTCATGCAGGCGCGAAGGTCGATTTGGCACTCGCCGCCGAAGCCGGTGGCGCCGCATCGGGGACAGCCCTTCACCCGTCGGCGCGCCGCCTCAAATGTCGTGTCTGGACCAAAGAGCGCGCAGGCTTCCTCAGGCGTGCATCGCATCTGCCAATCGCAGGCCCTGCAATGGATGACGAGATGCTGTTCCGAGGCGAACAGCGTGCTGAGAGTGGGCAGTCCGTCGCGTTGGGCCATGATCAGCGCCACCGCTGGAAGGCTGATGGACGCGGGGTAGGGTGGGGGGCGATCGGCCAGATTTGCAGGGACACGCTCCGGCGACCGCAGGCCAGGCATCGCAGTTGATGCGCCGCGACCGCGACCGACATCGCCAATTCGTAGGGAAGGCTCCAAAAGCGGCGATCCACCTCGCCGACAGCGCCGCAGGCGTTGCAGCAGCCGACCAGCACTTGACCGGCCCCCACCTCGCTGAGCCGAGGTCCCGAGGACCCGTGCGTGACCAGCACAGGGCCTCGAACGATCAGGCTTGAACCATCCGCCATGGACCACCTCCTGAAATGTTCTATATTTGTTCTTTAGCGAGAGTCGACTCTCCAAGCTGCAAAAGGGTGTGGATGGGCGACGCCTTGCGGTGGGACAAACGCAAAGGACGGCCTTCAGGCGGCCTCTAAGCGAAAATCGAGACTCGGGCCTAACTTCAACGATACGCTTAATCCCGGTGCGAAGGGCGGCTGACAGTCCGCTCTTCAGAGGGAGATCGACACCATGGCGTTCCGATTTGGCTTGGCCGTTTTGATCAGTTTCTTGACGGTCTCCGCCGCCGCTGCCGAAACGCCGCCCTCGTTGTCAGGGCTAAGTCCGCGGGGCGATCAAGCCTACACGCGTTATGAATTGCTGGCGCCAGGATCGGGAAAGTTTCGGATCCTCTACGATGTGACCGAAACCCGTGCTGGGGCCACGCTCTTCTTCAATCCGATCCGCAAAGGCAGCGTCGCGTCGGAGGAGACCGTCATCGACCGCGCCAGCGGGAAGCCCTTGAGCTTTCACGTGGTAAGCGGCGCTGAAGCGAAGGTGGGCGGCTTTGCAGGCGCTGACCCAATGTCCGATTATATCCGGGTGGAGCTCAGTCGACCGGTGCCCGCGGACGGCGGCGAGGCAAGAATCCGGATCGATAAGACCTACTTCGATCCGCTCAGCTACACTCAGTCAGGATCGACGATCACCTTCGTCCGCAGCTTGGGCATAAAGCGCAATGCGGTCGTTCTGCCTAAAGGCTATATCCTGATCGCGTGCAACTATCCGTCACAGGTGGCGGAGGAAGAAGACGGGCGCATTCGGATCAGCTTCCTGAACAACACGCCCGCCGAAGCGCCCCTGAAGCTGCAGGCGCAGGAGGCCAACCTCACAGAGGCGCCGAAGACGGCGATGCGGAAGTCCTCGGATAGGGCTGCGGAGACCCGCGACATCGTCTACGCGCTTGGCCCGCCCGAGCAGCACGCGTTCCGTCTTTTTCACGACTATACCGAAGACCGGCCGGGCGTCGGGGTCTACGTCAACGTCGTGCGGACCGGGAGCGCCGCCTCGGATCCATCTGCAAAAAACCTCGATACAGGCGAGCCCCTGCAAGGGCAGCTCCTTCGGGGCGCCGCGATCACCAAGGCCGGGATTTCCGAGCCCGAGCTTGGGACGATCACGCCGGACACGGAGGTGGTCGTGTTTCGCTTCAAATCCCCGCCTCCGAGCGGATCGGTTCGTCTTCGCATGGCTGAAACCTATACGGACCCTGAACGGTACTTCCTCAAGGATGACGTTCTGGTGTTCCACCGAAGCTTCGCCAGGCCGGCCAACGCCGTGGTGCTCCCGCCTGGATGGGAGCTGACCTCCAGCACCATACCTGCGGTCGTCACGAGCACGGCCGACGGGCGGGTTCGGCTGGATTTTGAAAATCCGCGACCCGACGAAATCGACGTCTTCATCACCGCGCGAAAAGTGATCGCCAAGCACGGGGCCTAGCGCCATCCTCTTAGGAGCCATGTGGCTCTGAGCGCCCTCAGAGGCGAATACGCGCCCAGAGCGGGAGTTAAATCGCTCCAGATTCCGGACGTTTGCGGAGGCGGGCTAACGGTCAGCTTTCGGGTCGGAAGCCAACAGGAAGAATCGAACTGCGCCAGACTCTTAGGGCGCCCTATCCAGCCCCCGCGGGCCATCCCTAAGGCGATGAGATCCCCTTTAACGTTCGAGCTTGTCAAAGTCCTCCACGCGTGCCTCTAATACTCGTCAATTGCCGAACGCTTTCGAGTTGGTCGGCGGTCAAGCTAATCGCGCGTGGTGAGATAGCGAGCAAGCGTGCGGCGATATCCAACTCTGCTCCAATATCGACCCTCGCCTCGACGAATGCAGTCGCGAGCGCCACTTTATCCACCCCGTTTCGCTCCGCCACGTAGGCAAGCACCAAGAGGTTGTCTGTGTCGCCCGCTAGGTGCTGGATGAAATCTGCCAAGGTGGGCTTCGCAACGGGGTTGATCGCGAGCCGATCGGACGATGGTGTGCTGGCAAGCCAGGCCGCCCGACGGATCGCGAGATGGCGCATCGCCTCAGACCAAAACTTGCCATTGAGCCGATCGATGGCTCCCATCTCGCGGACGGCTCGGTCGAGGGACGGAAGCAGCGCTTCAAGAGCAATTCGACGGTCGTAGGGGGCCGCTCTCTGCGGCAAAATAAGATGGTCCAGCATCATGAGACCGATGCTGAACTGGAACATCAGGAGGCGTGCGGCCTCCATAACGCCGTGCCATCCGCCTTCATCAGACGAATCCGCGTCGCCAAACTCCACGATTTCGCGAAGAGCATAGGTTGATTGCCAGAACTGCTCCCAAAGTATGTCTGCCGGCTCCTCGGCCTCCGCCATGGGCAGCGCGAGAATTCGCGCGCCATAGCCGTCAGCTCTGACAACCGCCGCTTCGAATGGGCTGGCGAGCGCCCTGAGGGTTTTGCCACGGTGAGCAGACCAGCACTCAGCCGACAAAGCCCACGCTGCCAAGAAAACCGACGTTGATGGCATCGAGGCCTTGCCCTCGTGTGCAATCAAAATTCCCGCAGCCAGATGACACCAGGGTTCCCAGGCTTCGGCGTCCGGCGCGGGTTCTTCACGCCAAGCGTTCGGGGTCAGCGCAGCGGCGAGGGCGTCAAGGAGGGCGGCTTCAACGAAGCCGCCGGACTTAGCGTCCACCGGAACGGGAACAGCATTCGTCGGGGAGGAAGCGCCCATAATGCAGGTGCGAACGAGCCAGCTACCCCAGCGCATGAGGCAACCGAGGTAGTCCGTCCTCGACGCGATCGTCTTTACGATCTCTGCGGCCAGGTTCCGCATCTCGGCCGTGGCTTCAACAACCACGTCCATCGCCGGGTCACGGCCTAGCCCCACCCGTGATTGGTCGCCGGCGATCGAGAGAAGGATGGGAAGAATGAGGGAGCCGTTCCATCGCCCCTGCTCGTCAAATGCGACCGGCGCTGCGGAAGCGACTTCTCGCCAGCGTTCAAATCGCCACATTGCGCCGCACCAGATCAACGCGTGGGCGACCGGGTCCGGATAATCATAGATCGAAAGGAGATCGACGAAGGCTGCCACATCGATTTCTGCGGCTATCGAAAGAACATGATCATCGTCGCGGCCGACGGCGTGGGAGGTTCGGTCATAACGTCCTCGCCAGAGCGGTGAGAGTTGCGGGTGCTTTTTCCAATCTTCGCGAACATTGGCGCCGATCTCCCGCTCGCGCTCGATCGCGCGTCGTCCTGGATGTTGGGCGGCGACTTCAACGACGCCTCGCGCAACCGCGAAAAACTGATCTCGGAATGCGGCGTCGACGGCAGCGGCAATGATCGCATCGGGTAGAAACTGTTCGAGCGCCGCAGAGTGCCATGCGAGCGACCACAAATATTCCCACATCTCACGCGTCGCGACACGACGAAGCGCGACGACAGCGGCGAGCGCCAGCACGGCCTGCCGGGCGCTATCATCGTACTCACCAAAGACGTCTGGCCGGTCGACGTTCGCCGAGAGCTGGACGATCATGGTGTTCGGATCGGCCTTTTGCTTAAAGGCTTGGAGTATGGCCTCGACGAGAGGCTCGAACGCCGGACTTGATTGCAGCTCGTTGATCAGCGGAGCGGGAAGGTCCGAAAACCTCGGATGAACAAAAGCGGCGCTGTTTTGCCGGTTGCGGCGTTCCTGGGGCCACTCAGTCATGACGGCCTCCGCCAACATCGCCATCCCCGTTCCATGCATCATTAAAGAAGCGCACGGCCTCGCGCATGTTTGCATCCCACCCGCGCGAGACGGCGCTCACTTGGGAATGAAGTCCGCCGACCGTCGCTCCGAAGTGCCAAAGCTCATTGTCGATGATAGCGAAGCGGTCATGCACGTAAGGAAAGGTGCCCCTGAGCGTAAACCTGATATCGATCGCAGCTGTGCCGAGGCGGCGCGGTGACTTTCGGTTTATCTCCGTCACCCGGTCGTTGAACTCGCTCCAGATGACATCTCGATCCGGGTGCGCATTGGTCAGGAAACGGATTTCGTTTGCGACTAAACCATCGGGAAGCCAATAGAGAATTTGGCTGTAACGATGCTGCTGGGACTGGCCCTCCAGTGGCTTGAAGAGGTAGCCGTCGAGGATCAGGATACGGTCCTGCGCGTCCCAAACTGTTTCCAGGAATGCTTCGAGCGGTTCCGGAGGTTTGGCGCCGTAGCGCGCTTTAATCGCGGTCAGGTCTGGGAAGGCTGACGAGTCCGATCCGCCTTTGTCGCCGAAGAAACGGACCGACGGCCAATAAATTCGGGGCTGCTCTCGCGGAGGAGCGACCGGCTCG
>Ga0116229_10006812_pt1 | contig 18298 bp, 22 predicted proteins | sample S1TSphgellanicum_3_FD_87313 | JGI IMG/M metagenome (GOLD analysis project Ga0116229, IMG submission 87313) | Host-associated microbial communities from peat moss isolated from Minnesota, USA - S1T2_Fc - Sphagnum magellanicum MG | ecosystem: Host-associated > Plants > Peat moss > Unclassified... | reverse complement strand
TAGGTATGTAAGTAGTTAGGATAAGAGGTCTAGATGGTTAGTAAGTAAGTGAATTTAGATTGTTACTAAGTATGTAAGGACTAGTGGGTTGTTACTAGGTAGTAAACTCAACTGAGCTAACCACCGTGGTTAGCTAGGGAACTAGAACCCAAGGACAAGTCCACCCAGCATCCATCTCTTGTGGTGCACTGGTGGTCCTAACAATAAACTCAAAGTTGTTTGCTGATTTTCTTGGGAACACTTGTCCGACATTTGAAGGGTTTCAATTGAGAACATTAAGAATGACAGAAATATCAACTTTTGGGATGATTTTGAGCCTTGTTTTGGACATCTTGCGACAAATGTGAAATGACCTTTTGGATTCTTTTTTGAGGATGGAAACCATGGGAACATTGTCCAAACTAAACATGGGAAGACATGGTCATCTTCTTTTTGGACATGTTCCCTTAACCTCATGAGTTAAGAATGTGTATTATACAATGGGGGACTTCATTGGTAATTTTTGTGAATTTGTAAGGTTCAATGAGGAATTGTGTAGGGTAAAGACTAAAGACCTGGGGAGGGGGCATCCCCAAAATAAGCAAGGGGTGCTTATTTAGGTGAGGCTGTAAGTATTGCCCTTGACATGTAAGTGCTGGGTTTGAGTCATGTTGATGGGTGTGAAAGGCAATTTCCTATTAATTTTGATATTCCACATACATGCATATCCTCATCACCGTGCACATGTTGCTTAAAAAAATTGTAGAAAATTTGGATGAGAGACTTAAAATCATGTCAAATGTATGATTGAAGACAAGTTGGAGGAGCAAAGAAGGAAGATATACGTTATTACTTTAATATTACTTTAACATAGACTAGTGTAGCTTGTGCCATTGACTCAAGTGTGAACACATTGAGGACTCAACTGATTTTTCAATTCAAACCCATTTTTTACAATTTGTTTGAATTTTCAGCAACAAAACCCGTTCACAAATCAATATCTTCCACACCTTAGCTCTGAAAATCTTGAAATAAAATTTATTAAATCTGACTTGCTGAAGACTTTCCTACAACACAAAGAACATTCCCAAATTTCAGTTTCAATTTTATTTAGTTTTTATTGAGAAAATGGTTCAATAATCAGCTTCCACATCATAGCTCCAAATAGTCTCAAATCAAACCAAGTGGGTTCACCCCTACTTTCCAAAGATACCAAGAGCATGGCATGAAGCCCCATAGTAAGGGAGACCTCAACATGACAAAACAAAACAAGCAACTCATCATGTAATGGCTCTACCCAATGTTATATGACCATGATCAATATTTTATTCCAAAGACCAATTCCTTAGGAAGGGAAATAAAGAATTTTTAGGAGTATTTTATTTTTAAAAATTGAATATTCAGAATTAATTAATTGTTTGGGAGGCATGTGCCAATCCTTCCAAGGTATTCCTGTTTGGAATCTAAAAATTTGAAAATTGAAATGTTTGAATTCTAATGTGTGAATACTGAAAGTTGAAAATTGAAAATTGAAAATTGTATGTGAAATGTTTGAAATCTGAAAATTTGAAAACTAAAATGTCTAAATTGGGATGTGTGAATACTTAAAGCTAAAAATTGAAAATTGAAAATTCTATGTGAAGCATCTAGAATTTGAAATTTTGAAAATTGAAATATCTGAATTTCGATATGTGAATATTGAAAATTGAAGACTGAAATTTGAAATCTCTTTGTGAAATGTTTGAAAGGAAATTGAAAATTTGAAAATCAAAATGTCTAAATACTGAAAACAAAAAACTGAAATGTTTGAATATTGAAAACTGAAAATTGAAATGTTTGATTACTAAAAATTGAAATGTCTGAATATTGAAAATTGAAAACTAAAATGTTTAAGTACTAAAAACTGAAAACTAAAATGTTTGAATATTGAAAATTGACAATTGAAATGTCTAATACTAAAAACTAAAAACTAAAATGTCTGAATACTGAAAATTGAAATGTCTAAATACTAAAAACTAAAATGTTTGAAATGTCTAAATATTGAAAACTTACAAAAACAAGAATGCTTAAGAAGTCCATTAAATTCAAGTAGGCAAAACTACTAATTCTCAACCAACTATATTGTAGATATGTTTTGGCATTATCAATATAGAGATGTTGGTATGAAAACTATGCTTATAACAAGACAAATTTAGCTCCGCCTCAAGGGTTAAGAAAACAACAACGTAATTCACATAGTGTTGAAGACAGGGTCCAGATGTTAACATTCACCCAAAATAATCTAAGATTTTAACCACTTGATTTGCTAGGTCATCCACACTCAACACAGCTTAACCTGACAGGATTTTAGTAGCCCCAATATGATAACATTTTTTAAAATAGTCATGGGTTAAGAAATTCCAATGGCGTTCCTACACCCTGGATCCAAAATAGAATAGGTATGCAAGATTAGACATTTGAATCTGACGAAAAACTGGTTTTGGTTGCAACTATCAATTTGTTGTACTCCAAATGCATGATGCCTACTATGCCTATCATGTGAAGTGCTCACCTCATAACTTGGTGCATCAACATGGTAAATGCAAAAATTATAGTACAACACCAATGATGCCTTAGGGCATGAAAAAAGCCCTTCAAAGCATGAAATATCTATAAACAACAAAACACAAAACCCAAGGTAAATATCAAAATGTTGGTGCCCACACCTTTTGCTCCATTAATCAAAGGCACACATTTCCAAAAAATCCATTTATTTTCCAAATGTTATGAATGTCAGATTTTAAACAATGGGCGTGTTTATTTCTTTTTTTAGTAATGCAACTCTTCGTGCATCATGAATTTTCTGCCATGATAGAGAAAGTTTTATGGAAGCCACTACAATCTCATGAAATCTTTATGTCAAGTGGCTATTAAGATTCCAAATATTTGCATAACTTTGAGGGAGCAAAAGAAGTTTAGCTTCCAAGGATGGAGAAATTATGGAAGAGTAATAAAAATAGGTTAAGTTCTCAGAGTTCGATCCAACATCAAGGTAAGTGAGGAAGATAGGTTTGTTTAGATCACCACACACGACCACTGAGATTGCCCTTGAGGCAGTAAGGACATAATACCTTTGTTTGGAAAAGAACCAACAAAAAAGATCAATACAACTACATCATTAATTAGACATCTTTGTCGTAGAGTTTGAATATTTCTCTCAAGTGTAGTGTGATTTGAGTTTGCATGCATTTGTAAAGGGGGGGGGGAGAGAGAGAGAGAACCTTAACCCTTGTTGTGTTTTGCCGCTAAAACTAAACATTTACTCACTTGTGTCAAACGATGGCCAATTGGTTCCATTTTCAGACATTGTCTTCTTGGCCTGGCCAAAGTCAACGATCTTGAGAAATCCATTTACAACCACTAGCAAATTTGAAGGTTTCAAGTCTCGATGAAGAATTGACGCCTTGTAACAAGCCGTAACCTCAACCAGAATTTGCAACATCCAACTTTTGATCTCCACCTCTCATAATGGCTTTTCACTTGATTCCTATATCACTAGTGCTAGATTCATTGGAAGATACTCCAACACAAGAACAAGGTGAAAACCATGCATGAAATACTCAATTAGCTGCATGACATTTGGATGCACTAACGCCATCAACATTTCCACCTCACGGCTAAAACATTGCAATACTTGCGTCTCTTGCAAGGCCACAATTAGCCCATTTGCCTTATGCCATCCCTTGTATACTTTCCTTAAAATCCTTTCCCCAACTCTTTCAAGCATTTCATAATGACTAAAAGCTTTGGGCTCCCTTTCTTGCCTCCCGCGAAACTCCAATCTCCACCACTCCCCATGTTTGGATTTTTAGCGGCAAAGCAGGACAAGGGCTAGGGTTCTCTCTCTCTTTTCCCCCCCCCCCCCCCCCTTTTGCAAGTGCATGCAAACTCAATTCACGAAAAGAAGTGTCAATTCCGTCATAGTGGAACAGGAAGTGAATGTGAAAAGATCTAATTACATCCATGTGAAAATTTTCATTTTGTGAACACTTGTCATCTCCACATTGGCCAATGAGTGAGCCAAAATTTTATCCCCAAGTCCAAATCCTCCACAGATGCAGGAGACCCTATGGGCAGAGCCAATAAACTACCTTACTTCGTAAATGGATAATTTCAATCTATAAAAAAATTCATATGTCTTTTCATATTAAAATAGGGGTGTGAATGGGAGGTAGGTATGTACAAATGCTTCACACAGATCAGTAGACATGCAATTTTTCTTGTTAAGTACATTCTCTTGTCCTCACAGAACAGTCATATGTGCACACTGCATTTGCTATAATTATGGAAGCCAAATACCATATGGTGGCATCTTGTTTGTAACCTGGAGAGTACCCAACTCAAGTGTGTGGTAAACTCTTGAGTCACAATTGGTGTTGTTTAATTCTTGATTTAGAATTTTGAATGGAAACTCAGGCAGATTTGAAATGATTGATGAATCGGTGTGTTTATTGAAGAGAGTGTTTCAAACGACTCTCACTCTGTGGTGTTTTAAAAGCAATTTGAAAGTTCGAAAGTGTGTCCAATTGCACCTACTCCACACATAGTCCCAGATCATAAATTGTGTCATATATAGTTGTGCACCTAATTAAAAGTACCCGGTGAATTTATTTTTTAAAAGTACATCCTACTTGTTACTTTCCGTAACCAACCCCCTTTTCATTTCTATGTCTATTTTGAGGGATCTCCCCCAACAGAAGAACCCCTAGGGTGTTATGCCGGGGGAGCTCCCCCAATTTTATATGTTCCCACGTTCCCATGGGATTTTATTTTCTTTACGAAACAAGAAAGAAGTGAGGAAATAAAAAAAGAGTTACAAAAGAGGACGTTCCAGTACTTGTGCATTCTCCTAAGGTTTGGGAACACCCTTGGGTGCCCCTACCTCAGGAGAATGCACTCATACTGTAACTTCCCTTTAAAAAAATCACAATTTAATTTCTCTGTGTTGAGTAGTTAGCATTTTTTATGATAACTCTTAGATCCAATTTTCATAATGGCTTAAAAAACTTTGCTGGTTCTCTTTAAAAAAGAGTTCCAAGACAAGGGTAGGGTATCAATTATTTATTTATTAATTATATTGTAGATTAATTCTCAAAGTCTTAGTTCTCGTAAGTTGGAGAATAGTTTGTTATCTAAGGCAATTCTCACAAGTCGGTTATTTTTTTAATCGTCAAAATCATTTTCAAAACAACTTTTGATGAAATAAACAATGTGTCATTAATTAGTTTTTTACATTGTCATAGTCCAACAATTTCACTTGTTTCAAAAAAAACTTTCAAAATTTTCTAATTCCCCTTGGAGGTCTTCAATTTGTCTGAATGAACTATACTAAACTAGAAAGAGATTTAAACTTACCCTAAGGTCATTAAATTAATTTTTTATTTAAAAATATTGATTTCTTTAAGAATTTTGTCAAATTTCAAGCTGAAGCCTATCTCTTAATTTTGGTAGTTTGAAATGGTCTAATGGTCACATGTTTTAAAAATTAATTATCAAACCAAAAGCAAAAACATCATGGACTCTTGTTGACATTTAGATATCAAGGCTAGCAATTAAAAACACATTCTACTTTGGTTTCAACATATCATTTATTAGTTTTTTCCACCAACCCCAAGAAATAAAACATATAGTTGGTTATTTTTTCCACCAAGCTTAATTATATTTCTTGTGAAAACTCCTTTATTTAAGGAATTAATTCTTGGACATAAGTTAGATGCTTAAACCAAAAAAAATTTGCAAATTGGATAGGCAAATTATTTTTCACAATCAAAAGATCATAATCATCAAAAAAAACGTTTTTATTGCACATCATTTTTTGAAAAAAAAAATTCATTGTAATTTTTGAAATAGATCCCTTAAACACATTTGGTGTTTTTTTGGTTGGTTCCCTTTTTTTTTCTTTTTCATAAATTTTTTGATCATCTTAAAACCTTTTTGCAACAATGGCAAGGTCCATATCAACATGTTTTTTTTGAAGTTGGTATTTCATCTGTTTTACAATACAAAATTAACCATTTTCTTGCTTTTGTTCTTGAATTTGATACCTTGACTAAACCATTATAGCAAAAAATACAACACATAATTTGTGTTTTTTCAACATTGACCTCTTGGTTATCATTTACTCAATACAAATTCAACATTAAGAAGTTCTATTATGTAGTTTTCACAATTTTCTTTGAACATGCAACTTCTTTTGGTTGGTTTTCATTATTTTTTTCAAATTTCGGATTTTTATTTGTTTCAATTTGTACATTAGGATTAGTTTTAGACCTTTTTTCATTTCTTCCATAATTACATCATTCAAAAAAATTTCACATGTCTCATTGCCATTGATTCTATTTTCATTTTCATAAAATTGATCCATTTCCAATTTTCACAAGAATGTTACTAAGAAATGGAGAAAAATAAACAAGTTCTTTGTTCAAGAAAAAGTTATAAAAGATTTAGAGTATGATTATGTAGGCAATTTTAAGTCCTTGAAATTAATAGTGTTGGGAAGGTATTTAGGTCGAAGGGTAAAAACCAAGGGTTCAAGGTTAAGTTCTTGTGACTTAGACTTGAGTTGACATCATTTTGTTTGACTTGGTTCAAGAATGAAATCATGGAATTTGTTTTTGCTTAGGTTTGGAATTAGAACTAAAACCATGAAAAAATATTTTTGAAAACATGGTCAAGATGTGTATGTAAAAAAATTGACTTTTTAAAAAAGTTAGTAAGTAGATAAAAGTTTATAATTTAAAAATTAATTTTAATTAGTTTTTCAACTACTCTATACTTACATAGACCCTTGTTTTAATTTGTTGTAAAAATTTGCGGTCACATAATCTTTAGATTTGGAGAATGTGTAGTGTGTACATGAAACCTAGCTTGGTTCAAAAATCAAGTTTAGAGGTTTTTGAATTTGAAATATTGTGATGGAACTAAGTCCAAAGGGTTCAAAATTTGGAAAAACATGGTTCAAATCCCTACCTGGAAAACCACCACATAAATTTTAAAATGTCAAATCCAAATAGTTGTTCTTTCAAAAAGGAAGAATGGTTCAACACTAGTAATTATGTACATTACCTTAAACAACAAAGGGAAAAGGAAAAATATAAAGAAATGGTCAAGTTTCAGACATTTAGGATTTTTAAAAAATTACAAATTACTCGTTTTTCTTTCCTTTCATGGTGTGGAAAAAAATTCAAAAGTGTAAATATGTGAAGTATGTTTTATGTAAACTATCTTTCAAAAATCATGCACACACAACAAAAAAAAAAGTATATTGGATTTAAATTTACAAACATAAAATTTCAAATATAAACAATCAAGACACAAACACAAAAAACAAACAAACATGTAAGCAAATCAAGAACAATTCACTAGCTAGAAGCAACTTGAATATTGAATTTTGTTAAAGATTTTGAGTTTTGAAATTTGAATTTTCACACCTGCACAAAGGCAAGGGGGGGTTAATAATAGGTGGGAATGAAAATTCAAAACACACAAAACACAAGTACACAATGGTGGAAATACACAAACAACAAGTAAAAAAAGTAAATATGTAGTGGTGAAAACAATTAGGCAACAATGAAAAGCATGATAGAAATAAACAATAATGACAAAAGATAATAACAAACACAAAAAGGCAACAATGAAAATAGAAAGGTAGCAACATGAGTTCAAAATACAACGCAAATAAATAGGGAAGCAACACAAACTCAAAACATAAACAATTTAAGCAAGCAATGGCAAATTAAAAGCAGTGTGCAACAAAAAAAAAAAAAAAAAAAAAAAAAAAAAAAAAAAAAAAAAGAAAAAAAAAAAAAAAAAAAAAAAAAAACAAAAAAAAAAAAAAAAGAAAAAAAAAAAAAAGAAGGAAACAAAAAAAAAAAAAAAAAAAGATGAAAAGAAAAGGAAAAGGAGGGAAGGAGGTAGAAATAAGAAAGGAAAAAAAGGGCACAAAGAAAAAAAAACTTGCTAGCACAAAGAAAAAATACAAATGGAATCACTAAAAACAAATGCAACGATGTATTGGGGGGACAATGAAAGTCTCTACCATGGATGTGTGGTTGCTAACCACTTGAAAACAATCCACAATTTTGGATGCATTGTCTTATGGTGATTTGTTTCAATTTTTTGTCCCATGTGTAGTTTAGGTTTGTGTTTTATGTCAAATTGTTGTGTTTTTCATTCTTTTGAAAAAAGCTAAACTTTGCATGTGACAACTTTTCAAGTTGGTTTAACTTCATAAGTGATGTTGGAGTTCAAGGAAGCATCATGGGTGGTTGAGGTTGGGCACCATGAAAACTTTTTACAAATAAATTTTGCAAGCTTCTAGTAACCATCAAAACCCAAGCCATGTTGCATAAGCAAGAGGCAGCGTGATGGAAGATGTCACAACAAGGGAGGCTTTTGGCATAATGGACACATTGGCAACAAATTTGGTGGGAAGTGGAAGAGTGAACCCATTTAAACCAACAAAGGGAGAAGTCGTCCTACCAAGTTCATTCAAAAATCACAAGGGATTACTTGTAAAAAAAATGGTGAGTGTATCCCTTCAAGACCTCCAATTGGACATGGTACAAGTTGAAATAGAATACCACAAGGTTCACATAGTCATAGTCGACTTCATTGGCAATAAGATTCAAGATAATCACCATGATGTGTGGATCCAAAAAATCAATTATAACATTAGTTTTACTAAAGTGAGATATAGATGGATGTTGGAAAAGGGATTTGTTATTTGGCTTCTTATAACCAATAGACAACTCAAACACTTTTGATGCTTACACCGCACAAAACACAATGGGGAATAACCATTTATCAAAAATGGATTCAATCATTCAACCTTAATTACCCAGTGGGGTCGAAGTTTTTAGTATGGTTATCTTTGCACATGCTCCTGCTAAAATATTGCCCATTGGAATCTAGGATTGCAAATTTAGTGGGAAAATTGCTTGGTGTTGACCTTACTAACAACACTAAATGCAGCCCCAGGTTTTGTGTTGTTTTAGACCTAGATGTTGGATGGGTGGCCAAAGTGGATATTGCAGGGCTAGATTGCAAAGTTGAGGTGCTCATCAACTATGAATGATACCTAATCCTTTATAGGTTGTGCTTTAGGCTTAAACACCTAATCAAGGATTGTAAATGATTCGGGGGAAGGAGAGGCCCTCATAAAGTGGTAACCATCAACATGCAAGGGGAAAAGATCCACTAAAAGGGGCTTGGAAATCAAAAGAAGCACATAACAATGGATATCAAAGAAAGTTGTCGAAGCTCCATGGAAAGAAGACAAAAGGAAGAACATGGCTGGAGGAGTGATTGAAGGTATGTGAAAAATGTGGCCGGTGGATTAGACCATAATGTGCACAAGTCAAAACAACTGATTGACAAATAAAGGTTTACACACTTGTGGTTAGGAAGATAAATCAAACCCTTCCAACCACAACACGGGGAGATAATGAACATCATGAGCCTACTAAAAGATTGGTTGAAAAGGATGGCCAATCAATAATTTTTCAAGCTCTAGGTGTAGCACCAATTGCACACAATGCACTAAAGGAACACTCAAATGTAGAATAATGATTAGTTGAAGAGAAAATACATGAGCAATTAGCCAAAGGGTTAGAACCATTGACATGGTTACAGAGGAAGGTGGATGGCACCAAAATGGGGCAATAGAGATGGAGATTGAATTGGAAGGTGAAGTTGCTCAAGAAATGGGCCAAATTGAAGACCATGGCCATTACTTCTCACTAGATGTTAAATGCCCTACCACACATAAGAACACACCTAAAGGAAATGAAGTTGGTGAACCCTTAGCCACCATAGTACCGAGGATAAACAATTCTGGAAAAATTGCAACACATATCCCACTACCTACAATGACATCACAAAAACACATGTTAACATTGTCAATGACCAACACAATTTAAGGAGGATGAATGCCACACCATCCCCTTCATGTTCATTTTAATTGGGAAATTAAAGCATCACTAAATATGGGTCTTGCTAAAGAAATAAAATGGTCGCAAACCTCTTTGAGAGAGTGTGAGGATGAAATTCACACTCCCGAAATGGGGACTTAGGAGTCGTCCGAGACTCCCAAAACTTCAGAGTTCGATTATAGGGGTCAAAACATTGGGGTGTTCTTTATATCATTAGAAAGCTATCGAAGTGTAGATGTTGAAAATGAGCTCGCATGGGCCATTTGGACATTTGTAACACAAGTTATGACAAAAAGAAGGGCCATGATTCAAATTGGTAGTTTGACTCCTGGTCACTAAAAGTTGGGAATCGACCTGACCCCGGTGCGTGCAAGTGAAATGTGATACACCGTTGGAAAGTTCTCAAGGAGAGCTACAAGTTTACTTTCGACCTCGTTCCAATCGGAGGGCTGGGCAAAGAGTTATGACCTTGCAAAATCTCGGGAGTCCAAACCAGGACAGTTTCGGGACTCTTCCTTGGGAGTTTCGGGACAAAAAAACCATTCGGATGTGAGTGCCGCAAAGAGACACAAAGAATAATATATGGGGGAAGGTGGTGGCTTCCTCTGAGTTCGGGCCGTGGTGAGTCTTGTGAATCCAGAGTTGCCCATGGCTTGTCCTAGCACTAAAGGTGTTCCAGAAAATGATCTAACCAACTTGTGGGTTGGTTTGATGCAGGTTCGAGTAAGTAGCTAAAGTTTGTCATTTTTCTTAATCCCATCCCGGAGCTTCAACACGCCCTTTACCCTGTCTAGTGCTGAAAGCTGGGAGCGCGCCCCAAGTTCCTCGCAATTCTGCTATTTGAGTAGCTTAGACCCATCTTGGATTTAATTAAGAACTTGGGAGCGCGTCATTTTACAAGAAATAGGATGGACATGTGAAAATGAACTAATGGAAGGCTTTGAGGATGCTTCATAACTCAACCTAACCTCCTGCAATGTTAGACATGGACTAGATTAGTAAACCCCTTCCCATGTCAAGATGGCCAACACGATGTTTATAATGAAAGAAATCAATGGAAGGAACAACATTACTACAAGGTTTGAATACATGTGCAAATATGCTTTTAAAAAAGGCATGTGTGACCAACCTAAAGCTGAAGGAAAGGAAAATAACCTAAGAGTTATTAAAGTTGTAGCCAAAGGAAATGGAGGAGAACCTTCAACTCTATCACCTATGTAAATAAGGCAACTATTAGGTGTGAACATCTAGGGATTCAAGAAAGGTAGATAGTAACGTAATCATGAAAGGTAACGCGTAAACAACATCCCAACAGTAAAAAACCAAATGCATCATGAAAATCCACATTCTTTCATATAATGTTAAAAGGTGAAACATGGAAGTAGAAGCGTAAAATTAAAGCATTACCTAAAAGGTATCCATCTTCAACCAAATTTTCTCTTCATCTAAGATCACAAGCTAAGAGGAGATAAGGTTAATGAGTTTGGTAAAGTTGTGTGGAGGAGAGCTGCAGGTTGGTTTACAAAAGCTTCGCCTAGATATTCTACACATAATAGGAGCATGGGAGCAAACAAAGGTGGGACAAGAATTCTAATGCATGAATGATGGGCCACTTGGCTACACATTAGGGGGTAATTAGAGGGAATAAGGCCAAGTGGATTTAATTCAAAGGGTTTCCAAGAGGCAATCTAGGTCTAATAAATGTTTATGCACCAAATGCTATCTCAAAGAGGTGTCAATTTTGGGAACAAATGTTGTTGGACCTACCCAAAGATTGTGATTGGATTTTTTGTGGAGACTTGAACATAGTTGAAAAAATGAAGGATAAAACTTCAGCATGTGGCCACATCCTATCAAATAAAGAGAGTTTGCATGACAAAAGCTAAAAGATGTTCTAAACATTAAAGAGCCTACACACTCACAACATGGACAAAAAATTTCTTGGGATAATTTTTGGCATAATAATGTAAGAGTTTTTGCTGGGTTGGACAAGCTTCTTCATGACAAAGGGCGATAGTACATGTCAAAGATTGAAAACTTTTCAATATTTTGTAAAGGGAAATGCCTCCAAATCAAACTTCCAACCTATTTCAAGTGTAATCAACATAATGGAAGAAAAAAGGACTAGAGGATCCTACTAAAATATGAACATTAAATATTTTGAAGAAGTTGCTGAAAAGATGAAAGAACTATGGGAAAGCTCTCCGCTAGAGGCCACATTCTTTGCCAAGATGAAAAAAGTTGTGAAATGGTACAAGGGTTTTTGTCTGGTGAGAGCTAAGGAGTTCAAGTAGGATGAGGAATGGTTAAAGACTCAACTTAGGGCAACAATGGAATAACTTCATTATAACTCCACTAATGAAGATCTACAAAGGTTGGTGGACAATATAAGGGAGAAGTTAAAGGAGCTAGAGAACATCAAGGTGACAGGCTACTACATCCAAGCCAAAGTCCTATGGAAAGACAAGGGTAATACCATGAGCAAATTTTTTTTTCCACTATCAAAATACACTCAACTACTTCATTCATCATGGCATTGAAAGATTGGGATGGGAACATACTCATAGATAACAAAGATGTGGAGGCCACTTGCTATGAATTTAATCAAGCCTTGTACAAGGCCCCAACTCCCACCCATCAAATTGAGCAATCTAGCGAAGAAGTTTTAGAGCAAATTCCAACCAAGTTCACAAATGGCATGAACGAGGTCCTACAAATGCCAATCATAGAACTTGAACTTTTGAAGGTTGCTAAAGTTATGGCCTAGATGGGGTGGTGATAAAATTATATGTGAGGTTTTGGCATGTGATAGGAACAAAGTATACTAAAATGATCCAAGAGGCTATTACTCAAGGAGAGTTTCCCAAAGGTGTTAATAAAGGTTTAATTACCTTAATTTTCAAAGTTGGCATGAGAGAAGAATTGTGCAACTAATGTTCTATAACCTTCCTCAATACCACATACAAAATTTATGTCAAGGCCTTACAATCAAGGCTACAACCATTACTCTTGGAAGTAATAAACAATGATCAAATTGCATTTTTACCATTGAGATTTAATCTTGATAATGTTTTGTTAGCACATGAAACGATTGGGCCAAATAAACAAAACAACTAGATTTTTAAGAAACTTGATTTTGCTATGGCCTACAACAAAGTGGTGTGAAAATTTCTCTTCCAAACCATGGGAAAGATCACAATAGAAGTTGAATTCATCACAATGGTCTAAATATTGTTGGCAAATGTGAGGGTTATAATCAACCTAAATGGAAAAATGACATAAACATTTGAAATTTAGAAGAAGAATTAGGCAAGGGTATCCACTAACACCACATCTCTTCCTCATCATAAGGAAAATGTTGAATGTGATGGTAAATCATGTTGTTAAAGAAGGTGTAATCCAAGGAATAAAACTTTTAGAGGAAAAAGGACAACAAATCATCTCACAATATGCAGATGACACATAGTTAACACTTGGAGGTGACAAAGACAACGTGAAGAATGTGATTAAACTTTTGGAAGAATTCCTTGTTATTTAACTTGGAGTTAAATTAAGAAAAAACCAAGGATATAGGAAGGCATACAAACATCCTAAGCCACCATGGTGTGTGTTATGCAAGTGGAGATGGGTGGAAGGAGATGTATCCAAATTCTTGGTCACCCCCTTTGGAAGCGATGTGGACATGAAGAACATTGGTGAGTTTTTGGTTGGGAGACCTTGAGGAAAATAATGAAGTATTGGTACATAGTGCACCTCCCTTTAGCAAGCAAGGTGTTGGTGATCAATTCCATCCTTGCTTCCTTCCTTTGGTTCTTTTTGAGTGTTTGGGCTAGCTCCAAAAAGGTGATCCAAAGGTGCAAAATTATCCTACATAATTACTTATGGGTTGGTAAAGAGCTAAACACAAGGATGAGAATGAAATGAAAGGATTGTTGTGTAAGGAAAAAGGTAGGTGGGTTAGGTAACAAGTTTTATAGACTTGAAAAACATTCTCTCATCATTCTTGTGTAAATGGGTCATGTTTGCACTAAAGTTAGGAAAATTCAATTTGAAGAGCATAATTTGATTCAAACTCTATAGATGTGCCCCATTAGAGCATAAAATAGTGGAAAGGGCATTGGATGTTCTCACATTCACAAGTGTCTAAACCAGGATCTAAAGTTTTGGGGAGGATCATGAAATCATGGAAATCTTTGGTTACAAAGACTAGTGAACGTTCCCCCCAATTGTCAGAAGAGATAAAAAATGTGAACATTTGGTGGGCTATTCAATTTAGGGGGGGGGGAGAATTTGAGATTTCATTTTTGAAAGTAACAAAACTACATAGGAATGACCTTTCAAACATTACTGACCTCCGGAACGTGAAAGAATGTGGTTACTTTTCTTTCTTTCTTTTCTTTTAATTTAACGTCAATACCCGGACCAAAGAGATCCATTTGACGACTATTACCTAGTTAGTTTGAACAAAACACTCCTGTTGTCTATGCAAGGGTTTAGGGTTTAGGGTTTAAACCTTAAACCCTAAACTCTGATTAGTCGAATGCATTAATTCAGGCAGTAAGCTGCACAGTGTCAATTGTTTCCCTAGTTGTTGACCAAACTTGCGCCAAATGTCATGGTGAGCTAGGCACATTAACAATAGATGGTTTTCATCTTCAATAGCTCCTAGGGGACATAGGCGACAAACCCTATTTCTCTTCGGTACACTCTCAAGTTTTGCATGCTTGCCACACTCTACTTCCAAATGATGGTTTGAACATTTGAACCTTGACAAAGATTGCCTGAGTTGAACATTTGTGATCGCTTGCAAATAATTCTGATGTGCATATGAGTACCCAGATTCTGTTGTATAATTTGTGTTCATCAGTTGGTATGTACGTATTCTGCTACTTCTGGCTCTGGCCTGTTCACCATAAGTGGACTCTAAATAAGAAGCATGTGCACTTGCTATAGCACACTTGACATTAGTATAGAGAACCCCAACCCCTTGGTCATTAAGCCACAACTGCACGTTCCGGAGCCAACACTGTTGGTTATCATTGCGCACACTGAGCATCTGGAGCTGGGTCTGGTAGGCACAGTACAACAGACAATCTGGTGTGGACTCCCGTAGTCTATCATAATACTTGAAAGTTTGTTGCCACCAGAAATACTCTAATGGATACCTTCCAAACTCCCCTAACACAGCAAAAGTGCTTGTTGTTTTATTGATCCCTAATATTCCTCTCAGGAACATTCTATGTACTTGTTCTGCTTGTTACAACCTTTTCGCCCCTGTACAACTTGTCCACACTTCGCATGCATAGCTCAGTACTGGGCGTACCAGTGAGTCGAACAATTGGCACATTACTCCTGGATCTGTTATGCTCAGATCATTGCATCTACGGCGTAATGCAAACAATGCCTTCTTCCCAATAACAGTCAGTTTGTTTATGGCTACTGCCATGCCTCTTGTACTATGTAACTCTAAACCCAGGTATCTCAATGGTTGTCCCTCTGTATGTGAACTCTGGTGCTGCACTGTGGCATTTCTCAAACACCACCACCTTGGTCTTGCTCACATTGATGACCAATTGTCGTTTAACATAGAACTCAGACGGAACATCTCTTTATTTTTGCAACCCTTGTGGGGTCTCTGACATCAATGCCAAATCATCTGCATATAGCAGTAATTTGACTACTATGTCTGCCAGCCGTGGCGAGCTGTCGCCATCAAGTGCATCTAGATGCTTCTCAAGTCCATCAAAGTAAAGTCCAAAAAGCAGTGGGTTCAGTGGACAACCTTGTTTGACCTTAATGCCACATGAAAACCGAGCTGATAGCCCTTTTGTTGGATGCATAACTCTGACATTATCCTGGCTGTACATGTTCTGTAGACATTGCATGAAGCGACCCACAATTCCCATCTTAGCTAGCACTTGCCATAGCAAATCACGAGGCACTGTATCAAAAGCTTTGCGAAAGTCCACAAAACAATAATACATTTTTTTGCGTTTGTGAGTGTTCTGTTCAATGAATGTTCGCAAAATGTACAAGTTATCTGTGGTGCGGAAGTCTTTCCTAAAACCAACCTGTCCCTTGGCACGTAAGCTCCTCTCTTTTGCCTAGCTGTTCAACCGTGCCTCTAGAATAGCTAGTACAAGACCCACTGTGATTTCCCTGTAGTTCTCAAATTGTAAGGCATCACCACCTTTGTGTAATGCACGAATGACTCCAGTAGACAAGCTTGCTAAATAACCTTGTTGCAACAACTTGTTGAACACAATCTGCAGTGGTACATGCAACATATCGCCAGCATCTAGCAGAAACTCTGCTTTGATGCCATTTAAGCCAGCAAACTTGTTACGTTTGAGTTTCTTCATCACTTGCACAATTTCATCTAAGGTTATGTCACAATTTAGTATGTTGCAATCATCACTTGCAAAAGGGTGTGACAGGCTCGATACCACCTGATATGTAGAGCTGCCCTATCCCCCAGCTGTATTACTGGGGCATTGTCCTTCCAGCAGCTTTTGGAAGCCAGCAACCAAGTCTGCTTTGCTGATAGCCACATATCGCTCCTTGTTCTTGGAGTACTGCCTCCAAAAGCTGGCTGGATCTGTCTTTGTTAGTGCACACAACTATCAACCTTGCAGCTTCTTGTATGTGCATTTTTTACGACGCAGTAGCTGTTTAAGTTGCTTTTTCTGTTCGTGTGCTAGATGGTTGTCAGGATGAAGCTTTGCATATGCAGATACTTCCTTGTGCTTGTTACGACATTCAATATCAAACCATGGTTGATGACGATGTTGTGTTATACTAGTGCATGCCGCAGGGCAGCCATGCATAGCCGCAACGGCGTTACAAATGTAGTCATGCAATAACTGCATGGCCATGTCAACATTGTCTGTTTCACTCATCTGTGATGTGCATTGGGCAATATGTTGCTGCAGGTGCTGACAATACTGTGTGCACTTGTTAGCATCATGTTTGAAACGACGGATGTCTGCACATGATTCTGAAGTTGCTGATGCCACATGTTGCCAAGGTAACTACAAGTTGAGTGAAAGTGGCCTATGGTTAGAATCACACCCTTTTCCACAAAATAAAGGGCATTTATGTACAACAAGTGATGTGGCACAATCAAATAGAGCAGGTGATGTGACCATATAATCCACAAGGCTGGAGCCACCATTGGCAAAGCAAATGCACTCCCCTGATTCATCGCTTGCGATCCTGCCATTGAGAATGAACAATCCCAAGGAGCGACAAAGGTTTAAGAACTCATTGTGCTAGCCTTTCAACCCCCCCTTGTCCAAGTTATGTCGTTCAGGCAAAACCTCCAAGAAGTCATCCCCCAATGGGAGCGTGTCAGGCATGTGGTCGGCAAAGTAACGAAAATCAACATAGTTGTCAGCTGCACTGGTCCTTACATTGAAATCACTAGTCAGTAAAATACTACCCCCAAGATCCTGAATCATGCCAACCTCTGCAACAATGTTATCAAACAAGCCTTCATTAGCATATGGGGACCCTTTGGGTGGAGCATACACTACAACCAAAAACAACGGTGCAGCCCCCGAACGTTGGAACTATAGCCACAACCTGGTGCCATCTGTGCTCTGTTTCCATAGGGATACACAGTTTGACCATGAGTCATTCACAAATACTGCAACACCACTATTATGCTCCATTGTTACTCTAATTGAGCTCATGTCAAATACAGGGCGTGGATTGTGTAAACACTGAAAACCAGGCATACGTAGTGGTGTTTCATTAGGGAACAAGTGTGTTTCAGTTAGTGCAACAAAATTTGAGTCATTAAACAGTCTCTGTATATGTGAATTAGTACTTAGCTTCGTGTTTGTTCCCCCATGGATGTTCCACAGGGAGATTCGTAACGCTCTTTGGTCCCAGCACCCTTAGTGCTGGGTTGTGACTTTGGTGTCATTGATGTAAAAGTCTACACTACGCCAGTAAGCTTTCTTCTTTTCCGCTTTGGCCTTCTCAAATAGATGCCATGATGCCCTTTTTTGCTCTTACTGTTGTTTGGTCAAATCCTCTTCCAGGCCCCAGTGGGTATTTTTCAGGGCTACATGGTTTTGACAGACAATTTTTCTATCCTCAGCTATAGCAAAAGTAACAAGTACAGCTCGTGTGCGTACAGTCCCAGGCTTGGTCTCAGCTCCCCTGCTAAGGGGCTAGCGCACTGTTGCCACAACCTTGATGGCTAGCTTCATTTGTCCTTGTAGAACTTGACTATTGACTTTATCTAGCAGTTGTTGTGTTGTCTCGCCTTCTGTTTCGTCAAATTGTGTGATACGTGCGCTATAGGAGCGTGTGGAACGTTCCCTGGCCTCACCTTGGCT
>Ga0116229_10006811_pt1 | contig 18299 bp, 15 predicted proteins | sample S1TSphgellanicum_3_FD_87313 | JGI IMG/M metagenome (GOLD analysis project Ga0116229, IMG submission 87313) | Host-associated microbial communities from peat moss isolated from Minnesota, USA - S1T2_Fc - Sphagnum magellanicum MG | ecosystem: Host-associated > Plants > Peat moss > Unclassified... | reverse complement strand
TGAAAATATTTTTTCTATTTCAGCCCTTGACTCCTAGTGTAAAGCCCTTGGGGCCAATTTCAACTTTTGCACCAATAGGAATGCTTGATTTGGGTTGAATATCGGCCCTGACTCCTAATGTAAAGCGGGCTTTCCTTCACTAATCCTTTTCTAGTTCTTCAAATTTTCTATTGCAAATTTGTTGTAGTGTTAATTTCCATGAACTTTATTACAATATCAACAAAATGTTTAGTGAATTGGGCCCATATTTCCTTGTAGTGACATATTGTTGTGCCAAAGGAAATCGGGAAAGAAGGTCTAATAAAAAGAGATTTGTTTCTACAATATAACATGCATAACCATTCTTCCCTTGGACCTTTGTTGATCAATGGTTAAGAAATCCAGAAATGGATTTCCGAAAACGTATTATTTCACGTTGTAGATTTTGTCCCAAACATTTTTCTAGTGTACATGGAGAGCACCTTAATTGGCATAGAAAATCGATGGGCTTTATGAAAAGCATAGGGCCCATGGAGCTGGGTGTTATGTGGCTTTAAAAAAAAAGTTTTGTGTTACGCGGTAGGTGCATGATAGGTACTTGTTGAGTATCATGAGAAAAAATAGACTAAGACTTTTGTGCCATGTAAAGTCCTTGGGGCTAAGCTTTACCAGATTTGGGCCCATACTTGGCTCTGTGTCACAAGGCCCTTTATTCCAGTAAAGCCCAGTCCCTTAGGCTTAACCCTACACATAAGGTAGTTCCACATAATGAGCATATTGTAGTGCAATTGTTCTAGTTTAGGGTTAGGGTTTTCAAAACTATATATAGGTTACAAGCAAACAACAATTCCTTGTTCAGGTCTATCAAAATCTACCTTATGAAGAAAGGTCGTTTGTTTTGTTTTGTTTTGTAGTTATGAGATCCACTGAACTGGGATGCTTCAGATTGTGTTCTTGGTGTCTTTGGAAAGCTCTCGACATGGAGGGGTGCATGGGCTTGGTTCCATGACGTGTGGACTTGCAGTGCAAAAAGTTCTTGAATATTGAATGATTTTTTCAATGAAAATTAAATTATAACTGAAAATTTCAGAGGAATTAGAATGTGCCTTTGATGTTGATTTAATGGAATTAATTTGGTAAGATTTGGATTCAGAATGTGGGAGACATCGATTTTAAAGTGTTTTTTTGTTGCTGAAAATTCAAATAAATTCCAAAAAATCAGGTTTTGGAAGGAAAAATCAGTTGAAAACGTGGTAACATTTGAATGTTTAATATTCAATTCAAGTAAATGCTTTCCTTTCATATTTGATTCTTAACAAATGGGATAGAAGTATACTTCGCAAAATAATGTCCTATGTTGTGTCCACCCTACATTATAATAATGAGTTCACACTTGGGCCAACGGCATAGGCCACACTAGCATAAGGCTAATGCAAGGATGAAGTTGGTGGCACTATGTGAGGGAGTAGAGATAAGTTTGTGTGAGACAAAGAAAAATGCCATATGTATCAGATGCAAGAAGTTCACAAACAAAATGAGCTTCCCTTCTAGAAGAAACTTAGATGCAACATTGACATGTGACAAAATAGTACCCTCATTAGCCACCTACCGACGACCTTACGAGCCACCAAGAGCAAAGGGTGGCTTCAATATCAATATAGAATGGGGGAAGCTAAATGTGGGGTTGAAGCGATGTCAGCTTTTCTCAGATTCTCAATATCTTCTTCATCATGTGAGTTTTGAAATTTTGAGTATAGTATTGAAACAAGAGAGAGAGCATCCAAAAACCCAAATGCCCAACTAGGCCAACCCATCCTTTCTTTTAACAACCAATTTCAAGCTTAATAAAGCATCTCTTTCAAGAGAACCTTAAGATTTGGGAAATGCAATTGGGTTGTCATGCGATGTTGCTTCCCCAACAAGAAAAAGGTTTCTTTCAAGCTCAATAAACAAAGCATTTCTTTCAAGAGCCTTAAGGTTTGGGAAATGCAATTGGGTTGTCATGTGATGTTGCTTGCCCGACAAGAAAATGAATTCATGGACGGTTTAGTTTGCCAATGAGTAAAGTCATTGAAATGTGAGCTGGAACAGAATAGATGATTCCACCACAGAGAATGTTTAGTTGCACAACAAAATCAATCACATGAATTTTGAGGCAAAATTTTATTTTTGTTCAGAAATCTTGTGTGGAACAAAAAATGACTCCGTTTTGTCCCAACAAAAGAACTTTCAAGGACTCATAAACAAAACACAACATTTTGTAAACCAAATTCCTACAAAGATGGTGTTAATAGAGTGTCTGTGTAAAGTACCCCAAACTCAGACTATTGGGCTCCAGTTTTGCCAAAACTGGTGATGAAATCAAAAGTCAGGATGAGAACAGTGCACAGGAAACAAAGAGGGGATCCTCCACCCTCACGGGAGTTTCACCTCCAGTTTTTGCATTTGCAATTACCTGCTGCACCTTGGGTGCTACTTCTATTATTACTCTTCAGTAAATCTTCGTGCCAGAATAAAGTCCTACAAAACTTGTGATCTGATGATACCCAGTTTCAAACAAAAAAACAGTACTGAACTTCACCCACTTTCCAGATACACTCAAATTGGGGATGAAACAGGGATTACAGGGCCAAACTTAGGCCCAAAGACACAAGGTCAAAAAATGACAAAAATTCACCTAATGGAGAGTGGACATTCTAGAATGTCGAACAAATAATAAAGAGACTTTCATCAAGTGTTTGAAAAATAAAACAAAAAGATAACAATTGGCTCTCATTTCTAATAGTCAGGAAGGAAAGGCAACAAGTGACCGTTTGTCTTTGAGAACCCAAAATAAACGGTCTACTAGAGCACAAGAAATACAAACCCTAAACCTTGTTACTTTCAAAAGGGGCAAGCCGGAGGAAGAGAGAGAGAGAGAGTGGGACCCACATACATACATACATACATACATACATATGCACGGCATGAACAGGCTGACAAAACATTCCAGAACAAATTCTTCATAATGTGGTGATACTTCTTGTTGTTGTGTCGGGCTTTTGGTTCTTATAGAAACATTATCAAGAGTTGTCAGTTGTGAAGTAGATTGTGCCTTGTTAGCTAGGGACATTCAATGATCACATTCAAAGTTAATTTACATCTCATCTGTGATGGTGGATGAAAGTCCTCATCCAATCCAATCTCCCTCCCCCCCCCCGCCCAAGAGCTGTAAATAGTTCATCGCGTGTGTTCTCACTGGTGGTTCTTCTTTTATTGTGGGGAATGGCCATCCATAGGAAACAAAATAATTTTTTTTTAAAAAAAGGCTCCAATTAATTCTGAAATATTTTAAAAGATCGGAATGTATGCTTATTTAACAAGGGGCATGTCATGACTTGGCCTTGCCATTTACATTTACAAGGATCTTAAGGGAAAAGAAGAATTATGAAAACTCAAATATTTCACCATGCAAAAATGTAATATATAAAAAATCCTCTGAAAGACACCAAAATCACTCAAGAATATTATAACTCTATGACTAATCTCAAGTTTTAACACAAGCCAAAATATCATCTTTCAAAAATCCTCATATAAAATTAGACCTATTATGACCTAGGGGCCAAAATCCCTTAAGATACTATATTCTATAATATGATTGCTTGATAACTTGGTTTTCATTCTAGAGTTTGGTGCAACTTCTTGGAGTAGCACGCAACGAAGAAGACGACACGCATGGATGACGACAACAATGACACACCATAGTCATGGCTAAGAGGAGCCGTGGTTGAATTGTATGAGGGACTGAGGAGTTCGATGCAACTTTCTCCTAGTGGTTCTTTGCAAAAATCTAGGATCTAAACTTGTAGATGATGAGAACTTGCAATTTGTCAAAGATCAAAGTTGTTGTGCTCTTGCAACAATTGGGCTGACCATTGTTGGCAAGCTCTTGTAACAACAGGAAAATTTTGTTTTTTTCAAGAAAGTTTTCGCCTTCCTTTTTTTTTTTTGGGTTTGGTTTTGTTCCGTCTTTTTTTTTAAGGGGGGTTGCTTGGGCTATTACTTCCTAGGGGTTTTGGGTGTAGGGTTTTTTTTAGATTTAAATTTTATTATTTTTTGAACGGTTCCCTCTTTGCATCCCCTATCGATTTAAGATACCCCTTGTCTTCATTGTTTTGGCCTTTACATTTTAGGTGGCTTTTTGAGGCATGTCAAAAGTGTTCACCCCCTTACTAATCTCATTTCTCAAGCTAACCAAGTTATTTTATCATTGTAAGTGTCCTCCCTTCATGTGCTTCTCCCTAGTTCTATTCCTATTATTTCTTGGGGCTGGTTTTGGCCTCAATCTAACTCCATTTTAGGTTTATTTGAGTTTCGTTTCATGTGCTTTTGTTTATTTCATAGGATCCTTCGACCCATCTAAGACGAGATCAGGCAAGCTTTTCGCTTACCTTTTGACCGAATTACTTGAAACTCGATGGACAAGTTAACATGGTTCCTTTCCTTTGTATTGCCCCATTGGTGTTTACACTACACTCAAGGAGATCATTTAGGTCAATGAGAGGTTTTTGTTCCCCTCAAAAGGTTTATGGTAAATAATTAGTCTTTTTTTCAAGAGGAGTCTTCACGTGCCTCATTTGCGCCATCTTCTTACCACTCATGGGAAGATTATTCGACCACTTGTTTTTGCCAATGTTTAATTTTAAGGAGAGCCAATGAGTACGGTCACACTGCCAAAGTTCTTTAACCCATGATGCCAGTTATTCCTTCGGAAAATACTATTGCTTCCCTACACCAGTTACACCCCTTTCTTTCCGACCTTGTCCCTCCACCTATTTTTTACTATAAGCTTGAGCACATTTTTGTCATGGATAGGATTTTATTTGCCTAAGCCTTAGCTACTGCTCCCCATTTGTTTTCAAGTGGGCTCTTTAGGATGGTATATTAACATCTCTTGGGCTTATTCATACAGAGGACCCATCCTCAAGGTTTTTGGAATTATTCCAGGGTACTATTACTATTGATCATGGGGATATCTTTAGGTCAGTGGCCCTAACATTTAGGGCCCGACAAATTGTTGGCAATGGCAAAAGACACTAGTGGTCTTCATCCTATTGTCGTAGGTGAGGTGTTTTTTCGATTTATTAGTCATTCCATTGTCCTATAGCTTTGAAGGCCATTTCAGGAGCACTAATCCCCCCATCAATTTGGAGTATCGACCCCTAGAAGGTGTGAGGCCATCTTTTTCAACATTCAAGCCTTTCTTGACCTACACTTTGATTGGGCCCTAATGCAAGTCAATGTCGAAAATGTTTTCAATAGCATTTCTTGAACTATTATTTTTAAAGAATTGTGTGATGTTAGGGGGCCTTTAGCGAGCATTGTCCCCTTTACCATGTTGTTTTATGGTACTCATTCTTCTTTTTATTTCAAGCATGGGCGGCATATGGAAGAAGTCACCATTATTGAGTCATATGCAGGCATGAGGCAATGTGACCCCCTAGGAGGTCTTTTGTTTATTTTGGCCCATTATCAAATTTTCTTAGAGACCATCATGTGGGCCCCCATCTGCATCTTTCCATCTTTAGTGGATGATATCCACATCGTGGGGCCTATGAATGAGATTATTTGTGCTTTAAGTTTCATATTTGCAATAGCCTTGTTTTGGAAGAGTATGTTTTTCAAGTTGGGGGGGGCCCACACTTGCTTTAGTCATGCTTAGATGTAACACTAGATGACCTTCTTCTTGCAACTAAGGAGATGCACCTTTCTTTTGAGAATCTAACAGTTATCAATGCCCTAAATCTATAGGCATTTATGATGGACATCCATCATGACACATCCCTTAGGTCATTTATCTTGGAAGATGACTCCATTTCCTCAACATCCAAAGCTCACATTCATTTTTGTTTGGGCAAAGGGTCAGGGGTATGGTTGGTTGTTAGGCCATCTATCTGTTCATTTTGCATCGCACATTTTATTTTCACCTCAATGTTGCATTTTTCATTTAGGTTTGATTCAACCTTTGACATTTAGTCTTCTCACATGTGTGTGTGAACACGGGTTGAGCACATCTAGCATGCATTTAACTCATTGCTCGTTTGGAGATCAACAAATAGGCACACATGATGCCATCTAAGATGTCATGTGTGCCCTTACTTGAAAAAGTGAGCATGCTATATGGAAAAATGATGGTATGTTTTTACATCAAGAGTTTCATTACAAACCGATCTGTACATGACCCGAAAGGACCAGGTCTTCGTTGCCAATGTGGTGGTTATTAACCCAACACAAAATACAATGGTTTCGAATCTCATTAGTTAACCAGCAGGTGCAACTGCGAAAATTAGCGCCATTACTAAGATTCGCAAGTATAAAGGGTTTCATGAGAGGCACAACTTTATTTCGATGGCCATGAAGATGCACGACACACCTAGGTGTGATATGGATCATTTCATCAAGGAGTGTGCCCGTCTTTTCCACAATAATTGATCAAGAGGTCATTTATCCTTGTCTTTTTGCATTCAATTTTTTAATCAACGTGTTAATATTAATTTTGAATGTGCTTTAACCTCTACTATAGAAAGGAAGATTGCATTGGCGGGTGATGCTTGTTCTAAACCTCACATTACTATTAGATTTCACGATTTGCATGCAACTAACATTTGAAGGGTTGTGGGTGAAATAATTTCCTACCGTGAAAAGGACTAGCTTTTTCCCTTTTTTTTGGTTCTCATGGATTGTGAGTCCTTTGGCCCTCCCTTTTTTTCTCCCTTGTGATGTTCTCAGCCATCAATCTTTTATTGGATTTTTGTGGTTACTCTATAATGAATCTAAACATAATATCCTTCTTGCCTTGGTAGGCAAAGCCAACAAAATTGAGGAGGAGGACATCATCCTCCTCCTCTCCCAGTCAGAACTGAACTGGAGGATGAATGAACGTACCTCGGGAACTTGGCTAACCCAATTACATACATTGCAAAAGAAGTTATCCTTTCTCTACAGGTCTTGGATCAGCATCAAAACTGACAACTATACAGAGGACCTCCTTAAAAGCTTTGTTTGAGTAGTAAGTACAAAAAGCCCAGCTGTGATGGTGTCTACTCATGTCCAATGCACTTGGGAATTGCTACCATATAGGCTAGGAGGATAAAGTGTGTTGTTATTGGGAAAATATTGAGAACATGGTGGGAGCATCAAAATCCAAAAAAGTTTACCCACCCTTGTCCCTTGGGTCAAAACACACTTAAGAGAGTCCAAAAGGGTGTCAGATGTGAAAAATAACCATTGAAAATTCAAGATTTGTTTTTGTTTTGCCATTTGAAACTATGATACTGGTGACACGTTTTTAAATTATTTATTTATTTATTTATATGGATATTGGGAAATTCAAATAAATAATCTATTTTACTCAGTTTTAGAAATTTCTTTTTATTTAAAAATAATTAAAAATGAATAATTATTGTGTCCAACAAAAAAAGGACTTGTGTTCATTTTTTAAAAATGAAACACATAATGAACAAAAAAAAATTCACATTTTAAAAATTCATATTTGCAACAACTTTTTAATTTAAAAAATGACATATTGATTCAACTTTTTAAAATTTTAATAAAAAATTACAAAGCAATTCATTCACAAAAAAAAATCATGCTAACACAAAAAGACGTGCAGTTCTTATTTATATAAAGTAAGGTGGTTGGGGTACTGCTCAGAGTGTGTTTTGACCCACCTAGGCCCCCAAAGATATATTAATGAACCTTCTTGAGTGCATATTGAGTTGTCTCATTGGCGCATGAAAATTCCATCGATAAAACTATTTGTCACCATTTTTCGCCTAGGCTAATGCTAGGAGCTTAAAATGTAGGACACAATAGAGTTCTTTGTAAAGTAACCCTGTCTTCACCCTGTCTGTGCGCCTCCTTCCTTTTACCCCCTATCCCCTCTTTCAGTGGTGTCCGCAAAGTGAAGACATTTTAATAAATCTCAGTATGAAATGCTGATGCCCCAGCATTTAATGCACAAGGTTTGAGACTAACCATTGTAGTTGTACTCTTAGGAGCACTGAAAATATATGTAGCAGCAGTGGAGGCGCTCATGAAAAAGGAAAGACAGGATGAAACTTAGCTTACCACCAAAATTGATGGTTTTCTGAGTTTCATCCCCAGTTGAGTGATAATGTACTTTTTTGCGGGTTCTTTTTGAATCTCACCTAGTGTATGACCAAACTCAGGGTTCCAGTGCTGTGTTTTTTTCTTACTTTACGGATAACTCTAATGTCACACACTATGCAGTTTTACAAGTGGCGAATCCACCATGCATTTTAAAACCATTACCAAATTTGTTGTTGTGTCTAGAATCATTTATGGCTAGCAGTCCATAGAACAAATTGTTGTGTTGATCACAAAAGCTCTAACCCTCTCCCATTTGTGACAATGCCACATGTCAAAAGCTCCCCCAAAACAAGTTTTCTTTTGTTTGGCTTGTGGGGTCCTTGCTTCGCTAATTCATCACATTGATCAAGGAAATTTTCTTTTCCTTTTTTGTTGGAAAAAACAAGCTCAAATCAAGTTAAGAAAGAGAGAAGAGGAAAATGTCCAATTCCAAAGCAATTCCATCCTTCACCACAAGTAAAAACATAAACAGTCAAGACTCACTCATTTCATGGCCATCTAAATGTGTGAATTGAAATAAAAGTTTTACTTCCTCCATGAGTCGGATATAATAGAGTTTATTTCACAACTTTCAGAGCCAAGGTGTGGAAGAGACTGATTTTTGAGTGGATTTTGTTGCTGAAAATTCAAAAAAATTGCAAAATGGGTTTGGAAGGAAAAATCAGTTAAGCCCTCAATTTTAGCCACATTATCGAATTTAGAAACTTTCAATTCTAAAAATGTGAAAAATAAAGAATGTGTTCACGCTTGGGCCAATGGCACATGCTACACTAGTACAAATTAAAGTACAAGTTTATTTGTTTTGACATATGATCATGGCATAAATTATAAACCTCTCAAACCATGAGACTCCTTGCTCCACTTGTGGTAACATTGAGAAGTCCTCGATGAAATAGTGTGCATGTTTTATTTCACAATTTTGTCTTTCACAATTTTGAGATCAACAAAGCAAAAGTTATTGAATATAAAGTGATTTTTTTCCCATGAAAATTAATCTAAAATCATTTCTAAATGATTTTTTAAACAAAGATTTTTTTTGAAGTGAAGTGAAGGCCATTTTTAGCCAGGATAGCATTGGGATGAGTGACATTACATTTACATGAGGTTTAATAAATACTTGGGCCAAAGGCATAGGAGATCACTCACTAGTGTTGCATGAAGTTCCCCAAAATTTTGAACTGAAAATCCATACTATATGAGAAACTATTGTAGTTCCATTCCATAGTGTATAAACAAACAAACAAGACCTACACTAGTGTTCCTTCCTTATTAGTGACCCAAGACACGCTACCATTTCTGTCCATTCTGGACACAAGTGCACAAAATGCTCAATCATAGTAATAGGTAGACAAAAAGTAAGTAGTAGGTGAAGAGGGAGTAGTTCAAGCTTTGTGTTGTTTGTTGCCCATTTTGTAGAGGCTTTATAAAACCAACATTGTGACGACATTTTGCAAGAGTGCATTGTAACAAGGGAGGTTGTGTTTGTTGCCTAATTTTGTGAAGCATTATGAGACATTTGCAAGTGCATTGTAAGAGCATCACAAGGGCATTGTAAGAGCATTCGTGTTGTTGCCCATTTCGTGAAGCATTATGAGAACATTGTAAGTGCATTGTGAGTGCATTGTAAGAGCATTTTAAGGACATCGCTAGTGCATTGTAAGAAGGGTTGTGTTGTTGCCGATTTGGTGAAGCATTATGAGAACATTGTAAGTGCATTTTTAGGGGCATTGTTAGGACATTGTGAAGGCATTGTAAGGGCATGCATTGGTGAGGGCATTGTAAGGGGCATGCATTGTGAGTGCATTGTAAGGACATTTGTGAGGACATTGGAACTTGGGCATTGTTAGTGAGGGAGTGTGTGGCAAGAAGGGGGTTTTTGAGACCCACCCTCTCACCATGCGATAGAGATGCTTGTGGCATTATGTTTTGCTACACCGTTTTTGCAAGCCCATTTTGTGAGCAGAAGGAGTGTTTTTGGTTTTGGTGGACTCACATGACATAACTAATATTGTGAAGAAAATCGTGGTGGTTCGCTGGGGAGACTTTTTATGTTTCTCTTCTTATTTCTATTGCATGATCTTGTGATATTGAAGCAAAACTCAAGCAAGCAAGCAAGCATTGTGAGTGACAACAATCTCACACATTTCTTCTTCTTCTTTTGTCTCTTGTGAGCTTTCCCCAACCAAGCTTTTAGTCCTGTGGGGAGTAGAAGAAGAAACACATGATGATGATGATGATGATGATGATATGCACTGCAAACTTATGAGCTGCTATTCCTCTGTTGAACCCCCATTTTTGGCAGTGGAGGATTGGTGGATCCTTTTCTTCTTGTAAGGAAAGCATGGAAGCAGTTACATTTGGAGGCACAGCTATGAGTGGCACCCACGCAAGCTTACAAAAATGTCAGATCTTTGGCAAGCAACCAGGAGCTTCTTTGCAGGAGTTGAAACTTGTAGGTTTGTCACAGATGCAGAAGAATGGATGCGGCAGAATGGCAACGCCTGCAAAGATCAAGTTGTTATTCCCCTTGAAAGTTGAAGCAAATGTCTCAGGAATAGGGAAGAAGGTGAATGGTACCAAAGTGAATGGGACCAAGGTAGAGATGGGTGGCAAGAAAAACAAGAGCAGCTTGGAGGAGGAGGAAGAAACCACAACAACAGCAACAGCTGCAGGAGGACGACCCAAGTCCAGTTTTTCTTCAACAATGCCTGCAGGGTTGAAAGCATATGCTCAAAGCCGAGCATTACAGGCTGTGCTGGCTGCAATGGCCAATGTGGTATTGGCTGCAGAAAAGCAGCGAAAGTTGGAGGAGATTGCTGGCAAGACTGAAGTTCCTGTGGATGCATTGCGACAGGGAAGACTGGTGGAAGGCAAGCTTGTGTACCGTCAGACTTTTGTGATCCGGTCTTATGAAGTTGGAGCTGATAAGACTGCTTCTGTTGAGACTCTGATGAACCACTTCCAGGTAGAACCCACCTCCTCCACTCTACCATCTCTCTCTCTTGCCTATGCTTTTTCTTCTTCCCCAGTGGTGGGTATTGCACAAACTGCCTCCACTAGGGTTTGCACAAAGATAATTTGCAAGCCATTTCTGTCAAACCCAGATCAATCCCAAATCAATCTTTGTTGATTGCATTTTGGATGATTTGCAACCCAAAATGCATTTTGGGTTTGCACAAAGAGGATTTGATGAACTTTTCGAGTACTTACCCGTATGATTGTTCATGGTTTTGTGCAGGAAACTGCATTGAATCATGTGTGGATGGTGGGTCTCGCTGGAGATGGATTTGGAGCAACACATGCAATGATCCGCCACAACCTCATTTGGGTTGTCTCGCGCATGCAAGTGCAAGTGGAGCAATATCCAGCTTGGTATACCTCTCTCTTCTCAACAACACCCCCCACCTCACCCCCTATTTCCTCAACACCCAGAAACAAACAATGAGCAGAGCAAAACAATCAAGATTTTTTTTTCCCTCACAAAAAAGCTTGAATTTTTGTGGCTTGAAAAATGAGGATAACTATTGAAAACATTAACTACTTCACTGTCTCTTTCTTGCTTATTTGCTTTTGCTTATGTTGGAACTGGCCAATGGAAATAATGTTTTTGGTGGTGGTTTTGGTCTCTGCAATCTCTCTCTCTCACTGATAATATGTCTGAAATGAGTGAGGGTTTTAGGCACATTCTGAGATCACATTCTTCTCTTGAAGAAACAAAACTTGATTTGCTTGAAAAAGAGACTCCTGGAGAATGACAACAAGACTCTGTTCTCAAATAGAAACAGTGGTGTTTTTGAAATTGTCTGCTGCAGGGGAGATGTGGTTGAGATGGATACATGGGTGACAGGGTCAGGGAAGAATGGGATGAGACGTGACTGGCTTGTGCGGGATTACAAAACAGGGCAGGTCCTTGCTCGTGCCACCAGGCAATTTTGCTTACCTTTTCTGCAGTTCAGAATCATCTTTTGTTTGCCAATGCAAAGAAAGTATGGAGATTTCTCGATTCTCTTGAGAGTTATATTGTGCAATGCAAAGTGCATGATATATTCTCCATATGTAATTATCACTGTGTGAAAAGAAATGTGCAATCTGCTCATTTTTTTTGTTTGTGGTTTTTGCTTTTGGATATGTATGTGTGCAGTACATGGGTGATGATGAACCAGAAAACAAGGCGATTGTCAAAGATGCCTAATGAAGTGCGAGAGGAAATATCACCCCACTTCCTTGAACGATCAGCAATCAAAGAAAACAATTTAGTGACACAGAAGATTAAAAAGCTTGATGACTCTGCACAGCTTGTCCGCTCTGGATTGACAGTATGAACATTCATTTTTTTTCCCATTTGCACAACTCTTTTTTCTTCTTTGTTGTTGTTTCAAATCATCTTGATGAAAATACAGATATCCTTGAAGGATCTAGAGTGAAGGACAGAATGGTATTGCTTATCTCTCATTCTCAGTAGTTTCTTTGCTGCAGCCGAAACGAAGTGATTTGGACATGAACCAGCATGTTAACAATGTGAAGTACATCGGGTGGATGATGGAGGTTAGAATCTGCCTACCTCAGGGAAGGAGTGGTACCTACCAATGAGAGAAGATTTGTTCTGAAGTTTGATTTCAAGCATGAGGGAACCATGCTCTGTCCATATGGGTGCTTTAGATATGTGACATCAAGAGTTTCTAGAAAATGGATTTAACTAGTGAATTGGTTTTGGTTTTGGCTGTGCAATAAGGAGCTGAGTAACTGAAGGTCAGCACAATCATGTGCTAATTAATTGCTTCTTACTCAATGAATTTGTTATTTTTGCAGAGTATTCCAAATGCAATTCAGGAAGGCCATGAACTGGAAACTCTGATCCTTGAATACAGGAGAGAGTGTAGCCAGTCTGATGTTGTGCAGTCAATGACAAGTACAGAGTCATCAACTGCACAGGCTCATAACATTGAAGCAGAAGTGGAAATGAATGACACTGCAGCAGTCAATGGTGAAGAAAGAACTGCCCCTTTTCCCAGTGGTGCGACATTGTCATCAGCATTGCAGGAGATCAGCAATGCAAATCGCATTGGTCCATTGCAATTTACACACTTGCTTCGTCTACAAGTTGATGGTGCTGAGATTGTGCGTGGCAGCACTCATTGGAGATTGAAGAAACCTTTCCATCACAATGCTCATTGATCCATAGCACATTTCAATTTGTGAAAATAATGATTTTTTTTGGGGGGTGCTGGGTCTTCAATTGTTCAGCACCAAACATCAAGTAAGTAGCAATCGTATTGAGCCTCCTTCATTATTGATGGAATTTTTCTTACCTGCCTGGTCCTGGTATTGGGTCGCACTAGTATGATTCAAGTATAGGAGAAGGGTTTGCTCTTAGACCCTTCTGGAAATTGAGGCTCCCATCATAAGGCTGAAATTTGGTGGGGCCGAAATTCCCAAAAGGGTTTAAAAGCAGACCCTTCACTTGTGTAAAGAAACTGGTGAGAAATTTTGAAAACAGGATGCTTCCAAAATTCATAAGGTCCTGTTGACTGGTCAGTGGGATCTTACGCAGGTCATAAGATCCCGTGCAAGGGTACGCTGAGAAGCAATGGGTAAAATACAAAGGGAAAATCTCAGTGGTTCTTTACAGTTTGGAAGCACACCACTCTACTTGGAGAATTTGTTGGCTTGTGTGACAAGAAACCAGCTCTCCTTCAATGCCATATACTAAATATTTTAGTGGGTGTGAACTGTAAATGCAGGGAAGGAGCTGCAGCATTTTATTCACAGTCTGTACACTCTGAGACATGCTGGACTTGATTTGGGGAGCAGGCACCATAACTGTCTCAAAAAATAATAATTAAACTCTTCTTGCAGATGTTAAGAGATTAAATTGATTCTTTTTGTATACCAGATATCGAGTGTGATCTACAGGTGAAATCATGTCAGCCTTCAATACGTATTTTATTTTGCTTCATTTCAGATTCACCAACCATTCTAGTTTCATTGTTGTTTTGAGGGTCAATGGGTGCCCTCAAAACATGACCATTATGTGATATACATTTCTTTCTACATCAGCAAGGATGAGGACCTTGTATCCTTGCTGATACTTTGTCCAACACGGGGATGAACTTGGAACAAGACTTGTGGTTGTGGAGTTTGCTCCAGTCTCTCGGAAGACCCGGTGTAACAATGATTACAATTAGCAATATATTATTAGTCACAATTATTGATCAATTAGTATTTATCCCATAATCTTTTCAATTGGGTGACGACCGATATTGTGAGTGATGACCTAAATGAATGATGGGATACTCACATTTCCTATTGCTTCACATACTTGCATTTTCAGAACCTTAAACCTATGGTCTAAGTTTTGTGGTTTCCAAGAGTCAATTCCTTGAAATATGATGCTTTCTTTATGGGGGATTTTTCCCCAAAAGATCCTTTGTATGATGACCTGCCCCTTTTTTTCTTGGTCTCCCAAGTAGTGAAAATTCACCACAAGAAGAAAACATTGGTTGAGAATTGCAAACCACGGGATGCCTTGGTTGTGTTGTTGATATTGTTAATGCCCTTGATGAGTAGTAGTGCAGTAATGTGATTTTGTAATGTTTATAGTTCATGCCTACAAATGTAAGAGTTATTGAACTTTGGGGGATTTTTTATCACTAAAAATTCGATAACCATCAAGAGTTAAAATCTTAGGGAAATTGGGTGTGTGCTCTTCATGCCATTGGAAATCCCTCAAGGTGTGCAGGTACACCAAAAGTCACACCTATGGAGTTATTTACTTGTCTAAACCATGATAGAGAAAACCATGATATTGGAGAGGGTTGAGTTCATACATTGAAGTTATCTGCAAAGACTGAAAAACCCAAGAGCAAAATCCTAAGTTTCACTAAAACTAAAAAAAATTGTCAAATTGTAAGATGGAAATGTGTCAAGTGAACATATAGAGAAGGTTAAATTTTCTCCTCCACTCAAAATGATTTGAGTTTCCTCTTATCCCTTATGTTTTGTCTTGTCTTATATGTTTACCTAAGAGCTTGCCTATGTTACAGGATACCTAGGGGTACTTAAGGGATTACTACACAAACTTTATGTCAAAGGCTAGCTAGATATTTTCTAAGTTTTGGAATAATTAGGGCTTTACTTAGGGGACTACCTAGAGTTGATTCATAGTGCAAGAAGGGGTTACATAGTCTTACCTAGGAGGATATCTAGGATAAGGCTATCAAAAGCTTACATAAGAAGTTACAAAAAGCCTATTAAAAGACAACATAAGGATTACCAAAAAAACACTTAAGGGCCTACTTAGGTTATGGAATATTTAAGGATTATTTAAGGGCTTACCTAGGATTATCTATGAAAATAACTAGGAGCTTACCTAGGTTATGGGATACCTAAGGACTACTCAAGAAGTTACATAAAGCCTACTTAGGATCTATCAAAAGTTAAATAGGGAGTAACATAAGGCCTACCTAGAATCCTACCTAAGGATTATTTCAAGAAACATTTAGGGACCTACTTAGATTGTGGGATACCTAAAAGCTACTTAGGAGTTATTTAGGAACTATCTAGTGAGACACCTAAAGACTTACTGAGGTTATAGGATACCTAATCCTTACCTACTTAGGGAGTTACATAGAGTCTACTTGTGAAGCTAACTAGGGATTTCTTAGGTTAGGAGATATTTAGAAGTTATTTAGAAGGCTACCTAGGAATACCTAGGGCTTATTCCCCTATGTAAATTCCTAGGGAGACACCTAGGTGTCTACTTAAGTTATGAGATACTTAAGGACTACTTAGAGGACTACAAAGAGCCTATTTATGGAATTAACTAGGGATTTCTTAGGTTCATGGATACCTAAGGGTTATGTAGGGGTGTGCCTACAGCTAACTCATAGTGCAAAAATGAACTAGATAAAACCTACATAAGGAGCTACCTAGAGGCTTCTTAAGGAGTTACATAAGGGCTACTTAAAACTAAGTCATAGCTCTTTTGTAAACCCTATGTAAACATTTAAATAGTCTTTAAATATCCCCTAATTTAAGAAAGTCTTAGGTAACCAATATGTAACACCTTAAATAGTCCCTCTATAATTCCTTACGTTGGCTTTTTGATAGTCCATAACCTAGGTAGGCCTCTAGGTGATCTATAGGTAATCCTTAAATAGCCCCCTAGGTTATTTAAGTACCCCCCCTCCTTAGGTATCCCAAGGGTATCCTGTAATCTTCCTCTAAAAGACTTCTTAGCTACCCCTTGGTAACCTCTAGATAGGTCCTTATCTAGCCCTAGGTAACCCTTAAGTAGCCCATTGTCAATGAAATATGATAATTCAATCGAATTTTCCAAAAGATGAAGATTTGAAAGTTGTTTGTAGAATTTCATTTTTAATAGTGAGAATTTCTCAATCAAATTTTGGTTTTTTTCTAAAACCAAAAGATTTCAACTTGAAACCCCTATAAACTCTACCAAATCAGATTTTTAAAATGCCAACATTTTACATGACTACATAATTGTGGCCTACGTGACTATTTGGTTGTAGCTCCCTCCCTCTACTTGGGACTGTTTTGATCAAAAGTCAATGAAGGGTTAAGGAGCAAAAACAAATGAAAGCATTCAATTTGATGTCACTTTTAGTAGGAATGAATTGTGTTTAAAACCATCAATCCTATAAAGAACAAGGAATTCAAAAATGTTGAATGAATTTTCTAGCCATCTCACACAATGAGGATAGGGATTGTACTACTAGAGGTTTCTTCATGTTTTGAGTTTTAAATTGAAATGGTAGTTTTGGGTGTGTTAAGTGTATTAGCTGAAAATGATTGGTCAAAATCGTGAGTGAAAGGAAGTAAAATGTGATCTCATGATAATATATTGTTGCCTTTCACTTTTAATGTGCCCATGTTTCATCCTCTTGAATGTGACTTAGAGGGTGCTTTATATGTGTCCAAATATGTGTTTATATTTTCAAAGTATGGTGATTGCCTCCAATTCATGAAAAGGCATGGTGCATTAGAAATCACATCCACAAATTATCAATAAGCGATTAATTGCAAATTGGATTTCACTAGTTGATTTGCAACCCCATTATAACTTGTAATAATTTGCAAAATTTAATAACTTGCATAATAACTTTGCTCTATTTATTATATGCAAAAAACATTACCTCTTGTTCTCACTTGGGTATCACCACCATATCTCACTTCTATATTATGCATAAATACTTTCAAAGGGCCTTGCTTGTAGCTTTTCTACTTTAGGATTAGAAATGCACTAATATTTGATGTGTTTCAAGCATCACCAACATGGTTTTTTTCAATAAAATAAATTATATAATTTCTATTGTAATATCGAGTAGCAAGCATTCCAAGAGAAATAGAGCATTAAATGGGTGACATGTATGTGGACAATGTTCATTTTTCACTTTTGAAACTTCTTGTTATTTTCAAATGACCTATTTAGAACTTAGGTTTTAAATTGACAAATGTTTTGTAATTTAATTTTTAACTAGTGGTACCCGTGACCTTCGGACACCCGTGGCTACGCCACTCCAACCACCCGTGACACCTCGCCCGGCCCCCCACAGCGGCTGCCCTGGCTGCAATCCGCTAATGTCTGATGACTGGAAGTTCTCACAGCGATTTTCAATTAAATGTGTTCTCAATTAAATGTGTGTACTTTGAAGTTTGTGCCCGCTGCCCCCCCCCCACTTTGGTTCTCAAATTGATTCCAAATAACCGGTTGGGAAATTTTCCAGAAATTTGGATACACTTGATTGATTGCCCACTAGTTCTGGATTTTATTTGCCCACTGCGGTTCTCAATCAAAACAATCAGCTGATACCCGATTCTGAAGGATACGCGGGCCGTGGTTCTCAAACATCCCAAACAACCAGTTGCTAAGCCAACAAAAACGAAAGTGAAAATGATGACCGGCGGCTCTCAGGGCGGTTCTCTGAGACATGGCATCACGATCCTCCAACCATGGTAAAAAATTCTTTTTTTTTAATATTTACCACAATTAACTGCCCTAGAAAGTAATGATAATAACTGTCATGTTGTTGGGGAGATCAGGTTTTACAGACAGACAGGTAAAAAATTCTTTTTTTTTATTATTTACCACAATTAACTGCCCTAGAAAATAGTGGTAATAACTGTCATGTTGTTGAGGAGATTAGGTT
>Ga0116229_10006810_pt1 | contig 18300 bp, 18 predicted proteins | sample S1TSphgellanicum_3_FD_87313 | JGI IMG/M metagenome (GOLD analysis project Ga0116229, IMG submission 87313) | Host-associated microbial communities from peat moss isolated from Minnesota, USA - S1T2_Fc - Sphagnum magellanicum MG | ecosystem: Host-associated > Plants > Peat moss > Unclassified... | reverse complement strand
GTCTCTCTTTTCTTCATTACACAAGTTTGTGTATTTCTTGTGACAAGAACCTTGGAGAGTTCTTGATGTTGTGTTTTGTGTTGTGAGCATTATGTTGTAGTTTCCTTTCAATAAAGATTTATGCTTGCACTTGAGTAGATCTCCTATTTGTTAACACCTAGGAGTTCACAAAGGATGGAAGAATCCAAGGCAAGCTATGTGGTGAAAAAATTATAATCAATCAAATGTTAATAGTGAAGCAATTGGTGTCAGCACTGAAAAGGCTATTGATGCACCCAACACACTGGTCAAAAAAATGTGAACTACCTTCAAGAACATTACAAAACCAAATGCATTTGTGGAAAAAGAACAGTGGAGCATAGTACGCATGAAAGAGGAGTTTCATGCCAAATTTGTAACTATCTTGTAGATTATTTTATTAATGGGAAAAGCTAGCCTATTTTAATAATCAAATAACCATCACTTTCAACTTGGCAAACTTGGGTAAGAAAATCAATTGGTGTTCTATCATGTTGACACAACACCACAAGACTGATTGAGTCTAGAACCAACCACTTCACCACCAAAAAATAGAGCTCATATTCATTAGCAAGTCTTGATTTTTGAATATGAAGGAAAAGATGAAGAAATGGAAACTAAAGAAACCACACAACATGATGACGATTTTGTTTAGAAAAAAAATGACAAAGTTGTGGAGGAAAGATGTGAACTTGATTATGAATAAGTAACCAATAAACCATCTTCACCTATTAATGCACCTTCTATTCTACAAGCATTGAATAACAACCCATTGCCAACTAGGGTTAAACCTCTTCAATAAGTTAGAGTTGCACCAATTTTGTTTTTCCTAAAACCTCTATAGCCTATGCTCTCAACATGAGAATTTTAAACAAATTAGCGTTTTTTTTGAGCGAACATCTTTACTTGCACAAATTTGGCCATAGATTGTAAATAGCTTAATTGATTTGAAAAGTAGGTATAATTTTGTTGAGGGTTTACTTGAAGAGACAAACAACTAGTTGTGTATCATTGTTTAGAAGTAGTTACTGATCAACAAACTTTTCAAAACTAGGATAAGGAATTAGGTAAATTGATCGCCAAACTTCAAATTAACAACATACACTTGGTTGCCAAATCTATTGATGTTGACAAAGCGATTAGAAAGTTGAGACCTTGCAACATGAATACAATGAGCTTAACCAAGCTCATTTCAAGGGACATAATGACCTCAAGACCCTAAAAAGTGACTACAACCAGTTGATGAGGGATTATAGGAAGCTGGAAGTTATTAGTGTTTAACAAGAAAAGACTTTTGCTACTTTGGAACAAACCTATAACTAGCAACATGAGCAAATGATGACTACCAACATGGAGTTGGAAAATTGCACTCATGAGCTATGAATTTAAATTTAAAAACCAAAGGGCAAGATGGAAGTAATGTGAATATCACTTGGTAAAACTTCTTAGACCTTGCATATGGAGAATCGGTTGAAAGAGTTTGAGGAATTATTGTTGGATAATGCCCTACTAAAAGTACAAAACCAAGCATTAGCAAATAGGAATCCAAAATGGAAGGAGTGGTGGTAGACTACAAAAAGTCACAAAAAAAAAAATTCAAAACAACTTGGAAGTTACCCATGTTGATGAAGAAGCATACCTATTTGAATTGGTTGCCTATAAAGTACAATTTCTAGAATATAGGTATGACCGATTAAGTTCAAAATTGATTGAAAATGAAGGAGGTGTTGGAGTATCCCAAATTCCTACATCTGTGGAACTAATACCAGCGTCTATTGGTATTCAAAGTGAATTGGTTGTTATTATTACTAAAGTACCAACACAAATGCAAGGAGGATTTGATTTTACTATTATACCCTATACTTTGCCATTGAACTACCAAAAATACATGTTGATGCATTTGCCATAGTTGCAAGCACCCAAGTAGGAGATTTGCAAACACTTACTATTCCTAGGATTGTACCATTGGTTATTCTCAAATTGGAATAAGTGCAAGAATTATTATGATAGAAATTGTTCTACATGCATTAGAAGTTTTTACAACCCTAATAAAAATTCTTGTGGACACACTTGTTGCTAAGAAATGAAAACCAAAACTTAATCCTTTAGTTGAATCTATTATTGAATGTGTTGTAGGACTTATTGATGAGTTAATTATAGGTGTCAAACAAGTAGATCTTGATGTCTAATTCTGAGGACGAAATTTGGTTTTCAAGTGGGGGTAATGTTAACCCAATTTTTCATTTATTGTAAATAATAACCAATTATTACCAATAGGTAACCAATGAGGCATTATGATTTTGAAAAACTGTTAAGTTGTTATTAGGCAATAGGTAATCGATTTGTTAAGTGAATTGGTAATGGGTTTGTTAAATTAATTGATAATGGGTTTATTAGGGTAACTGGTCTGTTCACAAAACATGTTTATTCATCAACCTATTATTTTAATTTAGTTTTGAACTACTTGATTATTGTACCAGCTAATGACTGTTTAAATGAAAACAACATTATGTTTTGGTATAAGTAAGAGGATTTGAAGAAGATTAAAGAACTTAATTTTTTAAATTTGATTTTGGATCCATTTTGGATTTATGTAACTTGTGCATTTGCAAATAAACATTTTCATGTTTCTGTTTTCTTTTTCTTATTATTGGATCTAAATTACAACACACTTGTTGATGTTTGTATGTAAGACATATTTTGTAAAGTAAAAAATAGCTTTGTTTAATTTTAAGGAATAAAAAACACCCTTTTCACATTCCAAAAGTCTGAAATGGACTTTTAGTTCCTAACACATAAAGTAACAAATAGTAAAGTGTGGATTGATGGGTTGGTGCATCAAATCCAACTCATGGCCCATGTCAATGGGATAAACTAGCACACCCCTTCCCATTTACAAATTGAGAACTCTACCACCATTTCTATAAGACATCAATTTTTTTTTGCTTGGTAGTATCTTTAATTTATGGGTTGTTCCACGCCTACAACAACATTCTTATTGTGGATGTTTTTGCCACCCATTTTGCATGGGTTTACATTTGGACAACTAGGCTAATGCTTGTGCTAGTACCAATTGTGGGAAAATATTGTCCAAGGAATGGATCACAAGTGCTGGATTCAAACAAATCAGCATGTTGTTGAAGAGGCCCAAGTTGGAGAAACTATCTCCTCCCATATTTACAAAAATTGCCACCACTAGTACACAATGAATCCAAATCAACTAACCTAAATCTCTACGAGGTTGTAAAAGTGAATCAAATTTACCATGCCCTAATTTCATTTCACCTTCAATGAAACTTCAACTACACATTCATTTGTAGTCAAAATAATTTATTAATGTTACTTTTCGTATTGTTAAAATGATAATTTCAATGTTATATAAAATTCGTAATAATCATTATTTAATATAATTAATTTATAATGTATAAGATTATTTATCATAGCATTTGTTCCATCAATTAATTACAATATGACAAATTATAAGGTGATTTTTAAAAAATTAGGACTTATTTATTAATTTATTTTACATCCAATTTTGAATTTAATTGCCATATATTATTTTGGGCCTTCATTTATTGCAATGTAAAAAAAATTTTAAGAACCAAAAAGATGATAATCCAATATTAATTATATATATATACATAGATTAATTTATAATTAATCAACATATTCCATTATTTGAAACCAAATGAATTACAATAAAACTCCAAATAAATAAATAAGGAAAATGTTATCTATTTAATTTTTAATTTTATTAATCATTAATAATAATTAAATTGGAATAATAATAATTTTTTAAAAAATGTATTATCAACTAGCATATTATTTATAATTATATAATTGAAGTAATATTCAAATATTAAAAACCATTTAAGATATTTTATTTAAATAAATTAGAATATATATATTTAAAAATAATATTAAATTTACATATTACATATACATAATTAAAATAAAATTTTGTAATGTACTTTACTTTTAAGAAAATTATATTAAGTAATTTATTAGAATAAATAAGTAATAATTTATAATAAATAATATATTACTCTATTATTTTGTATTATTAATTAACATACTATTTAAAATAATATAATTTACTTAATTTCTTAACACTGACATTTAATGTAAAATATTTTTACAGAAATGTATTTCAATGTATTTATTATATCAATTAATGATATAATTTATTGTTAGTTTATGTACAAATATTATCAGTTTTAAATCCAAAATATATATTATTGAAATAAAATTTTATTTTAATTCTGAAAAATAAGTCAGATTTTATTTTCTGCCTTTATTTAGTAAAATGCTAAAAGATGTTTATAACAAAAATAGATTCAAAATCAAAAAAATTTAACATAGAAATATATAATACAAATATGTAATATATCATATGTTTATAAGATATAATATACATAACATATAAAATTATGTACATATTACATAAAGTTTTTAACTAATAATATTTTATTGTTGGCTTCATTTGATAAAAATGGTAACATAATATTCATACATGGAAATTAAAAAAATTATCCAATTTTTTTATCATATAAGATCATTTATATATAATATATGACAATATTTAGTTTTTATATACTATATTAATAATAGTATTTGTGAATAAAATGAATAAAATATTAAATTTATTTATAATTTGTAATAAATTTTTCATTTAAAAAATACTTTAATTTTCAACTTAATTTATATTTTATAATTATATAATCTATCTCATATTATAATATAAAATTAACGTTTATGTATTCAATATACCATATTTAAATGTATTGTATTTTTTAAATACACTAAACATTAAACGGTTTTGAGAATAACATTATTATATGTTGATGCATCATATTTTATGAACTATTTGTATTAAATTTCATAATTAAAAAAAGAAAGAAAGAAAATGTTTTCAAAACATCATTGTTGAAATGTATTGAAATGTAATATTTGCATGCAATTTTTTTTCAATCCAAGTATTTTAAAAATAGTTTTAATAAATATTGTGTGTAGATTTTGGAAAACCTTTTAGAATGAAGTTTAAATCATTTCATTTAGACATGTTAACAAATAGGAGATTTACTCAAGTGCAAACATAAATTTTTATTGAAAGGAAGCTAAAACATGATGTTCACAACATAAAACATAACGTCAAGAACTCCTCAAGGTTTTTGTCACATGAAATACACAAACTTGTGCAATGAAGAAAAGAGAACCAAACCATCAACACCAAGGTATTTAACTAAAGGATCAAACCACAAATAACCAAACTAATATAAATAACGAAAGTAATTCAACCTTGTGAAAGTAACCTAATTACTTTCCTACCCTGATAATTAATGAAACTTAACTAGTTGAACTTGAATTCTTAACACTCCCCTCAAGCTCAAATCCACTTTTAATACACCAAGCATTTTTCTAAACTTCCTTAACTTGTTTGTACTTAAAGCCTCTGTGAAAATGTCAACAACTTGATTTTTAGTACTAACATGAATAAGGTTAATTTTTCTTGCTAAAAATTTTTCTCTAATAAAGTGGTACTGCACCTCAATGTGCTTTGTCCTAACATGATAGACTGGGTTGTTAGCAAGTAGTATGTTACTGATGTTATCACAATAAACGACAATAGGAACATCCACTAACTATCCCAAATCTGAAAATAGTTTTTGTAACCAAACTACTTCACATGCAGCAATTGTTGTGCCTCTATATTTTGTCTCCATGCTTGATAGTGCAACTATTGGATGTTTTTTACTGCTCCAACTAACAACACCACTTCCAAAATAAAACATGAAACCACTGGTCGATCTTGTATCTGAAACATTGCCAGCCCAATCAACATTCGTGTATCCATGTACTTGTAACTAGCTTTTGGCTTCAAAAAATTCCACACTGCAAAGTATGTTTTATGTACTTCAGTATGCACCTCACTGCATCCAAATGTGGCTTTCGTGGTGTTTGCATGAATTGACTCACCACTATAACTACATGATTCAAATTTGGCCTTGTGATGATCATGTAAATCAAACTCCCCACTATGCGTCTATACATAGTGGTATCCTCCATAAAGTCTCATTCATCTGCACTTAACTTCACATTTTGCTCCAATGGAACTGAAATGGGTTTGTAACCTGTAATCCCATATTCAGATAATTTGTTCAAGGCATATTGCCTTTGTAGTAACCATATCCTTTTAGGGGATTGGATTACCTCAATGCCAAGGAAGTAACGCAACTCTCTTAAATCTTTCATCTCAAACTTTTGCTTAAAAAACTTCTTCAAATCAAAGATGTCTACATCACTATCTCTTGTGATAATCAAATCATCAACATAGATGACTATGATTACAATCCCATGATTTGTCTTTTTCACATATAATGAAAAGTCTACATTGGATGTTTGAAATCCACTTGTGACAAGATACTAACCTATTTTGTCTTACTAAGCTCTAAGTGTTTACTTCAAGCCGTACAAAGTTTTCTTTAACCTATAAACCAAATTAGGATGTGTTTGGTCCACATAACCTGATGGTTGTTCCATGTACACTTCTTCCTATAAATCTCCATGAAGAAAAACATTTTTTACATCCATTTGATGTAAAGACCATCTTTTTGTTGTTGCCATAACAATGATTGTTCTTACAATTACCATTTTGGTAAGTGGACTATAGGTCTCCTCATAGTCTATGCCATAAGTTTGGGCATAACCTTTGGCGACCAATCTTGTTTTGTATCTGTTCATAAATCCATTTATATTATGTTTGACTTTGTACACCCATTTGCACCCAATTGTTTTTTTGTCCTTTGGTAAAACTACTAATTCCCAAGTAGCATTAGCATCTAATGTTGCCATCTCTTCATCCATGGCATTGTCCCACTTAAGGTTTCCAACCGCCTGTTCAAAACAAGTGGGTTCAACCTCTTGTATAGCTCTCACCATGTATGCATAATGATGACCTATAAAGCCATCATATGTGAATTTTTGTACAAGGTATTTGACTCATGTGGATTTTTGTACTCCATTGTTGTTGTTTGGTGTTTTCAAAATTTTCTTGGCCATTCGAGCTCCGAGAGTAGTAACTGAAGGGATTTTTTATTATTCACCCACATTCTTCTTTGAATCATTTGACTCATCATCTACATGAGGATTTCTAGATGATGTTTGAGAACTACCATGCATAATGTTTGAAGATCTTAATCTTCCTTTCCATGGAATGCTATTGGACCCACTAATTGAAGATTCTTGTGGTCCACTAATTAATTGTGATTCTTGTTCCACATTTGATGAAACATCACTATTTCTAGCCTCTCCATCTTCTGTTATTTTTAGTGGTGAGTACCAACTAACCATTTCATCAAACACAACATCTCTATTCACTTGTAATTTTCAAGTGGAAGGATTGAAACATTTATATCCTTTTTGCTTTGAGGAATATCCAATGAAGATACACTTTTCAGCTTTTGGGTCTAGTTTTGATCACTTTTCATTAGGAACATGCATGTATGTAATGCAACCAAACACTTTAAAATGTGAAACATCGGGTTACTTGCATGTGAATTTTTCTTCAAGTGTCATGCCATGAATTGCCATTGTGGGTGTTTGATTCATGATATAACTACAGTTGCCATTGCTTCAACCCAAAAGTAATTTGGCAAATTCTTTTCATTCAACATGGCACATGTTATTTCTACAATGTGCCTATTTTTCCTTTTAGTAACTCCATTTTGTTGTGGGGAATAACTACATGAGTATTTCTTTTGAATTCCATGCTCCTTCAAGTATTCATTGAATTCATTTGGAAATACTCTCCCCCTTCATCAAACCTTAGGCACTTGATGCTCACACCCTTCTCCTTCTCCACCATTGCTTTGAAATTCAAAAAATGTTGAAACACTTCACCTTTGTGTTTCATGAAATAGACCCACACCTTCCCTGTGTGGTCATCAATGAAACTCACGTAGTACTTGCATCTTCCAATGGATTCTATCTTTGTGGTCCACACATCTGAGTGGATCATTTCCAAAGGTTTGGAATTTACATGAGTTATTTGATTTAGGAATGGATGTCTAGCTTGCTTCCCCAATTGGCATGCTTCACAAACTTCTAGCATCACCTCTTCTGTTCCAAATTTGGGAAGACCTCCAACAAGATTTTGTTTTTCCATCAGTTTAAGATGTTGGAAATTAACATGGCCAACCTGCTTGTGCCAAATTCCAATGTCTCCAGCTCCTTTTCCATGTGTGAATAACAAGGAATTCACCTCAGGCGTGTTCACATCCAAGGTGAATATTCGTCCATTCCTTTCCCCTTTTGCAATCAATTTGCCTTGGTTCTTCATGTCTTTCACAAAATATCCATTTGGGTTGAATGTCACCGATAAACCTTGTTCCACCATCTGGCCTACGAAGACCAATTTTTTTGTTATGGTTAAAACATGAAGTACATTTTAAAAATATTTTGTTTGCCCATCTTGCATGGATAATGACACCTTGCTAATTTGTGTGATGGGATGTATAATGTTATCATCAGTTTCCACAAACCCTGGTGTCTTCAAATCCTTTGTCTCTAAACCATTCTCCATGACTAGTCATATGGTTTGAAGTTCCAGAATCCACATACCAAACATTGTTGTCTGATACACCTCTTATCATTGAATTTGTCATGTGTTCCATCACAAACAGTTGTTCATCACCTTGATTGCTAGTTGATGCATAATTCCCTTGTTGCAACTTTCCATTTCGTGCATCATGTTCCTTTTGATAACCGTTCTTTACCATGTGCCCAAGTTTCTTGCAATAGTAGCAGTTTGAATCACTATTTGGTTGTTAACCTTGATGACTTCCACCACGACCTCCACGACTTCCTCAACTTTTTCAATTTCCTCTTCGTCCAAAGTTTCCTTGTCCACCTCCATGAGACTGACCTTCATGTTGATGGTGTTCACCATGTGAGTTTCCGTGTTGACTTCGAAATGAGGTTTTACCACCTCTACCTCTACCTCTATTAGTATTTGAGTAGAAAGCACTTTCTTGTGTTCCTCCATTGGATGAAGTACCAACAATTCTCATCTCTTCATTTATAAGTAGGGTTACTAAGTTTTGGAAATCGGAAAATGTTTCTCGAACTGCAATTGAAGTACGAAACTAGTTATAGTTTTTTCCGAGTCTATTCAAGGTCACGACCACTAAATCTTCATCATCTACAGGGGCTCCTATAGATGTAAGAGCATCTGTAAGGTTTTTCACCTTTGTAAAATAGTCACTGATGTTCATTTTGTTTTTCTGTAGATTATGCAACTCTTGCTTGAGCTACATTTTGCGGGCTTGTGTATTAGTACTATACATCTTCACCAATGTACCCTAAGCTTGCTTGGATGATTTTGCATCTTGAATATGCATAATCATGGAATCGAACACACTCATAGAAAGCCAATACAAGACTTTCCTTGCTTTTTCATGCCAAGTTTTATTGGCTTGAATTGGTTGTTGTGTGGGGTTTTCTGGGAGAAGAGGTTTTTTTTCACCACCAGATATGAATTCCCAATAGCCTTTCCCCATTAAGAAATTCATAATCTTAAATTTCCACACTTGGAAATTGTTCTTGTCTAATTTTTCAATTACAATTTGAAAAAGACCGTCTGCCATTTTTCAAGGCAACATTCAATGTCTTCTTGGGGTTTCACAAATGATTTTAATCCCAACCTTGGGTTTCTAAGATTAGGTTTAGGGTTAAGGTTGAACAAGATGGACCTTGCATATGTATGTATGTTTTGAATATTATATAAAATTCTATACTATACATAGGTTTTACGTAGATGTACATATTTCATATAATATTTTGTATGGTATTAAATACATGATTACATATCAAACTTTTGTATGAAGGTCTTGATAATGTATTTGCGCTTCCCAATCTTCAAACTCCTCCTTTCAAGTTCTTCCAAGTTGTATTTGCTCCACTTCAAAAATTTGTTTTGATGTCTTCTCAATGTAAACTTATGTTACAACAACTTTGCAAAGCTACACCGCTCACATATGACCTTGGATTGATTTGAACTTTTGGTGAAACATGGAAAACTATGTCTATTACCATCTTTTAAACTTTCAACTCATTTAACTCTATAAAATGAAAGATCTTGCTACTTCCTTGAAATCACCTCAAACTGGGACCTGAACACAAAATGACTTATAACTTGCTCTTAGCAACTTCAAACTCCTTGAGATTTTGAGAGACACATTAGAGGTACATTTTCTATATCTGCTCAAAATTTCAATTTTATTGATGATGACCACAAAGAATTATCATTTTCAAAAGAAACTGATTTCAAAACTGAGACAAAAACTTTAGATACTTGGATCTCTCTCAATGCATATCCAAATGACATGAAATTTTTCTCACATATAGATTCCTTATTATCTATAAAATCCCAAAGCTCTAGATCAAAAAATGCTCAAACAAAGAAGATATGACCAAAAAACTAAATTTGGCACAGAATCTTCAAAAGTTCATAACTCTCACAAAACATATCCTTTTCTTTTGAAAATTTGAGAATAGAAGTGTCTTATAGTCTTCTATAATCTCTCTAAGTTTCATTCCAAGATCTTTTCATAGTAGATATAGATCTAGATTTAAAGATCTAGCTTCCACAACCCTTAATATGTTGATCTCCTCTCACCTTTTTTCTTTTCTTTTCCTTCTTTTCACATTCTTTCCTTTCCCCATTTTTCTTTTGCACTTAAAAAACTCCTATGATATTACTAGAGACTCTTAAGTTCTAGTTCTAGAGACTTTTTAGCTCTAGATCTCTTTCAACTTTCTCACCAAACAACCCAAGCTCTAATACCATGTTAACAAATAGGAGATCTACTCAAGTGAAAACATAAATCTTTATTGAAAGGAAACTAAAACATGATGTTCACAACACAAAACATAACATCAAGAACTCCTCAAGGTTCTTGTCACATGAAATACACAAACTTGTGCAATGAAGAAAAAAGAACCAAACCATCAACACCAAGGTATTTAACTAAAGGACCAAACCACAACTAACCAAACTAATATAGTAACGAAAGTAATTCAACCTTGTGAAAGTACCCTAGTTACTTTCCTACCCCATTAACTAATGAAACCTAACTAGTTGAGCTTGAATTCTCAACAAGACATAATATGAGAAAGATATTATTAATCAAAGTTGGCTTTTGGAAAAGGTTTAATTGCATTTCAATTAAAAACTAAAGTGCAAATAAAAAGTTTAACCCATATGTTTTGTCTTTGAATCTCATCTCACAAACTATATAAACAACATATATTTCCTTGAAATGTGTATGCCAATTATGGGTGAATGAAAAATTACTTAGCCATAATTGAAAATTGTAAAGCAAATGAAATATTTTTTGGCTATTCATTACATCTACATTTTTTTGTTCCTAGCTATTTGCCTATCTACACAAGCAAGTAGGTACTAGTTTTGTACTTAGGTAGGTAAGTAGGTTTGAATCTTTTTGAAACTTTAACAAAAAACCAGATAATAAAATGATTTAAATTAAATAATCCAATAAAAACCGAAATGATAGATTAATATGAAATAATATATTAAATAATTTGGACTAAATAATTAATATTAGATAATCTAGATAATCATTAATTTTAAGTAATCTGGATTAAATATTTAATATTAAATAATCTGAATTAAATCATTAATATTTTATAATCTTGATTAATATTAAATCATCTAAATTAAATAATTAAAATATTCAAAATTTCTTAGTTATTTATATGTTAGTGAATTTACTCGTCCATATCAACCTGCCATTGATCATGAAACAATTGACAAATACATTAGGAATTCATTAGGATCAAAATTCACCTAATTTTCTACAAAACCTAGTGAATTCATTAGTGGATTTGGACTTATTATGTATTAGTGCACCTAGAACCAAAAGATTCCACAAATGATAAGTTGTTTTTCAATCTCCTTTTTCAATTAAAATTCTTATGATTGAGATTAGGCAAATTTTTAAGATTTTCATAATTAAATACATAGTACAAGTAGTAGGTGTAAATTCATTCACAACAACCACTACCTTTGTGTTGACCTTGGGCTATCAATTGTATGGGGCTAGTAAATTTAATGGAAATAACTTTAAACAATAAGAAAGTAAAAGGTTATTCCTTTGTTTTTTACGTGTTGTAAGTTGAATTGATTTTTCAAAGTATCTTATACAAATTCAAAGGCTACCCAATACAACAAATGACTTGCGAGTGAATCCATTGTTTCATAGTTGAACAGTAGGCCTTCCCAATGATTTTTGTGGTTATATCATGGAATGTTTATTCCATCTTCAAAACAATGACTTTGAAAGCAAGGTGGACTATGAACATTGAAATCATTTTGCATAGAAGAATGTTGAGCCGAGCTTTACACTTGGGCAAAATATTATGCTTGACCAGAATCTCAATGGTATTGATTTTGTTCTTCTAAACAACTTGGATTGTTAAGGAGTTTATAGTGTGAAGACTACTAAAACTTACGAATCCTAAAAGAAGAAAAATATTTAGATGAGGAGATAATAAGATAAATCAAATTGAAATAATTCAATCCTTTTGATTATTACCTTTGTGACATCCATGATTGCTACTTGAGCCTCTTAAGGGTCCTATAAGAGAAGATAAAATAAATTTAAACAATTTTCAACTTGGAGGATAAAACAAAAACATTTTAATCAAACATTCAAAAATACTAAAGACACCGAGTTATCCCCAAGACCATTCATAGAAAAAGACAATAGCTTTTGTCACAAAGACGAATGAACTATTTTGGCATTGAAAGTAAAACTACAAATTTGAGAAACCCAATCATAGGCTTGGGTTCCAAAACTTTAAAAAAAACTGAGCTTGAGCTTGGGCCCAAAAGTGGACCCAACTTCAAGCTTGGGACAAACAATACATACTTGAGCTACTTTTGACACTAAGAGTAGCTTTGCATTGGAAAAATAAAATACATGAGCTATAGCTCGAGTCCAAAATTAGACCCAAACTATTTAATTCTTTCCATCACTAAGTTACTTTTGGTGCCAAAAGTAGTTTGATGATGAAGAAAAAAAGACCCAAGTTGCATCTTGGGTCTCATTCTTTTAGCCATCATCAAAGAACTTTCAATGTCAAAAGTTCGTTGGTGATGGCCAAAAAACATAAAAATTATAGCGCCCAAAATTAAACCCATGCCACAACATTTTTTTTGGTTTTTTGGTTAAAGAACTTTCGACACTGAGAGTTGTTTGATTATGCTGTAAAAAAACTTGAATTGCAGCTTGAACTTAATTTCAAACATGAGTTACAATTCAGGTTTTTATGCCATCATTGACCAACTTTCGACACTAAGAGTAGTTCGATGATGGTGTAAAAAACTTGACAGTGGTGCAACAAATGAAATATTGTAGTATGAGTTTGATTTTGGACCGGTGTTGTATAAATTTTTTTTGTTTTTTGGCCATCACCAAAAAACTTTCAATGCAACTTGGGTTTTTTTTTGGCCATCACAGAGCGATTCTCAACACTGAGAGTAGTTCGGCAATGGCACAACAAATGAAATGTATAGCATGGTCTAATTTTAAAACCCATGTTGAAGTTTTTTTGGCCATCACAACAAAAATTATGCCAAAAGTTCTTCGACTATGGCAAAAAAACAAAAACCCAAGTTGCAACTTGAATTCAATTTCAAACTTGACTTAACCTACAGCTCGGGTTTTTTTTCACCATCACCAAGCTACTCTCAACACCAAGAATTCTTCGACAATGGCACAACAAATGAAATGTTACAGTATGGGTCCAATTTTGGACTTGTGCTGCAACAATTATTTTTTGTTTTTTGGCCATCATTGAGGAAATTTTAATGACAAAAGTTCCTCAACAATGGCCAAAAAACAAAAAATTGAACTATAGCTCAAATTTTTTTTGGCCATCATCAAACTAAGGGTAGTCTAGCGATGGCAAAAAAAGGCCAAGCTTGAACTTGGCCCACAGTTTTTGTGCAATTATTTTCAACTCCCTGTTAAGTGATTGAGGGAAAAAAAAAAAAGAATGAATGAAAGAAAAAAGGTCATACCTTGAGCTTTGAGGTTTCCTTTTGAATAACCTCTAAAACCTTTGAACTCTCCTCTCCCTTTTCCTCCTCCTTCAAAAACAAGTCACAAAAGATATTTACCTTTATAGACAAACATTACTTATATACTCCTACACATGAAAAGCCTTCCAAAAAAACAAAGCCTTAATTCTTCATCCATCATACTAAAAGATGAAAGCTTGACGATTCATTGCTTTCACCACAACCCCTTCCGAAGTGTTTTATTTCGACTTCCAAAGGTGAAAAACAATTATTTGCATGAAATATTCACCATGATTTTTACTCAATTAATTTTTCATTTTCCCTTGGAAATGATTTTGCCATACCTCCATGGTTTCTTCCACTTCTTAAGAGAAATCAATTTGCTTTCTCCCCTTTGACTCTTCAATTTCCTTCATAGATAAATAATTTTTGGATGCATTAGCACATATGATATTCTACATCTGTGAATTCCGCAAGAAAAAACCTAACATTGCAAGAGGTCTTTCACCTATTGTTTACGAACCTTACAAGGGAGTCCTTGAGTCTTCCTTAATGCCATTATGTTTTGGCATCTCCTTACTTTTGTTGGTGTCTAATTGTGTGCACATCAACCTCTTTTTTTTGTGGAACGCTCTTTGCATATTCAATTTTTTTTGCATTTCACAAATGTTTTGCATCATTCTACTTATAAGATATTTATATTTTCTAAGATTCTTTTGTTTTTGGTTGGAACTTTCAATGTTTTGTGATGGGTCATTTTTTCAAATGCCCTATTAAAACTATCTTCATTTTTTTCCTCATTTAATAACATCATCATATTTGTATATAGTATTATTTGATTAACCATGGCATCTCATCCTCCTTCAACGGTCCAAATTCTTTGGGATAACAGACATAATTAGACTTTATTTTGTTCCATTGAATTATTGATGTGATTAGAACCTGTGTTTAGATTTTTGTTGTGTGAATAGGGCTCACCTGGTGGCTGGATGAAAAAATGACCTAATGGATGGATTATTGCACAAATTTGTCTAATAGAAAGTGCCAAGACACAAGACATTTTTTAATCATGAAGCGTGGAACAAGCCACAATGTTTCCACTTATGGTTTTTTTTTTTTTGGACATTATTTATTATCTGCAAATCAAGGATTTTGGCTTGCATTCTTCATAGTTTAGATGACGTTCAACTTTGATCAACTTATTTTTTATACGACTTCTAGACATTTGGCTTTGGAATGGAAATGTGGATGGAAATATAAGGAATGCGCTTCTAGTGATGGAGAGCTAAGTTCCAAGATCAGAACCTAAGTAATGTTTCAAAATGTGTCTTGAATGTTTTCTCAATTTGCTTGTGTGATGTTGTGTGGTTTTTGAATAGGAAGTTTGTTAGTGGTTCTTATGAAGGAAGAATGCACTAGCAACATAGAAATTAATCAAGTAGAGAACTTTGTATCTCCATTGCACTTTAGTTTTCTTTTAAAAACAAGTAGACTAGGATGTTTAGTGTAAGGACCAATTGAAAAAGATGATGAAAATTTCAAGGGTTATGTGAATGGCTATTCATGGCAATTGGGATTGAATTAGGGAAAAATGGCAAGCTATTCAAATATTGTGGGGTCCATTCTGAAAGGAAGGAGTATTCATTAATGTGGGAGCTTTGAAGGGATTGGACTAAGGACCAAAACAACTTTTAGAATTTGAAGATATATATGTAGTGGGTGGTTTGGAATTCATTCTTTCTCTTTGTTCAACTTCTTGGGTTTTAATATGTGGGGATTATGGTGGTGTTCATACTTTGAAACTACAAGTTGGGATTTTCATATTTTGGAGTTGGGAGTTGGGTTTGTAACTTGTCATGAGTAGATTAGTTGGGCTTAAGAAAAAGAAGCTAGAGAGTCTTGATTCTTCATGGTCCATAGATTTAATGTTGTAAATAATAATTAAGTTCAATATTGAATTGTTGTTATACCCCTCTATGAAATCCAATGGAAGTTAGTTGCTCCTTCAATTTCCATCTTAACAAGTGTGGTTTTAGTGAGTAAACTAGGAACTATATTACTCTTTGTATGTTTCCTCTATTACCCACAAAAAAGTAATAGTTAAGCATCCTATAGTCTTATGGGCTAGGATATTTAAGTATGATAGTCCTACCAATCTTTTCATCATAGTTGGGTATATCCTATTTTTATGGTTTCTTTTTCATAATTTTTGTGCCTTTAGTTTGAGCAACATATCTTTGATTCGAGTAAACACCTTCATTTGGGTGTGAACTCTCCATGGGATTTTGAAATATTTAGTCATATGTATATCTTTTTGGTGACATTGGTTTATTACTCTTCTTAATTTATCAAATTCTTCTATAGGCTTTCATTTTTTGTGCTCCATAATTGGAACCCCTATATGTAGGAAGATTCTAGTTAATGTAATATCATGTTTCGATGTTTTCTAGTATTGTTTCCACTTTCTTGGGTTGACACATCATTCTATTTCGATCCCTTTGCACACCTTAAACTTGGAATGCAAAACAATGTGTAATTTACATCATGACCCAATGAACCAATGTCAACAACTCAACATCCACTATGATCTTCAATCCTATTACTATCTATTTATGAAGGAAAGTTATTTGTTTGTTTTGTTTTGTTTTGTACTTATGAAACCCATCGAACTTAGATGCTTCAGATCACGTTCTTGGTTTATTTGGAAAGCTTTCAAAGAAGAGGGGTGCATTGACTTGGTTTCATGGCGTGAACTTGTAATGTAAATGGTAATAGGGATATTAGGTTCCACTTCAATCAATTCTTTCATTAATAGGTCATTGGTATTCATTTTAATTGTTTCTTTGATGAATAAGTTACAAAATTTGTTTGTTTCAACCAATTCTTTGGGTAATAGGTCATTAGGTTTAACCAAAATAGGTTGAAGGGTACTATCCTCTACAAACTGATAAGGTTTCAGTTTGTTTATGTTAACCAATACTAAATTAGGGTTAAATTTGTTTATTATCACTAATAATACTATATTGTTAAGTAAACAATATTGAATCCTATAAGGTCCAAACGATCACCTTTGAAATTTAAGGGAATGTGTTTTGATAGCACTTGGAAATCATAAAACATAGTTTCCAAATTGATATTTGGTTTTAATGTACTGATTGTGAAACCATAATGATTGGTTCCATTGGCTAGAAGCTATGAGGTCTTGTGCCCTTAATCCGTTTTCCTAATGTTTTTCTAGTTTTGATAATCAACTAGTTAAAACTCTAACATGTGTTGGATAAAAAATCTATCCTAGTTTGGATGGTAATAGGTACTTTATAGGTAGTAACGGATGTAACCCAAAAATAAATTGAAATGGGGTGTGATTGATTCCAATCTTAAGGCAATTTTATAAGAGAATAAAACTATGGATAGGTGTTCATCCTAGTCATTTTGGTTCTCATTCATTAGTTTTGTGAGCGATGTTCCAAAGATTTTGTTAATAGATTTCGTTTGTCCACTTCCTTGTGGATAATAGACAATAGAACTAATATGTCTTAGGATAAAATGGTTACATAGACAATGAATTGCATCATTAATGAAATGGATACCTTGATTAATTACAATGGTGAGTGGATAGTTGAACCATGTGAAAATGTGTTCATACAACAATTTTGTAGTAAGAGTGGTTGTATTATTGTGCAATGCTTTCGCTTCCACCCATTTAGTGGCATAATCAATAGTAATTAAGATATACAAGTTGTTAGAGTAACGACTTGCTAGTTTGATGGGTCCAATGAAGTCTAATCCCCATTTTTTGCAACATAGAAGGTTGAAACTCCAACAAATAACATCAAAATGCAGTTGAACCGGTTGTGTAAAAAACCCAACTATACTTTCACCCACTCACCAAATGACACCACAAACATCAACCCAACCATGAGTAGTGAGTGTTCATTGTGAGGCATTCTTGCACACCCTTAACATGAAGATATGCAGTCACAAACCCGTTTGGAAGTGGAACTACTATGTAGTTGTAGTCTAACAAGTAAGGTGGTTCAATGTAATGCAATGAAGTTCACTAAGAATCTAATGTGTTGTGTCCACTTGGAAGATACAAAAACATTGTGGGAGAATCGTAACTCACCATGATGGAATGTGAAGGGGCATTATGTTGATGTTCATTCAATGTCACGCTT
>Ga0116229_10006807_pt1 | contig 18309 bp, 17 predicted proteins | sample S1TSphgellanicum_3_FD_87313 | JGI IMG/M metagenome (GOLD analysis project Ga0116229, IMG submission 87313) | Host-associated microbial communities from peat moss isolated from Minnesota, USA - S1T2_Fc - Sphagnum magellanicum MG | ecosystem: Host-associated > Plants > Peat moss > Unclassified... | reverse complement strand
GATCGCGCTCATGCCGTCCCGCATCACCGTCTCGATCCGGCTCCGCCAGCCTTGCGCCGGTCCCATCCAGGCGGCGGTGTTGGCGAGCGCCAGGCGGGACAACCGGTGCGGCGCGTGGGCGCCCAGCCACTGGCCGACCATGCCGCCCTTCGACAGGCCGACGAAGGCCGCCGTTTCGATCTGAAGGCTGTCGAGCACCGCCAGGGCGTCGGCGGCGAGCCGGGCGATGGAATAGTCGCCGGCGGGCGCATCGGACTGACCATGCCCGCGGCTGTCATAGCGGATGACCCGAAATGCGGCGCTCAGCGCCGGCATCTGGGCGTCCCACATGTGAAACGTCGTGCCGAGCGAGTTGGAGAGCAGGAGCGGCGGCCGATCCGCAGCGCCGTCGATGCGAAGGGCGATGCGGCAGCCGTCGTCGGCGACGACGTGGTCTATGGGGGCGTCAGCGGACTGGATCATTGGGGGCGCTCGTCTTCAGCCAGCGCCCGCTTGATGAACACGCCGGCGACGCCAAGGTAGCCCTCGGGTCGCATCGCCTGGGCCAAGGCCTCCGGCGAGAGATGCCGGGCAACCTCGGGCATGGCGCTAAGCGCTTCAGCCAGGCTACAGCCTTGCGCGATTGCGCGCCGGCTCGCGGTCTCGACCAGATGATGGGCTTGGGCCTTGCCGATATGATCGGCCAGGGCCATCGACGCGGCTTCGGCCATCAGGAGGCCGTGGGTCTGATCCAGATCGGCCCGCATCTTGGCCGTATCGACGTCCAGACCTTCGAACGCCGTCGCCATCTGGGCCAGGGCGCCCGAGGTGAGCCGAAAGATTTCCGGCAGGGTCTCCCACTCGGCGTGCCAGCCGCCTAGGCCCCGTTCGTGTTCCTGGGGCATGGCCGCCATCAGCGTCGCGACCAGCGGCGGCGCCCTGGTCGCCGCCGCCAGGGCCACGGCGCAGCCCACCGGATTGCGCTTGTGCGGCATGGTGGAGGAGCCGCCCTTGCCCGCCGCCGCCGGCTCGAACGCCTCGCCCACGTCGGTCTGCATCAGGAGCGACAGGTCCCGCGCCATCTTGCCGAGGCTCCCGGTCAGCACGCCCAGCGCACAGGCGAGATCGACCAGCCGATCCCGCGCGGCGTGCCAGGGCAGGGGGGGCAGGGCGAGGTCCAACTCTTGAGCCAGGGCCTGCGACACCTCGATTCCACGCTCGCCCAAGGAGGCCAGCGTGCCTGCCGCCCCGCCAAACTGCAGCACGCAAGCCGCCTGTCCGGCGTCCCGCAGCCGCCGCCTGGCCCGGCGCAGCGCCGAGAGATAACCGGCGGCCTTCAGCCCGAATGTGATCGGCGCGGCGTGCTGTAGCCAGGTCCGGCCCGGCATCGGATCGGCGGCGTGGCGCTCCGCCAAGCTGGCGAGGGCCAGGTCGAGCCGGTTGATGTCGTGATAGAGTGGGGCCAGGGCGGCGCGGACCTGCAAGACCAGGGCGCTATCCTGGATGTCCTGGCTCGTGGCGCCCCAGTGGACATAGCGCGCCGCGTCTTCATCAGTCGCCCGGACCCTTTCGGTCAGGGCTTTCACCAGGGGAATGGCGGTGTTGCCGGCGAGCGCGGCGGCGCGGCCTAGGGCGTCGATATCGTAGCGCTCGGCGATGCAAGCCGCCGTGATGGGCTCAACTGCGCTTTGAGGGATCACCCCGACCTGGGCCTCGGCGCGCGCCAGGGCGGCTTCGACGTCGAGCATGGCCTGGATCGCGGCGGCGTCGTCAAAGGCGGCGCTGACACGTTCAGCGCTGAACAGCGGCCCCAACAGTCCGCGGCCGGCGTTCGCCGTCGTAGCGCCGGGCCTCATACCATCTCCTCCCCTGCGCAGCGGGGGAGGAGGACCATGCATCGCGTGGTGGAGGGGGCGTGAACAGCGACGACGTCTAAGTATCTAGCCAGGCATGCCCCCTCCATCACGCCGCCTTGCGGCGCGCCTCCTCCCCCGCTTCGCAGGGGAGGCGAAGACGCGGCGGTGACGGTTGCGGGTCTCAAACCCGCTCCAAGGCCAGGGCGACGCCCTGGCCCACGCCGACGCAAAGAGTGACCAGCGCCCGCTTGGCGCCGGTCCGCTGCATCTGCTGGGTGGCGGTCATGGCCAAGCGCGCGCCGCTCATCCCCAGCGGATGGCCGAGCGCAATGCCGCCGCCCTGGGGATTGACGATCGGCGACGCCGGATCGACGCCCAGCGCCCGCAACACTGCAATCACCTGGCTGGCGAAGGCCTCGTTCAGCTCGATCAGGTCGAAGTCGCCGATCTTCAAGCCGAGGCGCGCCATCAGCTTCTGAGACGCCGGGATGGGGCCGACGCCCATGATGCGAGGTTCGACCCCCGCCGTCGCCATACCGAGAATGCGCGCGCGGGGCGTCAGACCGTGGCGCGCTGCGGCCTCTTCCGACGCCACAAACATGGCCGCCGCCCCGTCGTTCACGCCCGACGCATTGCCCGCCGTCACCGACCCATCCTTGCGGAACGGGGTCTTCAGCTTGGACAGAGCCTCCAGCGTGGTGTCGGGACGCAGGTGCTCGTCCGCCTCGAACATAAAGGGCTTGCCCTTGGCGTCCTTGGCCGTCACCTGCGTGATCTCTTCGGCGAACCAGCCGGAGCTTTGCGCCTGGGCGGCGCGCTGTTGGCTTTGGAGGGCGTAGGCGTCCTGGTCGGCCCGGCTGACTTGAAAGTCCTCCGCTACGTTTTCACCTGTTTCCGGCATGGATTCAACGCCGTACTGAGCCTTCATCAGTGGGTTTATGAAGCGCCAGCCGATCGTGGTGTCCTCGATAGACGCCGACCGCTGGAAGGCGCTCTCCGCCTTGCCCATCACCAGCGGGGCGCGGGTCATCGACTCGACCCCGCCCGCGATCATGAAGCTTGTTTCGCCGGCGCGGATGCTGCGTGCGGCGGTCCCGACCGCGTCCAAGCCCGACGCGCATAGACGGTTGATCGTCGTTCCGGGGACCGAGGTCGGAAGCCCTGACAGCAGGGCGGCCATCCGAGCGACGTTGCGATTGTCTTCTCCCGCCTGGTTGGCGCAGCCCATCACCACCTCGTCGACCGCCGCCCAGTCGACGTCAGGCTTTAGCGCCATCAGCGCCTTGATCGGCGTCGTCGCCAGATCGTCGGGGCGTACATGGGCCAAAGAGCCGCCGAATCGGCCGATAGGCGTGCGTTTGGCTTCGCAGATGAAGGCTTGGATCACCTCGCTCAAGCAGCGGCCTCCGCCTTGAGGTGGGTGGTGAAGCTGGCCTGGGTCTTGGCCTTGACCTCGTCCAGACCGACGCCGGGCGCCAGCTCGATCAGTTTCAAACCTGAGCCGCCCTTCTTGTCCACCTCGAACACGGCGAGGTCGGTGACGATCAGATCGACGCAAGCCGCGCCCGTGAGCGGCAGGGTGCAGGTTTTCAGCAGCTTGCTCTCGCCGGCCTTGTTAGCGTGCTCCATCACGACCACGACGCGCTTGACGCCGGCGACGAGGTCCATCGCGCCGCCCATGCCCTTCACCATCTTGCCGGGAATGGTCCAGTTGGCGATGTCGCCCTTTTCGGACACCTCCATCGCTCCAAGGATGGTCAGATCGATATGGCCGCCGCGGATCATGGCGAAGCTGTCGGCCGAGCTGAAATAGGAGGTGGTGGGCAACTCCGTAATCGTCTGCTTGCCCGCATTGATCAGATCGGGGTCTTCATCCCCCGCATAGGGGAAGGGACCCATGCCCAGCATGCCGTTTTCGCTCTGGAGCGTCAGGTGCACGCCGTCGGGGATATAGTTGGCGACGAGCGTCGGAATGCCGATGCCCAGGTTGACGTAGAAGCCGTCCTGCAATTCGCGGGCGGCCCGCTCAGCGATCTGTTCACGCGTCCAGGCCATCTCAGAGCTCCGTTCCGGCTAGGGCTGCGGCTTCGGGTCGAGGCCGTGTGGTCAGGCGCTCGATCCGCTTCTCATAGTTCACGCCCTGGATGATGCGATCGACGTAAATCCCTGGCGTATGGATATTATCGCCTTCAAGCTCACCTGGCGCCACAAGGTGTTCGACCTCGGCGATGGTGAACTTTCCCGCGGTCGCCATCACCGGATTGAAGTTCCGCGCCGTCTTGCGATAAATAAGATTGCCTTCGGGATCGCCTTTCCAGGCCTTGACGATCGAGAGGTCGGCGACGATCCCACGCTCCATCACATAGAGCTCGCCGTCGAACTCCCGCGTCTCCTTGCCGTCCGCCACCACCGTGCCGACGCCGGTCTTGGTGTAGAAGGCCGGGATGCCCGCGCCGCCGGCGCGGATACGCTCGGCGAGCGTGCCCTGAGGCGTCAACTCCAGCTCCAGCTCGCCGGAGAGATAGAGCTGTTCGAATAGCTTGTTCTCGCCCACGTACGACGAGATCATCTTACGGATCTGGCCGTTATTGAGCAGCATCCAGAGGCCGAAGCCGTCGGCGCCGCAGTTGTTGGAGACCACGGTCAGGTCCTTCACGCCGGCCTGTTTCAGCGCGGGGATCAGGTTTTCTGGATTGCCTGAGAGGCCAAACCCGCCGGACATGAGGGTCATGCCGTCGAACAGCACGCCCTCCAGGGCGGACGCCGCGTCGGCATACACTTTCGACTTCATCGGCTAAGGCCTCCCACGGCGACTGAGCCCGTCAACTTGCAGGCCGAATTACGCCGGATTTAGGCCGACTGGATCCTTCCGTAAAGCGGTTGACGCCATCTTGGTTCTAAGGTGGACCTAACGAAAATCGACAGCGTGCAAGCGAACGCTGGACGGCGGCGCGGCTTTTAGGCTTCATAAGGCGAAGGTAGACGTCTTTCGGGAGGATGCAGATGGCCACGTGGCATGGCGGGACGAGACGCGTATGGCGATCCGCGCTCTTTGCAGCGGCGGGCTTGGCGGTCGTGACGGTTGCGAGCGCTGCGGCCGCGGACGTCTTGGGCGTCATCGCGGCGCGTCACGCGCACTTCAAGGAGATCGGCAAGGCCGCAAAGGCCATGTCGGAGCAGCTCAAGTCGCCGACGCCGGAGATCCCTGTGGTCCAGGCGGCGGTCAAGCAGATCGACGCCCTGGCGCCCCAGCTCCCGAGCTGGTTTCCTGCCGGCAGCGGCCCGGCGCCCGGCGTGAAGACCGAAGCCAAGGCCGACATCTGGACCAAGCCCGACGAATTCAAGCGCGACGCCGCCGCCTTCGCCGAGGCTGCGCACAAGTTGGACGTCATCGCCGCCGGCGGGGACGTCTCGGCCATCCGCACCCAGGCTCAAGCCATGGGCCAGACGTGCAAGACCTGTCACGAGGCGTTCCGCCAGCGCGATGACTGACGAGGACGCAGTTCGCCGGCCAGGCCGGGGCTTTGTTGTCAAAATATGGGATGCGCCGACGCGCTGGGTTCATGGACTGATCATTGCTCTGATCGGCCTGGCCTGGTGGACGGAAAGCCATGACCAGATGGACTGGCACATAAGGATCGGATGCGCCCTTTTGGGCGTGGTGCTGTTCCGCCTGGCCTGGGGCTTTTTCGGCGGCGCCACCGCCCGCTTCTCAAGCTTCGTCCGCGGCCCAGGTGCTGTCTTACGCTACGCGGCCAAGCTTGCGCGCGGGGGCGTCGCCGAAGAGGGCGTCGGCCATAACCCGATGGGGGGGTGGAGCGTCGTGGCCCTTCTGGGCGTCATGGCGGCGGAAATCGGGGTCGGCTTGTTTTGCGTCGATGTCGATGGGCTGGAGTCAGGCCCCCTGGCGGATCGCGTCAGCTTTCAGGCGGGTCGGGCCGCGGCGCATTGGCATACGGTGCTGTTCAACGCCTTGTTGGCGCTCATCGCCCTGCACCTGTGCGCGATCGCCTTCTATGGGATCGTGCGAAAGGACAACTTGATCGGTCCCATGCTGACAGGCCGCAAGCGTCTTGCCGGGCGGAACGGCGACGCGACCGGCGCATCGCCATCACGTGGATCGGGAGTCATGTTCTGGGTGAGCGCCGCGGTCGCCGCAGGCGTCGCGGTCTGGGCCAGTTTGGGTTTCAAAATCTAAAGCCTAGACTTTAGCAAACCGGGCGGAGACCTTCGTCTCCGCCCGCTAGAGGCCTCAGCAGGCGTGGGTCTCGAACCGGTACTGGTTTTGATCGGCGTGCCAGACCCATTTGCCGCAATTCTGCGGGCCTGACGACGCGGCAGGCGCAGGCGCCGCCGCCTGGGGCGGTGCGCTGTAGGTGGGGGCCGGGTAGCTCGAGCCGTAATCATAGGCCCAAGGATCCGTGTATGCGGGCTCATAATCGTAAACCACCGGATAGCCCCAGTAAGCGGGATAGCCGTAGCCCCAATAGCCTGGATAGTAGGCGTCGTAGGCTAGGGCTGCGCCGAGGCCGAGCCCGAGGCCCAAGCCCCATCCATAGCCCCAGCCGCCGTAGCCATAGCCCCGATAGCCGTAGCCGCCATGAAAGCCGCCGGCGCTATGAAAGCCGCCAGCGCTATGAAACGAGCCGGCATGGCCGCCGCCGCGCCCTTGGGCTAAAGCTGTCGTAAGCGGAGCGATCGTGAGAGAGGCGCCCAGGAGCGCCACAAGCGTTTTTTTCAACATCTCTGACCTCAATCCGAATTTGGGCCGCACACGCCCATTTCGATGATTGGTGACGCTATGCCCGTCAACCTGAACTCAAGCTGAACCGGCTTGTAAGGATCGGCGCCCCTGACGAGACCTGATATCGAGACCTGACATAAGGGGGCGCTACCAGATGTCGAGGCCTACCGCGCCGGCGACCACGTCGCCCACGATCGCCGCCGCCTGAAAGCCCGCGTTACGGACATGGCTCAGCACAGCCGGGGCGTCGCGCGCCGCCACGCTGATCAGGAGCCCTCCGCTGGTTTGCGGGTCGCACAGAAGATCCCGCGCCGCCTCCGACAGGTGGGGCGACATCTGGACCGCCGCGCCATAGCTCGCCCAATTGCGGGCCGCCGCGCCCGTTCGCACGCCCGCTTCGGCCAGGGCCCAGGCGCCCTCAAGCTGGGGTATGTCCGACCATCCAAGCGCGATCCTGACGCCCGACCCGCGCGCCATCTCCAAGGTGTGGCCCAAGAGGCCAAACCCTGTGACATCGGTGACGGCATGGACGCCGTCGAAGTCGGGCAAGTCCTTGCCGACGATGTTCAAGGTGGTGGTGGAGGCCGCCATCGCCCGATAGGCCTCAGCGCTCAGGCGACCCTGTTTCAGCGCCGCGCTGAAGACGCCGACCCCAAGCCCCTTGGTCAGGATAAGCTGGTCGCCCAGCCGGGCGCCGGTGTTGCGCAGCACCTTGTCGGGATGGACGAGCCCTAGCGCCACCAGCCCATAGATCGGCTCGGCGCTGTCGATCGAATGGCCGCCGGCGACCGGTATGCCTGCGGTCGTGCAGACCGAGGCGCCGCCCGCCAGAATGTCCTGCACATCCGCGATTGCGATCTTCCCGATGGGCATGCCCACGAGCGCCAGGGCCAGGATAGGGGTCCCGCCCATGGCGTAGATGTCGGACAAGGCGTTGGTCGCGGCGATCTGGCCGAACAGAAAGGGATCGTCCACCACAGGCGTGAAGAAGTCCGTCGTGGCGACCAGCGCCTGGGCGGCGTTCAGGCGGTAGACGGCGGCGTCGTCGGACGTCTCCGTCCCGACCAGGAGGTTGGGCCACGCGCCGAGCGCGGGCATCTTGCGTAAGATATCCTGCAGCACCGCCGGCGCCAGCTTGCAGCCGCACCCGCCGCCATGGGCGAGCGAGGTGAGACGGGGGGCGGCCGACAGGGTCTCAGTCACGCAATCCTCCTGGAGCGTATCACGAACTGGGCATATAAAGGGTCTATGGACGAAGGGCAGCCCCAAGTGTCCGGCAGGGAGGCCGCCTTCGGCGACGCAAGCCCCGAGCGGGACGATGCGATGTCGGGCGAGCTGATGGCCGACCGGGTCGCAAGCCGCCTGCGCGCGCTGCCGCAGATCCAGCGCCTGCTGGAGCAGCCGGAGGCTGTTCGCCTTGCCCGCGCCAGTTCCCGGGCCGCCGTCGCCGCGGCCTTCCGCACAGTGCTCGACCGCGTCCGCGCCGAGCTCCGACTCGGCGACGTCGAGACGCCCACCGTCGCCGATCTGGTCGATCGGGCGGAGGCGCTGATCACCGCCGATCGCCTGCCGGGTCTGCGCCGGGTGATCAATGCGACGGGCGTGATCATCCATACGAACCTCGGCCGCGCGCCCTTGGCGGCCGAGGCCGTAGCGGCGGCCGGCGCGGCGCACGGCTATTGCAATCTGGAATTTGATCTTGAAAGCGGCGTTCGCGGCGCCCGCGCCCAGGCGGTTGAACCGCTGCTGTGCGAGCTGACCGGCGCGCAGGCCGCCCTGGTCGTCAACAACGCCGCCGCGGCCGTGCTCCTGGGCCTGACGGCCCTGGCCGGGGGCGGCGAGGTGATCGTCTCCCGCGGCGAGCTGGTGGAGATCGGCGGGGGCTTTCGCATTCCCGACGTGATCGCCCAGGGCGGGGCGCGGCTGGTGGAGGTGGGGACCACGAACAAGACCCGGATCGAGGACTACGCCGCCGCCGTCACCCCGCAGACGCGGGTCCTGCTCAAGGTTCATCAGAGCAACTATCGCATCATCGGCTTTACCGAAGAGACGTCGTTGGCCGAGCTGGCCGAGTTGGCCCACGCTCGCGGCCTGATCTTGATGCATGATCTTGGCGGCGGCGCGCTGATAGACCTCCAGGCGGAGGGGCGTCCCCATGAGCCCACGGTCTCGCAGTGTCTGCGCGGCGGCGCCGATATCGTCGCCTTTAGCGGCGACAAGCTGATGGGCGGTCCGCAGGCGGGGCTTCTGGTCGGCGCCGAAACAGCCCTCTCGCCTCTTCGCCGCCATCCGCTGATGCGCGCGTTGCGCCTCGACAAGATGAGTCTGGCGGCGCTGGAGGCCACCTTGCGGCTCTATCGCGATCCAGAAACGGCGATTCGGCGCATCCCGACGCTGCGCATGCTGGGGCAGGGCGCGAGCGCGCTCCAAGCCCGCGCCCGACGTCTCGCCCAGCTGCTGGAGGCGACGGCGGACGTCGACGTCGAGGCGTCCCAGGGCTATGCCGGCGGCGGCGCCCTGCCAGAGCAGCGGTTGGCGAGCTGGGCTGTGGCGCTCTCCCATCCCGAGCTGTCGCCCGATGCGCTCGCCGCGCAGCTGCGCGCGGGCCGGCCCGGCGTCGTGGGCCGAGTGAACGGGGGAAGGCTGATTCTGGATATGCTGACGGTCGCCGACGAGGAGGTGATCGAACTCGCCGCCGCCGTGCGCGCCGCCCTGATCTGAAGATGGAGCGGAGAAGCGGCGTCCCCATCGGGGTGATCGGCCATGTCGATCATGGCAAGACCGCCCTTGTGCGGGCCTTGACCGGGATGGAGACCGACCGTCTGCCCGACGAACAGCGGCGCGGGATCTCGATTGCACTCGGCTTCGCCCATCTTTCATTGGACGGTCACGAGATCGACCTGATCGACATGCCTGGTCACGAGCGGTTCGTGCGCACCATGATCTCTGGCGCGACGGGCGTGGGCGCCGTGCTGGTCGTGGTCGCCGCCAATGAGGGGATCAAGCCCCAGACGGTCGAGCACATCGATATCGCCGCGCTGTTGGGGGTACGCTATGCGGCGCCCGTGATCACCAAGTCCGATCTGGTCTCGCCGGACGCCGCTTTAGCCGGGGGCGAAGAGCTCGAACGGCGGCTCGTCGGATATGGATTTGAATGTCAGCCGCCATTGATCGTCTCAGCCATGACGGGCGAGGGCGTTGCGGCCCTGCGGGGGGCTCTGGCCCGTATGGCCGAGGCGACGCCGCCGCCGCCGGACGATGGGTTCCCGTATCTGCCGATCGACCGGGCGTTCTCGATCACGGGTCACGGCACGGTGGCGACGGGCACCTTGCGACGGGGTCCGCTGGGCGTGGAGGATGCGCTGGTGGCGGCGCCGGGCGACACGCCCGTGCGCATTCGCGGCCTGCAAGTGCACGGCCGTTCGGTCCAAACCGCTTGGCCTGGACAACGCGTGGCCGTGAACCTCCGCGGCATATCGCCGGACGCCGTGCCGCGCGGCCTTGCGCTGGCGCCGCCGGCCGTCTTGTCCCCATCGACCTGGCTGAGTGTGGACCTGCGCAGCGTCGCGCACGGCCCTGTCCTCAAGACAAACACGCGCCTGCGCCTCTTGTTCGGCTCGGCCGAGGTCGAGGTGCGCCTGCGCCTCTTGGACCGCGACACCCTGGAGCCAGGCGCCCGCGCCGTAGCCCAGCTCCAGGCCGCGGACCCGGTGAGCGCGCCCGCGCGAGAGCGGTTCATTCTTCGCTTGCCGTCGCCGGCGCTGACAGTCGCCGGCGGGGTCGTGCTCGACCCAGACGCGCGACGGCTACGGCGACACGATCCGGCCTTGAGCGCCGATCTGGAAAGCTGGGTGGGCGCCAAGCCGGAGGAGATCGTCACGCGCGCGCTCGCGGCCTGCGGCTCCGCCGGCCTGCCCTTGGCGCGATTGGCGCGCATCGCCGGGATCTCACCGGCGCGCGTCGAAGGTGCGTTGCAGACGGTCGGCGCCGCGCAGACGGGCGCGCGGGCTCTGTCGCGCGAAGCCTTCGATACCCTCGTTTTGGACGTCCTGCGGCTGATGGTCGAGCAGGCGGAGACGCAACCCAATGGAGTCGCGCGTCGCCGGATCGGCGCGTTGACGCCCGGCGTCGGTGCTGAGCCATTGGACGCCGCGATCGCCGCCCTTGTCGCCGCGGGCCGGCTTCGTCAAGACGGCGGCGCCATCCGCTTGGCGCCGCCCGCCGCCGACGAGCAGGCGCGGGCGCGCCAGGACGAGGCTCTGGCGGTCCGTTTTGCCGATGCCTTTCGCGCCGCAGCCTTTACACCGCCCGACACGGCGGTCGCCGCCTCGACTCCTGCCTTCAAACGGGCGCTGGACCGTCTGCTACGGGATGGCGTCGTGGTTCGGACCTACGACCGTGTGCAAAAGCGCGAGCTGCTGTTTCATCGCGACACCATCGCCGAGGCGCGCCGTCGCCTGGCCCCCTTGCTCGTGGAGCCGGGGCTATTAGTAAAGGACGCTGGCGCCGTGCTCGGAATCTCGCGCAAATACAGCGTGCCCCTGCTGGAATACCTCGATACGATCCAATTCACGCAAAGGGTCGGCGATCGCCGTATCCTGGGTCGTCACGCTCACGATTGATGTGAATTTATATTCGGCGAAAGGCGTTTTAGCGTCGGCGTGAGGAGGCGATAGGGGTCTGGTGGCCCTCCTGGTCTTCAAAACCAGCGGCCCGCCTGAAGCGGGTGGTGGGTTCGATTCCCATCCGCCTCCGCCAACGCCCCACGGTCAACCGTGGCGTCGGTCCTCGCCGAGGGTTAGATTCCCTCGACTGAGTCGCGGAGTCCTTAGCTGGCATGGACGATCTGGAGACCTTGAGGCGCGCCCAACTCCTGCTTGGCCAGTACGGCTTCGTCGAGGAGCAGGAGGCGGTGGCCAAGGCGGTGCGGATCATCACCGCGACGGCCAAGCGCTTAGGGGTCGCTTCGGACGATCGCGCTCGTATGGGCGTCAGCGCCCCCGGGGAGCGGCTGAAACGGCTGCGGGAGCGGGTGGGGCTGACCCGCGCCCAGGTTGCCGAGCTGTGCGGCGTGGCCATGAGCACCGTTCGCGGCCACGAAAACGGCGAAGCCAAAATCCCTGAAGAAGCCGCGCGCGCCTATGCTCAGGCGCTGGGCGCGCCGCCCGGAACTATCCTCTACGGCGGCGACTGACGCGTCGGACGGGCTTCACCGGCGGCAGGTTTTCCGGCTGGCTGAAGCGCAGGCTCACCTCGGGCCGGCTGGCGGAGTCGTCGCCGATCCCAAGGGTGGAGACCCGCAGCATGGCGCTGCCGACCAGGGTGGCCAGGGCGGCGAGATCATTGGCGGCTGTGGGCTTTCGCCCGCGCAGGCGCGTGGCGGCGTAGACGCCGAGCGGCAGGAGAACGCCGACGCCCAAGGCCATGACCTCTTCGGTCTTGCCCCAATCGCTCTTCAGGGATTCGCCCACGCCCTTGGCCTTGACCGTCTTGTGAGACATCACGGTCGCCGCCAGTTCGACGGCCAGCGCGGCGGCGCCGATGGTCTCCAGGGTTCGGCGGTTGGCGTCAGACTTGGCGCCGAGCGCCAGAGCTGCGGCCCCTGAGGCCACAGACGAAGCGGCGAAGCGCATCGCCAGCTCTTTCGGCTGAGCCGCCCAATAGGGTGTGCTGGTGGCTGATAGGAGCGAGGCTGTATAGGTGGATAAGCCTGCGCCCGAGACGGCGGCGGGCGCAAAGCCGAAGCGGGCGAGCTTTTTCAACCAGCCCAGCTTGAATAGGTCGGCGCCCAGTTGGCTCAGGAAACCCAGGCCGGCGAAGGGGATGAAGCTGCTCAAAATCCAAGTGCCGATCGACATGGGCGAGGTTCGCTTGGCGATGCGGAACATGTTGTAGAAGCGCTGCGGCGTATGCAGGTCGACGATCAGCAACACCGAACCGATCGTGGGGGCCAGCATGGAGAGATACCGACCACGCCGCCCGACATCGCACGCCTGCTCCCCTCGGACCAGCTCCGCCAGGTTGGACAGGACCGCCGAGGCGCCCGACAGGCCGGCGAGGAAGATGTAGCCGCCGACGATCCAGGGATCGAACGGCGCAGCCTTCAGCTGGGAGCGGCCATAGTAGGTCGGTCCGGACCAGCCGGGCTTGCTGGGCATGTCCGTGTTGCGCGACGTTGCAACGGGCCGGACCGGATCGTGGGCGTCGTTGAAGGAATCAGATTGCGGCAGCGGTCGGTTCGGGGCGCCCTTGTACCCGTCGCGCGGCGCAGTATCGACCCTATCGTCCACGGCGGCGCTCCTCGCCTGGCATCGCCAGCAACGCGATGGCGGCGACCGCCAGGCCCGCCAGGGTGGCGAGACCGGCGGTGAGGGCGGGCGCGATGCGATTGGACGGGCGCGTCGGGGCGGCCGGAAGATTGTAGGCTTCGGGCCGGTCGGTCAGCAGGAAAAAGGCGTTCAAATACTGCATGTCCCCGGTTGCGCCGGGGCTATCGGGCGCGCCGTAGGTGTAGGCGGTGTGGACGCCCCGGTCGTGCAGCTCAGCGACGCGCTTTTTGGCCCGGGCCTGCAAGTCCGACAGTTCGCCGAACTGGATCGAATCGGTTGGGCAGGATTTCGAGCAGGCGGGCTCCAGGCCGCCCTTCAGGCGGTCGTAGCAGAGGGTGCATTTGTGCGCCTTGCCGTCGGCCTTGCTGACCTCAACCACCCCAAAGGGGCAGGCCGGGACGCAATAGCCGCACCCGTTGCAGATATCCTGCTGCACCACGACCGTATCGAACTCGGTCTTGAACAGGGCGCCGGTAGGGCAGGCCTCCATACAGGGCGCGTGGTGGCAGTGTTTGCACACGTCGCTCATCATCAACCAGCCGCTCTGAAAGGCGTTCTGGGAGTTGTCGCGAACGCTCTTGCCGCCCAAGGGCTTTGAGGAGCTCTCTTCGATGAAGTTCACGTGGCGCCAGGTGTTGGCGGAGAGCGCGCCGGTGTTGTCGTAGCTGTGACCCGTCAGCCCCACATTGTCGGCCGGCAGGTTGTTCCACTCCTTGCACGCCACTTCGCAGGCCTTGCAGCCGATGCAGACCGTGGTGTCGGTGAAGAAGCCGTATTGCTTGCCGGGTTCGATGACGACGCCGGCGGTCAGTTCCGACTCGTCAGGGATCATCTCGCCGAGAGAGGATTGAGGATAGTCTCTGGCCCTAGGATGCACGTTCATGCGCCAACAGGCTCCAACGGTTCGGGATCCAACAGCTCGATCCGGTGCGCGACCAGACTGATCAGGCCGAGCGCGTCGGTGTATTTCACGCGAACGCGGGCTTGGCGACTCTGCAACGGTCGAAGCTGCTCGGTTTCCGCCAAGGCGGTTCGGCCCAGGACGAATTGATGCGAGACGCCCCGTTCGTCGCTGAGCTGAAAGCGGCCTTCCTGGACGATGGTGATCGTGCCTTCCATCCAGCGGGCTGGGGTTTTGTCGTGGGCTTGGTGATGACCAGACACATCGCTACCTTAGGCCATACACGCGAGCAGCGATCTGCGCTCGCCATGACGAAATTAACGTAGCGCGGCCGAACGGACGGCGCTAGGAATGGTTCATTATATCGGTTCGATTATCGAAAATGATCGAGCGGTTGCGAAGGGCAGGCTTGGGTCGATGAAGAAGCTCAGCAAGAGCATCGCCAACCGTGCGGCCGATTTCGTGCGGGACTGGAGCTTGCCGCGCCAAATGGCGGGCCAGGACGTCTTCTCCGACGCCTCCAAGAGCACGCTCTCAAAAACCTGGCGGCCCCGGCTGGAGGAGGCCGATGCGGTGGGGACGAGCGTTTGTCCCTTCTGCGCGGTCGGCTGCTCCCAGCTCATCTACGTCAAGGACCGCAAGCCCCTGCACATCGAGGGCGATCCCAGAAGCCCGATCAACCAGGGCACGCTCTGTCCCAAGGGCGGCGGGACGCTCGGCATGTTGCTCAGCCCCAAGCGCGTCACCTCTGTGATGTATCGCGCGCCCTATGCGACCGATTGGGAGGAGAAGCCGCTTGATTGGGCTATGGAGCGGATCGCGCAGCTCACCAAACAGACCCGCGACGAGACCTTCGCCGAGGTCTTGCCCGATGGTCGTACCGTGAACCAGACATTGGGCGTCGGGTGCCTGGGCGGCGCCACGATGGACAATGAGGAAAACTACCTCATCAAGAAGCTGTTCGGAGGTGGCCTCGGGCTCGTCAACATAGAGAACCAAGCTCGTATTTGACACTCATCCTCGGTGCCCAGTTTGGGCGCCACCTTCGGACGCGGCGCCGCCACGATGGCCCTGTGGGACCTGCAGAATTCCGACTGCGTGGTCGTCATGGGCTCCAACATGGCGGAGAACCACCCGATCGGCTTCCGTTTCGTGGTGGAGGCCCAGCGCCGCGGCGCAAAGCTGATTCATATCGATCCGAGATTTACGCGTACGTCGGCCCTGGCGGACGTCCACGCCCCGATCCGTTCGGGCAGCGACATCGCCTTCCTGGGCGGCCTGATCCACTATGTGATCGAGAACGATCTGTGGTTTCGCGACTATGCCCTGAACTATACCAACCTCGCTCACATCATCTCGGACGACTATGTCGACTCCGAGGATAATGAGGGCCTGTTCTCCGGTTTCGATCCCGTCGCCAAGACCTACGACCACGAGAGTTGGCAGTACAAGGATCAGGCGGTCCCGCCGCTGACCGACCCCACGCTGCAGCACGCCAATTGCGTCTTCCAGATCCTCAAACGCCACTATGCGCGCTACACGCCCGAGAGAGTCGAAGAGATCACGGGCTGCCCCAAGGAAACCTTCTTGAAGGTCGCCGAGATCATCGCGGCCAATTCAGGTCGCGAGCGCACGACGGCGATCTGCTATGCCGTGGGCTGGACGCACCATAGCTATGGCGTCCAGATCATCCGCGCGGCGTCGCTGCTCCAGGCCCTGATGGGCAATATGGGTCGGCCCGGCGGCGGCATCATGGCCTTGCGCGGCCACGTCAGCATCCAGGGTTCGACCGATATCCCGACCCTTTACAATATGCTGCCGGGCTATCTGGACCAGCCCAATCTGTTGGCCGGCCACGCGACGCTGGACGACTATCTGAAGCTCAAGACGCCGCCCACGGGCTGGTGGTCGAACCTGCCCAAATATGTCGTCAGCCTCCTGAAGGCCTGGTACGGCGAGGCGGCGACGGCGGACAATGAGTGGGGCTTCCAGTTTCTCCCCAAGCTTGCCAGCGATGCGTCGCAGGAGCCGATGACCCTGTCGATGGCCAACGGCGTCGTGAAGGGCCAGTTCATCCTGGGCCAGAATCCCCTGGTCGGCGCGGTCAACTCAGAGCTGGTCGAGCAGGGGCTCGCCAAGCTGGAATGGCTGGTGGTGCGCGACTTCGCCATGACGGAGACCGGCGACTTCTGGCGTAACGGCCGACGGGTGCAGAAGGGCGAGGCCACGCCGGAGCAGATCGGGACCGAGGTCTTCTTCCTGCCCGCCTCCATGCCGGGTGAAAAGGAAGGGTCGGTCACCAACACCAGCCGGCTGGTGCAGTGGCACGACTGGGTCTGCGACGCCCCCGGAGACAGCCGCTCCGACCTGTGGTTCATGTATCACCTCGGCCTTCGGCTGAAGGCGCTCTACGCCGACAGCGACCTGACGCGGGATCGTGCGATCCAGGCCCTGACCTGGGACTACCCCACCAAGGGCGAGCATCAGGAGCCCGAGGCCGAAGCGGTGCTGAAGGAGATCAACGGCTGGACCGTAACGGATCGCAAACAGCTTTCGACCTTCACAGCGCTGAAGGCGGATGGCTCGACGGCCGCCGGCTGCTGGATCTACACCGGCATCTATCCTGAAGAAGGCAAAAACCTGGCCCGCGCCCATGTGCCCGACGCCCCCGACGGACCGGGCAGCCACGCCGGCTGGGCCTTCGCCTGGCCCGCCAACCGGCGGACCCTCTACAACCGCGCCTCGGCCGATCCGGATGGCAGGCCCTGGTCCGATCGGAAAAAGATGATCTGGTGGGATGAAAGTCAGTCCAAGTGGACCGGCTTGGATGTTCCCGATTTCGTGGCCGACAAGCGCCCGGACTATCGTCCCGACTGGTCCAAGTCGCCCCACGGAATGGACGCCATTTCGGGCGCTGAGCCCTTCATGATGGAGGCGACCGGCCGGGCGATGATCTTCACGCCGACCGGCATCAAGGACGGGCCGTTGCCCACCTATTATGAGCCGGTCGAGAGCCCGACCCGCAACGCCTTCCACGCCCAGCAGGCCAGTCCCACGGTCCACACCTATGACGTGCCGGGCAACGCCCTGCATCCGCCGGAGGACCCCCGCTTTCCCTATGTTTTCACCACCTATCGCTTGACGGAAATGCATTGCGGCGGCGTGCCGACCCGGGTCATGCCTCATACGGCCGAACTGCAGCCGGAAGCCTTCGTCGAGATTTCGCCGGAGCTGGCGGAGGCGCTGGGAATCAAGACCCTCGATTGGACGGTGCTGTCGACGCTGCGCAGCGAGATCGAGGTCAAGGCGCTGGTGACTGAGCGGATGCGGCCCTTCAAGATCAACGGCAAGACCGTGCATCAGGTCGGCATGCCCTGGGTGTTCGGCTGGAAGGGCTATACCTCGGGCGCAGTTGCCAATGCGCTTTTGGCCATCACCGGCGACTCGAATACCAGCATCCATACCACCAAGGCCCTGACCTGCAATGTGCGTGCGGGTCGCCTGAAGGCCGACCAGCGGCAGGTGTCGTCATGAGTCCCGACGCCGAGTGCGGGGGTAGGGCGCTGGCCCTGATCGACCAGGTGCTCGCCAAGCGGCCCGACAAGGACGATGTCGCCCTGGCCGACTGTGCGCGCGAGCTTTGTGTGTATCGCGACGCGCTGATCCTGGCCCAGCGCGCGGCGCCGGCGGATAAGGACGCCCGGCTGCGCCTGTCGCACGTCAATTCGATCCTGGCCGTCGTCCTCGCCGTCCATTTCCCCATCGACGCCGCGCCGTGGGACGAGCTTGAAAAAGCCAGGGATTGGCTGGCCCAGCTGTTGTCCGAGGCCGCCACTACAGCCGCGTGAGCTCAGGCTCCAAGGTTTCTCCGGGCGCGACCACGGTGGGGCGCCATTGGGACGCGACGACGAGCACCAAGACGGCCGCTAAGCCTAGCGCCCCGGCCGTAACGGCGGGATGGCCCAGCACCGCCAACTGTTTGACATCGATCAGGCAGGTCGCGCCCTTGAAGCTGAAATGGGGGTCTACCTTCAGCTTGGCGGCGCAACCGCTGAACATCGACGCCTCCAGACCCCACAAGGCGATCGTGAACACCGCCGTATAGAGCCACAGCGCCGGCAGCACGATCCCCTTGCGCCAGCCCAGGCTGACCGCGAACGCCAGGGGCGCGGCCAGGATATGCAGGTAGTAGCCCGGCGTGCTCGCGCCTGCGCCGGTCAGGGCGAGATAGGCCACGACATGGTAACAGAGGCTCAAGAACAGCGGGCCGACCAGAAAGAGCGGCGACCAGGCCAGGGGCGGCAGGGTCCGCAGACGGCTCGCCCAGGTCGCCAGGGGGATCAGGATCAGCAGCAGCGGCCCAAGGATCAAAATCTCCGGCGGCTTGGCCAAGGACCAGCTGCCCGTCCAGACCAGGGTGGCGGCCATGGCGGCGAAGCCCCGAACCAAGGCGACCGGATCGGCGTGGGCCCCAAGTCCGGCCGCAAGCCCGCCGTTGCG
>Ga0116229_10006805_pt1 | contig 18314 bp, 9 predicted proteins | sample S1TSphgellanicum_3_FD_87313 | JGI IMG/M metagenome (GOLD analysis project Ga0116229, IMG submission 87313) | Host-associated microbial communities from peat moss isolated from Minnesota, USA - S1T2_Fc - Sphagnum magellanicum MG | ecosystem: Host-associated > Plants > Peat moss > Unclassified... | reverse complement strand
AGACGATGAGTGTGGTAGAAAAGAGTTCTTAACAACCCAAATAAACTGCGCCCCACCCAAAAAAATAACTCCCCCCCCCCCCCCCCCCAAAATACAAACACTCAACTGGAACAACACATTTTAAGCAAGACGCTTACAAAAAGGGCTGAACCTGGCATAGATAGTGCAGAGACAAACAGGAAGGTCACTGACAAGAAAGACTCTCTCACCTCACAAGGAGTTTCTCCCTCTGTGTGTGTGTGTGTGTGATCCCTGCAGTTCCTCTTGCATGAGTTTGTCAAACTTCTCCCTCGCTCGCTCCTCTGTTTTGCTTGTCGAAGGCCCGAACCCAGCGGCAGCTGCAGCACCGCGGCAAACACGGTGCCCTGCACTGCAGAAATTCGAAAAACGCGGCACAGAAGAGAAGCTGCTCGACTGTTCGTCGACTGTTCCGGGTATAACGATACCAAAGTATATAGACGGTGAAATCCGGGTATAATAATCCCCCACCCACCCCCCCCCATTCCTGTACGCTGGAAAGCAGGCCACTCTGCGGGTATGAAACGTTACCCTGCACTTGTTTTTTGCCCTGTGTAATTTAGGACACTAGACTAGGCCTAGTTTGTGTATGAAATATAGTAATAGTACAGGCCCCAGGGCTTTCGAATTTTCTTTATTTTGTGAAAAATATGTTGAGAAAAACATTCTGTCAGAAATTCACTGTTTTTGCAAAAAAAATAAATTAAAATCCCCAAAAATCCCCACTATTGCCTACTATGTGAAAGGGTATTTAAGATTTTCTTCTTTCATACTTAGAGACTCTTGTTGAAATTCTGGAGTATTCAGATTGGGGCTGCCAGACCCCTTTTTCAAACAAGTAATTATTTCAACAAAATGTGCCGAACATGAGTCATAGGAACAAGATTTTGGTTTTCATTGTGTAGCCAAAAATATAAATGGATTATTCAAGATTTGAATTTTGTTTCTGGTTTATTTCCACATTTGGCTAAATTATTCCGAGAGATGATCGTCACTTTGGCTTTAAAAAAAAACTCCAAATTATTATTTTTTCCTAGGGGCAGCTTCAACACATGTCTCTATCCAAGAATTGATTAATTGAGAAGATTTTATGTCATCCTGAATATTCTGAAAGATTCCTTATTTTCCTTCACAGAATTTTGTTCTTTGAAAAATAATGTTGTTTGAAAATATCAACATGTTTACAAATAATATAATTTGTATACAAATCTGACCAAACATTTGAGGAATGTGCCCCACCCATGGACCTTAAACCACATGGTGAATGGTTATCAGAAAGAATAAAGAGGGGCACCTTACAAAGGGCCTCTTACTTTTACAAGTCCTTTTGCTGGCAACAAGTTTTGTCCTATCATGGAGGAGGCATTGTTGATGTGTATTTGGTGCTCTCAAGGAGCATAAAAACTTTCTCCAAGTGCCTTTCTTTACCTGTGATCTGGCCACTCGGTTTGGAAACTCATTTTGGGAACATCCCTTACCTGTGAGACTTACCTACTGTATGAGGCACAAAGTGAACCTTATCATAAACCTAAACATGCGCTACTTTTTATTGTAAATGGCAAGGCCACAATGTGACACTGCACACCCCTTGTTAAAATTGCATATGCGAATAGAAGGTTTAAAATCGTCTCCTTGCCACTAACTTGCCACCAAGATACCAGTAGAGGCCTAATTACCTTAACTTTTCAAAAAAAAATAAATGTAAGCATGTGCAATTCTAAAGATCTCTTTCCATTAGGTTGTTGTGACCACATTTACACACAATATGATGTGATCACAATAGCATAATGTGAAGCCATTATTCTATGGAGTGTGCTATGTCACAACAGCATAATGCGAAATCATTGTTATGAGGAGTGTGGTAGGATCATAGCAGCATAATGCAAAGACATTGTTTAAAGTGCCTTGTTTTGTGTTGCACAAACAATAGCTTTCCATTGGAGAGTTGTAAGTGCATTGAAAATATGTAATTAATCATGTTAGGCACTCTGAGAACACATGTTTTCATTAAAAAAAGGATAAAAGTCATCATATGGTGACTCAAGATTTGAGTCACAACTCCTGCAATTTGTCCATGCTTGATCGTAGCTAGTGGAAAAAACATAATGGAAAGTGATCATTGTAGCCTAATGAAAATACATGTCCTAAGTTGTGCGATAATAATGCAACAATGCAACGGGCTGTCATTCCACTTCCACTGCTTGAGGACCCCTCACCCATTGCCACCTCTATATATCCTATATATGTTACAAGTAGTTGAAGCTAATTTCTAGTTGGCCCAAGATGGTTGAGATTTTCAACTTAATAATATCCAATAAATTAACTTGGACCATTTCCTTCTTCCACACCTTCATTTTTTTAGAAAACTACAATTTTTTTGGAATAAAGTCTTGCATGTTTCCAATTTACATCATCATTAAAAGATTCTCTTATGATTTGTAGATTGAATGCTAAGATGGGGTGAGAGGCTACCTATTGAATAACATTTTTTGGTAAAAATTGATTCTTAAAATCCAAAAATGGTATTGGAGGATTCAATTTTTTTCCCCATTTGAACTTTTAGCCCAACTGGCATTTTGGGGTAGTTTACAAGGTGTGAGATTGGCCCAAGGCTATAAAAAAAAGGTATTTATAGCTATAGCCATGTGGTTAACTTTTTAAAAGTTTTATTGCTAGTTTTTTTAAAGGTAGTTTGTGAAGGTTATCAAAAGTTTTCTATTATGGAAAAATGAAGGTTATATGTTGATTTTTAAAAATAGAATTCCAAAATTTTATGTGTAGAAAATGGAATAAAACCAACTAGATTTAGCAAGTTGATAATTGTAAAAAATGACTACAATTAAAAAATTCCATTGTCTAGACTTCAAAATCCAATTTTAAAAATAAAAAAGTTGTAATTTTACAATTTCAATTTGCAAACTATGAACAATGCATTATATTAGTGTGACTTATAGAGAAATTGAACTTCTAAATTGCTCATTATGACATAAGTGGCTTACAAAAATTAAACAAAACATTTAATCAACACGTGAGTTGAAACTTGGAAGTTCAAAAGTTAAAATATGCAAAAGATACAAACAATTTTAGAATCCAAATATATTATTGATTCATGAAGAAACAAGATGCAAAATTGAAAATGTAACCTATAATCTATCACAATTTATATAATGCACATAAAAACCCCAAATGCAACAAAAAAATATCAAAAGAATATGGGAGTTTGGAGGCGATGTTGTTTAGGGCATCAAATATGAGATCATGGATGTCACCCTTCAAGTCTAAAGTTTTGAACATAGTAGCCAAAGTTTGGAGTTAAAGTTTCAAGTTTCCAACAACATGAACACTAAACATGTTTACATCATGAAACTTAAAAGATCAATCAACAAAATGTGAAAATTTGAAAGGATACAATAATAAAACTAAGCACCACCATAGTGTTTGCTTTCATGCTTCGAAGACTCAATTACATCCTTGTGAGGGAAGTGAACTAATGTGAAAAATTGTTGCCAAAACATCCTCACAACCATGGGAAGTTCAAGACCCAACATATTATGGAGGTTAAGTTTCTAGAATCAAACTTGAAAAACACCTCTCATCCTACACATTTTCAAGAACAAAAACACTTGTTATTTCAACAAGTTTAAAATATTCAAGTAGATTATGGCATAACATTCTAGAAGATGAAATGGTACACCACAACTAAATGACATGGTTGCCATGAAGGGGAAATCACATGACATTTGTTACTTGACTTTTCATATTGATTTCAAAGAAGCCTTGTTACATGTCAAGTGTCAAACCAAAAAAGATCTCTAGTATTGAAATTGGCACAACATTTTCCTTTTTAGGAAAATACATTGGGTTTCGACAAATTGACATTCCAAAACATCAAAATGTTTCAAGGAATCTTTAGCAACCTATTAAAGCCAATATTAAGGGTACATGATGCTAAATGCATCAAGTATCTCATGTGAAAGAAAACAATTGTGTAATTCTATTAAGAAGGATTTTGCATTTTTTTCCACAATAAAACTAGCCCAAGAAAAACACTAGCAAGTTGCCAACAACCAAACATTCAACAAATAAACCAACCTAAAAAGCTTGGAAGAACAAATAACAAACATTATGCATTCAACACATGCATGTGAAGTGAACCAAAAAAAAAAAAGGGTTAATGAAGCACAAAATATACATCCTAAAAAAATGAAAAATCCAAATTGAGTTTATGGAAAATTTGTAATTGATGTTTCCATTCAATTCACTCACTAGTCTTAGACCTACCAGCTTGTGACATAAATCTTGGACCCCCTTTGTGACATAGACCTTGTCCCTCATCATTTAGTCATTGTAATGACAAAATATTTGAATAAATAAAATTGAGATGTTCAACAAAGGATTTAGAAAGTTAAATCCATAATAGAGCAATATATTCATGAACACATGCCAACAATGAATGGTACACACAAAATGAATTTGGGCCAAATTTGGTGGCATGATCAAACACACAAAGAATACATCCCTATTTGACAAATATTGATTGCAATGATGGATTTGCAAACAAAGATATTTTTTGCTTGTGAAAATTTGATTGAAAGCTATGCATTAATTCTAACATAAAGAAGATATAAAAAAGTGACAACAAAATGTCAAGATCAACTAAAATGTCAAAGTTGGTTACAACTTATGGGCATTTCCAAGCCCATGTTCACCAAAATAGTTTTGTATTTTACCATGACCCTTTAGACTAAATTGAACATCCAAATCCATCTTGTTTTATCATTTTTCAAGAGCTTTAGTTTCCATGATGTTAATCAATTTGGTGAGCTCCAAATGATTTTTTAGACTTTTCAAGAAGTATTGATAGAAAGCTTGAAATAGCCCTTTCAATTGATGCACCAAAGGAAAAATAGACAAGCTCTATATTTCAAAATTGGTGCAATGAGATACACAATGCATACCTAAACTAAAAAAAGCCCATGATTCACAAATTTGGATTGTCACACTAGATTTCAAACCTTGAAAAACATTCACGTCATCTACACCAAAATTAATATTTATTGCTACAAAATTTAGATCCAAACCTCCTTCTCACAACAATGAATGCATTATGCACTTGGTCAAATTATCACCATTGGACCCATTGACCACCTACACAAAAGATAGCAACAAGGGAATGCATCTACCACATAAATGTGGACATATAACCATTGTTGGTTATCAATTGAAGTCATTTCATCATAGGTGATTGAAAAATATTTTACTTTTGTCACTACTACTTTCAAGGCCTTCAAAACTTGTAGGTGAATGTGTTTACCAATTTCCCACCCATAAGCACCACTCCAATGCTTCTTGGGCATGTTTTTCACCTTCAAGTATTCATATAAAAGCTTCAAAGCTTCATATTCAACCATGCTTGCCTATTTTGCAAAATGTGGAAAAGTGTAGCAAATTGCACATTCTTGTGGCAATTTTCCACTGCCATATCATCACTCACATTGTAGAATAGAATGAGGTCGTCAAATAGCAAATAACACCAAGTTCCAACAATGTTTGTTATTTTTCTCATAATAAATTTGATTAAACCTTTAATAGGGACATTGTGTTTTATTTGATGTTTTCCCATGTGCTTCTCCAAGTTGTCTTGATTGGGCAAAATGTGCTTGGCCACATTGGTGATGGTTTTTAAAACAACACATTTCACAAAAACCAGGACCCAATCAACCATTTCCAACTTTGCCCAACTAAACTGAGGCACCCAAAAATCCTACCATTTTTTATTTGCATCATAATTATTTTAAACTTTTTTTGATGGAAGCTCCACAGTAACAGAATCTATGATTCAAATGAAATAAAAAAACAAGGGGATGGTTTGTAGGGGTTCTCCAAGTCAATTGTAATTAAAATTATTTTGCCTTTAATTGAAAGATGAAATATTAGAACCTTCCCCAAATTCCACGGAACCATCATAATCTTATTGCAAAAAATAATGAAACTTGGATCAATGTGAATCTTGGCACTATTATGTGCATTGCAATTGGAAAATAATGTTTTTGCTTTAAAGTTCAAAAATAATTTCATATGCACCATTGTGATTTGAAACTTCAACCACTCAAAACACCTAAAACCCAAAAACCCTAACACCTTCTAAGTTCCAAGTTCCAAACACTCCTAACCTCCAACTTCTTGGATCCCAAGTTCCAAGCACTATGACCCAACATCAAAACATCCAAAACCCCAAAACTATCAAAACTCCCAAGAAATCTAACATCTTTTACATTCTAAACACCTATGACCCAACATCCAAACACTCAAAACATAACACCCCATGTCTTGAAATGAAAACTACAAATATGTAGAACCGTTGCAAAATGAAAACATCTAGAAATTTGAAATGTAACATTCCCATGTTACAAAATCACAAATGCAATACATTGTTTTGTAATAATGCATAGTTACTTGAAACAACATTCTTAATACATACTACCTACATTATCCAATTAGTTGTCATTAAAACTTATAGAATGTAGTTAAATGCAACAAAATCTAGAGTGAATTGCAAGTTCCTAACATCCAAATCTCAATTGAAGCTCCAACAACTTTGCATAAGTTGTAACTATGTGGCTACAAGCCACCGTCATGTTGAGATTACATCATTGCATGCACCATTGCTAATAGCCAACAAATTTGGATTTTGGTTATTAGTATCCTAAGTTACATAATTGTCACAAGCAATGTATTGAGTTTACTAAGCGACTAATCAATGGGCAATAATAATAAGAGCATTTGAAGCTTCTAACTAATGCATTTACTAGTCAGTTGCTATGCTATCAGGGCAAATTGTATAGTGCACATTATACAATCTAGATTCTAGTGTCACTATATTTTGAGGATTTTTATCAAGGAAACACATGGCAACTTGCTAGTGGTTACAAGCCAAATTGTAAGGTAACAACTATAAGCTGCAATTTTAATTTACTATTGCCAATTAATGGCTAGCTCTTTGAGCAAAAGTATTTGCAACATGAAAGGCCAAGATGTAGCCAAATACAAAAGTTGTCATTTTAAGGTCTAATCATGATTAAAGGAATGGCTAGAAATGAACAATCCCATCCCAATGACTATGTAGCCAATGTAGTGTTGTGATTCCTTATGGCCATGGATGTACACTTTCAGATTACACATCCTAAAAAAATTCCCTTTTTTCCTTTTGTACTTGGAGCACACCATTTTTTAATATAGAAACCTGACAATATTCAGCCAGAAAAAAAAAGACTAAACTGGACTGAGACATGGAAGGCTATTAGGGGAAAATAACCTTATGATAGGAAATAAAATACTGATAATTATTACTTGGCATTCTACCTTTTACATATTATAGTAACATTGACAACATTAGACAATATGAGCGTTGACAATTGATAGATCTACATAAGTGAAAATTTGCCAACAGTTATATGATGGTACCAAATTGGAGCTCAAAATACAACAAAAAATAGCCAAGGTGAACCAACACCCACGTTGGTTCCTTTACCTTTTTGAGTGAGGCTTCTTAATGGCCATTTAAAACCCAAAAAATGTTAGATTTGAACTCAAAGACCCTGATTTAGTTGAAGCATGGGATCTTTGAAATATTTAGCAATTATTCAAATGGATTTTGGAATTTTTACCATGGTACCAATGTGGATGCTGGTTCACCCAAGGCGTGAACAAACCCTTTGCCAAAAACAATACTACAACCCCTATATAGTCCAATCATAACCCAAGTGACATCACCTAAGTTACCACAACCACAATCCTCCAGAGATCCTAGGTCTTCAATTTGAAAACAATGATTAATCCTGACTAGTTTAGTGTAGTGTAAGGGTTTAGGTGAAAGCCCAAGGGGTCAAGGTTTGTAGGACTACCCAGGAGGGGGGCCTTTATTCCGATGCAGCCCACTCCCTTGGTTTTAAGTCTTAACACAACATAAAACTTGTTGCAGTTTTTTTCATGTGGTTCCTGGCAAGTATCATAGGAAAAAAATGAAAACCAGCTTTTGGAAATGTAATGCCCAGGGATTAGTCTGGAAATGTGGATTTACACAATTAACATGTGGATTCTAAACAATGGTTAGGTCAGTTAGACCAAGAAGATTTGTCCATTGTGACTTGTAAGACCAAGTCCACACACACCCCATATTTGGGCCTTCATACTTGTTTATCACATCCAACATAGGTGTGTTGATAAGGAACATAATGTTAAATAAGCAAAGGGTTCTTACACATGTTGATGCAACCCATTATAGACTTTGGGTCTTCTTTTGCACATTTTGTGCCTGCAATGTGTGTTTTCAGGTTGTAATAGAATCTATTATTGGCCCAAAGTGTGCATAATAGGACCCAAGTCTATTACAGGCCCAAAATGGGCATTACAGAACCCCAAGTCTATAATGGGGAGGACCAAAATGTCTTTGGACAGCTCCAGACATATCTTGAATGAGCAAATGGACATCTTGGAAAAAGGAGTAGGCATTAATAAAAACCCTTTGCTTAATTACTTGGTCTTCAATGTTGATTGTTTTCCCTGGCCCCACTCATAAACATACAAAATTGGACAGTATAAAGTGAACAACAACCATTTAAATGTTATCACCTGGGGCAATCATTATGACAACCTATTAAATTTGTTTGTTCTAAGCCTTTGTGAAGCCATTGTATCCTATTCCACATACAAGCCCAACGCTCATAGAACAATCAAATTTTAAAATTTGTGATAATAAATTTATTGTAAAATTTTCCTTTTCCCCACCTACATATTATTTGCAACTTGTGAACTGGGCCATTTCCTACATGTTCACACATGAATCAACAATTTCGAATGTTTGTTACTACTTTATATTAATGGTTTTTTGTTAAATTTTAAAAAATAATATCAATATAATTGGATCTATGTATCAAAAAATTAACACATTGCAATCAATCCATTATATTGATGTGAAAAAGCTTCTTATGTTCAATTGTGTTGCATATATTTTGATTATTTCCATTGTGTGGACTTATTTTGAATCTCTTATCTTTTAAAACCTTGTGGTACACTTACAATGCTTATAGAATGTGTTTTCAACATTTCATTACATTGGATAAGAGTCTAATATATAGTTGTTTGTACATAATTTATTTAGTTTTAAAACTTTTGTATTCAATTTTAAATTTTAATAAATGATCCTTAGGAATGGTAAAGCTAATACTATAGTACAACGGCTAATTTGACACTAAATTAAGTTTTTGAAAATTTTGAGAAATATTTCATAATTGTGTCAAAAGTTTTAGAAACCTTAATTGTCATTCATTGAATGTTTTCAAAACCATGCCACCACTTGTCGAATGTTCACGAAGCCCTACTACATATGTTGAAGGTTCATCATGCACTATTTTTCTAGTATGCTCATAGTTTGCTTGTAGGGTTGCAATGAATGTTTTAAAAGAGATGTACCACCATAGTGCTTCCTAATGTTGATGTTCCAAGATTCATACTACCTTTTCTTCTTTCAAATATTTGTAAAAATAGATCTTTGTCGTGCATCATGCAAGTAAACAAGCAATCATTCCTTGCCTAATACAACTCTTTCATGACTTGAAAAAATAATCCTTGTTACAATAACTCCATCATCATCATCATTGCAAAAACCATGATTTGTTGACATTTTGTGCATTTGTAAATGCAAATATCCCACTTGTATCTCCATCATGATCTTTTTTGAAATCCTTGGGTTCTTTGTGTTTTATTGTTTTTGTCACCATAACAAAGTCATGCCTTCTATTTCCCTTTCATATTTCACAACATTCAACTACTTTTAGTTCTTCTTATGTCACATCCCTTCCTATTAATGTTGCAACTTATCTTACATTTCCATCACGACTTGTGTTGACAAAACCCTTGAAGCTTCTTTTTTTGTTTCAAAATTGTAAATGTTGTTGCAAGGTGAAAATATAATTAAGTGGATGATTTGGACTATCACAACCGTAATGTTTTATAGATTGTATATGAATTATTTAAATGTAAAGTCATATTGCACATTAACATTTTCAAATTTTTAGTTATCCATCTTGTAATAAATGTTTTTGGGAATCATATTAAAAATTATTAATGAATTTTAAGGAAAGGATGGACTCATAGTGGACATTTGAACCAAACACATATTTTTTTTCACAAATATTCATATGTGAATTCAAAAGTATGCCATAGAAGGGACAAGTGTTTTTGAAAAAAAATAGGACAACATCAAATGAGATTTTTATGAATAAAATGCATTGAAACTTTCCTTATAGAAAAAAATTTAATATTATATTATCAAGTTTTACTAGTCTCCATTTTTCATTCAAAACTAATGTTTTTACATGGATTTTTACCAAACATATGTTTAGAAATCTACATACTTGGGGTTACCTGACGCGCTCCTAAGCCCCTTGCTAGACCCACTTGAGGGTCCAAGTACGTTGAATTGCGGAAAGTTGAGACTTGAGGGCCACTCCTGATTTCCAGCACTAAAAGGGAGTAGAGGGGTGTGCTAGAAGTCCCGGATTAGATTAGGAAGAAGGACACGTATTATCTCACTCGAATCTGCATCCAAAACCAACCACAAGAGGGTTAGTTTACATTCGAAAACACCCTTGGGTGTTGGGACAAGCCACGGGCACTTGGATTCGCTTGACTCACCACGGCCCGGACTCGGGGGAAGCCATGACCTTCCCCCATATAGTATTCTCTGCAGCTCTCCGCCAAGGCTACATCCGAATGGCACTTTTTCTGGGGACTCCCAAGGAGGAGTCCCAAAACTGTCCCGGGACTTTGGGAACTCATATTTCCCGGCTCCAACCTCCGATTGGAGTGAGGTCTGAACCAAAGTTGTAGCTCTTCTCGAGAGCTTTCCAACGCCATGTCGCATTCCTTCAGCCGACGTCAGGAAGAGGTCGATTCCCGACTTTTAGTGGTCGGGAGTCAAATTGTCAGTTTGACTCCCGGCCTTTCTTTTGCCCATAACTTGAGCTGCAGATGTCCAAATGGTACATACGAGGCCATTTTGGGCATCTACACTTCAAGATCCTTCCATTGATATAAAAAACACATCAATGCGAGGTGTTTTGACCCTTGAACTCGAGCTTTAAGTTTTCGGGAGTCTCGGAGGACTCCAACTTCCCACTTTTGGGGGTGTGAGTTTCATCCTCACACTTATCCCAAAGTGGGGGTGCGACATTACCCGTATTTTTCAATAAAAGCACAAGGAATTACATTGGATGCATAATTTATTAATTATCAAAATGCAAAATATTTAGCTCATGTTAAAAATGAACTCATCGAAGGCCAAAAATGAGCCACCTCACCATGCTTCTACCTTACAACCTGGCTTATAACTCTTTTTCATGTTGTAAATTTTTTCATTTTTAAAAATGTTAACCAATTGTTACAAGATTGTTAAATTTCAAATGTTCTCATTATTGAAGGTGGATTGAACATTGTCACAATAATAACAATGAAAAAGTCAAAATGGAGTTCAAGTTTTTTGCTACTTCTCCAAGCTTCCATTCTTTTATTGTTGCATGCACTCACTCCTACCATAGGTCTTCCATTTTCTATCACAACACACATCTTGGGTTTTGCGATTAAGCTTTGCAACTATGTTATAGTTAGAAAAGACATATGTAACTAATCATTCACAAGTTGCTAAACCCATGTCATTTCACCCATTTAATCACAAAGGACATTTAATTGCAAAACCTAATCATCTTATCGACTAGGGTTTTTTTTTTTTTTGGGCTTAATATTGAAATTCCATGTCATCAATGACCTTGGTATGATATGTAAAGTGCATGCCATTTCAACTTATTCGTTTTATTTGACTAAGTATTACAAAAGACACCTTAATGGATGGATGACATGTGTTAAAAATCTATAAACACATTATGAATTATTACACATGACCAAAAGTCAATTTAGTTTACCCCATGTGGTTAATGTAACCAAAAGTCAACCTAGCTTAACCTAGCTTAGCTTGCCTAGCCAAAAGCCAACTTATTTTAACTTAGTTAAGCTAGTTACCTATGTTAAACAACCTAGGCTACCTAATTTAAGTTAAGTGGCCTAAATTAAAAGCAAACATTAAACTCCTAGCCCAAGAAACCTAGACTAGATTACTTAACCTAAACCAAGTGGCCTAGGTATCATAGGTTGCAAGAGTGAGGATTTGAACCCTTCACCTTCACTTTGGGGTTCAAGTCCTCAACCATTGCACAACCATAGTTTTTTATACCAATTATATTTAACACAAAGTTATAAAGCTCAAAATTTTTAACAATGAATTAACCTTGGCCACCCTAGGTTGACCTAGATCAACCTATTTACTACCTACCAATTTAGCTTAGACCTAGACCTCCCTAGGTTGACTTAAGATGAATTAATTTGTCGACTTATACTATTTACTAACCTAGCCTAAGTTAACTTAAGCATTATTAGGTTTAGAAAAAAACCTAAGATAATTATGTCGCATCTAGTTACATCATAGTCGTATTTAGTTGCATCATAGTCGGATTTAGTTGCATCATAGTCGGATTTAATTGAATTTAGTCACATTATAGTTGCATCTAGTTGCACATAAACTTGAGGTGGTTACAAACTTGATAAAATATTTTGTAATGAAGTTATCTAGGTTGATTTGACAAAACCCTAAAGATAGGAACTTAGGCAAGCCTACTTATGTTAATCTATTAATAAGGTAATCTATTTTAGGTATATTTAAACATATTAAATGTAATAAATTTATTATGTCTAGTTAAGTAACTTACAAAATAACCTATATTATGAAGTAGGTTTTTACTAGGTAGCCTACATACATAGGTTAATTTTATAAGTATGTTAACCTAAGTTAGTGTGTTAAATAGTCAAAAAGTCGAGGAATTATGTGTCACCTTTTTCAAAACGATTATTAATACTATACCCATATTACAATTAATAATAGATTGTTTAGTACACATACACATGCATGTGAATCCATGACTTCAAAAACCTCATGGCACACAAAAAAAATGGCATGCATGACAAATATTGGTGCCATAAATTCAAAACACACAAAAACTTACGGTGTCACAAAAAATCATGAATTGCCATGAAAATTTGTGACACCTTGTTATCAAATGTCATGCCATGTCATCATCAAATGGAAGATCAAATCAATATTAATCGTAAAGGATAACAATATTTTCAATTAGGTAATAAATGAAATTAATTTATCAAATCAATGACATGAAAAATGATGTGAAGTTGGTGTCATAAATCATGGGGTGTTGCGATTACTAGCCAACCTTGTTGCCATGTGGCATGCCACATCAGCATCACATGACCATAAGTTGTTATTATTCACCAAAAGTTGCAAGAATGAATGGAATTTGGTTATTACCTAATTTTGGATTATTAAAAATACATTAAAATATATATATTTTTAAATTTTAATATTTGTGTAAAAACCATCAAGTCATGATATAAATTATAATCACAAAATGATAATGCCATGTGGCACCACAATGTCTTTTACAACTATGTACTCATTAACATGAACCTATAGTTATAATTGTAGTAAAAAAAAGACAATAGTCGTTATAGTCATAGGTTGAAAAACCCAAGACATGTTATTGTGTATCCTTTTCAATGTATTTTTTCTTTTTGCTTTTGAATATGTTAAGTTCATCCAAATTTTTTGACTTTCATGATCGACATGATGATCTTTCATTTTTCATCCTTTTTTCAAAGATTTGTTGCTAGGTGACAATGTTCATTCTTTGCAATAGATCACAAGCCAAGTTTTTTCTTCCCTAATTGGTCCCTAGGTTTTTTGACCTATTCATCACTATTTGCAAACTCGCTCACCTAGTGATTTTTTACTTTAGGTTAAATTTAAGGTTTGTGGATGTCCAAGGTTGGGCTTTTTGCTTTTTAAAGCCAATGCACGTTTGGACATTCCAAATTTGTATTATAAGGAAGACATAGTGGGAGTGGAAAAAGTCTTGGATGCATCAATGTAGGTTCTTGAACATCTTCACAAAGTTAACAATTTTTACAAGTTTGTGCACATGTGATTTAGAGTGATTAGTATTTCTAACCCTAAAACCTTGCCTATTATGTTAAATTCTGATATTTTTTTCTTTCTTTTTCCTATTGGATGATTTAGGAATTGCCAATATATGAATTATATACAAATTTGGTTCAGATATGTTGATCATATACAAATTTAAACCTATTATAAAAAAAAGGGAAAGGATTTTTTTTGGATGTTATTTGTAAATTTTTTTCATATGTTATGATAATTAAGCCTTGATTGGTGTTATGGTGGTGTTTGATGATGTATTAGGGTGTAAAAAGAGACAAAATAGACTTCATGGTCTTAAATAAAAGTTCATGTGGACATTTCTTCAAGGAATCAAACAACTATTACAATCTATGGTTTGGGATTCATAAACTCAAGGGCTAGTTGTGGTAATAATTATTGACATCATAAAAAAAAGTTCTAATGTCAACAAATTTATGGAATCATCTTGTGATTAATGGCCAAGTTTGTGTTGTTATTATCAAGCATTGTTCCAAAACCATTACATCCATCTAAGGTTTCATTTCCTTGTTTTGTTGTTGTTGTTGACCATAAAAATCAAATCAAATATGTTTTAAGGGAATGAAATCCCTAAAATTGGCATGTTAAATGAAAAGTCCAAATTTTTGAATTTGAAGTTTTTAGTTGTGTACCTTTGTTGAAGCTATTCATGACTTCAGCAAACATGGTTTGGGGTGAACCCATCCTTGGGTGGTACCACTAGGAACCACCTCAAGGAATGGTTAAGGAACTAAAAACAACCAAATTGTTTTTTTTAGCCCTTTTTGTTAAATATTTTCACAATTATAAATTATTATTTTTTCATGTTTATCAATTGCATGTTCTAATATATGGCTTGAAGTTTATTTGGGAATTTGAGAAACTGGAAATTTTTAAAATTTATATTCTTAATTAAAATGGCCCCTTAAAAAATCAATGGCTTCAACTTTGGAAATTCATAACTAAATCCTATTTAACCAATTAATTTTCAAATAAGAATATAAAAATAAAATGAATTCCAAATTACCTTGGGAAAAAAAATCATAAAAAAATTTATAAATCATGTTCCAAATTTATGTTTCTGACCAAAAAAATTCAAGGAAAAAAAAAGTGTTACGTTCCTGAAACTTTTTTTAAATGCAATGATTAGGAACATCAAAATACATGATATTCTTGATATTATTGAGATTTCAAAATCTATGGAAATTGAGAAATTTATTTAATTTATTTTTTATGAAAATGTTCATTTAAATGTTTTCCTACGATTTTTCAAAGTTCGATGAGTCCAGGAAAATCAAGGTGTGACATTCCTAGTGGTATCACCCAAGGATAGGATTGCCCTTTGGCATTTTTTTGTGGCCTTTTCATTGGTAAATTAGACTTTTACATGTGGTAATGTAATTTTATGTAAGTATTGTATATACAAAAATTGTGGGTTTTAGATTTCAAATAAGATTTTTGACAATTTTATCATGATGAATTTGAGCTCATGGAATTGGGGACATGACATTAAGTAAGAACATTTAATTATTTACCAATTTATATGTTTTGTCTTTATATAGTTTCCTTGCATTATAGAGGTGATTGGAACTTTTCCTCACATTTTTCAACCTTAAACCTTAAATCATGATTACCACTTTGTGCATGGTAAGATTTGGATTTTATATGTGTAGTATCCACATGAAGCAAATTAGCTTAATCACAATTTTTTTTATTATGAAGCTTATTACATATAAATAGAAGTTGAAAAATGTATGGAAGATGAAAATTTCACATAAACAATATAAGTTCATTATTGAATCACACAAATGTCTAGGAGTATCTTGTGCAATTGTTCCATAACACCATTTATAACAAGATGCATAGGTCCAAAAATAATTAGGTTTCCATTTCAAGTCTTGCATCATTTTTTTCACTTGCATGTTTTGTAAAAAAACAAATTGATGTTTCCTATTGGTTCCCAAGTGCAAATTTAGTTATTTTAATATAGTTGAAGTCTTATCATCCATGTTGGATGAATGCCAATCCATGTAAGCACCTTGATGGATGTAATCATTAACCTAGATGGTTGATTTTAAACAATTTGCACATAGTTGCATGTATTTCTTGATTATATATGTCCATGTAGATTTTCATTTATGTTATGACATGTTTAGTGCAATTGATTTAATTCATATGATAATACTTATGGTGTAGGAATACTTAGACTTGCAAATGGTTGCTACAACAAAAAAATCTAGTTACAAGGCAAGTTGGAAAATTCTTTCTTTTTTCATAGTTAAACCATAAGCTAAAAACCCATGTGAAAACTTGATTCACTAACAAGGTTACTTAGTTCTTCTAGAGAGCCTTTGAATACGTCAACACCAACAACATCTATTATTGCTAACAATATGCATTGCAAGGCCACCATTATGATTAATATTTAATTGCAAGATGAATGTAATAATTGACCAACAATAGCCAAACCATTTATACAATGTGGGGATTTTTATTCATAGTTGGAAATTTCTACATTTACATGGTAGCAAAGGTTATGAGTGTAGTACAATCTATTTTTTCATTTGATGTTGAACTTCAAATGGATATGATTCATAACATGTTCGTTCTAAAGCTCAACTTTCAATACAAGAATCTACAATGCATTAAGGATTTTGTGAGCAAGGAGGTAGCCAAGACTTGTCTTTAAGTATGATAAGAAGATCATGATCCCTTTGTTCATAAAGTTTAGTTGATTCCAATTGGTTGCATATAGTTTCGATTGAGTTGTGGATATGATATTTCATTATAGACAGTTGTAGTAAACATAATTTTCCTTAAGATTTGGTTTAGCTTTTAAAATTGTGAGATTAACAAATTTTACTAGTTTTAAATTCATTTTTCTTTATTTATTTATATACTAGCTAAAGGTGGAAGTTCTGAAAATAGAAAAATAATGTTTAACTTGATGCTTACCAAGTGATTCTAGTAATGTACAAAAAACATATTTGAAAGGTTAACAACAATATAACTTAATTTCCATCCAAATATTGCATGGAATGTTTATGCCCATTAATGCATCAACCACAAAAATTAAATCATATTTTGATTGATGGGAAGTGATCACCCAAACAATTAACACACCTTTTGTTTATTTATTGAAAAAAATCAAAAATCAAAATGATGTTTCACACCATTGGTTTCAAATGCCACCTTTATTAATCGTTGTGCATTATGGCTTTATTTTATTATGCATTGCAATTGCCATGGAGTTTGAATTTCATATGTGAAAAATAAGTTGACATTTTCATCTCTATCTTGCCAAAATTTAGTACAAAATTTTCATTCTCCAAAGTTTACATTTTGAATGCACTAGTAGAAAATTTTGTCATTTACAACCAAAAAAACAATGATTAGCTGTCTTGAATGACTCTATCAATGACCACAGTTATATATTACAACTTCATTATCCATGTGGAAATATGAATAATAGATTATTCATTTACATGATTGACGAATGAAAACTTACAAAATAAACATATTTCATCCATTTTCCATCAACCATATTTCACCCATTATGGTTTTCAGGTGTGTGTTAGAGAATAAGACACTAGCGTGGATTATTTAACTATCATTTTTTCAAGTAATGAAATACACAAATTTAGTTTATGACTGAATTTTGATTATTTCAAATGATGTGGAAAATATTGTCATGATGTCATGGCATTTTTAATATTAAATTAATTAAATAATATTTTGCATCATTGGAAAATGGGTCCTATTGTATGTTCTAAACTTTGGAGACTTATAAAATGATTTACATATGATTAAGTAATTATTGCTACATGGACAACATGGCACCTTGTATAACTATAGAATCATTAACCTTAGATGATGTGATACCTTAAGTGGTTGTGAGCCATGGATTACAATACCACAAATTGTTAAGCTTTAGTTCCATAATTTTCCTTAGTATTAATGATTTGAATCTGATAAATCTCCAAGTAATAATTATTAAGAGTTGAATTAGCTTTTGGATAATTTAACATAGAAGACTCTTTTATTTAAATTGATGTAAGACTTAGTTAATTTTAGGACCTAGTAAACCTTTTAAGTGCATGATCCTTTTATGTTGTAGAGAAGGGAAAGGGGATGTAGAATTAGATTTGATTTATTGATATATTGGGAATACAAGCCCATAATT
>Ga0116229_10006804_pt1 | contig 18321 bp, 11 predicted proteins | sample S1TSphgellanicum_3_FD_87313 | JGI IMG/M metagenome (GOLD analysis project Ga0116229, IMG submission 87313) | Host-associated microbial communities from peat moss isolated from Minnesota, USA - S1T2_Fc - Sphagnum magellanicum MG | ecosystem: Host-associated > Plants > Peat moss > Unclassified... | reverse complement strand
CATCACCAGCTCCTGATGCAGGATCTTCTTCTTTTGCTTCTCTGTCAGACACAACACTCAGAGACACATCCACCTCTCTTCTTCCCTTCTCCAGAGAAAAACAGGGCTTCTGTGAGTACCTCCTGCTGCCTCGATGAAACCAACCCTGTGAGCAAAGGGGACTCAACCATGAAAGACTGGATAAGGGCTGCTGATGCTGCTGCTGCAGGCTGTAAATCAAGCCTGTTTGCTCTAAATCCCAAGTTTGTATTCTCCTCAAGCAAAATGTAGCTACCCTTCTCGAGGATAATACTTTGGCACATAGATGAGTATGCTGTGGATATGTCGACTGCTTCACAACAACGAGAGGATTGAAGGAAAGAACATCTAGGGACACGGGAGGAGGCCTCACAAACACACCCATTGCGGAAAAAAGCTTTCTCCCTTTATGTGCGGGCGTGACAAGCTGCCAAATTGTAGCTATTGAGCTACTAGTAGCAATTCCCTGCAAAATTCCATCTCTTGAGCTGTCTGTCGTAACAAGCATACCCAATTCATGGAAAGCTCAAACTCTCCTGGATATCTACTACTACTACTACTACTACACAGCAGTTCCTTCAACAACCCCAAACCCTAACTTGGAACTTGATACATCACCACCCTCATCTTAAAAGCTCTGCAGCTATTTTCTTCCTTTTGCATGTTTGTTTCAATGAAAAAACAAAATGGGTGCTTGAGAATGAGGCAAATGTGGCACATAGAAGAGGAGCATACATACATACATACATACATACATACATTCAGTATGGCACATGAATTAGGGTTTCTCTTTGTGTTCTGTTTGACAATGTGAATTGGTTGCCCAACTAATTTTTCCTTCCAACACCATTTTTTGTAATTTAATTGAATTTTCCAATCATCACAAACACTACTCAAAATTCAATATCTCCTGCACCTTAATTTCCAAATCACCTTCATAAAAATCCTACTCAATGAATGAAGGATTTCCGACAATGTCAAGAGTGCACACAAATTCTCATGTAATTTCTAGTTTTGCTTTAAATGAATTTTCATTGGATACAAAAAAAAATGTTCAATGTTCAATAACTTCTCCACCTTAGCTTGAAACATAATGAAACCAACTCAGTGCACACTTTACTCATTGAGGACTTTCCAACCATACCAATGAGCATATAACAAGAGGTGTTGTGGTTTGGGAGATTTCAATGTGACAAACAAAATAAACAAGCAACCTTCTTCCTTCGTTCATAGAAGATGTTTTATTTTTCTATTGGTTTTTGGAACAAGAGGCTTTGTGTGATTTTCAAAATATTGGACGCTATTGAGATTGTCAGTTTTAATTGTATTTGGAGAGTGCATTTGCTCCATTTGTATTTTGAGATTGTGAAGATTGATTTTCTTGGGTTTTTCTAGTGTATCTAGAAAATTCATTTAAGTTTGTAAAGACCTTCTTGAATATTTTTTAGGTATTTAGATAGTGTGTTGTAAAGTAATAAAATCTTGTGGGGCATTTTAGAAAATGAAACTTTTTTGAAATGTTTGCATTGTTTTTCCTCCCATAATATTTGGTAGATACTCATCATATACCTTTCAAATATCATGAACAAAATAAATTAAATTTGAACATGGGTTTTACATTCAATACTTGTTGTGGTCTAGTTGTTCCATATAGTTTAACACGAGCTCACGACTAACAATTAAGTTGAGGTAATGAAAATGGAAAAGTGCACATTTTTTTTCTATCTCATCATTCACAAAATGTTTCTAACAAAGAATGTTGATTCATCTTTTTGCTCCCTTCTTTTTTGGATGTTGGAGCTTCATGGCTTGAAAGTTGGTGTTTCTAATCTTTGGGGTGAACCTTTAATTTCTTCTTACAAGGATTTCAATCAAAGAGAGTTTATTTGATTTTATTAGGTTTTATCTTTTGTTAATTTGAAACTAAAATTTTTTCTTATAGGGTTCTTAATCTTCTTATTCTTGCATTTTCTACTGTGAAAATATTTTGCAATTTTCAATCAAGATATGTATTTTGAGCTACTTCACATGCGAGTTTTGTGGATGTTTTTGAAATTAAAAAATTGATTATTCCAACATTCATCATGTAACTTTAAGTTTGTTTGTAGCATCCTTTTGCATTACCTTCAACAAATTATTTCCTCTTTTTTCCTCATGTTGTGTATGTTTGTGTTGCATTTTTTGTGCTTGAATTTGGAGTATTATGGTGGTTTTGTTGTATGTTGTTTTGACTGTGGGTTAGGGTTTTTTTTTATGGTCTTGTTCTTTATTCAACCTAAGACATTTTCATTTTGAAAAATATTGTAACATTACAAGAAGGGGAAGCAAGGAAGGAGGAATGGAAAATAGACATGTTTTTACAATAAGGATGACAAAGAAAACCTCTAGGGTTTGTGAGTTTAAGTTGATGTCTCATATGGGTGGTTTTTCACAAGTAAAGAATTAACATATATTTATGGGATGAATTTTTTGGAGAATCTAAACTAATTGCCGCCTCCATTTTACATTATTAACTTAATCAATAACTTTTATTCATATAAGCAATGTAATCTTATTAATGATGTATTTTTCCATGACAACATGGTTGGACAATTTGTAAAGAATAACAAAATATACCTTATTGAAAAGAAAAAAATTTGAATACTAAGTAGGGAAAGCAAGTTGTTTCAATTAATTTCCATGCATCTAATGTCATTAAAATTCAAGAGGTCCAACAAATGAAGCAAAATCAACCTTTGGTCTTGTTACTTAGTATTGGACAAATTGTGATTGAACTTTTGTTAATGTTAATTGTGGAGGAAACATTTGTAATCTTTCTTTCTCTATCAACAAGTGAAGAAAGTTGCACCCCATCCATTGCTTGAAGCTTCTTTTGTTATTACGGATTCCCCTCTTGAATAAGTTCTAATGTTGTCCCATGTAGAAACATGTTATGCCTCCTCCCACCAACAAAATCCCCTAGGCCCCTAGTGACTTGATTTTATTTCCTTTTTCTTTTTTTCTCACTTCACAATTCACAAAACTCCTTCAAACTCTAAACAAATTTCAATAACACATAAATTGTTGAAGATGTGCATGGTAGGTGGGTTCATTTGGATGTTTTAATTTAACCTAGGTTTGCAATTGATTAGTACTATGAACCTTACCTAATTCAAGGATGATGAAAATGTTCATAAACAAAACTTATAGCTAACAAGTAAAAAGGTTGGTATGTGATAATGATTAATAAAGAAAGTAATACATAAGACATAGAATTTCCCATAAATAAATCCAAGGATAGATAAAGCCAACACATTCTTTGATTTTTCTTTAATACCAAGCACAATTATTAGGTTTTTTAACCATTTAATTTTAAACAATAATATCATATTATGTGCTATGATTGAAACTGTTTTGACCATTCTTTCCCAAATTTTAGTGGTCTAGAATCAACTTACAAGTTTGATTCACTAACACTCTATTAGTCATAATTTGAACTTTAAATTTTCAAATGGAAAATGCAAGTTCATTTTTTATATCTACATTTTTATAAAAAATCTAGCAATCTAAAGAAGGCATGATTTGAACATCATTTTTTATTTGCACTTTTGTCTCAAAGATTTAGGACACCAAAGTCAATAACAACTCTCAATGTGAAAAATCCACTTGGGATTTGGGACTCACCTTCCCACACTTATGAAAAGGTGTTTGAGTCTTAAAACACTCATTTGATTTGCTCATGTTTTCATGCCTTAACTTTGGTCACAACCCTAACATTAGAGTCACAACAATAAAATTCCATGGTTTAATTCCACATGATAAAATTCCATGGTTTAATTCCACATGAATGGCCACAAATTCTCATTTAATATTTTAAATTTTATTTCTTTTGCAAACATAGTCAAGTCATTGTTTTTTTCTTAAAGTCTTATGGATGTTGATTTATCAACAACACAATGAATAATGAAATTGCAATTACGATGGTAAAATGAAAATCATTATTAAAAAAAGGTTATTTGTAATGTCTACATGTGTGAGTTAAAAAGGCTAAGGTGATTTTTTGTCTTAGAAAATTATGGCTAAAGTTGAAATTTTATTTTATCAACTTCAGTATTATGAGGAATAAAATTGCAACCATGTTGGCAAAACCATGTTAGGCATGAAGTAGATTATGGTTCAATTTATTAAGGTGAACCTTACCAAATTTCCAAAGTAAAGACAAATATAAAGACAAGCGTTGTAATGAAATCCATGTACCCCAAGTGCAACATGCACACTCCAAACAACATAACGAAACCCATACATTATTGAGTGATACAAAGACTTTGGCCAATCTAACAAGAGTGGCCTATGCCTTAAGCCCACCTCATCAAACTTCACCCACCCTTCATATACCTATACACACAAAACCATATAAATGAACCCAAACCACAACCTAGCCAAGATGCTTACTATAATCTTCAACTTCAATGTCTCTTCACCTCCAACAAAACCAAAATCACCATGTTCAAAACGCATGCCATATAAAAACAAACACAAAAAACAAATAGTTTTACCAAGTTATGTTGTTCATCTTTGTGGCAACCTTTATGTATTGAAATCATTACAAGATTTGGTAGCTACTCACTACTCAAGGGAATGAATATAGTAAAACATCTCACTTTAGGAATAACTAATGGTTAATTTTGCATGTTTTAAGTGATACATCAAGTTAACGATGAAAATGTTTAATGTGTTTATACAACAATGTTTTTGATATGTTATGGGAACATTTGGATAAGTTTGAAGTGAATACAATGAATGTAAAATACCCATAAACACTCCTAAATTACTATAACCAATATTTTAAAAACATTTTCAAATGATTTGAAAAACTTTGAAAATCACATAATCATGAATAATCATCATTCATATTTTTTCATAATAGTATATAGTGTAACAAGTTTTTGGATCATAAGAATTTTATGTCGACTTGTAAATTCTGACTATAATAATATTTTCTTCAAACAACCAATCTAGTTTTACCATGTCATTTTGACTACCAAACACATTATTTTAAACCATAAGACAACTGAGGTGCAAACAAGTCATTTTATTGTATTTGCACCTTAAAACATCCAAAATGGAAAATGTCAATAATATATTAAAATTTTGTGTAAACATGTGCATTACAAATGTTACATGTTTTGTCAATTGATTCCTAAGCTTTGACTTAACAAAATAAAATGTTTTAAATGCCCATTCATCTTCCACACTTCCTATCACTTGTAGTATAACTATTTTGGCAATTTTCATGTATTAGGGGATCTTGTAAATGCCATTATAACATTTAAATGCATGACATATAGGTCATAGTGACATATTTCATTTTTGTGATAAAATCAACCACAAAAAAATCACAAGCTTGGGAAAATTTTATCAAAGAATTCAAAAATTTGAACAAGGGAAACACACAATAGAAACCCAACAAAAGTTCAATGCTAACAAGGAAGTTGAGATTGGAAGTTGTTTTATCTACCCCACATTATTCAATGCCATTTTTAACACAAATCAAATTCTTCAAATGGTTTTCAAAAATGGTTCAAATTATGTGGAATCATATATGAAATGGATATTACAAATGTGATCAAACATTAAAAAATCATTTTTATGCACATTTATAAGTATTTTTCATATAAATGTATTCCAACCCACCATGATAAATATTTAAATAACAATTTTAATGTTCAATATGGATTTACATTTTAGGTTCATTTACAACCCATAAAAATTATAATTGTGATAATTAAACAATGCACCTAATCGTGCTTTTACCCTTCTACTATATTATGTGAAAACATTATGGAACTTTTTTTTAGTTTTGACATGCTTAGGCTTAAACATGCACCACCCATGAAAACACTACAATGTGACTGCATTAAGGAAGCCATTGTAGTGTGTTTTCACGTAGGTGTCATTTTGGACTATGTGCAAAATATGAGTACAAGCATTACAAAAAGGCTTATAGTTGATTAACCAACCTTAAGTCACTCAAAGTTTGGACTAGTTAGCATAATGGGTCATACAATGGAGGACCTTGACCATGAAAGGAACATCTTGATGATGTAGTTCCATAATGACACATGTTTGTATGCCTTGAAAAACACTTACACCATCTATGCCAAATGATACAAATCTTTGGGCGAATTCGTATGGTCAAATTTCCAACAACCAAAAGCATTTTTATCTATCATTCTCTTTCAATGCATCAATAGTTGCAACCTTTGTACACCTTTTTGATGTGAGCAAAATAGGAATTTTTTTGCAATTTTGTATGCAACAAACATGAACAAATGCCTAATTTTGGTCATCAATCGAAATTACATGACATTGATATGTATTGGGATGCTTTCACAACCTCCGTGGTCATTTGCAAAACTCAAAAATTCATGCACTTTTTCATCTGCCAACCATTATTTATCATACCAATGTTTGTTTGAAATATTTTTTGCCCACTTGAAAAGATTTTTAAAACCCTCACAATCAATTCTAGATTTGTCCTTCTTGAGGATGGGGAAAACAACAAATTGGACCATCTTCTATTTATTATGAGAAACCTTTCCAATAATTTACATATGAACGACAAAAACCTTCAAAGATTATGCATATAAAACCTAGTTCTTGCAATGTTGGTTCTTTTCGCTATATTAAAACTTCCCCACTTGCATTCTAGGCTTTCCAATTGTTGTTTCTTTTTACTAACATGTTTGGTTAAAAAATCTAACTTGGACATAATCATTTATATTTCTCCTCAAATATAGTGCACATCTTGCACCTTGCATCATGAATCATGTCATCTTCAACTATGACACTCTTTATCCATGTAAACTTAATAGCCCATACATCTTGGAGTATTATGTTTAGATCATATTAGGTGTGTCTTCTTTTTTTATTACCAAGAAAAACATCATTAAATTACTTTGGGATGTTTTTGGGCTTGTTGAAAAAATAATACTTGTGTTTGAAGTTATTAAGTGGTTTCAAAGCACCCATTCCAATAAATTTAACTTCAACCTTCAAATAAGAAGAGAAAAAATGTTTGTCAGGATGAAATGATCGATCACTATTTCAATAGTCACTTTTAAAAAATATATATATATATTTTGAATCGTAGCTTGAAGATCACAAAACCCAAAAGCCAACAATGCATAAAACACTTGAAAATTATAGCTTGAAAAGAAAATTTTGCAAATTAACAATGCAAAAACTCATAATCCAAATTTGTTCAAAATTCAATGGCAAGGTGTAACATACTTATATCTAACCATGGTGATCTTCAATGCCTAATGCCATTATGCATAGTCATGAATGTATGCTTGCATGATTTATTGTAGCCATAACCATGATTTATTGCTATCGACATTCATATTTGAAGCTTTTTTTTCAATGAATATCAAAATTTTCATAAAATATTTCAATAAATCTTAATATCAATTGCATATCTTCCATGATTCGAAAATTCAACCTATTAATGATGTTACATAATGAAGGAGAAGGATCTCATGGCTATGGTGAAACCTTATGCGCAAGAGGGAAAATGAAATGACCAAATGCACAAAAAGGGAAGTTGTTGAATGGTGAGAACACATTAAATGTAAAAGGTAGGTTCAAAAAACATAAAATCCATGCCCTCACCAACTTGGGTGAATCTTAATTGTTCGTCCTAAGACGAGGCACAACTTTCTCTAGAACAATGGTCTTTTTTTGGGTGAAAAATCATGATTTTAAATTTCAAAATGTCCTTTGCCTTACATTGTCGCAAGGGACTTGGCTAGGTTGGAAAAAAATTAAAATTCATCATAAATAAAAACACTAAGCCATGCCTAACAATATATCTCATTGGATACACTTCATGCTTTTTTTCTTATGTCTTTTCTCATGATGTTACATACACACATACTTAACCTTCATGAAGAATCAAGTACATGTTAAGAATTGGTAGATCAAAGTGGGGATTTGTTTATAAAATGTTATGGGGAGATTATAGAGTGTTGTTGTGTGGGGGGTATAATTTATCATTGCTTCAATGGGTTGTGGATTTTTCTATCACAAATTGCATTAAAATATATATATATTTGATTCTCAAATATAAGAGTAGTTCCATCCATATCAACCCAAACTACAATATTTTGGATGAAGTTCAAGCTTTTAAAACTTGAAATTGAGATTTGATCTTGTGCTAGGTTGGCTATTGATGGCTATAGACTAGTTTATTTAAGTTAGCTCACACCCCTAGCATTTGTTTTTGTTTATTTGTTTCTTTTGAGGTGTTTTGGTGTATGGAGGTAAGTTTGTAATTTTTAGACCTAAGGTGGGGGGGGAGGGGATATTGAATTTTGAGTAGTTTTTTTTATTGAAAAATTTAAACCTAGGTATGTGACCCAATATTTGATTCACATCAATTAGTGACATGGTCACAATTGGGAGAAATTTTAAAAAAAAAAGAAAAAAAAAAAGTGTATAGGATGGTGGGATATTCAATCTAATTTAATTAAACCAACATTTTGCTAGGGCTATCAAATCTTCTCTTCTCAAGCCCAAAAGAAAAAAAAGGCATCAAAATCAATCAACCCAAAAAAAACATTAATACGGGCTATTTTATTTTCAAATTTTCTTGAAAATCTGAAAATTTAGCTAACTAGGTAGGCATCAAAATAGCACTATGTATAGGGGAAGGCCCACTCCTGAGGGCCTCCCCTAATTAATTTGAGGGTTGTAGTCTAAAAGGTGTAGGCTCCAAAAAAATAAAAATAAAAATAAAAATAATTAAAAATTTATTAAGATAATTTATATGTATTTATAAATATATTAATAATTTATTTTTATTTTCATTATAAAGTTAAAATAAAAATTATTAAAAATTATATATTATTATTATTATTATTTTTTTTAAAAAAAAACTTGGAGTACTTTCCGGATAAGGTTGCATCCAATGAGAACACGTCAATTCAACCGGGGAGTTGTGAATGGCTGAGAGAGAGAGGAAATCTCAGAACTGATTTCTGATTGGTGAGTGCATTATCCACAAGTCCGCTGATTTTTTATTTTATTTTTACCAAGAAAATGATTTTTTTCCTTCTTCCTTTTATTAAACTATTGTAGGATTTATTTTTTTTATTTATTTTTTATTATTTTCTTTTGACAGGGGAGGGGGAGAGGGGAGTTGGGTGGGGTAGGGAAAGGGTGTCTCTCAGTCCTATGGTCTTGAGATCATTTTTAAATATATATATTCACACCCTTTATGTATATAATATTTATATGGCTTTAAAAAAAAACAAAAAAAACAAGAGACTACCTACCTATGGTTAGTAAATGGATTATGGACCAATAAACGAAAGGTTCAACAATTATCCAATTTTTTAAAATAAAAAAATTGGTCTAGAGTTTTTTTATTCCTTTAGGTTGGCTATAATATGCAAACTGGGTGGGAAATTACCATACCTAGTCCCTTGGCAAGCTTTGACACATGTTTGTCAAATAAATAAATAAATAATCTTGATATTTTAATTTTGGAAAATAAAATATTCTTCAAGATCCAATATTTTTTGCTTCAAATTTCAGATTTTATTTACTATTTTATTTTTAAATAAAATTTTAAGAGTTTAAAATATTTTCCAATGATACAATTAGGGTTTTGGGGGTTTAGGGTTTCTTGTCACCTATTTACATGGCATCTCAAATTCTTTTAAGACTACTTCAAGTTGGGTCACCTATATATTTGTTGGGCCCATTAGTGTTGAAATTTGCCAAGGTACTCTAGTAGTGAAGGTTTTTTTTTCTTCTTCAAACACATCATATAGAGGAAAAAAAATAAAAATAAATGTACCTTGATGCTTGCCATGCATTATTTATTAGGTTGCCCCATTTTTATGCACCTAGAGAGAGGTAGAGCTTTTGTTGCAAGTTTACAACACTAGAAAGGAATACCTCAAGAGTTTTGCATGAGAAAGAAAGGGATGACAAAAGGCTCAAATGACCCAAAAAATGGGGTTGGTAGGTAGTTCATGAAATTCCTCCAAGTTACCTAAACCCTAAACCTACCAACAATCATCATTGGTTGGAGGGAAGGCAAGCTAGTAGATGAAAAAAGCCCTTTGTGTGCACATTTTGCATTGGGTTCTACAAGCACCTTCCACACACACTTAGCTTGGATAGGTGTGTCTTGATCTACCTCTATCTTGTTTGCAACTTCTCTTTAAAATTTTGTTGAGGAATTTTGTTGCAACAAGCTTCTAATATGACCCTAGAAAAAGCCTTTTAAACACTAAAAACCATATTTAGTTATATTGTTGATGTATTAAAGTCAAATTTAGGGGAATCAAATATTTATTTTTAAGCTACTAATGTGTTCATTATAAAGAGCCGACCATTTTTAAAAAAAGTGTATCTCAATATAATCACCTAGTGTAATTTTTGTTGTACAACTCCTGAAATTCAGCCCAATGGGGTCTTTTGAATTTCAAATATTATTATTATTATTATTATTTTCCATTTTCACCTTGATTTTATTTTCTTTCTCTTTTCCTTTACATTCCTTGCTCATTTTTTGCTCGAGAAAAATACCAGGTTATTTTTTATTTTTTATAATTTTTTATTTTTAAAAAACCACACATGATTTCAATATCAAAAATTTCAGCAAAACTATACTTACATATTATCAATTTCACTATCAAAGTAATATCCCCATATATTAATTTACTTGTTATGCATAAAGGTTGGCTCTCAAACTCGCCTTGAGAATCGCTTGTTATACTACCCATCTAGGGTAGGTTTAGGTTTAATTTAGTTTAGTTTTCTTTCTATGGCCTTATTTTCAAGAATAAAACTAACAATTGATAGGTTAAATGTTAAATCCACAACATTGTGATTTAAGTAGATGGTGTTTGAACATTGGCTAACATGGTCATCATTGACCCCATTTGAACAAATTTGGTTTTATGGGCAACTCTATCTTGTGGGGTTGTCGTTACAATTGTAGCTCAGGCTTAGGACCGTTTTCAATGAACCAATTTCTCCCTTTAGCCATAGAGGTCTTTGGATGTTTGCATCAATATGTTGAAAGTTTCCTTCATCAATGTGCCAACATGACATGATGCGCAAAAAGCTCTAAAGGCCTTTATTTATTTATTTAGAGGTCATTTAACAAGCAAAAGCTGTCAATGAAGTTGCATCAAACTCTATTTCAAGGCATGTTGTTGTAAGTGAGAGTTCTTCTTGGCTAAGTGTTCTTTCAGTTGTTCCTTCCAGACAAAATGGAAATGAGGGAAATAGTAGCATGGCTACTAATAAGCATCAGAGCATCTCCAGCCGTGCTCAGTATATGATCCTGCGCACTAAAATTGGATGAAGAAAAGTCAAAACACGGCGGTTTGGCTTACGAGAATTTCACAGTTTGCGATGGCTGGTAAGTAAATAGCACAGCAACGCTGTGCGCAGCTGCAGAAAAGAGTGTAATAAATATGATCTGACTGCTGTTTACTGTTTCTGAGTGGCCCATCATAATGATTCGTCCAGATGGTTTGCTATTAGGTAGCTAGTAGTCCCCCCAACCTATTTGCTGTCCCTGTTTCAGTTTTATTGGTGGGGTTGCAAAAAAAAAGTAAATAACTTAAAACTTGAATATGAAAAATATCTTTGCAAGGGGTCACATACTGAGCACCGCTGGCGATGCTCTCTCAGAACCCATTCTATCTATTATGTAAGGAACAATATTTTCAAGCCTTTGCTAAATCTTGAGCTACAGTAACCATTTTGCAGCCACTACTTTTGCACTTGTTTTGCGGAGAATTTTGCTTTTTATGTGACTCAATTGGGTAGGTTGTACTGGTGGAGAAGAGGGGATTCTGGATGGCCCTGAAGTCCTTTCCACCACTCTCTGATTACAAGAAGCTTTCAGAACCTTTTGAGTCTGGACCTGATCTGGCCAAGGACCAAGGATTCTTTTAAAAAGCAATTATATATAGTGGCCAAGTGTGAACAGGACTATGTATAAAAAGTGACTGCTTCAAGTGTGAACAGGATCAACACAACAGAGCTCAATATGCACACACACACAAAACAAAAAAAAAGTTTAAAAAATTAAAATTAATTTCCAGTGACGAAAAGTGCTCAAAACTCAATACTCAAAATCTCAGTAATCAAAGGCTTTCCAAAAATACTAAGACCTCTGAGTTCCAACTTTATTTTAAAATTTGACAGAACCTATGGTTTTGGTTCAAGGATTTTTTTTAAAAAAAAATTGATATAAGAACCTTTGGTCTGGTTTTGGACTATGATTCTTCACATTTCAAGACTCAAAGGTCCTCGATTTCAAAATATATACTTGAATTATTTTCTCAAACTAACAATAATATGTGAAGAATTTGTAGTGTAGATATAAATAAATAATTTACTTTTCACTCTTTTACCCAATGGGTACCCAATGGGTAAAATGCTTATTTACACTTACCCTCCCAACATTGGTTTGGACTTTGAACCATATTTGAATTAAACCAATCAATATTATTGTGTATGATCATAGTATGTAATGTCCATATATGGAGTTGCTTTGATGTTGTCACATATTAAAAATCAAACCAAATTTCTTTTAAAATTAAAAAAATCATGATTAAAAAGATTGCCTATCAACCTATATATGAGGATGGGTTGTCACAAAATCTTATGCAAGTTGAAGATAAAATCATTATGTCTTGTTTAGGTATTGTGTTGTATGCAAATTAATGATCATTAGATTTGGGTAAAAGATTAGTGTGATCCACTATTGTTTTTAAAAAAATAAATGATATTGATCATTAATTTAAAAGGAGCAAGTAATAAGAAAAAATCAACCATTTCCAAATGCAAAAATGGTTGAAGAAAGTGCTAGAGAGAAACACCAAATGGGCAAAAGGGAGAATGACACATGTCTACTATTAATAGTGAGTCATCTTCAAGGGGATCCATTTTTCTCATAACAATCCTTTTTTTGGGTTTTTCATTGTGAAAATGATGTGGGTGAAGCTTTTTTGCTTCCCAAGTATGTCTTAAAGTTTTGGTCTCAAATTATTAAGTTTTTGTTGAAGCTTTGTTTCCCAAGCACCCACCTTCCCATGTGTTAAGATTTTGGTGGAGCTTTATTTTCCCCCAATATAGGTACCTTAGTGTTAAGTTTTTCATGGCTTGTATTAAGTTTTTGTTGAAGCTTTGATTCTTAAGTCTGTGTTAAGTTGTGGGTCACATCTTTTTGGGGAAGATTGGCTTTTCCAAGTATGTATGCATTAAGCTTTTGGTGAAGCTTGGCTTCTCAAGTACCCAATTGTTAGTTTTTGGTCACATGTTTTTTGTGAAGCTGTGCTTTCCAAAGAATAGATATGTATTAAGGTTTTTGTGAAGAAGCTTTTTGCTTCCAACAACAGGTCTTCTTTGCTCATGGTCCTGAGAGCTATTCAGTTTCCTGACTAATTGAGTGAGTGAGAGAGAGAGAGAGAGAGAATTCTAGAAAGAAGTACCTAAGGAAGTGAGGCTAGAACTGGCTTTGGAGTTTCTGGAGTTTTGAGCTTGTAAGAGTAAATCATCAGAGCTTTTAGGGCCAGAAATGGCAGAACTTATGTGATTTCAGTCTCATAGATCAACAGCAACTGTGAAAGGGTTTCTTTTGTTTGAGAAAAAGCTTATCAAGTATGCCAGGACGTGCTGCTGGCGGACTCTTGAATGCTAGTTCAACATGGTCTGGAGGATTTTCCTCCTCCTGTGATGGCTTTTCATGGTCAGGGATGAGTACTGGTCCCAATGGGCTTGCAGCAACCAATATTGCTGTAAGCTCGTCATGGGCCAAAGCTGATAGTGATCAGATCAGAAGACTAAGCTCTGAAAACGGTACAGTGGAATCTTCATCATCATCAGCATCATCATCTTCCTCTAGTGGGTTGTGTGTCAGTTCGAGGCCCTCAGGGAGCTCAAGCAGTGCAAGAAGTTTCAGAAGTCAAAAACATGGATCCATGTCAAGAGGTGGCTGGATGTGTAAGCTTGCAGCTTCACATCAGCAGCTTGGATCTTGTGGAATTGTCCGGCGAGTTGATCAAACTGGTTCTTTACCTTCAATACCACTTGACAAACCTAGGGGTGCAAGTTTTCAGGTTATGCAGGTCTCTCTCTCCTCCTCAAGGGTTGCATACTTGGAAACACAAACAACAACAATTCTTCAGCTAGGGAACTCTTCAAGGGTTTGTGGTGGAATCTTTGCTTCCAAAAGAGCTGCCAACGCTTTGAAACAACACGGGATCCACATGAAGGGGAGTTTTTTGGGTTTACCATTGGTACTGAACAGGGCTAAGAAGACAGACACATCAAATTGCTCTTTAGTTTTGGTTCGGGCTTTGGGAAGAAGTGGTCAAGATGGTGGCAGCGAGAAAGCAAAGGAGATGGGTGAGGCCTTGGATATGCAAGCCCTTGAGGTGGGTGCAATGACCTAAAAACACTTGAGCTGCATCATATGATTTGCCCTTGTTTTCTTCAGAGAAAAATACATTTCTAGGGCTCATCTTCTGGAGAAAAAACTCAGCTTCTTGAGGGATTTTGCTCTGAGACTTAATTCTCAGCAAGCATAGCAAGAGGCCGGACCCAAGTCTAAAACTCTGCAGCTTGTTCCAGATGTCAATTGGATCTGAACCCTGGAGGATTGTGATAGATGTACCTGCTGGTGGAACTGCCATCCGAGCTTGAATTTGTGATCAGTACAAAAGTCTGTCTGTGCAGGGTAAGTGGCATGCTGAGCTTAGTCGGGCAAGCACAGTACCAGATCCGTCAGAGGCGAGCTGGGAGCAAATGGGAATGGTTTTTCGAGTGGTTTATGCCATTGGTAAGCTGCTGTAAGGCTCTTCCCACATGACAATAGTCTCATGTTGTACAGAATCTCAACAGAGAGTCATGTCTTGAGTATGTTGAAATAATTTTGACATGAGTGAGTAGCATCTTTAGATTGTCAAAAACCATGAATGTGAGCTGGGACTTGTGTCTGTTACTGGATTTCAGTATGAAATTATGTAGTGAATTGACAGGACCTTCATTGTTGGTGTTCTTTCTTGTGTGGGCAGCCATGTACGGAGGGCTTGCATTTGCTGGCAGTGTCATTTGCAATTTTACAGGAGTTGATTTGTGGGGTGGCTTTGATCTATCGCCTGAAGTTATAACCACTGGGTTTGGCTATGCGGTGCCCCCTATGATGGTTCTCCTCTTCATTCTTGAGGTTTGCTCCCTCACTCATGTTTTGGAAGGAGAACTTAGACAAACACCATGTCTAGCGTTGCTCCAGTTTTTGGCACCTCCCTAGTGATCTAATGGCAAATTACTGAAGAAACAGAAACGTTTTATGTATCGGATGTGGACTTAAAGTTTGATGATCGAAAGTTGAGATTGTTGGGTTGTTGCAGGATGAGATAGTGAAGAACTGTGGACCTGCAAGAGCAATCCGTGATGTTGAAGATGAAGAGCTCATGGACTTTTTTGTAGGCATGTCACCCTGGCAGGTAAATTATGGGAGAAAGCCATCTCGTGCTTGTATGAGGAAAGCTGTACAGTTAGTCCAATTGGGACCTACAAGAAGCATCTTTGCTATCTTTCATTAATTTTTTCTGCATGTTGTGACTTGTACAAGAATTCTTCAGGGTTGGCATCTGAAGACAAATATTAGGAATCGATCAGAGCTGAGGATTAGGTCATTCCCTGTGCAATGCAAATAGTTACATTGCTAAGTCTTTGTTTCATGAGAAGTGGTTGTGTGATCTCAGATGCAAGGACCCAGTTCAGCTGTTCAAATGCACATGTACACACACTGGCTGTCTCTAATTTGAAAGTGCTGTGTTCTCAGTTTCCATTTGTGGTGGCTGCTGGAGCAGTTGCAGAAGAACTTTTCTTTAGGGTTTCTATACAGGTATGTTATACAGACATCAACCTGAGAACCTCAAGCAGTGTTAAGTTCTGAAAGCAAACTTGTAAGCTTGTGCCAGACTTTGATTAGTTCTTGATCCATAGAAAAACACATATGAGTTAATGCTGTCCAAATTTGGATCTCTGGCTTGGACAGGGGGGTTTGGCACATGCTTTTCAAGTCAGTGACAAGGGAATGAGCGAGACAACAATCGGTCTTGCATCCTTGGTAAGACTTAGAAACCAGTAGTGAAAAAACAGTTATTAAAATGTAGTGCTGTATGGTTTGACACTTGTCTCAGGACCTGGGGATATGGTTTAGTGTGTGGGAATGAGGAAGATGCTCAAGAAACAATACTACTCAGCTGCAAGAAAGAGGGGCCCAGTATGGTTTTGCACATATTATGTGACCCTTTGTCTAGACTTGTAAGGAGAGGGGTTGTGAAATTTTCTATCTGTTGATGCTCAATGGGAGGTCTATTAGGAGCTTATTTGACAGATGCATGAGTGCAAGACCCCATCTTTGCTAGAGTTTCAGTTGGCAGGGCTGAGTCTGCTATTTCTGAGAGTGGATGTGTGAAATGATGTTTTGTGGTGTGCAGACAGGAGTGATTCCCATGTTTGTACCATTTGCACATCTTTTTGCTGCTGTCCTTACCGCTGCTCTCACGGGCTCCATGTATTATGTCATCTCTTCTCCTAAAGGTAAAGTATCCCAAGTGGAATCTGGGCTGTCAATGATCGGCCTACTTGGGTTCAACTATTCATGTACAATCAGGGTGTAGATGAGGGAAAGGATCGATAACTAGTCGTCACATATTACAAAGTGGATACTGGGTGGGGATCCTGTGCTCAAATATTTTGTGCTTCCTCAATAGTGTGTAAAAAATGAAAAGCAATGATATTGATAGAAATAAAATTGCTATTGTCCTCCTGAAGTTCTGTAGTCCTGCTATTACTGACAATGCTTTTTGCTTTTCTTTCCTAACGACATGCACAGTTGCCATTATCAGTTGAGTAACTTGCCATTATCATGTTCAGAATCATTGGAGAGTCTTTTGTGCAGATGTAAAGATTCATGAGGCACTGCTATAATTGACCAATCCTTGGAATTTCATTGATTCACAGATCCAAAGTATGTGGTAGCTCCAGCCATTCGTGGTCCAAAAAACCATAGAGATATTAAGGCACGTGTAGAAGGTGAGCATGCTCGAATCTTTGTTTTTTGCATTGTCAATTTGTTGGCAGATTTTTATTGTACACTGTCATTGAGAGCAATCCGAGAAGCATTCCATTGCACAATGCAACAATGGACCATTTTGGAGGTTCTGAAACTTGTTCAGTTTTATTTATTTTTGGTCATGTGTTGATTGCAGCATGGTATGCACGACGGCAACAAAAGAAAATCTACTCTCCACTTGTGGAGTCCTTATTAGCTTTATACCTTGGTCTTGAATGGATGCATGTAAGGCTCTTATCACGCTTCCACTTTTGCATGTATATACTAATTTTGTATAAAACTAAATAATCTTCTCTGATATAAATTATTGTTCAAGCTTGTGATATAACCCATAAAAGTGCAATTTGCAGTATCAAACAAACAAAGAGATCTATTGATGAAAGTCTGGGTTTGGTGTGTGCAGACTGGGAATATACTAGCACCAATTATTACACACACATTATACTCTCTGGTGATTGTGGGCAATGGACTCCGTCGGATTCATGATAACAGAGAGAAGCTCCGGCAACGGGTGAACAAAATAGCAGGCCGACAGTTAACAAGCCTTAAAGGAAGAGAATCTGGACCATGAAAAATCAACTAATGACATTATTGGTATTTAGCAGGTATTTTAACAGTATTTGTACTCCGGAGTACTTCAATTTCCTTCTTTCTAGTAACCAGTCTGCTTCCAGTTTCATCTACTTGGAGGGTCCGGGAAGGCAGTCTGGACTACTACTTGTGCTATATGTCTTCGATAACTAATTTAGATGGGTGACAATACTACAGGTGATGGCTTGCACATCAAAATCGTGGTTTTGGATTCTGGCACAAGACTTAGTTTACAATGGTCAATTTTAGTAGAGGGAGGTTTTATGGTAGGATTTGTTGGCGAGATTGTGTTGTTGCTTGCTTGGTGTGCAGAATTGGATACGGCATCTTGAGCAAAGAATTTTGCAGGATGACTTCATAGTGGGAGAGTCTTATGTGGATTTTGAGATGTAGTGCTAGATTTTGAGCTGTGCAGAAAGGATTGAGTCTTTGCAATTGGAATTGGAAGATCACAAGGTCTTCTGGATATTGACATTTGACTAAGGATTTGTTTTCTGGGCAGGCCTGCCTTTGTATAAAACAAAACTTCAATTTGGAGGCTTCTTGTGCCT